>Ga0126381_100001551_pt1 | contig 24500 bp, 22 predicted proteins | sample PanSoiMetPlot_28_FD_96465 | JGI IMG/M metagenome (GOLD analysis project Ga0126381, IMG submission 96465) | Tropical forest soil microbial communities from Panama - MetaG Plot_28 | ecosystem: Environmental > Terrestrial > Soil > Tropical forest > Bulk soil | place: Panama | collected 2016-02-17 | reverse complement strand
TGGGCGCGCCGCGCCGTGGCCAGCGCTTCGCCATCGAATTCCTTTAGCGCCTTCACCTCGGTGTAGTCGATGGCGTCGGTGTAGTAGTCGCAGTCCACCCGCTTGACGTAGGCTTTCCGCTCTTGGTAATCGAAGCGCTCCACGTGATACTGCCGCGCCTCGTGCAGATAGATCGCCTTCTCGTGCAGGCTCGTCAGCGCCGCTGTGTACGCCACGTCGGCGATCACCTCCGGCTCGCCCGTGATGTCGACCACGACGAAGTTGTCGCTCGAAATCGAGCGCAGGCTGGTGGCATCGGCGGGATAGCTGTCCTGAGTCCAATGCCACGAACCCCCCGCATGGTGGAGAAATCCGGTCTCCGCTAGAAAATGGCAGAGCTCGCCCAGGTCGTGCTTCCCGAACGTCTCGCCGTCGCTGATGGGCAGTTCGAACGCCGCGCACTTCAGATGCGCCAGCAGGATTTCCAGGTTGTTTGGATTAATTGCCGCGTGCTCCGGCGAGCGCCCGAAGAAGTATTCCGGATGCTCTACGATGTACTGGTCCACGGGCGCGCTCGACGCCACCAGCACCGCCGCCGAAGGCGCCTGTCGCCTTCCCGCGCGTCCCGCGCGCTGCCAGGTGGACGCGATCGTTCCCGGGTATCCGGCCAGCACCACCGCATCGAGTGAGCCAATATCGATCCCCAGCTCCAGCGCGTTCGTGGCCACCACCGCCCGGATTTCGCCCTCCCGAAGCCGGCGCTCGATTTCGCGGCGCTCGCGCGGCAGGTAGCCGCCGCGATAGCCGCGCACCGTCTCCGAAGGCACCCGCCCGCGGTCGCAGGCGTCCTTCAAGTAAGTGATGAGCACCTCGGTCGCGAGGCGATTATTGGCGAACACCAGCGTCTGCAAGCCGCGGTCGATGAACTCCATCGCCATCCGCCGCGTTTCGTTGATGTAGCTGCGGCGGATTCCGAGATGCCGGTTTACCACCGGCGGATTATAGAACACGAAAAATTTCTCGCCGCGCGGCGCGCCGTTGCGCTCCACCAGTTCGAACGGCTGCCCGGTCAGCGCTTCGGCCAGCTCTTTCGGATTCGCAATCGTGGCCGAGCAGCAGATGAATTGCGGCTTGGTGCCGTAGAACTCGCAGATCCGGGTGAGGCGCCGCAGCAGGTTTGCCAGGTGACTGCCATACACGCCGCGAAAGTAGTGCAGCTCATCGATCACGATATACCGCAGGCTCTCGAAAAAGCGGGCCCAGCGGGTGTGGTGCGGCAGAATTCCCGAGTGCAGCATGTCTGGATTGGTGAGCACGACGTTGGCGCGCTGCCGGATCGCCTTGCGGGCATCCTGCGGTGTGTCGCCGTCGTAGGTGAACGCGCGGATCTCCGAGCCCATGGCATCCACCGCCGTCTGAAACTCGTGGAGCTGGTCCTCGGCCAGGGCCTTAGTAGGGAACAGGTACAGGGCGCGCGCGCCCGCGTCCTCGAGCACTCGGTTCAGCACGGGCAAGTTGTAGCACAGCGTCTTCCCACTGGCCGTCGGCGTCACCACCACTACATGGCGGCCGGCCTGGACGTGCCCGAACGTTTCTGCCTGATGAGTGTACAGCCGCTCGATGCCGCGCCCGGCGAGCGCCGCGCGCAACGCGGGCCGCACTTCCGCCGGCACGGCCGCGTACGCGCCCTCGGCGGCCGGCTGGTGATGGATAGCGCGGATGGGCGAATCGGGTTCGCTACGAGCTGCCTGGAACCGCTCCACCAGCGGCGCGAGCGACTGCCGCGGCCGTGATGGAATCGTCTGCGAGAATTCCGGAAAACCGAGTTCGAGATTCATATGCTTTCGCCTTTTCTTTGCCAGCGTACGACGAAAGTCCACTCGAGGGCAAGCCGCCGTTTCAGTTCTGCTAAACAATGCCTTCAGCGTCCGTTAACTTGACACCCGCTGTGCAGGGACATAGCGTAAAGTTTAAAATCCCACCCGAAGGAACATCACTAATGAGTCAAGTTCTCGATATTCGCCCGGCCGGCGGGCTGGATCTGGTGTCGCTCGGCGCGATGGTGCACCGCCTGGATCCGGGCATCATTCCGTTTCGCAAGGCTACGGAATGTCTCATTCACGTGAGCGGCGGAGAGTTCAATGTGGCCGCCAATCTGGCGAACTGTTTCGGCATGAAGACGGGCATCGTCAGCGCCATGGCCGACTATCCCATCGGCGACCTCATCGCCGAGCGCGTGCGCGCCATGGGCGTCACACCGTTCTATAAGCATTTCGCCCACAACGGAGTCAACGGTCCCAATATGGCGACGGTCTACAGCGACCGCGGATACGGCGTGCGCGCTCCCGTGGTTTTCTACAATCGCTCCAACGAAGCGGCGGCGCAGTTGAAGGCTGGCGATTTCAACTGGGAGGAAATCTTCCAGGGCGGTGTCCGCTGGTTTCACTCGGGAGGCATCTTTGCGGCGCTTTCTCCCACCACTTCCGATGTCGTGATCGAAGGCATGAAGGCGGCGAAGAAGGCGGGCGCCATCATCTCCTTCGACCTGAACTTCCGGGCGAAGCTTTGGGCCATCTCGGGCGGCGAGAAGCGCGCCGTGGAAGTGCTCGACAAGATCGTGAAGAACGTCGACGTGCTGGTGGGCAACGAAGAGGACTTGCAGAAAGGCCTCGGCATCGCGGGCCAGGATGTGCAGAAGAGTTCGAAGCTCGATCCGGCCGCGTTCTATAAGATGATCGACCTGGCCGTCGTCAAGCATCCGCACATCAAAGTCGTTGCGACCACTCTCCGCGAGGTCCATTCCACCAACCGGCATAGCTGGAGCGCCGTGGCCTGGGTCAATGGGCAGACGTTCAACGCGCCGGTGGCGGAACTGGACGTTTACGACCGCGTGGGCGGTGGCGACGGTTTTGCGGCTGGCTTCTTCTATGGTCTGCTGAGCGGCGGATCTCCGGCCGAAGCCGTGAAACTCGGCTGGGCGCATGGCGCGCTGCTCACCACCTTCCCGGGCGACACCACCATGGCCACGCTCGACCAGGTGACGTCGTTCGCTCAGGGCGCCTCGGCGCGCATCCAGCGATAAGGAAATATAAGGAGAGACAAGTGGCTGAGAATCTGATGGATCTGACCGGACGTGTGGCAGTGGTGATGGGCGGCACGTCCGGAATTGGCCGTGTGTTGTCGATAGGGCTGGCGCGCGCGGGCGCCGATGTGGTCTCTACCGGGCGGCGCGAGAAGCTGGTAGACGAGGTGGCAGCCGAAATCGAGGGAGTAGGCCGAACGACGCTGCGCCATGTATGCGATATTCAAAAGCGCGAATCGATCGACGGCTTCCGCGACGCTGTAGTTGCCAAGTTCGGCCGCGTGGATGTGCTGCTCAATGCGGCCGGCCAGATCTTCCGCAAGCCGACCAAGGATATCAGCGAGGCGGAGTGGACCAACCTGATGGATGTCAACCTGACGGGTATGCTGCGCTCGTGCCAATCGTTTTACGCGCCTCTAAAAGCGAGCGGCCGTGGACGCATTATTAATATCGCGTCGCTGAACTCGTTTGTGTCGCTGCTGGAAGTCACGGCCTACGCTTCGTCGAAAGGAGCGGTGATGGCGCTCACGCGCAGCCTGGCGGTGGAATGGGCCAAGGACGGCATCAACGTGAACGCCATTGCGCCCGGTGTCTTTCGCACCGAGCTAAACGCGGCGCTGCTAGACGGCACCGAGCGGGGCCGCGAGCTGCGCATGCGCACCACCGTGGACCGCTTCGGTAAGACCGAGGAGTTGATCGGCCCGGCGATCCTGCTGGCCTCCGATGCCGCCAGCTACATTACCGGGCAGGCCATCGTGGTGGACGGTGGAATGCTCGCCTCCGGCGTCAATCACTAAACCGTGCGCTCACCGGGCTGTGGGATGCTGGTATCAGAGACACGATGGAATTCCGGCAGCTCGAATTGTTCCTGGCCGTGCTGGACTGCGCCACTGTCACGAAGGCGGCTGAAAAGGTTAACCTGACGCCTGGAGCTGTCAGCCTCCAGTTGCATCATCTGGCCGCGGAGCTGCACACCGACCTGTTCGTCCGCTCCGGCAAGCGGCTGGTACCCACGCCGGCGGCCTTGCGGTTGGCGGAGCGCGCCCGCGCCGTCATGGGGCAGATCGATCTGATCGAGGGCGAGTTTCAGGCCGATCCGCTCAACGACGACCGCCCGTTCCACTTCGCCACGGGAGCTACGACACTCATCCACCGCCTGGGAAAGCCTCTGCACATGCTGCGCAAGGCGTTTCCCAATATTTCAATCAACATCACCGTCGTGCCGACGGAGCAGATGGTGGCCGGCCTCCTCGACCGGCGCTTCGACCTGGCGCTGATCTCACTACCCTACAACCAGATCGAGAATCTGGATGTGATTCCGCTATTCGACGAAGAGATGCTGGTGCTGAAGCCTTCTTCGCAACGCGTCAAGGGGTGGCATGTCGGCACGATCCAGCCGGCCGCGCTGGCGGGCGCATCGTTCGTGCTTTACCCCTTGCATAGCAACATGCGCTACATCATTGACGGCTTTCTGCGCGAGCTGGGCGTGGCTCCGCGGGTCATTATGGAAGCAGACGACACCGAGTCCATGAAGAAGCTGGTGGAGACCGGGTTTGGCTACTCGATCCTGCCCGAGTTCGCCCTGCGCGGCCGCGCCCGCTTCTTCCAGGTCTATCGCGTCCAGGGCCGAAAGCTCATCCGGACGCAAGCCCTGGCCATGGCAAGGACCGAACGCCGCCGCGCCCTGACCGAAACCATCGCGCAGTTCCTACGGTCGGCGTTGGCGGGGAAATAGCGGCGAGCTGCCCGCCGCGAGCTACGGGACAAAGCTGCTCTAGAGCCGCTTCATCTCGAAGCTCGCGGCTCACAGCCCTAGGCTTGCTTCATCGCTTCCCCGTTGCGCTTGCAATCCTCCAGTTTGATGTCTGCCACGTTTTGGATGACATCGGTCTCGGTCACGTTATTGAAGGTGCAGTGCGAAACGTGAACGTCTTTGATGGGGGCTTCCGGGTAGCCGCGCAGATATAACGCGTATTTGCTCTTTTCTGAAGTGATGTTCTCCACCACCACGTTGTTCATCACCGGGGTGAAGCCGCCCCCGGTGGGGTCACGGGGAGCTTCGGAGTAGTAGAAGTCGATGTCGATGACGCCTTGCGCCACCTCGCCCACCGTGTTGTTGCGGAAATAAAAATTCTCAAGCACGCCGCCGCGCCAGGAGTTGGTCTTGATGCGCAGCGCGCGGTCCAGATGGGGGCTGTCCATCTGGTTGTTCTCCATGAAGACATTGCGTACGCCGCCGGAGACTTCGCTGCCGATGGAGACGCCGCCGTGGCCGTCCTTCATGCGGCAGTTGCGCACGATGATGTTCTCACACGCAGCGTTCACGCGCCGGCCGTCGCGATTGCGGCCGCTCTTGATGGCGATGCAGTCGTCGCCGGTGTCAAACTCGCAGCCTTCGATGAGGACGTCGGTGGACGATTCCGGATCGCAGCCGTCGTTATTGGGGCCGTGGCTGGAAATCTTCACGTTGCGCACGGTGACGTTCTTGCACAGCACCGGATTGAGCTCCCACATGGGAGAGTTGCGGATGGAGACGCCTTCGATCATGACGTTGGTGCAGCGGTAAGGCTGGAAGAAGTTCGGCCGCAAGCCGCCGCCCTCGCCGAAGATGCGGTCTTTCACGGGGACATCTTTATCGCCCATCGACACCAGTTCGGCGCGCTTGGCGCCGCTCCGCATATTCCACCAGTGATCCTTGTCGGCTTGGCCATCGAGCATGCCGTTACCGGTCACCGCGATATTGGTCTGCTCCCAGGCGTAGATGAACGGCGAGTAGTTCATGCACTCGGTGCCCTCGAAGCGCGTGAAGACCACCGGCAGAAAGTCTTTGGGGTCGCGGCTGAATAAAAGCGTCGCGCCGTCCTCCAGGTGAAGGTTGACGTTGCTCTTCAAATGAATCGCGCCGGTGAGGAACGTGCCTTTGGGCACTACGACACGGCCACCGCCGGCCGACGAACAGGCGCTGATGGCGGTCCGAATGGCGTCGGTAGCGATCTCCTTGCCGCCCTGCTTCGCTCCGTACCTGGTGATATCGAAGCTGCGGTTAGCGAACTTGGGAGGCTTGATACGCGTGAGAATTACGGCCATTTCTTTTGCGGGATGGAGGGGCGCGGATGCGGCGCGGAGATGAAAACGGGTGCCGGCCGCCAGCGCCGCGCCGCTGAGAAAAATGCGTCGAGTCATGCTATCCGCAGGGTATTTCCCGGCAGCTGGGAAGTCAAATTGGCGATCCAAGGCGCCGCGGTTAGACTGAATCTTCCTTTGTCTGACCGATGTTGACCGAGCCTCAGATTTCCGGAAAATGCCTGGGTCGCGGCTGGTGTCCTTACCCCTGCTCTTTTCGTGCAGAAGTTTCTCCGCCGGCCTCCCAGAGGCGGCTTTTGACGAGCCGGCCCACATAGGTGCGGGCCTTTCTTATTGGCGGGACAATTGTCGCCCATCCTCAGCATCCACCCCGATTGAAAGAGCGGAGCGGCCTCGTCGCTGATGCGGCACGGCTCTCGGCTGCCGAACAACAGGCTGGTGGCGGGAATGCAGCAGCGGGAGAGCGCAACATCGAGTATGTCGTCGGTTCGCAGTTCAGCCTCGATTCCCAGGTGCTTCAGAACACGAAGCGCCTGATCCGGGCCTCCATGCGATCAGCGCAAACCGTGTGGCCCGGGTACCTGCCGAAGGCGAGCGGAATAGCAGCCGCAACGGTGAATGGCTAGGCACCGCTCGCCCCACGGCTATTGCGGGCACGCGTTCTATATTTATGACATTCCGGCCAATGAAGCTAATTTAACCTTGCTAAACCCTCTTTTTAGTGGGGCTCGCTTGACCATCCAGATGCTGGCGGTTACATTTGAGAGCAAAAGGACCCGTTTGGCAACTTCCGCGTAGTTAAAGGGGCAGGCTGTGAAACCTCACGACGGTATCGTTTTGGAAAAATTCTCGCTCGGCGTTGGCGATCGCTTTGCGCACCAAGCCAAGCCTCAATTGGCGGCGTGCATGCAGGCGGCCGGCAAGGGGTTCACGGTGGTTCCGGTCTGGAACAAGTCCAACCGCGAACACAAGATCGTCGGCAGCGAGCCCACACAAACTCGTGCCGCGGCCGATAGGGCGGTCGAGAGCCTCGGCTGGAAGCACTCCTGGTATCTGGACGCCGACCATATCAACCGGGACACGGTTGACCGCTTCCTGTCTCCTTGCGATTTCTTCACACTCGATGTGGCGGATGCCATCGCTAAGAAGCCGAAGCCGGGCACGGTGGAGGCGTTCCTCAGCCGCCATCACGAGTTGGTGGGGAAGATCGAGATCGAAGGCATAGAGGAGCCGATTTCCGTCAGCAAGGAAAAGGCATTTCATGCCGCCGGCAAGTATCTGCACGCGGTGGGCGAGGCGGGCGCCATTTACCACCACATCGCCAAGAAGAAGCCGCATGGAAGTTTTGTGACGGAAGTTTCGATGGACGAAACCGATTCGCCTCAGACGCCGGCCGAGCTGCTTTTGATTCTGGCGGCGATTGCCGATGAGGGCATTCCGCTGCAGACCATCGCGCCCAAGTTTACCGGCCGGTTCAATAAAGGTGTCGATTACGTGGGCGACGTGGAGCAGTTCGAGAAAGAGTTCTCGAGCGACCTGGCCGTGATCCATTACGCCGTGGAGCGCTACGGTCTGCCGAAGAGCTTGAAGCTCAGTGTGCATTCGGGCAGCGACAAGTTTTCGATTTATGAGCCGATCCGCCGTTCGCTGAAGAAATTCGACGCGGGCGTACATGTGAAGACCGCCGGCACGACGTGGCTGGAGGAGCTGATTGGCCTGGCAGAAGCCGGCCCGCAAGGCCTGGCGATGGCGAAGCAGATTTACGGCGACGCTTACGGTCATCAGAAAGAGCTGTGCGAGCCGTATGCCGCGGTGATCGACATCGACGCCTCCAAGCTGCCGGAGCCGGATGTCGTGTGCAGGTGGACGGCCGAGCAATACGCGGGCGCCTTGCGGCACGATCAGAAGAACCCGTTGTTCAATCCGCACCTGCGTCAATTGCTGCACGTGGGCTACAAGATCGCCGCCAAACTGGGCGATGAGTACACCAAGATGCTGGAAGCTTGCGAAGAATCGATCTCGCGGAACGTGACCACGAACCTGTTCGAGAGGCACATCGAGCCGCTGTTTTTGAAAGCATGAGGCAGGATATTTTTTATCGCGGAGACAGGGAGGAGCAGAGAATCGGAAACGGGCGTTTTGTTTTCCCCGCTCTTCCGCGTCTCCGCGTTGAAATTCTCATCTTCCTGGGCGCGCTCGCCGGCTTCGCTCAGGACACAAGAACCGTTACCGAACCGAAGTTTCCCCAGGCGTGTACTGCCTTGTCGGCGCAACTGCTCGCGGTGGAGGGCGGCAAGACGATCGCCGACGCGGATGAATCAAAGGCGGACACCGCGCGCATCCAGCAGGCCATCGATCATTGCCCCGCCGGGCAGGCAGTGGAACTGAAGTCCGATCGCGCATTCAACGCCTTTCTCACGGGCCCACTCGAGCTAGGTACCGGTATAACGTTGCTGGTGGATGGCGGCGTGACGCTGTTTGGCTCGCGCAACCCGCGCGATTTCGATTTGCGGCCCGGGAGCTGCGGCGTCGTCGACGAGCACGGGCACGGGTGCAAGCCGATGATCGCCGTTACCGATGTGAAGGACGCCGCGGTGATGGGGGGTGGCACCATCGATGGACGCGGATGGGCGAAGCTGATCGGCCAGAAAGACTCCTGGTGGGATCTTGCCGAGCAGGCAAGGAAGGGCGGCAATCAGAACTGCTACCGCATTATTGTCGCTTCGCACGCCGACAATTTTACGCTCTACCGCATCACGCTCAAGAACTCGCCGAACTTTCATGTAACCTATTCCGGTAACGGATTCACCGCCTGGGGCGTCATCATCAATACGCCAAAAAGCCGCAATACCGATGGCATCGATCCGGGCAACGCCACGAACGTCACCATCACCCACTGCTCCATCAGAGCGGGCGACGATAACGTAGCGATTAAGGCGGGCCGGCCCGGCCCCACGTCGCACATGACCATCGCGCACAACCATTTTTATGCAGGCCATGGCATGTCGATCGGCAGCGAGACCGATGGGGGCGCCAGCGACATCCTGGTCACCGATCTTTCCGTAGACGGCGCAGACAACGGCATCCGGATCAAGTCGAATTCGAGCCGCGGCGGCCTTGTCCAGCACGTAATTTATGAAGATGTCTGCATTCGGGATACGAAAGTCCCGATTTATATGGATTCCAATTATTCCTATTACGGCACTGCCCGCGACCATTTGCCCATCTTTCGCGATATCGTGCTGCGGAACGTGCGGGTGCTGAACGCCGGGAAGATCAATCTGGACGGTTATGACGAAAGACATAGGCTAGCAATAACCTTCGACAATGTGGTTTTCGACAGTCCGTCGAGCAATCCTATAAAGGCCAGCCACGCCGAAGTAAGTCTTGGCCCCGGCCTTGTGAACTTTCGGCCCGTGGGCGCCGATGTTCAAGTTCTGGGATCCCCCGGGTTTGGGAAGCCCAATGCGTGTGAGGGGAAGTTTGTTCCGATGAACTAGCTTTTAGCTGTTAGCTGTTCGCTTTCGGCTAGACCGGCCCGTTGGGCTGCGCTAACTGGAAGCCAAGAGCTAAGAGCTGAAAGCGTGTAGCTCGAGAGGTTAGTCCAACGGGACGCGCGGTCCCGTCAAGAAGGAGTGAGGAGTATGAAGCGCCTTTTGGCTGTTATCGCCATTCTCTTGCCTTGCGCCGTCTTCGGCCAAGAGTTTCGCGGAACCATCAGTGGTGTGGTTACCGATCCTACGGGCGCCGGCATTCCCGGCGCCAGAGTGATTACCACCGAAGTTCGGACCGGGACCAAGACACAGACCGTTTCCGAATCGACCGGCCAGTATACCCTGCCGTTCCTGGCACCGGGCCAGTATCAGATCAACGCGTCGATGCAGGGATTCAAGGAGTATATCCGCAAGGACATCAACCTGGGCGCGGGCGAGCACCCGGTCATCGACGTCCGCATGGAAGTTGGCGACACTTCGACTGCGGTGGAGGTGGCGGCGGATGTACCGCTGCTCAATACCGACAACGCCACTACCGGACAGGCCATCACCACGAAGGAAGTGGAAGACATCCCGCTGAACGGCGGGACCCCCTACATGGTGGCCCAGTTCGCACTGGGCGTAGTGGCCACAGGCACGCCCACGCTGGTACACCCGTTCGATCTGGGCGCCCCGGCGGCGTTCAGTGTTTCCGGCACCCCGGCTCAGACCAGCGAGCTGCTGATGAACGGCGTTCCGAATGCCACGTGGGACGGCCGCGCCGCTTACAATCCGCCGCGCGACGCCGTGCAGGAAGTGCGCGTGAACGCCTTTGACGCCGATTCCTCCTTCGGACACACCGGCGGCGGCACCATCAACCAGGTGATGAAGAGCGGCACCAACGGCCTGCACGGCTCGGCTTGGGAATACAACCAGCCGTCGGACATGGTCGCCAACGATTTCTTCCGCAACCGCGCAGGCCAGGGGCTGCAGATTACCCATTTCAACCAGTTTGGCGTTACTGCCGGCGGTCCGGTGGTGCTGCCGAAACTGAACGGCCGCAACAAGCTCTTCTGGTTCTTCGCGTATGAAGGATTGAAGGACGGCCAGCCCAGCCCGGCGCTGCTGACGGTTCCGACGGATGCCGAAAGGGCAGGCAACTTCGCTGGGCTCGCCACGATGTACGACCCGTCGACGGCGGTGCTCAACGGCACGACCGTGACGCGCACGCCGTTGCCGAACAACGTGATTCCGCAGAGCCAGCTCAGCCCCATCGCGCTGGCATATATGAAGTTCTATCCGGAGCCCAACGTGACGGTAGGACTTTCGGCGACCGGCGTCAACAATTATTCGAGCAACGCTACCACCATCGACAACTACAACAACGAAATGGGGCGCCTGGACTACAACATCAGCGACCGCAACCGCCTGTTCTTCGACGTCCGCAAGTCGGCCGAAACCCAGAACAAGAACAATTACTTCCAGAATCCCGCGGAAGGCTCGCTGCTGTTCCGCAATCCGCTGGGCTCGACGGTGGACGATGTTTACACCATTAATCCTTCGACGGTGGCCGACGTCCGGTTGAACTTCACGCGCCTGGCGGAAACGCACGCGCTGCCCTCGACCGGTTTCAATCCGACGTCGCTGGGCTTCCCGGCGTATGTGGCCGCCGACTCTCCGTACCTGCAGATGCCGGGCATTTCGCTGAGCACGTTCCAGAGCCTGGCGGGCAGTGGCGCGAGCAACTATCCCTCGCAGTCTCTCCAGCTGTTCGGCAAGCTCACCAAGATCAAGGGCAATCACACAATCAGCTTCGGCGCTGACGCACGGCAGTACCGCGTGAATACAATTGTCGATGGGAACTCGACGGGAACGTTCAGCTTCAACAACAGCTGGGTGCGCGCGTCCTCGAGCGCTTCGAGCACCGTGTCGCAAGGCCAGGACCTGGCTTCGTTCCTGCTCGGCCTGCCTACCAGCGGCTCCTATGACCTGAACAGCTACGCATCGTTCTACTCTTACTACGCTGCCGGTTTCATTCAGGACGACTGGCGCGTGAGCCGCACGTTCACCATCAACGCTGGACTGCACTATGACCACGACGGCGCTTATCACGAGAAGTGGGGCCGCACGGTGGATGGATTTGACTTCACGGCGCAGAACCCCATTGCGCAGCAGGCGATCGCGGCCTACCAGAAGAATCCCATCCCGCAGATCCCGGCGAACCAGTTCAACGTGCTGGGCGGCCTGAATTTCGCCAGCCCCGGCAACAACGCCATTTACCAGAACACTTCGCACCTGGTGAGCCCGCGCGTCGGCTTTGCCTGGAGCCCCGAGAAACTGCACAACACGGTGATCCGCGGCGGCTTCGGCATGTTCGTTTCGCCCGTCACGATCGCCAGCATGGCGTTCACCGGTGCTTACTCCACCAACCCCATCCTGGCGCAGGAAGGCTACAGCCAGACCACGCAGATGACCGTGACCAATAACAACTATGTGTCTCCGGTGGCCACGCTCGCCAATCCTTATCCGAATGGCTTGGTGGCACCTGCCGGTTCGGCGGCCGGCTTGGCGACCTTCCTTGGCCAGACGGTAAATTTCCTCAATCCCGAGATGAAGAATCCGTACTCGCAGCGGTGGAACCTGGACATCCAACACACCTTCGGCAAGGACACCCTGCTGGAAGTTGCGTATATCGGCAACCATTCCGTGCATCTGCCGATCACGGTGACCCAGTTGAACGGCATTCCGCGGCAGTATCTGAGCACCTCGCCGGTGCGCGACACCGCGACCAACAGCACCCTGACCGGAACGGTAGCGAACCCGTTCCAGGGACTGCTGCCCAATTCCAGCAACCAGAACGGCGCGACCACGGCTCTGGCGAACCTGCTCTCGCCGTATCCTGCATTCCCCGTCGGCGACAGCTCCAGCGGCTGGACCGGTAGCGGCGGCATTCTGGAGCAGGACCTCGACCTCGGCCGCTCCTACTTCCACAGCCTGAACGTGCGGGTCTCCAGGCGGCTTTCGCACGGACTTTCGATCATTGGCAATTTCGGCTACACGAAGCTGATTCAGCAGGACTCCTGGCTGAATGACAGCGATCCGGTTCCGGAAAAGCGCGTTTCGCCTTACGATCACCCGCTCCGGTTCGTCACGGCGATCACTTACGATCTACCCGTGGGCCGCGGTCAGGCTCTCAACATCCATTCCAACTGGCTGAACGCCATCGTCGGCGGCTGGCACATCAACAGCACCTACACCTACCAGATGGGCGCGCCCATCGTGTTCGGCAACGGCAGCACAACCACCCCCGGCGACTATGTGTACTACGGCGGTGCCGGTGCGCTGGCCGCCAGCCTGAACAATCGCCAAGTCAACACCACGACCGCCGGCGTGGCGATCCCGGTGTTCGATACGTCGTTGTTCGCCACCAACTCGGCCAACGCGTTCGCTTATCACCTCCGGACTTTCTCGACCACGTTCCCGAATATCCGGCAGGATGGGCTGAACGAGTGGGATCCCTCGTTGTTGAAGCGGTTCTCGCTGGGAGCGGAAGGCAAGCGGTACCTGCAGTTCCGTTTCGAGTTCTTCAACATTCTCAACCATCCGACGTTCAGCGCTCCCAACGTGCAGGCGACCAACGCGGCCTTCGGCACGATCACTTCGGTAGCCAATCGCCCGCGCACCATCCAGGTGGGCGCCAGGATGGTGTTCTAAAGGCGGCTTTGAGCTGTGAGCGATGAGCTGAAACCTGGCCGCGGTAACAAGCGACGCCTAGGCTGGTAGCTCGGAGCTTAGTTTTTTTCTGGGGACAATAAGGCGGCGCCGGAAATCGACCCGGCGTCGCCTTCTTGCAGAAAAGCGATCACGCGCTGCGCGCGGGCTTTGGCGGGCAGCGCGATTTGTTTTTGGAAAGACCCGCCGCGCTCGACTTTGCCGATTCGCTTGATGCCGCGGACTACCGCAACGTGGCGCAGCCTGTGGCCCTTATTCTCTCCGGCCGTGACGCTGGATTCATCGCTGTCGTCGGCAAGGGCCAGAACGATACCGGTGCCCGGGCGGGCGTCTTCCACGCTGATTTGAACGCCCGATGCGGTGCGAGCGAGCCGCACTGCGGCCTTGTGCCTCGCGGCCGCAGCGGACAGTTCCTGGCTGGCGCGGGAGGCATCGCTGCCGGTGAACTGGGCAGATCCGTCGATGACCATCTGCGGTGTGTAGGGACTGTCCAGATGGAAGCGCCGGCTGTAAGCCTGCTGGCGGAGTGTCAGGTCCTGCGAGGAATAGGGATCGGCCCATCCTTGCTGGTTCCAGTAATCGACGTGCTCGCTGAGCACGATGGCGTGCGGATCGATTTGCGCCAGGAGATGGTCGGCAGGAGGACAGCTCGAGCAGCCTTCGGAAGTGAACAGTTCGACTATGACGGGAGAACGGGCTTGCTGAGCCAGACAGGGAAACGCGGCTAGAAAGACAGCGATCAGCCCGCACGAGTGCATTCAGCTAACAGCATACAGCAGAACAGCTGAAAAGCGCGTCGGGCGTTGCGGGTCAGCCGTGGGCTGTTAGCTTTGGCTCCTAACCCTTGATCTTGTTCTTCCGCGCCTTGACGACTTTTTGTCCCTTGAACTTGCGCGTCTTCGGCCCCTTGACCTTCTTCCGCATTGTCTTGACGGACGGCGGGGTGCTGTGGGGGCCCTTCTTCTTGGCCTCCGCGCCTGCCGTGAGCGCGAAACCGATCGCCATCGCCAGCGCTAGCGTGCGAAATCTCATAGTCTCTATCTTATGGCGTGAGCTGGCGGAACCACAAGTACCACAAAAGAAAACTGCACACCGTTAACGCAATACCGAACCAGGCGGCGAGACGCCACAGCCTTTCCACCGCGCCTTCCCTGCCCGGCAGTCGCGCCAGGTAAGCGATGCCGAAGCCGCCGGCCATGCCGCCGACGTGAGCCGCCATATCCACGCCGGGGAAGAAAATGCTCCAGATCATCAGGTAGATGGCCCACCGGATGTACTGGCCGCGGATGGCCGAAGCCGCCGGGCCGCTGTGCATCACCCCTAGTGCGATCATGGCGCCGATCAGGCCACAAAGACCGGCGGAGGCGCCGATGGAAGGAGTGCCCGGGCTCCAGAGATTGCTCACGAAAAAGCCGCAGATGCTGGAGAGCAGGTAAATCACCCACATGCGGCTGGCGCCGAAGATCTGCTCCACTTCCGCTCCAAGGTCGAAGAAAACCCAGGAGTTCATGAGGATGTGGAGCAACCCGCCGTGTAGGAATCCCGCGGTCACCAGGCGCCACCACTGGCCCAACGCGATCAGAGGGCCGTACTTGGCGCCGAAGTCCACGAGGGTATAGGGATCGAGATCCCAAAAGCCTCCCTTGCCGCTCTTGGTGGAAAACAGGCCGCTGGCCAGGTAGAGCCCGAAATTCACCAGCAGGATTACCATGGTGTTGAAGCGGGCCTGGGGGATAAGGCCTGCTACAAGACCGGAGGGATCGCGCAGATCGATGGCTCGTGGTCCGATCCGCTCGTTGCAGTAGGGACAGACCCTGTCCTTGTTCGTGACGAAGGCCCGACAGTGGGGGCACATCCGGCGTGGATCCATGTAGCTCCATGATAGCCGGTAGCGCGAACGCGCACGTTCGTCTGGCGTGTTACGATAATAATTCCACCATTTGGTCTGAGGTTTTCGTGGCTAGAATCACCCGCAAAGAGTTAAAGACAGACAGGTTTGCCCTGGAAGTAGGCCAAACCGTCACGTTTTTCGAAGAGCACCAGAAAGAGATCGTCCGTTATGGCGCGATTGCCCTCGGCGTGGCCGCTCTGATCATGGCTTTCAATGTTTACTCGCGGCATCAGCACGCCGCTCGCGAGGAGGCGCTGTCCAAGGCCATCCAGCTTCAGGAAGCGCCGATTGGGCCGCCCAACCCCTCCGGCGGGCTGACCTTTCCCACGCCGGACGCCAAAGACCAGGCGACCCTGCAGGCCTTCGGCGCTCTGGCCGCACAGTACTCCGGGACGGCGGAAGGCGAAGTCGCCGAGTATTACAGGGCTAGCGTGCTGGCCGACCAGGGCAAGATGGCCAACGCGGAAAAGGGATTCCTGGAGGTTTCCCAGAAGGGCGACGAGAAGTACGCCTCCCTGGCGAAGCTTTCGCTGGCGCAGATCTACTTCTCCGACGGCCGCGATGCAGATGGCGAGAAGTTGCTGCGCGATCTTATTGCGCACCCCACGATGTTCGTTTCCAAGGACCAGGCCACCATTACGCTGGCGCGTTTCCTGATGATGAAGAAACCCGCTGAAGCGCGCAAGCTGCTGGACCCGCTGAAGACGCAGAACAGCCCGGCGGGACAGATCGCACTCTCGATCTATAGCCAGATTCCGCAGTAACGGCGGAACGATGCTGGCGCGTCTGCGATTTCCCGTCGCCCGAACGCGCGGGCGATTGTACCCGGAGCCCGATCACCCCTACCGCAACGCATTTCAGCGCGACCGCGACCGCGTCGTGCATACCCGCGCCTTCCGGCGCCTGGAGGCGAAGACGCAGGTCTTCGCACCGGGGCTTTCCGATCATTTCCGCAACCGGCTGACCCACACGATAGAGGTGGCGCAGGTGGCGCGCACGGTGGCGAATGTATTGGGGTTGGACGAGGATCTTACCGAAGCGCTGGCCCTGGCGCACGACATCGGCCATCCCCCGTTCGCGCACGCCGGCGAAGAAGAGCTCGACCGGCAGATGGCGCGCTTCGGAGACCGGTTCGACCACAACCTGCATGCGTTGCGCATCGTGGAGCGGTTCGAGCAGCGATACGCGCGCTTTCCCGGTCTGAACCTGACGTTCGAGGTACGGGAAGGAATCGTCAAACACTCGCACGATATTCGGTCGGGCGAAGATCCGGAACTGGAGGCGTATCTGCCGGGGCTGCGCCCCCCGCTGGAAGCGCAACTGATCGATCTGGCCGACGAGATCGCCTACAATACAGCCGACCTCGACGACGCATTCTCGGCCGGGCTAATGAAAGCCGAGGATGTGGCAGTAGGCGTGGCTGAATACGCGGCGATCCACCAGGCCACCGAAACGCAGTTCCCGGGCGCCAGCGAGCGCGAGCAGTTTAACGAGACGCTGCGGTGCCTGATCGATCGTCTGGTTTCGGGGTTGATCGAAGGCACGGCGACGGCAGCCGCGGCGGCCGGCGTCAACGATTCCGACGAGGTGCGCCGATGGCCATCGCGGCTGGCGGTGTTCACGCCGGAAGCGGCCGCGACGAGCCGCGAACTCAAGAAGCTGCTCTACCGCGACGTGTACGCCTCACCGGCTCTGGCGGAAGACCGGCAAAGATCGATGGAGATGATCGGCCGCCTGTTCCGCTTCTTTGCGGACGACCCGGACCGTCTGCCGCCACCCTACGGCGAGCAGGCGCGTGCCGAGGCGCCGCATCGCGTCGTGTGCGATTACATTGCCGGTATGACCGACGGATTTTTCCGGCGGACGTATGAGCAGATGATCGGGTGAAGGGCTTTTCTTAACCGCGGAGGCAGGGAGAACACGGACGAAGACGCGGAGAATGATCTCAAAAAGGGGTGTCTCCGCGAAATCTCGGCTCCTCCACCTCTGCGCGGTTGGTGAGTCTACTCCTCCAGCTTCGTGAAGTTCGTCAGCTCCGCTTGGCGGACGCCGTACAGCCTTTGCAATTGGCGGCGGATCTCCTCTCCGAGCTTCTCGGGCCGCTCCTCGGAATCGTGCTCTACTTCGACTTTGAAGAAAAAGTTGGTTACGCTCATCTGCGCTCGGTCCAACTTCTATACTAAGGGAATGTCCTGCGCCATCTGCCATATGCGCCGCCCGCGCCGCTACTGCCCGGGCGTGAATGGCGATATTTGCACGATCTGCTGCGGCACGGAGCGCGAGGTCACGGTTGCCTGCCCGCTCGACTGCCCGTTTCTGGCGGAGGCGCGGAAGCATGACCGGCCTCTGCCGCTCGACGAAGACCAGATCCCGCATCGTGAGATCCGCATTTCTGAGGAGTTTCTGGCGGAGCATGAGTCGTTGCTTGCCGCCGCTGGTGAGGCGCTGTTAGCGGTAGCCCTCGGAACTCCCGGCGTTTCGGATTTCGATGTTCGCGACGCACTGGCCGGGCTGATCCGCACCTATCAGACGCGAGAGAGCGGTTTGTACTACGAGAGCGTTCCCGAAAATGCGCTGGCGGGGCAGATCTTCCGGCATATGCAGGAGACACTGGCAGCGTTTCGCCAGCATGAGACGGAAAACGCGGGAATGGCGCGAACACGCGACACCGATGTGCTGGCCATTCTGGTGTTTCTGCAGCGGCTGGAACTGGACCGGAATAACGGCCGGCGCCGCGGCCGGGCGTTCCTCGATTTCCTGCGGGGAATCTACCCGGTCTTGCCGGGCTCTCCGGCCGGGGGCTCGACGTTGCTGGCCGGCTGACGCGCCTTGGGCTGCACCTGTTCCATCAGGCAGGCCCTCTTTTCCGGCGCGTACCGCCTGGGAGCGCAACTTACGGGTTTCGTTCGCCGGGAGCTAGCTAGCGGCCGGTCCACGGGATCGTCGAACACCAGAAGGTGTCCTTCCTCCATCCCAATAGGTCTTCCACGGTAAGCGTGGGCCCTTCCGGACGTGCCTCCAGCCTGCGCGCTGCTGTCGCGAACCAGCCGGAAGATGCGTGCCTGCTCCGCCTCGCTGGCGTGCGTCTTGGGCAGCGACCATGGCTGATCGAACTCCTGCCGCTTCATCTTGATGACGACCGATGGCATGGCGATATTCATCATGCCGCCACTCGCGCCGATGCGGACCCCCCACGCCCGCCACGACCACTGCCTCATTGGGCGCCCGCAGGGGGAGCAACTGCGGTTCGGTTTCGATGGATTCCTGGTGAAATCCACCACGCTTCCTCCCTTCCGGGTCTCGCGAAGGCGGTGCAGAATCATGCGAACCAGGCCGTCGAGCCGCTTCTGTTCGATTGCGGTGATGGCGCGCTGGATGGCGGGAGACGACTTGCCGGCGCCTCCCAACAGCATCTCCAGAATGGGAGACACGAGCGAAGGGTTGAGCTCCAGCACGCGTTGCCATCGTATGGCTTCAACGCCAACGAGACCATGAACGTGGGCGACGGCCGGCCAGAAACCCCGGCATACGACGGCTGCTCCACACTGACGAGGTTGACCGTCAGATAAGACCGCAAGTATGGCGAGAGGCTGGAAACGAGGTTGCGGACGAAGGTGTCGGGCAGCAGAGGGATGGCGCGGTCCTCGATTCGGGATACGGTCGGGACGGCGGAAGTCGAAGCGCGCTGCCGGAGCTCCGCGCTTCCTCTCCCGCACATTCAGAATTACCGCGCCGGCTTCCGGTTGCGAGAGTTGACGGCCTCGGGGAATAGATCGGCGGAAGGACGGAGAACTTTAGGCCACGGATGTACACAGATCAATCGGCTACGAGCTTCGAGCCGCGAGTTACGAGGCGCTGCCGGGGGAGGGTCGAGCTTGAAGCTCGCGGCTGTTCCTCGATGTGCATTCGTGTTCATTCGTGGCCAATTCTGTTAGCGTATAGCTGATACATGCAACTGCAACCGATTGACTGGATCATCGCCCTGATCTCAGTGGCGATCTGTTTCGTGCCCGCGTTGTTCTTCGGGAAGCGCTCGGGGAAGAGCACGGCTGAGTTTTTCGCTTCAGGACGATCGGTGCCGTGGTGGCTGGCGGGGCTTTCGATGGTGGCCACCACCTTTTCCAGCGACACGCCCAACCTGGTGGCGAACTTCGTCCGCACGCAGGGTGTGGCGGGCAACTGGCAGTGGTGGGCCTTCACGCTTACGGGCGTCGCTACGGTGTTCTTCTTCGCGCGCTTGTGGCGCCGCTCGGGCGTTCTGACGGACCTCGAGTTTTACGAGCTGCGCTATTCCGGCAAAGCGGCCAGCGCGGTGCGCGGCTTCCGGGCGGTTTATCTGGGGCTGTTTTTCAACTGCATCATCATGGCCACGGTGAATTTGGCCGCCGTGAAGATCGCCGCCGTGCTGTTCGGATTCAGCCGGTGGGAGACGCTGGCGGTGGTGGGCCTGCTGAACGTGGTCTTCGCTGCGCATTCCGGGCTGTGGGGCGTGCTGGTCATCGACATGATCCAGTTCTTCATCAAGATGGCGGCGGTGATTGCGGCGGCCTATTTCGCCGTCACGCTGCCGCAGGTAGGCGGGCTGCACGGGCTGGTGTCAAAGCTGTCCAATATGCCCGGACCGGGAGGCGTCCACTACCTGAATATGCTGCCCGACTTCCACGACAATTGGGACATTGCGGTTGCGGTCTTCATCATGCCTCTGGCCGTGCAGTGGTGGTCGGTGTGGTATCCGGGGGCGGAGCCGGGCGGCGGCAGCTACATCGCCCAGCGCATGCTGGCTTCAAAGTCGGAGCGCGACGCGCTGGGCGGCACGCTGTTCTTCAACGTTGCGCATTATGTGCTGCGGCCGTGGCCGTGGATTTTGACCGGGCTGGCTTCGTTAATCATCTATCCGCAGTTGAGCGACATTCAACGGGCGTTTCCGCACCTGGACCCGTCGCTGATCGGACACGACATCGCGTTTCCCGCGATGCTGCGGTATCTTCCGGCGGGCTGGCTGGGGCTGATGCTGGGCGGCCTGATTGCAGCCAATTCGTCCACCATTCTGACGCACCTCAACTGGGGCGCTTCCTACCTCGTGCACGATTTCTACCGGCGCTTTATGAACCGGGGCCAAAGCGAGAAGCATTACGTGATGGCGGGCCGGTTGGCGACCATTCTGTTGTTCGTTTTGTCGTCGGCCACGGTCTTCCTGCTGGACACAGCCAAGGACAGCTTCCAACTGATTTTGCAGGTGGGTGCGGGAACCGGCCTGCTCTATCTGCTGCGCTGGTACTGGTGGCGCGTCACGGCGTGGTGCGAGATTGTGGCGATGGTCAGCTCATTCGCCATCTCGGTGGTGTTTCTGCTGCTGAAGAAAGGCGGCACAGATCTGGGCACGGTGGCCCCGCTGCTGTCGACGGTGGCTTTCACGACCGTTTGCTGGCTGGCGACCGCATACCTGGGCCCGCGCCACGACGAGAAGACGCTGATCGACTTCTACCGCAAAGTGCGTCCTTTCGGGCCAGGCTGGCAGAGGATCCGTCTCAAGGCGGGCATCTCCGCCGACGAGATGGCAGCCGATGCGCGCGCAGCCAATTTCTCCCTCGCTCTCGCAGGGTGGTTCTTCGGCTGCATCATGATCTGGTCGGCGCTGTTCACCGTGGGCAATTTTCTGTACGGTCGAATGGGATACACGGCGGCTCTGGGCGCGGTGTTCGTCGTGAGCGGCACGATCGTCATCCGAACCGTCCAGAAGCTCTGGGCGTGATCGGTTGTCTGGGGTATTGTTCTCCAGAACAACTCAGCGGGTTATGCCCAATAACTAAGTCGAGATTTGCGAACAGTACTCAGAGCTGCCCGAAAATCCGGTAGTCGGTTTCAATCGTGATTTCGGGTTTGGGTTCGGGCTCGGTTTTCGGCCGCCGCGTCAGTTTGGCTCCGGCCAGGCGGAGAAAAATGCAGAGCAGCGCTCCCGTGGTGGCCAGTGTGCCGGCTACCATGTAGTGCAGCGGGGAACGGGGTCCGGGCAGCACGAATACCAGCAACGCCGACACTCCGACAAAAACGGTCGCGGGGATCAGCACGGGCAGAGGCAGGCGGTTCCACACTCGCATACTTTCATTTTAAATTGGTACCGTAACAGTACGGTTGATAAAATCAGATAGTAGCGTGTTGTCTGGTTCCATAACAAAAGTAAGCGCGGCATTGGTTTTATTGTGCCTGACGGGCTGCCGTCAGAACGGGCCGCGGCATCTTCCCGCCATCGGGCAGGCGTACGTGGGACCTGCTGTCTTGCATCTTCATCGGGATATTTCCCCGCAATCTCCTACTGCAGCCACCTTGAAGCACGGCGACCGGCTGGAGATTCTGCAGCAGCGCCGTGTCTTCCTGCGCGTAAGGAGCGCGAACGGCGTGGAGGGGTGGACCTCGGCGAGCCAGTTGATGAGCGCTGCCGACATGGCGGACATGAAGCAACTGGCCGAGCGGGCTGCGAAGATGCCGCTGCAAGGCGAAGCCACGGTGTACGACGCCCTCAACGTGCATACCCAGCCCGCGGCGCATTCGCCGAGCTTCATGCAGCTTCAGGCCAAAGAGCAGTTCGCGGTACTGGCGCATGTGGTGACGCCGCGAATCGATCTGCCGCACACCCCGCTGGTGACGCCCGCTCCCAAGAAAGCGGTGGCATCCAAAAAGGATACAAAAGCAGCGGGCAGGATTCCGCTCCCTCCGATGCCCAAAGCTCCGCCGCTACCGCCGAACTGGATGGAGCTTTCGCACCAGAACGGGGCAGAGGAGAGCGGCGGAGAAGAGGAAGAACCAGAAGCTTCCGCTGCGCCCGTTGGACAGGATGATTGGAGCCTCATCCGCACGACGTCCGGCCAGACGGGCTGGGTGCTCACCCGCAAGCTCACCATGGCGATTCCGGACGAAGTGGCGCAGTATGCCGAAGGGCACCGGATTGTCTCGTACTTCTCTTTGGCCGAACTCGAGGATGGCGATGCGAAGAAGAAAATCTGGTTGTGGACGACAGTGGGCGAAGGCCATCCGCCTTACGACTTCGACAGCTTCCGGGTCTTCATCTGGAATGTGCGGCGCCACCGCTACGAGACGGCCTACATCGAGCGCAAGATTCAAGGCTACTCGCCCGTACTGGTCCAGCAGATCAGCTATGGGGGGGCGGGGAAGCCCGGCGCAGCGCCGGCGGGTTATCCGGGTTTCTCCATCTGCATGCGGAAGAAGGATGGCAATCTTGTGCGGCGCGACTACGCTCTGCTGACGAACATCGTGCGGTTCGCCGGCGAGCAAAGCTGCACGCTGCCTCCGCCGGTGTTTAGCGTGGCGGCCTTAACGAAACCGGCCGGGCCGCTACCGGCGTCCCCTCCGGCAGCCACGCCCGCGCCGTCTGGCGAAAGCCCAAGCTTCCTCGAGCGGATGAAAACTAAGCTCAAGGCGCTGCTGCACAAGCGCTAAGTGCCCGCCGGGGCCCGGGCTCCGCCGATAGCGCTATCGCTGGCCCGATGGGGCTACGTTGCAGTGGGTGATCCATTGTGTTATTTATTGGTTCAAGTCGGAAAATTATCCAACTAGGACCTGTCCCTTCGAACCAGGGGCGGCCCCCAATCATATCTCTCAAAGGATGGCATCCCGTGGAAGCTGTCAACCGTAAACTCATTCGTCCGTCTCTCAACGAGATTAAGGAGCAGATCGCACCCCCGCGCCGGGCTGCCCAGACCCAACAGAAGAAGCCCGTTCCACCGGACCAGACCAACGCCGAGAATTTCTATTACGTAAAGCAGATGCAGGCCAAGACCCCGATGGTGTTCGTGCTGCGGGACGGCGAGACCCTGCACGGCGTAATCGAGTGGTACGACAAGTGTTGCCTGAAGGTGAACCGCGAAGGCGAACCGAATCTGCTGCTCTACAAGCCCGCCATCAAGTACATGTACAAAGAGGGCTAAACACCTACTCGTCTCGATGTACCGTTTCCAGGGAAAAGGCAGGCACGCATACAGCGATGTATTCGGCGCCGTCCGCGTCCGGTGTGCTGTAACGGACCCATTCTCCCTTATGGGCCACCACCGCCTGTCCGGCGCGCACGTCCGTCGTTCCCCCGCGATGCTCCACGCGCAGTAAACCACGTAGCACCAAAGTGAACTCCTCGAACTCCGGCGCCTGTCCGGGCTCCTGCCACCCCGCAGGGCTGCGCATGTGGGCGACGCTGAGGGCTGAATGCTTCGAATTCACCCGTCCGATGTACTCGTCGATCAGCTTCGGTTTCGTGCCCGCCGCGGCGACGCGCGAGGGAGCGGCAATCAGAGTCGGCATCTTATGATCGTACTCCCCTGCCTTAAGTCATGGCGCAAAGCTGGTTTACAAATCGGACTTGCCGGAATGCAGGGGCCGTCGGTATACTGACATTTTCGCTGAGGCGTTTTATGACGGCGAGAGATGATTTCGACCCCTTAGCACCCCAACGGGAAGCCGCCTTTTTTTACGGTCTTTTTCTGCGGGGGCATGATGTCGATGCCCTGCGGCAGGATATCGACGTTCCCTCCTCAACGGTAGAGAAGTGGATGAAAGCTCACGATTTTGAAGCTTCTTTTCGGGAAAACCTCAAGCGCATCTATGCCTACCGCAAGCAGGTGCTGGCCATTTTCGACGGCTTGGTCTTGAACGAGCAGAACCGCCCCGTCCTCCAGTAATTCCCTCCCGGCGGCTCGTCCCAGTGGTTGGCTACGCTCCGCTCGCTCACGCTCGCGGCTTCGATTTGCACGTGCATACTCATTCGGATTCCCCACTTCACTCCCCGCTCTGTTGCAGGAGCTTGGCCACAATCGCAGTCCAGCCCGTTTGGTGGCTGGCACCCAGGCCGGCGCCGGTCTCACCGTGGAAATACTCGTAGAACAGCAGCAGGTCGCGCCAGTATGGATCGGTGCGGAAGCGTTCGGCCGCTCCATGTGAGGCCCGGCGGCCATTCTCGTCTTTGAGGAACAGGCGGGAAAGCCGGCGCGAGATATCGGCAGCCACTTCCCACAAGCTCATCAGGGTGCCGGAGCCGGTGGGGCACTCCACTTTGTAGTCGTCGCCCAGGTAGTGATAAAACTTCTGCAGCGATTCGATCAGCAGGTAGTTCAGCGGGAACCAGACCGGGCCGCGCCAGTTGGAATTGCCGCCGAACATGCCGGTATCGGACTCTGCCGGGAGATAGGCCACGCGATATTCCTGCGAGCCGACCTTGAACACGTAGGGGTGGTCGAGATGATAGCGGGAGAGC
>Ga0126381_100001550_pt1 | contig 24502 bp, 27 predicted proteins | sample PanSoiMetPlot_28_FD_96465 | JGI IMG/M metagenome (GOLD analysis project Ga0126381, IMG submission 96465) | Tropical forest soil microbial communities from Panama - MetaG Plot_28 | ecosystem: Environmental > Terrestrial > Soil > Tropical forest > Bulk soil | place: Panama | collected 2016-02-17 | reverse complement strand
TGAAAGAAGGGCTTTAGCCCCCGAGGAATAGTGCTCTACCTCCCATCTGCGAGAAGCCATTTGAATTGCCGCGCTATTCTTTCACTAAAGCGAAAGCTCCGCCAGTCTCCGCACTCAGAAGCACACTGTCACCGTGCCTTGTCAGGGCGCAGCACCGCTGCGCCCTTCTCGCCGAGTTCAGCAAAATCATCGCGGCGTTGCAGGACCCTTCTGAAACTGGCCGTTACTTCAGTTGCCACGGAGGCTCAGAAACACAATCGGGATGGGAGTCTCTATTTCAACTTCGCAAATTCTGCGCGGGCAGCCTTGAGAATGGAAATGTCCGGATCCGCCGTCTTCCACAATTCGAAGAATCGCTGATAAGATTTACGAGCGGCCTCTGCAGAACCCGAAAGCGCCTGAGCCCGCGCTTGCCCTTGGAGCGCCAAGGCCCCCGACCAGCAATTGCCGACCACCCCGGGGCTCTCGCTCAGTTTCTGAAATTCAGCGAGGGCTGCCGCGCCTTGTTTGGCCGCCAGATAAGTCTCGCCACGCAGATACGCAGGGATCATGCACGCATAACTCAAATTGCCAATAAGCTGCCCACGCTCGTAGGGCTTCACCTGCTCGAGCAACTCCACAGCCTGCGCCGGCTTCTGATTCGCGAGAGCAAACTGCGCGCGGACCGTCGGTGCCCACGCGGATTGCACCACAGTGTTGGACACATGCGCGGCCGCCAGATCGCCCAGCATTCTCTGCGCCCGCCGCTGGTCTCCAATCCGCGCCAGCACAAGAATCGTCAATGTCTGCGCATCGCGGCTGTTCGGGGCAATCGTCATTACCCTGTCCGCTTCTGCTCGAGCCTCTTGCGTTTTGCCATAAACCGCATCGCGCAATGCCGAGAGCCCTTGCCAAATGGCCGCCGGCTCCGCAAGATTCGCCGCCTCCGCAGCCTGGACAGCGCGCTGAGACAATTCCCGTGCCTTCTTGAGATGTCCCGCGTACGCCTCCGTGTCCGCCTGCAACGCGAGCATCGCGTCTTCTCCACCCGCTTTTCCAACAGACCAATCCATTTCGCGCTTCATGGCATTCGTATCGCCCTCGAGAAAAGCCAGCGCGTAGACATCCGTGTGGATTGCGGGATCTTCCAGCTTCCTGGAGGATGCCGCGTTCAGCACGCCGCGAGCCTCATCGAGCCGCATGAGCGCAATGTCGGCCGTGGCAACATTCTCATACCAGGCCACGCTGCCGGGATCGAGCCGAAGCGCCTGCGATCCGAAATTGGCTGCCTGTTCATAATCGCCAATCAAAAAGTATTCCGACGCCAGATTGCCTTTCGCGATGTCGTCCCGCGGATAAAGCTCCACCCATTGCTGGTAACTCTGAATGGCCTTCTGCACGTCGCCAGTGCCCAGGTCGTAGTAAAGCGTCGTAATGTGAAGGTGGTCGCGGACGGTCTGGCGGTCGGCCAGTTCGAACGCCTGGCGGATGCTGTCAGCGGCGAGTGCGTTCTGGTTTAGGTTGTAATAGCTCACCGCCAGATTGGAGCGCGCCAGCGCAAACTTGGGGTCGAGTTCGATTGCTTTCTTCAAGACAGGAACCGCATCGAGCGAACCTTGCTCTCGGCTGATGCGCCGCCCTTCCGCAAACGACTTGATGGCGTCCACGGAAGAACTGGTAGCCCGCTCCAGCGGCAAGTTGAATTTCTTTACCGACTCTGGATCTTCTCCCAATTGGCCACGAAGTTTCGCCGCCGCGTCCCCGAGAGCATGTACCACTTGGTCCTTATCCCCAGCCTCGCTTTTCGCACTGGAGATCTCCTTGCCCGACGCGCATTGAAACGTGCTTAGCCGGAGAAGATAACTGTCGCCGTTCTTGGCGATCGACCCCGTGAGAAATGCCGTCGCCCCCACGTGCCCGCAAAGCTTTGGCGCAAGCGCGCGGTCGACTGGAATATTCGCCGCGAGCGACTGCGAACGCAGCGCCTCCGCCACTTTCTCCGCGGACACCAGATTCAACAGCGGCGATTGTGCCAGGGCAATCGAAAGCGCTTCGCGGAGAGACCCGTCGAAAACCGGGTCGCGCGTCGAGTTTTCAAAGTCGCCCACGAGGAGCACGTCTCTGTCAGTCAGCTTGACGCTACTCGCGGAATACCAGAAGCCGCCCGCCACAAGCAGGACGATAAGCAACGCTGACAGAAGGAGCTTGGTTCTCACGGGCGGCAAACCACCTTTGGACTGCGGTCTGACTGGCTTTCAGGAGACCCGCGTCCCAGCCGGATCCTCGAACCACTATCTTGGGGGGAAACACCATGAGGGCAACGCCGACTTAGAACGATGGTGGAGGCTTTTGGGAAGCGCGTCAACGAGGTTGCGATGCCGCGTTTACGTAACAGTATTAGCTTTCACGACAGTTTGGCGTCCGGATTCAATCCAACACACTCCGCCTAACGACATGAGCGCCCCAAGCACCTGCGTCCACGAACCCTTTTCGCCCAGCCACGCGATCCCCAGGATCGTCGCGAGAACCGGGAGCAAGTACGTGAAGGCACTCAACTGCGATGCTTCCAGGTAGCGAAGCAGCCAAAAATAAAACACGTACGCCAGCGCCGAACTAAAAGCCGCCATGTACAACAATGCCACCCAAACACGCCACGACTGATTCCAGTGACCGTCCATATAAAGCGCTCTGCCTTCATGAATCGCCAATGGAAGGACGATCAGCGCGCCGGCAAAATGGGTGAAGGCCGTCATGGTCAGGGTGTCATACTTGCCGGCCACGCGCTTTCCAAGGACCCCGTAAATAGCAAAGCCAACAGAGCCCGCCATGGTAATTGCATCACCTTCGATGGATGGCGAATGCGTGGATATGCCGTTTTCCGATGCCAGAACCGCCACTCCGGCAAGGGCGATGAGCATTCCAACGGCTTTATGCGCGGTTGCCCGCTCCAACCTGAAAAGAACAGCCAGCACCAGAATGTAGATGGGACTCAGGCCGACAATCACCGCCGAATGGCTGACGCTTGTAAAATGCAGGCCCATCGTGAAGCACATCTGATTGACCGTCACGCCGAAGAAGCCGAGATAAACAAAAGCCCAGAAATCCGATGCAACGAACCCACGCCGGCGAAACTCGGCAGCTTCCGCAAACGCACTTAACCTTAAGCAAGACAAATACACCGGAATCATTACCGCGCCCGCTAGCACTACGCGGAAAGACGCCATCGCCAAAGGTGGCAGGTAAAGAAGCCCGATTTTCGCCGCGATAAAGTTTCCCGCCCAAACCACCACTAGTATGGCGATGGAAGCTGCAATAACGGGGCGCCTCGGTGCGCGCCCCGTGGACGATTCGATCTTCACTGGTCAGACCAGGCGTTCTTTGCGAACTGTGAATTGCTCGATGAGGTCGAGCCGCGGCTCGAATCCGATGCCAGGGCCGGTAGGAACGCGAATCGTACCCTGCGCGGAGACCGTAACCTCCGGCGAGATGATGTCTTCCGCCCAATAGCGCTTGCTGGCGGTCACGTCGCCGGGTAGCGAAAAATTTGGAAGCGTGGAAAGCGCAATGTTGTGCGCGCGCCCGATTCCGGTTTCTAACATTCCGCCGCACCACACCGGAACACCGTTCTCTTGGCAAATGTCGTGGATGCTCCGGGCAATGGCGTGGCCGCCCACTCGGCCCATCTTGATATTGACGATCTTGCACGCACCAAGCTCAACCGCCGCGCGCGCCTGCTCTTCGCTGTGTATGCATTCGTCCAGGCAAATCGGCGTTTCCATTTGTTTCTGAAGCTCGACGTGGCTGTAGAGATCATCCCAGCCAAGGGGCTGCTCGATCATCATCAAATAAAAGCCTTCGAGATGCTTCAGCAGAGGCAAGTCTGCCAGCGTGTAAGCGGAGTTCGCGTCCACCATCAGTTTGATCCGCGGAAATTCTTGCCGCAGGCGCCGTACCTGCTCCAGATCTTTCTCCGGCTTGATTTTGATCTTAATGCGCTGGTAGCCCGCCGCAAGTTCCTTCTGTACCGTCGCCACCAGCTCATCCACCGAATCCTTAATCCCGATGGAGACGCCGGAGGCGATTTCTTCGCGCGTCCCGCCCAGCAACTTCCAGAGCGGAATCCCCTTCTGCCTGGCCTCCGCATCCCACACCGCCGCTTCCAGGCAAGCTTTGGCCATGTTATGTCCGCGCACGCGTTTCAGCAGTCCCCAAATCTCGCACGCGGAGCCGAACCTCCTGCCCTTGACCATCGGCCATAGAAAATCGCGCAACACGGGCCAAGCCGTATCGGCGTATTCAGGGCTATAAAATGGCGCTTCCGCGGCCACACATTCGCCCCAACCAGTTACACTATCCACGTTGGCTTCCAACAAGATGATGCGCCGAACGTCTAGCCGGTCCATGCTGGTTTCAAACGGCGTCAGCAGCTTCATCGAGATTTCTCGAAGAGTGATTCCTTGGATTTGCATGTTCGCGCCGGGCTGCAACCTTTCTTAAAATCTTAAGAATCGCTTCTCAAAAATCGCTCCACGGAGCCAAAAGATAAGCGGGGTCGCCTTTTCCGGTGCGCAACCCCACTGCCGCGTAGCCTTTCGCAAACCATTTCGTGAACTCTTCCCGCATCCGCGCCTGCACGTTCTGAATCTCCGGCGCGTTTTCCTGCTGCCAGCGTTCTAGCTCCGCGGGCAATTCCATCGTTGCGGCCGCTTCCCCTGGATCCTTTGCGAGATTCTGGATCGCCGCCACCACGCGCGCCGAATCAATCCGCCACTCCACGAGCAGCCGGTCCGTCGCAAGGCCGCGATGCAGCGGGCTCGTTGTCACGCCATAAAGATTCGGAAGATACTCTCTGCAAATCGCTCCGAGCCGGTTCAGATTAAAATGCGCATTGCGAAGCTCCAGAGGATCAAACGTCCATTGCACCAGGCGGATTCCCCGGCTTAGCGCTTCGTCGCGCTGAAACAGCTTCAGCATCCGGCCCACGCCCTTATCGCGGTAATCCCGAAGCACACCTGTCATATGTGAATGCAGATACGGCACACCATTGCGTACCCCAACCACGGCGAGCGTATAGCCAATCATGCGGCCACCATCGAACGCGCCAAGCACCTGCCCGCCCGTGTGCGCCGCTACAACAAACGCCGTGACCGGCTCGACTTCCAAATCCGCCTCACCCCAAATCAGGCGTTGGAGTTCCACGCAACATTGAAAGTCCTCGAACTTCTCGCACTTGCGGATCCGGACGCCTCCGCTCATTTCCGGGCCTGTGCCTTCGCTAGCTCGCGCGTAGCCGATCCCCCCTCCGCTTCCTTCGTCGCCTCCCAGAGAGCCTCCATTTCTTCCCGCGGCAGATCCTTAAACTCGCGCCCTGACTCGCGTGCTCGCGCTTCCATCGCACGAAACCGCTGCGAAAACTTCGCATTGGCTTTCTTCAGAGCAATTTCCGGATCCACATGCAGGAATCGCGCCAAGTTCACCGCGGCAAACAAAAAGTCGCCCATCTCTTCTTCGGTTCTCCGGTGGTCTTTCTCATTTACCGCGCTTTCCAGTTCGACCGTCTCCTCGCGAATCTTGTCAATGACGCCTTTCGTGTTGTCCCAATCAAATCCGATCCGCGAAGCCTTGCGCGTCAGTTGAAATCCCTCTAGCGTCGCCGGCAAGGCCCTCGACACGCCATCCAATAAAGAAGGTGCGTCCGGTGTGTCCTTTTCTCCGTGACTCTTCGCTCCGCTCGCCCGCCGCTCTTCCGCCTTGATCTGCTCCCAATTCCTCAACACTTCCTTCGAGTCTTTCGCGCGCGTCTCGCCAAAAACGTGCGGATGACGGCGGATCATTTTGTCGTGAATCTCGCGAATCACGTCCGCCACCGTGAATCGCCCTTCCTCGCTCGCAATCTGAGAATGAAAAACGATTTGCAGCAGGAGGTCTCCCATTTCCTCGGCAAACTTCGCGTCATTCCCTTTGTCGAGCGCCTCCAGCACCTCGTAAGCCTCTTCCAGGAGATAGGTCCGCAACGTCTGGTGAGTTTGCTCGCGGTCCCACGGGCATCCCTTCGGCGCCCGCAGCCCCGCTTGCACGGCCACGAGTTTTTCAAACCATTCGCCGGGAGTCAAATGTTTCATTTTCCCCGGACGCGCCTTAGCCGCGTTTTTCTTGGCTTTTTTCCTCTTCTTTGTAATTCGTCCAGGCATCAGTTTTTCAGCAATCTCCAAAGTGAATCAAATGTTCCACTCTATCCGCCAACGGCTGGTTTTACAAGACGGGACCTTTGGCGTTACTTTAATACAAAGCAGGCCTCAACGGGCCTCCAGCGACTCGAGCTGGCCAGCCATGTTAAACTGAAATTCGAAATTATCACTGAGGAATACGCCTTGTCCGACCATAAGCAAGACGATTCATTTCGCGTAATCGACCGCCGCCCGTTCACTTCCGAAGGCGAGCTGCGCCAGGACGTCGTCGAAGAGCAGGAGCGCGAAGCCAAACGGGAAGCCGCCAAGGCTCCGGCCCAAGCGTCCGAGAAGAAATCTCCAGCTAACTCGCAGGAAGCCGACGCCGATGCACCGAAGCGTCTGCCCGCCTTCGAAAGTCTCGTTCGAATGCTAGGCCAGAACGCCGCGATGGTCCTCGGCGCCTACGCCGACCCGCGGACCGGCCAGCCCATGATCGATTCCGATGCCGCCCGCGAATTGATCGACATGCTCGACGCCTTGCACGAAAAAACCAAAGGCAACCTGGCCGCAGAGGAAGACAATCTCCTCCTGGACTTGCTAGGCAAGCTCAAAATGACCTATGTCGAGATTAACCAGGCCGTTGCGGCTCAGGCAGCAACGCAAGCCAAGGCCAAGACTCGGTAGGAGGCGGGGGCTTCAGCCCCTGGGTAAACGATTGTGGCGGATCGTGGGCTTTAGCCCCTGAAAGCAGCACAAGCCTTTTTGGCGACCTGCTGAGCGAGACGCTGCCGAATGATTTGGTCCACCCAGTTGAAACGTCCCTAACGTGCGAGCCACCTTTTCCCGCTGCGCATGATAAATGCTCAGCCTTGACCATGCCACTCACTCCACTAAAAATCATCGTGCTCGGCTCCGGCACCTCAATGGGCGTCCCCACGCTTGGCTGCCCCTGCCGTGTTTGCCATTCGAATGATCCACATGACAAACGCCTCCGCCCTTCCATCCTTCTCTCCCGCGACGGCCAAAACGCCGTTATTGACACCACTCCCGATTTTCGCCAGCAAGCCATGCGCGCCGGCCTCGACCGCCTAGACGCAATCTTGCTCACCCATGGCCACGCCGATCACGTTTTGGGATTTGACGATATAAGACCGTACAATATTCGGCAGCGCGCGCCGCTTCCTGTTTACAGCAACGAAGAGACGTTTCGAATCATCCGGCGCATTTTTGCTTACGTTTTCGACGACAAGCCCACTCTCAGCACCGTGCCCAGCGTCACGCTGAACGTCATCGAAGATCGTCCATTCGAATTGCTCGGGATTCCTTTTGCTCCAATTCCTCTGCTCCACGGCGACATGAAAGTACTCGGCTTCCGTTTCGGCCGCGCCGCGTATCTCACCGACTTCAGCACCATGTCCGATTCCTCCATGGCGCTGCTCGAAGGGCTCGACGAATTAATTCTCGATGCGCTTCGTGACATTCCTCATCCCATGCACCAAACGGTGGATTCCGCGCTGGCGCTCATCGAAAAACTCAAGCCGCGCCGCGCCTGGTTCACGCATATTGCGCACGACCTGCCGCACGCCGAAACCAACGAACGGCTTGCGAAAATGGGCTTTCCTCACGTGCAACTTGCTTACGATGAATTGCAATTTGAAGTTCGCGTGGACGCCGACGCCGAACAGACCGATGCGCGCGGAATTTCTGCCGAAAAACGCCCCTCTGCCACACCGCAGCCTCCGCGTTTTTCCACGTTCACTTCTGCGGAGGCGTGGCATTCGCGATATGGAGAGGTTGACCAAAGCAGTGTCCTCGCGATCGGTAGCTTTGACGGCATCCACCTTGGCCATCAAGCAATCTTGCGCTCCGTCGCGGAGCGGGCTCGAGCGCTGAACGCCGTACCCACCGCGCTGACGTTCGATCCTTCGCCGCGCAAAGTCCTGCGCCCGGAAACCGCGCCGCCGCAAATTTCAACCATTACACAGCGGATCACCGGCTTCAGTGCGCTCGGGCTCGAAGCCGCCGTCGTGCTCCCGTTCACGCTCGAATTGTCGCGTCTTACACCGCAGGAGTTTGTTCAACAGATTCTCTTGCGCAACTTGCGCATTCGGGCGCTGTTTGTCGGCGAAAATTTTCGCTTCGGCCACAAACAAGCCGGCGACGTAAATCTCCTTCGACAACTTGGCCCGGAAAACGGATTCGAGGTCGTCGTTCTGCCACCTGTCATTTATCGCGGCGAAGTGGTTTCCAGCACACTCGTTCGCAAGGAAATTGCCGATGGGGATGTCGCCCACGCCGCGCGCCTGCTGGGACGCCCCTTCGTCCTTACTGGCGATGTCGTTTCCGGTACGGGCACCGGCCGCCGCTTCACGTTCCCCACGCTAAACCTCGCGTCCGAACAAAGCCTGCTTCCCTGCCGCGGCGTTTACGTCACGCGCACTCTCTTGGAAGGCGAGACGTGCAGCCGCCGCTCCGTCACCAACATCGGCCTGCGTCCCACGTTCAATGGCTCGGCCCTTAGTATCGAGACCCACGTTCTGGACCCGTCCCAAGGTTCAAATGTCGCGCCGGGCTTCGGCGCGGCATCTTCGCCTTCGCTCGCCGTCGCGGCGAGCGAAAATGCTGGGCTAGAGCCCAGCACCGCATTGACTTCTTCCCCCAAACACATCGAGGTCCGCTTCTGGGAGCGCCTCCGCGACGAAACAAAATTCAGCGGCCCTGAAGAACTCCGCGCTCAAATCGCCCTCGACATTGCCTCCGCCAACAAATTTTTCTCACGCCTCCGCCGCTCCCGCTCAATCCGTCAGCCAGCACCATCTCACACCCGCTAGCGGGGCGCTGCATTCTGCGCTGGTACAAAATGAGGCTCGTAGGGTTCATGAATTTGTCGTAGGATGCAGAAAGCCCGGCGCCATGCTTTTGTGAGGCGCTATGAAGTTCCGTGTTTTCCTCTTTGCGAGTGCCCTTGCGCTCGGCTCCGGCACCACCCTTCTTGCTCAAATCAATGCGGGCGACTTCGCCGCGACGTATGGCGTCAACTACTCCTCCGGCGACCGGAAAGGGACCATCTTCCCTGGGTTTGTCGGGCCCGCGTCCTTTGTCTATAGGCCGTGGTGCCGAGTGGCTGTTGGCTTTGACGACGACACTTTTGTGGCGAATCACAGCGCGGCCGGCAGAACGAGCGGCACGGGCGACCTCGGCTTTGAGGGTCACCTGACGCTCTGGACTTCTCATAGTCAACCCGTTAAACCCGGCGAGTGCCGCGCGAGGAAAAATTCGGCAATCACCATCGACTACGTATCCACCGTGCCCGTTCCGGGGGCCCTGGAAAGCAAAGAATTGGTTCATCAATTCAAGGCAACCTACAACCATCCCTTGGCACATGGGAACTTTTTTGTAAACGCCGGGGCTGTTTCGGCAAACCTCTCCTCCAGCGGCACCACGCAGAGCGCATTGTTCACGGCAAACCTTCAGCGCTACCTGGACACGAAGGGTACGTGGGCCATCGAAGGAGAAACCGACCTTCAGTCCTCCTCCAAACAAGGACCTTCTTCCGCGTCTGCGCTGTTTGCCTTCGATATTGCATTGGGGAAAAATCAGGAGTGGGGCTTGCGGTTCGGAGCCGCGGGAGGTTTAACTCCTTATGCTCCGAAAATCAGCCCGTTCCTTCAGCTCAGCTACTTTGGGAACCTGAAGCCGAAGCGCAAAAAAGAGCCCGCGTCCGTGTTGAAGGATTAGCGTGAAGAAGCGTTACGTGAAAAAGACTAGGAGGATGCAATGAAATCGATCCTGGGAATCCTTCTTTTCATTGCCGCCGCCCTGCCGGCGATGGCGCAGAGCACTCCTGCTCGCACGCCGGGACGCGTCGCGGGGTCTCCGAATAATCCTTCGGTGTTGCGTCCGAGGGGAACCGCAGGCGGCGCGGCGTATGCCCTGGATGCATCCACGGCGCTGAACGCCGACGAGCAAACGCAGTATGCGCTTGCCAAGCAAGCAATTCCCGGCCTTACGGTTTACGATTTCTACCGGATTGAGAATCTCTCCAAGGCTTTGAAAGATCGCAAGATTGAGATGGATCCCGCCGGCCTGGCGCAAAAAATAGCTGGCGCGAAAAACCACGTTGTCGCAGCATTGGAAAAGCTAGGGGTAGAGAAAAAAGAAGCCAAGAAGATGAACGCCGCGGCCAAGAAAGAAGCCGACACAAGAGCCGCCCAAAACTCCTGACGAATTTGCACGCCCAAGTCGCCCGCGTCACCTGGGACAAAAGAGCGGAAAAAGCTAGCTAGGACAAGAGCTGACGAAGCCGCGCGAGAATCGTAGCGTACCGCGTCCACTGCCTTCGACATCTATTAGATTAGCCCAGCACGGAGGACACGACCATGCAACCTCGGATCGACTACCGAAAACTCGCCCAACAACCGCTGCAATCCATGCTTGCTTTGGAGAAATACATTTCCGAGAGCGGCCTTGACCACAAACTCGTTCACCTCGTGAAGATGCGTGCTTCGCAAATCAACGGCTGTGCGTACTGCCTCGATATGCACTCCCTCGAAGCTCGTGCGGTGGGTGAGTCCGAACAACGCTTATACACATTGGAGGCTTGGCGGGAAACTCCGTTCTTCTCCGACCGTGAACGGGCTGCGCTCGCTTGGACGGAAGCGTTGACCCTCATTTCGCAGACACATGCTCCCGACGATGTCTACGAGGAACTGAGAAAACAATTCAGCGAAAACGAGATTGTGGACCTGACGTTTGCGATTGGGGCCATCAATCTATGGAATCGTTTGGCGATTTCAATGCGCTCCGTGCCCGGTCGCTACAAGCCAGCGAAAGCCGCCACAAGTTAAAGGTTTTGTAGAGGCCAGGCTTTGGCGCGGCGATGTCGCCCCTTTCGCAAGGCCTGAACGTGAATGGCCGGCGAAACCAGCCCCACCGTTCATCCCGCAAAAACTGCGGGATGGGGCGGAGGTGCAAACCCGGCAAGAATGGACCACCCGCCCCGAGCGGCGAAAAGTGCGTTCTTTCTATCAGCCTTTTACTTCCCGAAAAACTGAATCAAGTTTCCATCTACATCACGAATGCCGAACGCCCGCATTCCCAAATCATTTAGCTGAGTCACTTCGAAATCAACTTTTACTCCCCGCCGCTTCAATTCTCCAAACACTTGGTCAAACTTCCGCACTGTGAATCCCAGCTTGAAAATACCGTAGACCTCGAATGGCTCCTTGATTCCGGGCACCGCCTTCTCTAACGGTTGCGCCTGGGGATTCTGGATCAGCTCTACAACGTTGTCCTCATGCCGCAGTAGCGAGAACTGCAGACCTTTGCCCATGCGCCCAGCCTTCACGTCGTAAAAACCCAGCTTCTCTTCATACCACTTCGTCGCCCGCGCCGCGTCTGGCGTAGACAACGCCACGAGTGACCCGGTTACCTCACGCATTACATCTGTTTCGAGTCCCTCTCCCAGTGTTGTCCCGAAACCGCTCCCGAACAGAAGAAGTGCCAGCGCCAAAGCCCTATTCATTTGGCTTTCCTCCCCTTGAGCCCGCGGACTGCTCATCTCTATCTGACGCAGGAACACTCGCAATCGACTTCTGGACGCGGGACCTACTGTCGATCCGTTCGCGGACTTAGCAACATGCCCTGGGCACTGCCGCGAGTTCGCGGTGAAGCCTGCCTGCGCCAGGCAGCGATTGCGATGGTTTACCCTGCTTACCCCGAGCTTCGCCGGGAGCCTCGAAGGGCCGTCTGCTAACCTTCGGCGCGAACCCCTAGTCTATACGTTTAACTCTGATTGGGGCGCGTCGAACAGCTCAAGGAGGACTCCATGTCGAAGCGCGCCGTCTGTTGCACCATGCGAGCCATGAAAACGACACTACTTCTGCCGGTTGTTGTCCTTGCTTTCTGCGTTCATCTCTCTGCGGCGCCAATGACGGACCAAGATAGAGAGCACTTGCTTGTGCACTTTGAGATGACGGGACAAATGTTGGCCGAGCAGGTGCGCGGGCTGTCGCAGGCGCAACTGGAATTCAAGGCTTCCCCAGATCGCTGGAGCATTCGAGAGTGTGTTTCGCACTTGGCGGTCGCCGAACCCGACTATTGGCGTGAACTGATGGCAGCGGTAAAGGCGCCTCCGGATATGCAGGAGAAGAAATCGTCGGCTACGGATGCCGACATCCTGTGGTACGGCATCGATCGAGTGGTGCATACCAAAACCGGCGGCGGACACGAAAAGGTCGATACCTACAAGGACCTGAACGAAGCCCTCGCCAAATTCCAAGCGCTGCGGGCGACCATGATTGAGTACATCAAAACGACGCACGACGATTTGCGCGCGCACAGCTTCGGAGGAAAAGAACCGATTGATTGCTGGCAGTGGATGCTCGAAATCTCCACTCATGCCGAACGCCATATTCAGCAAATTCGTGAAATCAAGGCTGATCCCAGCTTCCCCAAGAAATAACAAACCGGAGTTGCCCTGGCAGTGAAACCCGTGGAACTCGTTTTCCATTTTCCATTTTCCGCGTTTTCAAAAAATGCCAGGTTGCTCAGGATGCGCACATCATGAGCACGAGCACGCCGTTGAACCGCTGCAAAATAGACCAGGGAATGTGACTCTCGAATCGGAGGCCGATGAAGAAGGTCCCATTGGGAAGTTTCTCGCAGTAGGCGACCTCGCCGCGCATCGGCGGTTCCCCTTTCACGGGTGAAATCACGGCTTCGTCGCCAAGCTCCCACGAACATGTAGCGCGTACGCGAGCCCCGTGTCCGCTGATGTTGTCCGTATAGGTTCTTTCGCGTTTTTCGATGCTCTCGGGCCACACGGGCGCGAGATTCACCGGGATCATGATGGGGAGTCTTTTTTCTTTTCTACCGGTCTTGTCCAAAAACATGCCTTACGGCCCTTCGCTGGTCAGGGTCTACTAAGGACTGATCCGGTCGGGTGCCGAACTGATTTGGCTCGTGGGCAGTTCGCGGATGTTTTGCAGGTCTTGTCTTCCGCTCTCTTCAGCGAAATCCCCGACTTGACGCTACATTGCGTGCTATTGGAAGGAGAAGCAATCCGATGGAAACCCGATGCGCGTTGGGGTGTTCTTCTTAAGAGAGGCCGCAGGGTCCGTCTCGTGGTCCACCGTCTCCTCGAGCATGTCAATGGCTCCGGCGCATCTTGCCCAAATCAGGTTTTGCATTTTTTGTGCCATTTCTTGCAGGCGGCGGGAAGCCTTGGGGGCTTACTTCTTTTTGTGGACGACTTACTTCCGATTGAATCCACGGTTTCAGTTTCTGAACCATGGCCGCATACGTGGTGGGCTCCGCGGAGATCTCAACGGTGATAGACATCCGATCCCAAATAGCGGACCCGAAGCTGGAATCGAGCCGCTCGAGCCCGCGGATCGCGGCCTCAAACAGGGTTTCCGCCTCGACTTTTACCGCATGCTCGATCCCGAACGTATCCATGTACTTGACGACGCAGTTTTGCTTGAGCATTGGAGAACTCCGAAAGTCAGTTGCTTGCGGGGAGAGATTGCGCGTCGAGGACGTTCAGGAGGCGGGGGGTGACTTCTCCTCGGGATCCTCTCCCCAAACGCAGGAGGCTAAACCGGAAGAAGCTTCACCCCCCTGTCACGCAAATACCAGCGCCAATAGTTGGGGAACGTACGGTAACGCATCAATCCGGTGAATACCTGGACTTGCGCTAGGGTGAATCACCCCAGGAAGGCGTGGGTCACGCATGGGCAGGGGCCCCAAAAAAATACACCCATGGCTAAGAAGCTTTCAGTTGGTGGATTAACTCGTCGAATCGTTGCAATTGACCGTCAATGGAAAGCTGCACTTCTTCCTCATTCTTTTTTCGGTGACGGGCAAGAACTTCGTTGTACTTCGGACCAATCTCGTTTAAGGCGTCTCTCACGGCGGCGATTTCGACCATTATGGAATTGAGCTTCGCATCGTGTGCTCTCAACATTTCCAAAGAGGAAATCAGGAAAAAGCGCAACTGTCTTTCGCTGAGCATGGGCGGGCCTCCGTTGGGCAAATTGCTGTCATCAAGCCTAAGAAACTGGAACCAAGAGAAAAACTCACAGGGAAATGCAGCCTACAACGCGAGGGACATTTTTTGCAATCGTGAATAAGGAGATTTATGACGCAAGGAGATTGACTTGCTACGGGCAAATCATTACATTCGTTGGGCCAGTCATCCTACCCCAGCTGCATAGACTGACTTCCCGGCACGATCGGCGAAGGGGTTTGCCCATCCACCTCCTCGCATCTCTCTTACGCATCCACTAGGAGGTGTGAAATGTTCGATTCTCGGCTCTATCGCAAACTATCGCTTGCGGCCGCAGTTCTGGGCTTCTTGGCTGCCGTGGTGTGCGCGAGCCAGCCAGCGCAACCTGCTGGAGATGACTCCCAAGCCGCAACTGCCAGCCCCGCCAGCAATGCGGCTGACACCGCACGCCCGACGCAACCACTCCGCCTTGTCACTTTGCCGAAAGGCACCAAGATCACCGCAACCGTCGACCAAACCCTCGCCAGCGACAAGAATCACTGGGGTGATTCTTTTGAGGCCAGCCTTGCACGGTCCATCAAGGTGGACGGAAAGACCGTGCTTCCACGAGGCACTGAGGTCAAAGGCAAAATCCTCGAGGTAAAGAAGCACGAATTGAAGGTCGTTCTCGCGTCCGTCGTCATCGATGGAGTCTACTGTGACTTGATGACCAACTCGCGGCGGCCTTCTGACAAGGACCAGCCCAAAAACAGCAGTCGAAAGCACAAGAAAGACAATTCCACTCTTTCCGCCAGGACGCGGCTGACGTTCAAGCTTTCCAAGCCCGCCACCATCCCGGCGAAAGCCTAGCTCGCCTTCGAGGGGCTAACTGAACCGATGCGAAGCTTTTCCAGAGGACTCCCCTCTGGAGAAACCCCTTCGCCGCTTCCGGCCCTTCGTTCGAGTGCACGGGCCTGGACAGGTCGAACGCAGTAGCCGCGCTCGCGCTTCATGTTTGCTTGGAAGGCACTTTAAGCCGGAAAAATACTTATTTCCGTATTGTGTTTGGCGACGAACCATAGTAGTTTTTCGCGCTTATGACCAACCCGCGCAGGCCCTGACTGCTCGTTGTGGATGAGAGCGCCGCCGTGCGCGGCGCCATTCGAGATTTCATCGAGGCGACGACCGCCTACGAAGTGTGCGCCACGGTAGACGATGGCGCGTCCGCGATCCAGCAAGCGACGGAACGTCGCTGCGACCTGATCCTCCTGCACCTGCGGGCGCCTGTATCCGACAGCGTGGAGACTGCATCGCTCCTGCGCAGCAAGCTGCCACGTGTCAAGGTCGTCGGCTTCAGCTCCGTCGAGTTGGGAAGCCTGGAGTCTCCAACAATGGCGTTCGATGCGGTCATTGCAAAGCAAGACGGGCTGTCGAAATTGGTTGAGACTTTGAAGGCGCTGATGCCCGAACCACCGCGAACCGCTACAAGTTCTCCTGGATGAAGCGGGGACTAAGGTGAATGTCAAATTGCACCAGCGGTGAATCGCCAATGGCCTTGAAGCTGTGGATCTCCCCCGCCTTGATTATGAAGATGTCTCCCGCGCCGCCTTCGAAAGTCTTGCCGTTGACCGTCCACACTCCGCGGCCTTCCCGGATAAACTGAATCTCGTCATAAGGATGCCGGTGCGGCCCCGGCCCAGCGCCGGGCTTCCCCGCAGGACCTGGCTTGCCATAGAACAGGAACACCGAAACGCCGGTGTCGCCTTGCTCCACTCCGCGAAACTCGAAGGAACTCCCAACAAAAGGCAAATTCTCCTGCCGCACATGATGCATTCTTCAACGCCCTCCTGCCGGAATTGGATGAGCGCGCCTACGCTCTGGGTACGCTATGCCGTTTGGGGGAACTGACCACGACTTGACGGTGGAGATGCAACTCGGCCATCGAACAGTTCCTCAACAAAATAGGTTGATGCTAACGTAAGGTCAGCATGGGACGCGGCTACGCCGGATCGCCATAATTTCAACAACGATATGCGCGTTGGCACTGTTCTTTATTTTCAACACTGCCTTGGCTCTCCCAGCTTCGGACTCAAACGGCACAAGACCTCCTTGTGTGTTCCGATTCCTGAGGTCCCATTCACCGACTACTCTTTTCCACTGCCGCTTTGGATGTGGGGGTTTTTGCCTTTTTGGGCATCAATTCTCTCCGCTCTCGCGGCAATTTACCAAGTTGGCGGGTACTTCTTTTCCGGTGGAGAACCGCGGCTCGGCTGGGTGCCACGAACCTCTGATGAACTGTCAACTTCCCGTGCTAATGTAGCGGGCCGCGACTCCACCCGTTTCGGAGGTTTGCATGCACATTGAGGATGCGCAACGCGAAAATCGCTTCGTGTACATTGGCGGCTTTTGGGGACAGCTTGTCTCGTCCGTCATTTGGCTGGCGTCCGCGGCGCTGGGCACATGGGTCACTCCAAAGACCTCGATTCTGACCGCCGTCATCGCCGGGTTCTTCATCTTTCCGCTCGTGCAGATACTGCTGCGTTTGTGGGGCCGGCCCGTGCGCGTGAGCCGAGAGAATCCGCTCCACAGCCTCGGGATGCAGGTTGCCTTCGTGCTGCCGTTTTCGATGCTGCTTCTTGTGCCCGTGTGTCTCTACAACCTGAACTTGTTTTTTCCAGCCCTGCTGATCCTTCTGGGCGCGCACTACCTGCCCTTCGCTACTCTTTATGGGATGCGCATGTTCCTGTTCCTCGCAGGGATCCTGCTGGCCGCCAGCGTCTTGACCGCCCATTATTTTTCGCAAACGTTCAGCGTTGGCGCCTGGATCGGCGGCCTCACCCTATTCATTTTCGCCTGGATTGGCCGGTCCATCGCCACCGCGGAATCTTCCGCACCTTCCGCTTCCTAATTCGCCCAGTGGGAATTGCCCTGAAAGCGTAAGTGCCATTACGCAGAACTTTTTCAGCTAAAAACCTGACTTGACAGGGTCCACGGTCTCCCGCTTACTGGATATTGAGCGCCCGGCTCGCAGGCTCTGCTGAACCTTTTCATCATGTTTTGTCGCGGCACAGTCGGGGTCAATCTGATTGAACTCCTGCCTCGTTTCAGACGGAAAAGAAATGGATGGGACCGCCGGATATGGACTGAGCTTCTATTCGACAGTTTTTCCACCCGGTCATTCGGCATGCGGTCGGACGCTTATCCGCATAGGCAGTTCCTGTACCGAGCGGGGCCCTATCAAATCGATGTTCTTATCGAGTTCGCGCAAAGAAATCGCCTGTTGATCACCGGGCAGCTGCTCGATGTTCGCCAGCCCGAAAACTTGCGCCGAGTCCGCGTGAGCATTTGGAACCGTCGCAAGAGTTTCGTCACCGTGCGAACAAATGATTGGGGTGAGTTTCTAGGTGAGATTGAAGATTCCGGTGAGCTGATAGTTTCGCTGAAAGTACAAATGAGAGAGATCGCCATCTCGATTCGAGACGTGCATCCCTGACCTTCCGGGCTACCGCGCCGGTCCCAGCCCCTTCCACGCACTAATTCGCCTTTGGCTTGCAGCCGTCCCGGGAATCGTCAGAGAGGATTCTTTGGATGATCCGTGAGGCCGGGGGTTGATTCGCGGCGGCGCCTCACGGATATTTACACTCAACTCCGCCCCTTGAGTGCTCTTGGCGGCAAAAAACTACGACGGCTAGTTGCCAAAAACAATATGGAAATGCGCAGTTTTCCGTCTAGAACAGACGAGCCTGTGTGAGCAACTAGAGAAACGGCCCGGTTCAGAAAGCGGCCCTACAACGCCGCGCTGAGCCGAGTAGTGCGCGCTTGGCACGTCATCGCTTGCGGCCACTCCACACGGTTGCCGCCGGCTTCGGCAGATAAAACGCACATCGCGTCGTACCCGGTATTAACCTAGGTGAATCCAAACTGCGGTATCATCTGACGTTGGGTCAGAGCTACTGCCGTAAATGCGCGCTGGCCAGATCGCCGGCGTAATTTCTGTCTCAGGAGGGTGTAAATGAACCGTCGTGAGTTTCTGACTTATGCGGGCGGGGCCGCAGTAAGCGCCTCGCTTCTCAATCTGGATCAGACATCAGCCCAGGAACCCGCGCCCGGTTGGCGCACGTTTGAAGTAACGACCCGCGCCGAAGTTCTGAAACCTAACGGCTCGACACGAGTATGGTTGCCGACCGCCCTCCTTGGAGCAACTCCCTTTCAAAGAACCCTTGCGAATGATTTCCATGCCGAAGGGGGCACGGCCAAGCTGGTCCGAAGCAAGACCGATGGGCTTGGAATCGTCGTGGCAGAGTTTCCGGCCCGGGCAAAGCCCGCGGTGGCACTCACCAGTCGAATCGAGACTAGGGACTATACGGTCGACCTTTCCAAACCTAACCCCGCCAAGAGAGAGAATCCCGCGGAGCTCGAGTACTATTTGCGGCCCTCAAAGCTCATACCCACGGACGGGATTGTAAAAACCACCGCGAAGGCTGCCACGGCCGGAAGCAAAACCGACGTTGAAAAGGCGCGCGCGATCTACGAATGGATTGTGGAAAACACGTTTCGCGACCCGAAGGTGCGCGGCTGCGGCGCCGGCGACATCCTCTTCATGTTGCAGAGCAAAGATCTGGGAGGCAAGTGCGCTGACCTCAATGCACTTTATGTCGGCCTCGCTCGCGCCTCTGGCCTCCCGGCTCGCGACGTCTATGGGATCCGCGTCGCCAAGTCGGAGCTCGGATACAAGAGTCTTGGACCCTCAACTCCAATCATAACGAAAGCACAACACTGCCGAGCTGAGGTCCACTTGAAAGACCACGGATGGGTGCCCGTCGACCCGGCCGATGTCCGAAAGGTTGTGCTGGAAGAGCCGCCCGGAAATCGCCCGCTCGATGACGACATGGTGAAGAAAGCGCGCGCCCGCTTATTCGGATCCTGGGAAATGAACTGGATGGCCTATAACTTCGCCCACGATGTTTCCCTTCCCGGCGCAAAAAGCGCGCCGCTTGGATTCCTGATGTACCCGCAAGCGGAAACAGCGGACGGCCGCCTGGACGCACTCGACCCCGACAATTTTAAGTACGAAATCCAGGCCCGCGAAATCTCGCCCGCACACGAAGGATAAGTCACAGACAGACTCTTCCAAGTCTCCAGACAGTGTCCTAAGGTCTTGCGTATCTCAAGGCTTCAGGCTTCAGGCCTAAGCGCCGTGGAGTAACCTCAGTTACGAATTCATCTTTTGCAGGCATTCTGCGCAGTAGCCGCCGACTTCGGTGCGGGAGACCGTGACTTTCATGTGAAAGTCGCGGGCGATCTGGTTCTTCAGTTGTTCGTAAAGATTGCTCTCAAATTCGCGGACTTTGCCGCATCGCAGGCAGGCGACGTGGATGTGATCACGCGGGCCGTGCGTTTCGTAATAGTGACGGTCGCCCCGCAGGTGGAGCAAGTCCAGCTCATCGATCAGGCCTTCTTTTTTCAGCAGGTCAATCGTGCGATAGACCGTGACGAGGTGCACCCCGGAGTCAATTTTCTGCGCTCGCTCGAGGATTTGGTCTACGTCGAGATGCTGCTCGGCGTCGTCCATCACTTGCAGGATGACGCGGCGCTGGCGCGTCATACGAATCCCGCGTGAGGCTACGGCTTGCCGGAGTTTTCCAGTAGTCTCCGCGGTGTTGAGGCGCTCGCCGGTGGAAACGCGATGCGATGGACTAGCGGCCATACGGCGTCAGTTTAACAGGTCGCCGCGCGCAACGAAAAGCAGAAGGCAGAAGCCCGTCTCAGGAGCGAAACGGCAGGTGGCGCATTACGTCGTTGTACATCACGTAAGCAAAAAGGATGAGGAGAAAGACCAGGCCGACCTGCACGAAGCGCTCCTTGAAAGCCATGCTGAAATCGCGGCGGCGAATGCCTTCCATTGAGAGCAGCAGAATGTTTCCGCCATCGAGGATCGGAATCGGCAGCAGGTTGAGGATACCCAGGTTGACACTCAAAACGGCCATTAACTCCACGACCGCGTACGAACCCTGTTGCACGGCTTTTCCTGCCATGGACGCAATGCCGACAACGCTTTGCAATTCCTTGGGAGAGGTCTTCCCAGCCACGAGCCTGCCGACGACGTCCACCACCAATTGCGTGCCCCGCCACGTGAGACCTGCGGAACGGACCGCTGCTTGAGAAAAGCTGACTTTGCGGAAGCCCATATCGAGCTTGTTCTGGACGCGGCGGATGCCCACCATCCAGGCGGTTTCGCCCAATTCGTTCTTCCCTTTTTGCGGTGAGATTTGCAGCGTCACAGGCTGGCCATTGCGAAGCACGGTGAGAGAAGTAGGCTTGCCATCGGTCTCCTGGACGGCGTTAACAAAGGCAGACCATCCTTTCATTTGCTCCCCGTTCACGGCTTGAATGACGTCCCCGGGTTTGACGCCCGCGCTCTTGGCGGGAAGATTCGGGTCAACACTGTCCACGACTACGGGGCCTTCGGGCGGATAACCAAACAGGAGGTCCGGCGACTGCATGCCTTTAGTCTCGACGTTCAGCGTCTTTGTTGTGCCCTGGTGCTCGATGACAACTTGGACGCTTTTTCCTGGTGAAACTTTCTCGAGCAACGAAAATACGCTTCCCCAAGTGGGGTTGCTTATGCCGTCCACAGAAACGATGCGGTCGCCCTGCGCAACGCCGTCTTTGACGAGAGGCGAGTTCTTCGTGAGGTTGGCAATAACGACAGGGTTGTCTTCATATTTCGGATAAGCCTCGCCGTAAAACGTAAAGTAGCCGGTGAGGAGGAACAGCGGGAAGATCAAATTCACGACGGGTCCGGCCAGGGAGATGAGCGCACGCTGCCAGCGCTTTTTGCTCATCAGTTCGTCGGCCGCGCCGGTGGGCTTTGGAGCTTGCTCGCTCGAATCGATTTCGCTGGGATCCTGCCCCGCCATGCGGACGTAGCCGCCGAGGGGAATCGCGCTGACACGATAGTCGGTTGCGCCGCGCTTCCACCCAAAGAGCCGCGGGCCAAACCCAATCGAAAAAACGTCCACGCGCACGCCGAAGAAGCGCGCGACGATGAAGTGTCCCCATTCATGCACCAGGACCAGAACCCCGAGCACGAGGACGAAACCGATAAGCGTGTTCATTCTTCCGACGAAACCTCTGCTTTCCTATGCAGCGTCACAAGAGCCGGGATAAATGCCAGCCCCACCGCTACGTCAAGTTCTTATGCGCTGTGGACATGCGCGGCGACCCCGCCCGCAATCCTTACGACTTCTTCCTGGGCCATTCGACGGGCCTCGGCATCCGCCGTAAGCACGTCTTTCATTTTCTCGAGCCGCACGCGCGGAGTGCGCGCCAGCACGCTCTCGATCACTTCGGGAATCCCCAAGAACGGGAGCCGCCGCTCTAGAAATGCCGAAACCGCAATTTCATCGGCGGCATTCAAAGCGCAGGGATACCCCCCGCCTTTCTTCATCGCTTCGCGCGCCAGACCGAGGCACGGGAACCGCCGCGTCGAAGCCTTCTCAAAATCCAGACGCTTGAGTTTGCTCCAGTCGAGAGCCACCTGGTTCTTGGATGCCAAGCGCTCTGGATAGGTTAACGCATATTGGATTGGCATGCGCATGTCGGTGGGGCCGAGTTGCGCGAGGATGGAGCCGTCCACAAATTCGACCATCGAGTGAATCGTGGATTGTGGATGGACGACGACTTCGATTTGTTCCGCGCCAACGTCAAACAGCCAATGCGCTTCGATAACTTCGAAACCTTTGTTCATCATTGTGGCGGAATCGATGGTGATGCGGTTGCCCATGCGCCAGTTGGGATGCGCGAGGGCTTGCTCGGGAGTGACGTTCGCGAGGTGTGCAAGCGGGGTTTTGCGAAAGGGGCCGCCGGATGCGGTTAAAACCAAGCGACGCACTTCCCCGTAAGTCCCTCCGCGCAAACATTGATGGAGCGCGTTGTGTTCGCTGTCCACGGGGAGAAGCTCGCGCTGCGCTTTTTTGGCAGCAGCCATCACTAGTTCGCCGGCGGCGACGAGAACTTCTTTATTGGAAAGGGCTACGGTTTTGCCCAGTTTGACCGCTTCGTAAGTGGCTTCGAGCCCGACGACGCCGACGGCGGCGGAGACTACAATTTCGGCTCTTGGGTGCGTGCCGACGGCAAGCATTCCTTCACGGTCGTGATGAATTTCGGGTTTGCGTGAGACCGTTTTGTCGCGGAGCAATCGCGCAAGCTCGTCGGCGCGTTTCGCATCCGCTACGGACACGACTTCCGGTTGATGGCGTTCAATCTGGCCACTGAGTTCTTCGAGGTTGGCTCCAGCGGCAAGCGCGACCACGCCAAAACTGCCGGGCAATGCTTCCACCACGGAAAGGCACTGGCGGCCGATCGAACCCGTCGAACCCAGGATAGAAATCCGCTTCACGAAGTCTTGATTCCCTTTTCGAGAACTTGGAGAGTCTGCCAGCGCCGGTTTACCACCGCTGCGAATAGATCAGAACCCAATAATACCAGACAACTGGAATCGCCAGGATAAGCGCGTCGATTCGGTCGAGCACGCCCCCGTGGCCAGGCAGTAAGCTGCCAGAATCCTTGATTCCGGCGCTGCGCTTGTAGCCGGATTCCAGCAGGTCGCCAACTTGCCCGGCGATGCTTCCAAGCGCTGCCATCGCCAATAAATGAACGAGCGGCACGTTGACCCAAGGCATGAATGCGAAGGCAACCGCTAAGGAGGCCAGGAATCCGGCGGCCGCACCCTCCCAGGTTTTGTTGGGACTTAGTTTTGGCGAAAAGGGATGCTTGCCGATGGACCTACCGGCAAAGTATGCCGCGGAATCGCTGATCCACACGAGGATAAGAGCGAAAAGCAGCAACGTTGGACCTTGAGGAGCCGCGCCGTGCAGACGAATGGCAAACGAGAGTGGAAACGCAACCAGAATGAAGCCGCTGGAACTGATCCCGGCGGCGGGGAGTACCTCCACTAAAGGGTGGCGGGTTGCCAGCGTCAGGACGGCGACGCCCAGGACAAACAAGAAGAAAACCGCATCGAGCGGGAGCGCGCCTCCCGTTAGGGATGCGCTGTGTTCACGCGCGATGATTCCTCCCGCGAGCTTGTACGCCGGTTCGGATACGGCTCGCCACTGGGCGTAAATCAAGACCAGCGTGCAGGTTCCCGTCCAAAAGCGATACGCGCGATGGCCGATAGCTTCGCCGAGCGCAAAGTATTCGAACAGAGCGAGCAACGTGATCAAAGCAACGGCTAAAGCGACTATCGCCGTGGAACCCCACAACACCAGCCCGACGACCACCGGAATCAGCAGCGCGGCTGTCGCCACACGTTTCCAAGTCATGTAAAAAGAATCCCCTGAGAATGCGCAGGCTTCATCTCATCATATTGAGGGGAAAAAATCACGTTACGGGGCAAGTTTCTAGTTTTAGTTTCTAGTGAAGAGAAAATTCTAGCGCGTATCACGGCGAAGAACGGCGTTTATCCGCCGGCTCTTCCCCGTACCACCACCACTTCGGTTCTGGGCGGCTGCCATAACGCTCGAGCAGAGCGTCGATTTGAGGATTCACTGGCACGTGGCGCTCCGGCACTTTAGCCCCCGCCGCGATAAGCGCCTCGATGATTTGCGAGTAGACTTCCGGATCGCCACCGTGCGCCGCCGACCACAGGGCCTGCCCGAGAACGGTGCCGCCGTACATATTGGTTAACTCCAGCGGCGGTTTGCATTTCAAGAGCAGCTTCAACGTGTCGAGCCGGCCAAAGATCACGGCATAGTGCGTTCCTGATTGACCATCCCCGGTGTGCTCGGCGAGATCGGCGCCGCGCTTGATGAGGAACTCGACCACGTGATTGGCGCCGTAACCGCAGGCGTATCGGAAGGCCTCCTGCATCAACTCCCGCGACAGGTCGGCCTTGCGTGTGCCGTCGGCATTGAACTTTTCTTTGACAGTGTCGATGTAGCCGAGGGCCGCGGCCGACACGAAATCGAGCCGCGCGCCCTTACCGGCGAGAAAGCGCGCGGCTTCCAGCCGACCGTTTGCCAGGCACGCAAATACGAGCGACTGCGCGTGCCCGGCAGTATCATTTTTATCTATGGCGGCCCCGCGGTCGAGCAGCACCTGGAGCAAATCAGGCATGACACCCGCCTTTGCGGGATGGACGCTGGTGGCTGTCAGACCGAGCGTAGTGCAATCGCTACCGTAGACATGACACGTCACGTCGACTTCGGCGCCGGCGTCGAATAGTATCTTCGCAATCTCGACGATGTTCTGCGGAGTCTTTTGACGGTAGCCTTCGATACCATTCGCAGAAACGTAGTGCAGCAGCATGGCAGCGTGCTCGCGCGTTGAGCGAGACTGGACCAGGTCCGGGTTCGTTCGCAGC
>Ga0126381_100001549_pt1 | contig 24521 bp, 22 predicted proteins | sample PanSoiMetPlot_28_FD_96465 | JGI IMG/M metagenome (GOLD analysis project Ga0126381, IMG submission 96465) | Tropical forest soil microbial communities from Panama - MetaG Plot_28 | ecosystem: Environmental > Terrestrial > Soil > Tropical forest > Bulk soil | place: Panama | collected 2016-02-17 | reverse complement strand
GCCGAAGTGCGCGCCGAGCACGTCGGACAGGCGTGGCGCGAAGGCGATGCTCTCGCGAAGCGCGTGCTCGAGCAGACAGCGCATCTGCTCGCCATCTGGCTTGGCAACATCGTCGACGTCCTCGAACCCGACATTATGGTGGTGGGCGGGGGCGTCGCCGAGCTCATGTCCGGATTCTTCCCGCAGATCCTGGCTGAACTGCCGGCATGGTCAATCATTCCGCGAGCCCGTGAGATTCCCCTGGTGATGGCCCGCTACGGGGCCGATGCGGGTATCGCTGGTGCCGCCGCGCTGTGCGGGTAGAGAGACACGAGCCCTAAGCTGCAAGCTGTCGGCCATAAGCTGTTCGCTGTATTCTGAAGTCATGGGCAAGCCATTCGGCTCCCGTACCCTGCTCCTGATTTGCGCGGCGCTCATGATGCTGCTCGCGGCGCTCGCCGCCGTGCAGTACCGCTGGTCTACACGCGTCGCTGCCGCCGATGCGCAACGCGAACAGGAGCGTCTCGATTTGTCCTCCTCTTCGTTCGCGGATCGTTTCAATGACGCCGCCGGGCAGGCCGCCACATTCCTGAATCACGATGCTCGCGACGCCGTTGAGTCGGGTGCGCGTGTTCCGGCAGTTCCCAAACTCATCGCCGAGGTCTTCTATCTTGAGGTCACCGACGAGGGTACACCCCAAGCGCGGCACCTCGCATCAGATGGCACTTTCGCACCAGCCGCTCTGCCATCCTGGATTCCTCGGCAGTGTTCACCCGCGGTGCTCGACCAGCCGCCCGCGGTCGTCGCGCCCCTCTACGACCTTCCCCGTCCGGAAATGATTTCCGAAAACGGGATGCGGGTCGGAGTGCGGGTGTTTCGAACCTTCACCCACCTTTCCGAGCGCTGCTTTGTGGCGCGGCTGGACGAGGGCTACCTGCGCTCCACGCTCATCCCCCTACTCATCCGCGAGAGCTTCGGCGAAACCGCGGCGCGCGAGTACGATTTCGCCGTGGTCTCGCCGCGCAGCCCGCATGACGCGATCTACGGGTCGCCAGGGCGGCCCGACCTGCGCAAGCCATTCTTCTCCGTCCGTCCCATCGAGCTGTCATTCCCCAAGCCGCCGGCGTCCGGGGCCCCGGGTTTCGGCGGCGGCGCCATTTACGTGCAGCGCGCAGAATCCACGATCGTCACTGGCGGCCGGGCGGCGCCCGGCAACCTGTTCGGTCCAGGAGCTTGGGAATTACAGGTGGCGCACAAGGGTGTGCCGCTCGCCGCGGCCTTCGAGCAGACACGCCGTCGCGACTTGCTGCTCTCCCTGGCGGTGGAAGCGCTGCTGGCCGCTGCCATCCTCTTCTTAGTGGTCGCCACGCAACGCGCGCAGCGCCTCGCGGACCAGAAGGTGCAATTCGTGGCGGGCGTCTCACACGAGCTGCGCAGCCCCGTTTCCGCGATTGCGATGCTCGCGCGCAACCAGGCGGATGGGCTGGTGGCCGGAACGGAGCGCGTGAAGCAGTACGGCGAGTTGATCCACCAGCAGAGCCGGCGCCTGAACGAGATGGTGGAACAGGCGCTGGCATATGCCGGCATTCATTCCGGTCTGCGCCGCGCGGCCAAACATGAAATTGACGTCCGCCGCCTGGTCGAAGAGGCTGTCGATGCTCGGCGCGAAGAGCTGGCGCGCGCGGGCATCGAAGTCGAGATGGCAGTTGCGTCCGATCTGCCGCCGTTTTCCGGCGACGCGGCCTTGCTGCGCACCGCCTTCGACAACCTGCTGGACAACGCCGGCAAACACGCGGGCGGCGGTCGCTGGATCCGAGTGAGCGCGGCTTACAGCGCCGCGGGCAGGCAAGTCCGCATCGGCGTAGAAGATCGCGGCGCCGGCATCGATCCCGCCGATCAGGCGGAGATCTTCGAGCCCTTCTGCCGGGGACGCGCCGCAGTGGAAGCCCAGATCCCCGGTTCCGGCCTCGGTCTGAGCCTGGTGCGCAGTGCCGCCGAAGCGCATCGCGGCACCGTGACCTTGGTGAGCCAGCCCGGCTGCGGCAGCACTTTTACCTTGCACCTTCCGGTATGAAGCCCCGCATCCTGTTTGTGGAAGACGAAGCCGCATTTGCCGTCGGCACCATCGACCGCCTGGAGTCGGAAGGCTACGAAGTTCATTGGGCGCGCACCGGCCCGGTCGGCTACGAAATGGCGCTGGCCCGTCCGTTCGATTTGATCGTGCTCGACGTGATGCTGCCGGGCAAGAACGGGTTCGATATCTGCCGCGACCTGCGCCGCCAGAGCGTCAATGCGCCGCTGCTCATGCTGACCGCGCGCGGCGAGGTGGTGGACCGCGTGGTCGGCTTGAAGCTCGGCGCCGACGACTACGTGCAGAAGAATTGCGAGCCTGTCGAGCTGATGGCCCGAATCGAGGCGCTCCTTCGCCGTTCCCTTGCCGCTCTGCCAATGCCTCCCGGGCACGCCGGGTTCGGCGATGTTCGCGTCGACCTGCGCAACCACGAAGTGACGCGTGCCGGCAAAGCCATCTCGCTTTCGCCTGTCGAATTCCGGCTGCTCGAATACCTCCTCGATCGCCGCGGCTCCGTCGTCAGCCGGGAGGAACTGCTCGAAAAAGTCTGGAACCTCAGCGGCGACACTCTCAGCCGCACCGTGGACGTCCACGTTGCCGGCCTGCGCAAAAAAATCGAGCCCGATCAGCGCTATCCGAGATTCCTGCTTACGGTTAAAGGAGCAGGTTACAAATTGGTCTGAAAAAGCGGAAGACAGAAGACAGAATAAACCCGTGCGCCCGCGCATTCTGCCCTGACGCCTGCCCTCTCACTCCTTCTCCTTACATTTCTTACACACAATTTGCGCGCCAAACACGCCACATGCTACACGCTGGAGATATGAAACTCGCATTTCTGAGCGCTGCATTGTGCTGCGCGGCTTTCAGCCAGACTTCCGGCAAGCTCGCGTTTGAAGTGGCATCCATCAAGCCCGCCGATCCTTCGCCGATGGGCCAGATAATGATCCAGATGCGCGCCGACGCCGGCATGCTTCGCTACACCAACGTCTCTTTGAAGGACTGCATCCGCGTGGCCTATCGCATCAAAGACTACCAGATCGAAGGCCCCGACTTCATCGGCGATACGCGTTACAACATCACTGCCAAATTCCCGTCCGGCGCGACGGAATCTGACGTTCCGGAGATGCTGCAGGTACTGCTGACGGATCGCTTCAAGCTGACCGTACACCGCGAGAAAAAAGACCACGCCGTGTACGCGTTGGTAGCTGACAAGGGCGGTCCGAAACTGAAGCCGGCTGAGGTGCCCACGGGGGATGCTCCGCCTGACGGTCAGGGCGGAGCAAGAGGCCCGGTTGGGCGAGGAGGACGCGGCGGAATGATGATGAGCATGGGCCCTGACGGTATGCATGTCAAGGCCTCATCCATTACTTTGGCCGACCTGGGCGAGAGGCTGTCGCGCTTCACCGACAAACCCATCATCGATCAAACCGGCATCCAGGGCCAGTATGACTTCGATCTGGCCTTCACGCCGGAGAACGTGCGCGGCATGCCCGGCGGTGGCATGATGATGCGCGGCGGCGGGGCGCCCTCTGGGCCGGGTGGTGAAGGCCGGCCGGCCGAAGCCGCTTCCGATTCCGGCGGCACCATCTTCGACGCCGTCCAGCGCTACGGCCTGAAGCTCGAATCGCGGAAAGCGCCGATGGATATTGTCGTCGTGGACCACATGGAGAAGTCGCCGACGGAGAATTGAGAAGGGCAGCTATCAGCTTTTAGCTGTTCGCTCTCAGCTTTTCTGCGAGCACGGCGGCTTTAGCGAATTCTTCCTGCAATTGGCGGGTCCTGAGGTTTTCGCGGATGTGTTCGAGCTCCTGGATGTAGAGGGCAAGAGCGCGGTCGATGTGTTCCGTGTTGGTGGCTACGATGTCGCGCCAGAGCTCGTACCCGCTCAGGGCGAGGCGGGTCATGTCGGAGAGGCCGGAGCCGGAAAGATCGAGGCCTTTTTTCAGCTTTTGCGACAGGGTTGCGGCGAGCGCGGTCGAGGCGAGCTGCGGCAGGTGCGAGGTCAAGGCGACGATGCGGTCGTGACTGTCGCAATCGAGCGAGACGATGCGAGCGCCCATCCGTTCCAGCCAGCCGATGAATTCGCGGGCAGCAGACGTTTCGAGTTCGGCGGGCTCGTCCGGCGTGAGCGCCCAGGTGCGGCCATGGAATAGATCGGCTTCGGCCACAGAAGCGCCGCGCTTCTCCTTGCCGGCCATGGGATGGCCGCCTAGGAATTGGGCGCGTGTGATCGACTGGCGGGCGAGATCGACGATTTCGCACTTGGTACTGCCGGCGTCGGTCACAAGCGCGCCGGGCTTGAGCAACGGATCGAGATGGCGGATGGTGTCCATGATCCGGCCGATGGTTTGCGACAGGAAGATCAGGTCAGCATCAGCTACCGCGTCGGCGAGCGGTGCGCCGCGCTCAATGGCGCCGGAAGCGAGTGCTTCCGCCAACGCTCGCTCGGAACTGACCCCGACAATTGAACCATCGAATCCCGCGTTCCGCAGGCCCAGCCCGAACGATGCACCGATCAATCCGGTGCCAACAATGGCGACGTTCCGCATGTGCGGCTAAACGCTCCTTCCCATTGCCTGCGCGATCAATCGCAACTCACGCATCAGCTCCTGGAACTGTTCGGGTCGCAACGCTTGCGCGCCGTCGGTCAAAGCGTGGTCAGGATCAGGGTGCACGTCGATCAGCAAGCCGTCGCCTCCAGCCGCTACAGCGGCGCGCGCCATGGCAGGGACCTTGTCGCGCCGGCCGGTACCGTGCGAGGGATCGGCGGTGATCGGCAGGTGCGACAGTTTCTTGACTACCGGGATCGCCGAGATGTCGAGCGTGTTGCGTGTGTAGGTTTCAAAGGTACGGATGCCAGGCTCGCACAGAATGACGTCGTAGTTGCCACCGGCCAGGATGTACTCTGCCGAAAGCAGCAACTCTTCGATGGTCGCGGAGACACCGCGCTTCAGCAGCACCGGTTTGCGCTGTTTGCCCAACTCGCGCAGCAGGTTGAAGTTCTGCATATTGCCTGGCCCGACAGCCAGGATGTCGGCATAGCGCTCGACCAGCGAGATCTGCGTGTGGTCCATGACTTCGCTCATGACGGGGAGGCCGTGGCGATCTGCCGCGGCACGCAGCAGTTGAAGATTCGCTTCGTCGGGTCCCTGAGGCGAGTAGGGCGAGGTGCGCGGTTTGGATGCGCCGCCGCGCAGCACGGTAGCGCCGGCCGCGGCCACGGCTTCTGCGGACCGTTCGATCTGCTCGCGGCTTTCCACGATGGCCGGGCCGGCCATGATCACGACTCGGTTGCCACCGATCTCGACGGCGCCGGCTTTGACGACCGTGCCACCCGGGCGAAAATTACGGCTGGCGAGCTTGTAGGGCGAAATGATTCGATGCGCCTCCTTGACGCCTTCCATCACTTCGAAGACCGCGAGGTCGAAGTCTTCTTTGCCGCCTACACCGCCGAGCACAGTGTGGATTACGCCTGTGGACCGGTGCACGTTGAAACCCATCTCCACCATCATTTCGATGACGGCGTCGATCTGCTCCTCGGTAGCGCCTTCCTGCATGACCACTAACATTGGTTCGCTCCCTCGGATTCCATCCGTGCCCGCTGGACGCCGCGCATTTCGTCGATGATGCGCTCGAAGACGCGGCGCAAAGCGCCGGTGGTGAGCGGGCCGTGATTGCACCGGGTCACGTTGTCGAAGACCTGCTCTTCGCGCCTGGGCTCATAGATGGGCAGCTTGCCCAGTCGCTTGACGCGGCCGATCTCTTCCACCACCAGCGTGCGCTCGTTCAGCAGTTCGACAATCCGCCTGTCCACATCGTCGATCAGCACGCGGAACTCGTCCAGTTTGTTCCGCGCCTCGTCTTCGGTCATGCCTGCGCTCCCAATCCGCGTTTCAGTTCGCGGGTAAAAGATTCCAGCTGGATTTCCAGGGACGGGTTGTCGGCGTTCTGCTCAATAAGCCGCACGAACGCGCTGCCCACTACTACCGCCTCGACCAGCTTGCCCAGCTCCGCCACGTGCTCCGGGCGCGAAATGCCGAAACCCACCGCCAGCGGCAGATCGGTGGCGGCGCGCATGTCGCTCACTAGCGGCGCCACGGCGTTCGACAGTGAGTCGCGCTCGCCGGTGACGCCCGTGCGTGAAACCAGATACACGAAGCCGGTGGAATACTCCGCCACCAGTTTCAGGCGCCGTGGAGTACTGGTGGGCGCGGCCAGAAACACCGTATCGAGGCCATGGCGGTGCATGGCGCCGGCGTACTCGTGCGCTTCTTCGACGGAAGCGTCCGTCAGCAGGCAGCCATCGATCCCGGCTGCCTTCGCGTCGGCCGCCAGCCGTTCCAAGCCGTAACGCAGCACCGGGTTCAGGTAGGTGAACAGCAGGAGCGGCACCTCAGAGGCGGCACGGATCTGGCGCGCGATTTCGAGAACGCATTCGAGCGTAGTGCCCGCCTCAAGCGCGCGGTAGCCGGCGCGCTGGATCACGGGCCCGTCGGCGATGGGGTCAGAGAACGGCACGCCCAACTCAATGAGATCGGCGCCGCCACGCACCATGGCTTCCACCAGCGCGGGTGTGCGGTCGGGCGAAGGGTCGCCGGCGGTCAGGTAAGCGATGAGACCTTTGCGGCTGTCGCGCTTCAGCGACTCGAACAACTTGCCGATACGCGTCATTCCTGGTCCAGTTCCTTCAGGTTTTCGCGATAGATATCGATGTCCTTGTCACCCCTGCCGGAGAGGTTGATGACGAAGATCTTGTCCTTCGCGGCAGGCGCGCGTTTAATCGCCTCCGCCACGGCGTGTGACGATTCGAGCGCCGGAATGATGCCTTCGACGCGCGACAGCAGGCGCGCAGCATCGAGCGCTTCTGTATCGGAAGCGGCAACGTATTCGGCTCGGTGCTTGTCGTGCAGCAGGGCGTGCTCGGGGCCGATCATGGCGTAATCGAGTCCCGCCGAGACCGAATGTGTGAGGGAGACCTGGCCGTGCGTGTCTTGCAGGAGATAGCTGAAGGCTCCCTGCAGGACTCCGGGAGCGCCGCCGCGAAAACGGGCGGCGTGGTCGCCGATCTCGTTGCCGCGCCCGCCGGCTTCGATGCCCACCAGCTCGACAGCTTCATCGGGCACGAAGGCGTGGAATATGCCGATGGCGTTGCTGCCGCCGCCGACGCAGGCGAACACCGTATCGGGCAGACGGCCTTCGCCTTCCAGAATCTGGCGGCGCGCCTCTTCGCCGATGCACTTATGAAAGTCCCGCACCATCATAGGGTATGGATGGGCTCCCAGGGCAGAGCCGAGCAGATAGTGCGTGTCGGCGACGTGGGTGACCCAGTCGCGCATGGCCTCGCTGATCGCGTCTTTGAGCGTGCGGCTGCCCGCGGAAACGGGCTCGACGCGCGCACCCAGCAGGCGCATGCGGAAGACGTTGAGGCGCTGGCGGCGCATGTCCTCTTCGCCCATGTAAACGACACACTCGAAGCCGAGCAGCGCGCACACCGTGGCAGTGGCGACGCCATGCTGGCCCGCGCCGGTTTCGGCGACAATGCGGCGTTTTCCCATACGGCGCGCGAGCAGGGCCTGGCCGAGCGCGTTGTTGATTTTGTGCGCGCCCGTATGGAGCAGGTCTTCGCGCTTGATCCAAATGCGCGCGCCCCCAAGGGTCTGGGTGAGCCGGCGGGCGAAATAGAGTGGCGTGGGGCGGCCGGCGTAGGTACGCAGCAGCTCGTCGAGCTCCGCTTGAAACGCCGGGTCGTGCCGCGCCTCGAGGTACGCCCTTTCCAGCTCTTCGATGGGCGCCATGAGGACTTCTGGGACGAACCGGCCGCCATAGCGGCCGAAGTGGCCGGAGGCGTCGGGTTGCGCGGTCATAGGCAGAGCGCCTCCCGCGCCGCTTGCAGAAAATCGTTCATCTTGTTGTGATCCTTTTTGCCGGGCGCCGATTCGATGCGCGAGCAGACATCCACGCCCCACGGGCGCGCCAGTTCCACCGCAGCTTTCACATTCGACGTGTCCAGGCCGCCGGCGAGAATGATGGGCCGTCGAACGGCTGCGGCCAGTCTCCAGTCGAAGATCTGGCCGGCGCCGCCGTACCGTTCGGCCGCGGGTCCGTCGAGCAGGAGAGCTTCGACGTCGTAGGCTTCGTATGCTTCCAGCCGGAGCCCCGGAATCACGCGCACCGCTTTCCAGACCACGGTGGGGCATGCTTTAGCTTGCCCGGCGGTTTCGTCGCCATGAAGCTGCACGACGTCGAGGCGGACCATGCGCGCGATCTCGTCGACGCGCGCCGGAGCTTCGTTGACGAACACGCCCACGCGCCGAACGCCGGCAGTTTGAATCTCGGCCGCCCGCTGCGGCGTAACGTAGCGGGGGCTCGGCAGGTAGAAATTGAATCCGAGAGCGGTGGCGCCGCCGTCGATGGCGGCCGAAGCGTCCTCCTGGTTGGTGATGCCGCAGACTTTGAGAATCATGCGCCCACCAGTTTGGCCAGCGCGGCTGCGCGATCGTCGGCCTTCATGAGATGTTCGCCTACCAGAAACGCGTGGTAACCGGCAGCACGCAGACGGGAGATGTCCGACGCGTTGTGGATGCCGCTCTCGCTGACCAGCAGCGCGCCGGCGGGCATGTGCTCGGCGAGGCGCAGCGAGGTTTCGAGTGTGACCTCGAATGTGGTGAGGTCGCGATTATTGACGCCGATGATTTGCGCGCCGGAGGCCACGGCGGCATCCAATTCCAGACGGCTGTGCACTTCGACCAGCGCGGCCATGCGGAAGTGCACGGCGGCTTCCCGGAAATCGCGCATTTCGCGTTCGCGGAGGATGGCCGCGATCAGCAGGATGGCGTCGGCGCCGTGGGCGGCGGCTTGAAGGACGTGCTCAGGGGCGATCGTGAAATCCTTGCGCAGCACGGGCAGCGAAATTGCTGCGCGCGCCGTTTCGAGATCGGCAAGGCTTCCTTGAAAAAACGGTCCATCAGTGAGGACGGAAATGGCCGACGCGCCGCCGCGTTCGTATGCCGACGCGATGCGGGCGGGATCGAAGTCCGGAACCAGCAGGCCGCGGCTCGGCGAGGCCTTCTTAGCTTCCGCGATGATGGCCGGAGTGCGCGCAGCGACCGAGGCGCGAAAATCGCGGCGGTTGGAGACGTGCGCTTCCGCGAGGCGATCCCAGTCGGAGCGCGCGAACGCGGCGTCGGCGAGTTCCTCTCGCTTTTTGGCGACAATACGGGCCAGGATGTCTGGAACTGTATCGATCAAGGTGATTTTTCTATCGTAGCAAGGGCTCGCTGCGCTCGCCCGGGGGCTGCAGGGGAGGGGGAGGGGGAAGGTGCGCTCGCGTCGCTCGCGGGAGTGGGGGATGGCGGTGTGAAGGAGGTTGCCGGTCAAGGGGGATGGACGAGCGTCGCTCGGTGGCCGAGTGCCACAATCGGCCACCAGGATGCCACCCTGGCCTAGGCCTTCGTCGCTTTGCGCTTTCTTCCCTGCCCGCCGCAGGGAGGCGCCCAGAGGGCGGATGGGAACTAGTTCGAAAGTGGGGTGTGTGAGCACCGATTGTGCGGCCAGCAGCCAGGAGCAGGCGCGCGCCGCGGCGAGAAGGTTGGCACGGGTCCCAAACACCTCGGCCGGTCAACGCAAAGCCATCATATCAAAAGGGTTGTCCAGCCAAGAGGCGCGGGCCTGCGACCAAGCAATGGCCTTTCTGGCTGGGGCAGAACGGCGGGCGAGGGCGTCCCGCGGCAGACCGGGAGGTCTGCCCCCGCAATCAATGAGGTCTTGCGCGCGAAGAACCACTTTTCCACCACAAAGTCTGCGTCTTCTTTCGCATTACTAATTGGGGGCATGGAGCACCGGGTTTGTGTGCGAGGTGGAGGAAATGACCAGACGTAGTTGCGTCACCGTGATCGGAGGGGCCCTCGCGGCCAGTTCCGTACTTTCAGCAAAGGAAGGCGATGCCATGCGTGAAGTGCTTGAGGCAAGTCAAAACGACAAGAAGAGCGTAATGCTGTATTTGAGGGGCACAAATATCGGGGGCGGCGTGGTCAAGGTGAACGGCGATTTCGTGGAACTCCGCAACCGGGAATTCGGCCGAATCGTCGTGCGCATCGATGCAATCGAAGCAATCGCCATGTCTTAGCCGGCTGCCGGCGGCAGCTCCAGGAGTTAACGGTAGTGCCCCCGGACCCACGCCAAAGCCTGCTCCTTTGTAACCAGCGTTCCTTCGAGCTGAGCGTCTTCGACGGCTGTCAGAATCTCGGAAAATTGCGGGCCGGGCGTGTAGCCGGCCTCGATCAGATCGGCGCCCGTGATCAGTCGCGGGGGTTTCAGTTGCTCGGCTGGGAGCTCGACCAGCTTGCGTTTGACGAAGTTGTAATTTTCCAGGTTGCCATTGCTGGACAGGCAGTCGATGCGATGAAGTTCCAGATGCTCCTCGAATCTGGGCAGGCGGAGGAAGCGCTTGAGAGTGCTGTCTTTCATGCGCGCCACATCTTTGAACCGCATGTGGTTGGCTACCAGCGCTTCGATTTGTTCGGTGTCGGTTGAGGAAAAGCGCAGACGCTTGAGGATGCCGCCGGCCAGGCGGACGCCTTCCTCCACGTGGCCATCGAAGCGGATGCGCTCGGCTACGCGAAACGTAGGGGGCTTGCCCACGTCGTGGAGTAGCGCGCCCACGGCGAGGGTGGGGGTGGCGTGGTCGAGCTTTTCGAGCAGCAGCAGGGTATGGACCCAGACGTCGCCCTCGGGATGAAACTGAGGCGGCTGCTCGACGCCTTTCATGCGGGCGATTTCCGGCAGCAGCACCGAGAGCATGCCGCTGGAATCGAGCAGCTCGAAGCCGCGGCGGGCGCCGCCCTCGGTGAGGATGCGGACCAGCTCGTCACGCACGCGTTCGGCGGACACACGCGCAATGAGCGAGTGCAGGCGGCGCATGGCCTCGAAGGTGTCGGCGTCGACGGCAAAGTCAAGGCGCGCGGCGAAGCGAACGGCGCGGAGGAGGCGGAGATGGTCTTCGCGGAAGCGCTCCTCGGGATTGCCGATGGCGCGGATGATGCGGCGTTCGAGATCGGCGCGGCCGTCGACGTAATCGAGCACTTGGCCGGTTGCGGGATCGAGCATCAGGCCGTTGATGGTGAAGTCGCGGCGGAGGACATCGGCCCGGGGATCGGTTTCGAATTCGACGCCGGTGGGGCGGCGGCCGTCGGCGTATTCACGATCGCTGCGGAAGGTGGCGATTTCGACCTGTGCGGACCCATCGCGTACCAGAACGACGCCGAACTGCGCGCCTACACAGCTGGAGTTGGGGAAGAGCTCGACGAGACGGCCGGGGCGGGCGTCGGTGGCGACGTCAAAATCCTTGGGTTTCGCCCCGCGCAGGAGGTCGCGAACGCAGCCGCCCACGAGCCATGCCTGGTGGCCGGCGTCCCGCAGCCGTGCGATTGCCGCGCGCGCCAGGGCTTCCGCGTCCATTCGTGCGCCTCCCTACCCCCATGCTAATATGTGTGTGCCAACCTTCACGGGGAAATTCCATGGGAGCCCGTAGCGTTTGACGTCCGATTCACGTTCCTCCACGGTCAAAGTCGTTGTGGCCACGACCGTGATGCTGTCTTTTATCTCCTTCTGGCGGGCCGCAGCCATCGTGCTGAGCGACCTCGCGTCCTCTGCTTATTACGTCGGCGGCATTGCGGAGCAGGCGGTGGGGAAGGCGGCGCCCTGGTTCATCCTGGCGATCATGCTGTTCTCGTACTCCGTTCGCGCCATTTATCTGGAGAGCTGCTCCATGTTCGTGCGCGGCGGCGTGTACAAGGTGGTACACGAGGCCATGGGGGGCACTCTCGCCAAATTCTCGGTGTCGGCGTTGATGTTTGACTACGTGCTGACTGGTCCCATCAGCGCAGTCAGCGCGGGCTTGTATCTCGGCGGCCTAGTCAACGAGACGGGAACGCTATTCCATATTTCCGGCATGCATGTCTACCCGCCGTACTTCGCTGCCGGATTTGCCGTGGTTGTGACCGTCTATTTTTGGCGTAAAAACATCATCGGGATTCACGAATCTAGCGAAAAGGCGCTGCGTATCATGCAGATCACCACGGTGATGGTAGTGATGCTGATCATCTGGTGCCTGGTCACGATTTTTCGTAACGGCTATCAGCCGGTGCCGCTGCCGGTTGCCGCCAATCTGCACTTCAGTCCGGATGCTCTTGGTTGGCTGAAGGGTACGGCTGCGCCGTCTATTACCGTGATCGCCGTCCTTATAGGCCTGGGGCATTCTCTGCTGGCCATGAGCGGCTTTGAAAGTCTGGCGCAGGTGAACCGCGAAATCGCTCACCCTAAGATGAAGAACCTCGAGCGCGCCGGCCTCGTGATTTTCATCTACAGCATGATGTTCACGTCGTTAGTGTCGTTCTTCGCGGTGATGATCATTCCGGATTCAGCGCGCAACCATTTCTTGGACAACCTCATCGGCGGGCTTTCGATGTACCTGGTGGGGCCCGTGCCGCTGCGCCTGCTGTTCCATGCATTCGTGGTACTGGTGGGCACGCTCATTCTCGCCGGAGCCGTCAATACGGCCATCATCGGCTCCAACGGCGTGTTGAATCGTGTGGCGGAAGACGGTGTGCTGCCCGACTGGTTCCGCGCACCCCATCACAAATACGGGACCACGTCGCGCCTCATCAACCTGATCGTCATCCTTCAGTTGATCACCATCGTGATTAGCCGCGGCAACGTGCTATTGCTCGGAGAGGCCTACGCATTCGGCGTCGTTTGGAGCTTCGCCATGAAGGCGCTATCTGTGTTGGTATTGCGATACAAGCAGCCGGAAGGACGCGAATGGAAAGTGCCGATGAATCTCCGACTTGGCAACACGGAACTGCCGATCGGACTCGCGCTGATTACGCTTTCCCTGTTCACCTTAGCCGTCATCAACGTGCTCACCAAGAAGGTGGCGACCATCTCTGGCGTCAGCTTTACCGTCGCGTTCTTCGTCGTCTTCGAGCTCTCGGAGATCTACAACCGCAGGCACAGGGCCGGTCACGAACAGGAGAAAGAGAAGTTCCGCCTCGATACCCGTGCCGACCTTTCCGCGCGTGCGCTGAACGTACGGCCCGGTTGCGTGATGGTAGCGGTGCGCAATCCCCACCGCCTGCAGCACCTGGCACGCATCCTGTCCAAAACGAATACAGCCAAGCAGGATATCGTGGTGCTCTCGGTGCGGCAGGTCACGCAGGCCGGGTCGGGCGAACACGGGCTGGAGGTTTCGCAGATTTTCTCGGACGACGAGACCGATGTGTTTACCCATGTGGTATCGCTGGCGGAGCGCGCGGGCAAGCACGTGGAGCTGATGGTAGCGCCGGGCGGCGATCCCTACGAGGCGATTGTGCAGACGGCGGCGCGGCTGCAGGCGGCGCGCATCGTGATGGGGCTTTCGCCGAAGCTGACGCCATCCGAGCAGGGCGCGATGGTCGGGAAGTATTACGAGCAGTTGCCGGAGCCGCGGCCATCGCTTTCGCTCGAGATCGTGCTCGACAATCAAAAGGACGTGGTGTTCTTCAACCTGGGGGCGCATCCGCCGAGGCTGTGGCCCCAGGATATCGACCTGACCCATCGGTTATGGCTGGAGCTGAGCGCCATGGGCTGCGGCTCGAAACTGCACCATAGGGACATTGTGGGCGTGGCGCTGCGGCGCATGAACCAGGAGCTGCATTCGAATCTTCGGCAGGATGTGGTGGAAGACATCCTGGAGGAGATTTCAGGGGCAAACGGGCAGTCGGAAGAAGCGAGATAGGGTAGCTTGGCAAGCTCGCAGGCCGACTGCCAAGTCGGCCCGCAAGTCTAACAACCTGCCCCTTCTGGGCTATTCCGCCGGGACGTGGAAGGTGCCGAGGAAGCCGCTGCGCTTATAGGGCGTGCTCCAGGTTTCGCCGAGACCGCTGCCCTGGTAGGATTCTGCCAGAGCGTAGGCCGGCATGGCGTGGTCGAGCTTGGTGAGCGGTGGATAGAAGACGTCTTCGTTGCCGCAGAGGTGGTCTGTTGCGGCAATCGCGCGGGTCTGGATCGCTGCGAGCGAACCTGCGGTCAGCTTGGCCGCGCCGCCGTGGATATTGTTGTTCTCCACGGTCAGTTCGATTGGCTGCGTTTCCACTTTCACCACGTTTTTCAACAGTTCGCCAGCCTGAGTCTGAGCGAAGTTGACGAGCGCCAGGCGCTGCTCGGTGTTGGCCTTGCTATCGACAATTAGAACGGCACGCGCGGGATTTACGGGCTCGTAGACGTTGCCCAGAGTGTGCTCGCTGCGCACCGCGGCGACGATCGAGAGGCCGGCAATGTCGACGCCGTGCCACTGGCCGTTGTTGATCTTCCAGCCGAATACAGCTTCCTTGCCGTTCATTTCCACTTCGCCGTTGGCAAAGCAGGGGCCGGTGTAGACATCGGCTGTGCGAGCTTCAATGTAGTTGCCGGAAACGCTGCGCGACGGAACGCCCGCAGCGAAAGAGACGGAAGCAGCCGCCAATACGACGGCGGTACCCAGAACAGTCCGCATCCAATTTTCTCCCTCTGAGGTTAATTATATCGAAACGGAGCGCGACCGCTCCCCTGCGGTCGCGGCTCCGATAAGGGTTACAGCTCGGTGTAGCAGTCGCGGGCCGGATTGCATTCGTACTCGTCTACGGCTCTGCCATCCGGGCCGAGGCATTTGAAGGTGTGCTGGCACCAGAAGAGCTGATCGTTGGAATGCTGAATGGTGGGGTCCCATTCGGCTTCGATGAACATACCCTTCCAGCGCAGCTTTTCGCAGCGCTTGATGCTGACTCTAGTATTCCCGGGACGTTCCATAGGATTAGGCCTTTACCTTGGCGGCCTCCAGTAAAGCGCGTTTGACCGCCACTTTGGCCAGTTGCACCTTGTAAGCGTTCTGGCTCAAGGGTTGAGCGCCTTCCACCGCCGCTTTGCCGGCAGCTTCGGCGGTCGCGGCCGTGATCGGTTTGCCGACCAGCGCCTTTTCCGCTCCGGCCGCGTCCCATGGGGTCGGCGCCACATGACCGAGTACGATCTTTGCGGAAGCCACGGCCGTTCCTTTCATGGTGAGGGCCACGGCGGCGGCGGCGAGGGGCCAGTCGAGCGCCTCCTTCTGCCGCACTTCATAGGTCGCGCTTTGCGGGGCCGCTGTCGGCACGATGATCTCGGTGAGGATCTCGTCCGGGTGCAGCGCAATTTCGCGAGTGCTCTCGTCCTTGGGAACTACGAAGAAAGCCTTCACAGGAACTTCGCGGCTGCTCTTGGCCGAGGCTAACTTGACCTTCGCTCCCAGGGCGATCAGAGCCGGCCCCAGGCTCGACGCACTGACGAAGTAGGCAGGGCCGGCGCCAAAAATGCTGTGGTATTTGTTTTCGCCATCGGGTACCAGCGACTTGCCGTCTTTCATGGCGAGCAGGCCGAAGCCCTGGCGGTAATACCAGCAGCGCGGACGCTGGCACAGGTCGCCGCCCACGGTACCCATGTGGCGGATCTGGGGGCTGGGAATGCCCGCCGCCGCGTCGGCCAGCGATTTGTAGCCGGCTTTCACGTCGGCGTTGTTCGCCAGCTCCTCCATGGTGACCAGGGCGCCGATGCGGAGGCCGTCGCCGGTCTTCTGGATGCCTTCCAGCTCTTTAATGTTCTTGATATTCACCACGCGCTTGGGCGTGTGGAGGTATTCCTTCATCAGGCTGATCTGGTCGGTGCCGCCTGCCAGAACGTCGGCCGTGCCCCACTTGGCGGACAGCAGACCGAGGGCCTCCTGAAGAGTTGTCGGATTCGCGTATTCGAAGGCTTGCATGTTACGCCCTCCTCCCTGCCAGAGCATCCAGCACATGATCCGGCGACATGGGCATATTGGGAACGCGCACGCCGATGGCGTTGGCCACGGCATTGCCGACGGCGGCGCAGATCGGCACGGCCGGCGGTTCGCCCAGTCCGATGACGCCGCGCTTGTCGTTCTCTTCGCGGATATCGAGGTGGACGACGATCTCGGGGATGTCGCCCAGGCCGGCGAGCTTGTAGAACTCCATGTCTGGGTTCAGCATGCGGCCCGTCTGTTCATCCATGACGCGCTGCTCGAACAGCGCGGTGCTGATGCCCATGATGATGGCGCCGTAGATCTGGCTTTCGGCCAGGCGCGGGTTGATGATGAGGCCGCAATCCTGCACGGCCACGTATTTGTTGATTTTGACGATGCCGGTTTCGGTATCGACCGAGACGTCGGCGATCTGCACGCCGGCCACGCCCTGGTCGTTCATCCCAGGTGCGCGCTGGCGCGAGTTGAATTCGCCCATTTCGGAGATTTTGCCGGTTCCGATTTTCTTGCAGGCGGACACCCACGTGAGGCTCTTGTTGGGATTGCCTTTCACGCGGATATGGCCGTCGACGGCTTCCAGCTGATCGGGCTCCGCGCCCAGCGCGGGCGCGGCCACGTCAAAGAGTTTGCCGAGAGCCGCCAGCGTCGCACGGCGCGTGGAAACCGAAACGCCGCCGACGGTGGTCGAGCCACCGGAGGCTGCATCGCGCGGCAGATCGTTCGAACCGATCGCCAGCTTGACGCCGCTGTACGGTAAACCGAGAGATTCGGCGGCCACCTGAGCGATGATGGTGCGGGTCCCGGTGCCGAGATCCTGCGTGCCGATCTCGACCAGCACCGAACCGTCTGGGTTGATGGTGGTGCGGCACTGGCTATTATGGCCGCCGCCGCCCCACTGTGCGACGCCGATGCCGAGCCCGTGCTTCACGGTGGTGCCGGCACCCTTGCCGCGCGGATGCCAGCGCTGCTTCCAATTTGCCAGCTCGGCTGCTTTGTCGAGCTGCAGCTTGTACGTCTCGACGCGCACTTTAGGTGCGTACTCCAGGGCCTTCCTGAAAACTTCCACCGGATCCATGTCGATCTTGGCCGCAAAGTCCTCGATGGCCGAGCAGGTGATGTACGACGCCTGCTGGTTGTTGGGAGCGCGCCAGGCACGGCTGCTGCCGGCGTTGATGTGCACGGGCGTGTGCACCAGCCGGTAGTTCGGCATGCCGTTCTGCTTGGAGATGTAGGGAATGGGCGGGCTGCCGCCACCGGTGAATCCACCGGTGGCCCAGGACGTGGCCTGGAAGACGGTGATGGTGCCGTCTTTTTTGCCGCCGATTTTGACCTTGGCGAAGGCCGAGGGGCGGTTGCCGGCGATTTTCTGCTCGGTCGACCGCTCCAGGAATAGCTTCACGGGGCGCCCGCCGGCTTTCTGCGAAAGGCGCGCGGCTGCTTCGCCCCAGGAGTCGGGCCCGAACTTGCTGCCGAATCCGCCGCCGATGTAGTCCATCTTCACTTTGATGTTGGCGGCTGCTACCTTCACGTTGGGTGAGAGCTGGTTGTTCCAGGTGGTGACGTCCTGGGTGGAAGGCCAGGCCATGATGCTGTCACCCTGCCACTGTACGACAGAGCCGTGGGTTTCCAGGCAGCAGTGGGTGATGACAGGGATGCTGTAGAAGCCTTCGTGCACGCCATCGGCATCCTGAAACGCTTTGTCCGGATCGCCGACCACTTCCTCGCCGCCGGCCACCGCGTGCGACCCCGCCTTGGAGAGGTCGTCTTCTCTCACGAGGTGCGGCAGGACCTCATATTCCACTTTGATCTTGCGGGCGGCATCGCGAGCGATCTCCTCGCTGGAAGCGGCCACGGCCGCGATCTCCGCGCCTTCCCACTGGATCTCGGCGCCCGCTTGCGCGACCACGTGTACCGCCGCCACGCCCTTCGTCTGCTCGGCCTCGCTGGTATCGATCTTCGTCACGCGCGCATGAGCATAGGGGCAGGTGTTATAGACGGCGAAGAGCAGATCCTTGGAATTGAAGTCGGACGCGTATTTCGCGTGCCCGCTCGATTTTGCCGGACCGTCGGCGCGCTTAATGCGCTGGCCCATAACCTTCCGGGTTTCCATCGGCGGCCATTGTTCGGCAATATTAGCCATTTTTCCCTCCTTGCCCCTTTATTGCCTTGGCGGCTTCCAGCACCGCCTTGCGAACGCCCACGTAGGTGCCGCAGCGGCAAAGATTGCCGCCCAGGCCATGCTCGACTTCCGCCAGCGTGGGATTCGGATGTTCATCGAGGAATCCTTTGCAGGCCATAACGAAGCCGGGCGTACAATAGCCGCACTGCTGGCCGTCATTGTCCCAGAAGGCCTGCGACACCGGGTGCAGCTTGCCTGGGGCCGCAATACCTTCGATGGTCTGAATGTCTTTGCCTTGCGCGTCGATTGCCAGCACGGTACAGGAGTACACCGTCCTGCCGTTCAGAATGACCGTGCAGGCGCCGCAGGTGCCGCGGTCGCAGACGCGCTTGGCGCCCGTCAGATCGAGATGATTGCGCAGTGCGTCGAGCAGCGTAACACGCGGCTCGACGTTCAGCTTCATGGGCTTGCCGTTAATGTTCAGGGTGATGGGGACCGGCCCGGGGCCGGCGACATTGGCCGCGCCGGCGGGTGCGGCTGTGCCTTCTTTTTCGAGGAGACCCGTGCCGAGCGCTCCGGAGCCCAGACCCACGCCTATGAATCCGCGGCGTGAGAAGCCGGACTTCGGTTTTGCGGCCGCGGGCCTCGCAGGTTCGGGTGTTTTCTTGAAACTCACCAGACACCTTCCTTTCGTGCGTGCCGTTACAGACAAAGAAAAACGAATTTTACAAGGAAATCCGCAGACAAATATAGCAGAAATAGGGAATGGCGGGGGCGTAGAGGTTACGGCCTGCCGCGCCGCTACTGGATGATACTTCGCGATGCGGCGGCCGGCCGATTCAGGCTGTTTACCGGTATAGGACGCAGTCGCACATTTGTCGATAGGGCCAGGCTAGACCGGGGCAGCTAGAGACCAACAACTGCAGGTCCGGGGCGCTTCGCCTGAGGTCGCCTGCGCCGCGAGTGACCACCGCCTGTCCGGCGCGCTCTGCACAGATGGCAACGTGTGCGTCGACGATGTCGGCGGTCGCGGTTCGAGCCAGTAGCAATCCGACCGCAGTCGCATCGGGCCCGTGGAGAGCAACCAGGTCCGTGCCCGGCTGTCGGATCAACCGTGAAAGACGCGCTTCTGGCGCTCGGCGGCACGCGCGAGGAGTGAGAGAATCCGACGATCGTTTTTATCGAGCGCGATCAAGCCGCCGGCATCGAAAGTGAAGCCGCTCACGCAGCCTTCTTCACTCTGCTATGGTCATCGTCTCCCGAATCTCCTCCCCATCCCGCTGGGCGGGCGGTAGGAGGGCCGGGCGGGTGCCGGGCGGAAGGCGCGCGGGGGCGGGGCGGCATGCGGTTCGGGACTGCCGCCGAATTTGCCGAAGCGTTTCGGTTCCATTTCGGCGCCGCCCGGGTTTTTTGCGCCGGGACCCGCGTAGGGCGAATTGCGGTAAGAGCCGCTTTTGGATGCGTACTGCGAATCGCGGAAGCCGCCGCTGCGGGCGAAGGTGCTGCCGGAGTAGCGGTCCTGCGTCGCGGTGCCTTGCGTGCCGTAGCGCGGAGCACCGGCGGCTCCGTCGCGGCCGTAATAGGTCTGACCGCTGCGGTGGGAGCTCCAGTAGCCATCCCATTCGTAAGGTTCCGGTGCGCGGTAATAGTGGTTGAACAGGAGGTCGCGCATCAGCGCGTACTGGCCGTAGAAGACCCAGAAGCTGTGGCCGTCGCGATGGTCCCAGTAGCCGTACTGGTTCGATCCCTGAGATGGCGGGGCCATGTAGGCAAAGCCGGCCGGCTGCGGCGTGCGCTCGGCTTCGAAATCGTACTTGCCTGCGGGCTTGTGCTCGATCGCCATGCCGAGGTTGTTCTGCATGGCCTTGTATTTGTCCTGCGAGACGTCGACCCATTGCTCGTCGGAAGTGGTTTCGCCGTTCTTCGCGGTGGCATCGGCCAGGTGCGTGGTGACGGTGCGAATCTTCTGAGTATAGGAGCGGTTGCCGCTAGGACCGCGGGTCTCCATGTCCACCAGCACCTTGTCCCAGGAGTTGTACAACTGCCCGCCGAGGGCCTGGACCTCCGTGGCTCTTTTCGGCACATCCGCCGCTGTCGACTTGAGACCGTCCGCGGAGGCGATCAGCCCCCCGAAATCGAGATGGGCGAAGTCGTTGGCGGCTGCCTCGCGCCGTGCTTCGTCCGAGGACTGCCAGGTCGTATCCGCCGACGCGATTTCGTTTTGTAGCGCAGCCAGGCGCGCATCGAGATCGGGCTTCTTCTCGGGCCAATCGGCATCGGCTTTGGCAACTGCCGCATTAGCCGGCGCAAGGTCGAAGGCATGGATGGCCTTGTAGTCGCTCTCCATGCCGGCCAACTCGGACGGAAGCTGTTGCCTCAGTTGGACCCAGCGCGCGGCGCCCTTCTGGACTCCCGACACGTGAGCCGTGCCCGATGAGCGGTAGCCCCGCTCTTCGGTGAGAAGCTGGCGCACGCGGGCGGTGTCGGTGCGGCGGTTAGCTTTCTCGAGCTTGGAGAGCTCGGCCATATCGCGGTCGGCCGAGGTGAACTGCGCCTGCCCTGCGGCCAGCTGCCCGGGCCACGCGTTACTCTCCGAGACCGTGCGGAACAGGTCCTGGTTCTGCTGGACTTCGCGCGTGACCTCAGCTTTGCCGGCGGCCGCCTGTTTTTCGGCGGAGGCTAGCGCGGTGCGCTCCGTCCCAATCTGGGCCCGTACGTCGCGGGGCAGGTTGTCCAGGCCCGCGAACAGCGTAACTACGATGAGCGTGCCCAACAGGCACGCCAGAAATTTTAATCCCGATCGGTTCATGAATAGGCCCTCACAACGGGCGGCAGATACGGGGCCGACCCCCTGGCCGGCCTCCGGCCGGGCGGAACGCGGGCGTTCCGCAGCAGACCGGGGGGGCCCCACACCGCATATCAACTCCTTCTATAGATGGTAACGTCGCCTGCGGGGATCGCCTGGTAGCGCGCCACGGCAAAAGGCTCGTTCGACTCCTTGCGAACCATAATGATGCCGTTGCCGTCCTGCTCGCGGAACTCCCAGCAGTAAAAGCCCACCGGCTGCGGCTGGTCGTGGCGCGTCACCTGCGCCTCACGGCTTAGCACGTAGAGCCAGATGCGGCTATCGAATTCGAACGAATCGGCGGTGTTCTGTCGCTCATCGATCTGCGCCATGTCGTCTTCCGACAGGCCCAGATCTTCCAGCGTCAGCTTGCGCGGTTCGCTGGCTACCGCCACGCCCACGTCCTCGCCAAGCTCGACGCGCATGGCGACCCGCCTTTCGTGGTAAGGACCGGTCAGGTCGAACCAGCGGCGCGATCCGGCCTGGAACCAATAGACGCGGTCCGACGTGAAGTCGAGATCGGTCATGTTGTCGCCCGCGCCGGAGATGGAAATCACATCTCCCACGCGGGCATCCTGCGGCTTCAGATTGGCCAAATCCTCCACCGGTTGAGGTGGAGGAGCTTTCGGTTTTTCGAAGAGTTTCATGAGAACCACCACCAGCAAGGCGGCCAGCACGCCCACTACCGTAAACGTGATCGGGCCCATGCCTTGCTATGCCTTGGCTTTCTCGCCCGCCTGTTCGCCGGTGGAGATTGATGCACTCGGCCCCGGCAGTTCCCTGGGAATATAAGGCGGCTCCGGTCTTTGGGTCCCGGCGCGTTCCGCTTTCAACGCGGCCAACTCGGCATCCACGCTGTGGCCGCCCAGTTCGGCGAACTGCTTCTCCAGGTCGTCATCCTTGCCCGTGGAGGCAAGCTGGTCGAACGCCTTGGCCGTCGCTTCTTCCTTCGATACCGTCTCTTCGAAGCGGTTGAGCGCCGCGAAAGCGTTGTCGGCATTGCCCACGCCCGCCATGGCTTCGGCTACTTTGCGCTGCGCGGCAGCGGCGTTCTTGCGGGCTACCAAGGTTGTTGCCGTGCGCTCGCCCTCGTCGATCTTGCGCTTGAGCTCCGCCACCTGCGATTTCAACTTCTCGCTGGTGGCCTGCGCCTGCTCGACCGACGTTTTCATCGACTGCACTTGGCGGTCACATTCGGCTTTTTTCGCCAGCGCCTGCTTGGCCAGATCTTCCTTGCCTGCGTCGAGCGCTATGCCCGCGCGGTCCTTCCAATCCTGCGACTGGCGGACGTACTTCTGGTACTCCGCGTCGAGCCGGTTGTAATTGCTCATGGCCACGGCGGAGGCGCGCACGACGTTGTTCAACTCCGTCTTCATGTCAGCGACGGTCTGCCGCACGGTGGACTCGAAGGTGGCGTCTTCAATGACGTCTACTCCGGCGTTCGCCTGCCCGCGCGCCACGCGCCCCAGCCGGCTGAAAATATCGGATAGGAATGCCATAGTATTGTCTCCGTTACGCTCCCAGATTCCCCAACACGCGACGCGCCATGAGCACGTCCACCAGCAGGAAGTGGACGCAGGAAAGGATGTCGTCTTCATCCTCCGGCCCCATGTCCTGCAGCACGCAAAAGTTATTCAGCGTGACGGCTACTTTGCCGCCGCCGGCTTCATAAAGCTGAAAGTGCGATGTGGAAATGCCGTTATCGGCTTTTAGCATGCGTTTCATGACATCGGGCGTGACGGCGGATGCCGGCACCACCGTGCAGGTCAGTGAAAGGAAAAGGATGCCGCCCTGGAGCACCGCGCGAATGGTGACTCCACTGTCGACCTCTTTTATGCTCAACGAATCCGCCGCCGTTTCGGAGACCGCATAGCCCTTCTCCGCCAGCAGCGCATGAATTTGCCCCAATTGAGGAGTGGTTGTGGCTGTCATAGGCTTCTCTTAGCGATACGATGCGGCGCACGCCGGAGTTCCATTGGGCTCCACGTGCGCCCGAACCCATTGTAGGGGAAGGGGAAGGCGAGCGGGAGGGACCCGGGGAGCCAAGGAGCAACGAAGACGCCGGTACAGCGGTTGGAAGGGCCTCAGAAGGACCAAAGAATGCTCGTGTAGCCGGTGCGGGCGGTGTAGTTTTGATAATAACCTAACAAACCGAACTGCTCGGCATAGTCGTAGAATTGGAACCCGACGTTCCAGCGCACTTTCGGCGAGATCTTGACGGAGATTCGCGCCATCGGCGACTGGTAGGTCAAAGGAAATGTTTGAACGGAACTGAGGAGCGCTCCCACTGGATCGCTTGCCGCACCGGGCAATACCGCGCTGCCGCGGCCATCGCCGGTGTCTTTGGTGATGGAATAGCCCACGAAGATATCGGCCCGCTTGTTCAGAGTGAAATGCGCCGCCAGATTTCCGGCATGAATGTTGCTGATGAAGATCGAGTCGTAGCCGGTTTGCAGTTGCGAGAATCCTACTCCCGCAAAAAACGCTAAGCCTCCCACGGTGTCGAGATGGAGCTTGGTATAGCTGGCGTCGATGGAGAACCAACTCAGGGGTGTCCACGACCCGGAGGCGCTGTACTGCCGCGACCGCGAACTGTAGGTCAGGAAATTCAAGGGCGCATTTTCGTTGTACAACTCACGGTAATTCGAAGAGAGTTGCAGGTGGCGCACACGATACTGGACGCGCCCGCCGATGGTGTGGTAATTGCGCTCGGCGATCGGTGTAAGCGGATGACTGGCATGCCCGATCTCACCTTCGAGATTGATCGTGAGCGGCTCTGTCGGATGGAAGCGCATTCCCAGCGTCTCGGCGCTGAGACGGCTGTCCTGCACGTAGAAATCGCTGGCCGCGGTGCCCGGCACGGAAGGAATGGCGAACGCCTCCTGATCGCGGATCTGCCGGGCAGAATAGTTGTAGCCGGCATAAGCGCCAAACCATTTGTTCACCGTGTAGTGCACGTCGGTGGAGTTGGCGATGGTCCGGACGCCCAGGAAATTGAAGTTCAGGGTGGTGGCGAAGCCCGTGCCGTTGGAGAATTCCGTGAAATAGGAATCGCCGTTAATCCGGTTGTTGCGCACCGCCGTGTTGTTGACAATGCTCAGGCGTTCGGTGGGGAACAGGCTGATGCTGAAATCAGCCGCCAGCGTGGGGCGCTGGCCATTGCCATTCACCAGGATCTGCTGATTGGCCGCCGCGCCGAAGCGGTCGGCGCCGGTGGCCATCTCGCTCAGAATGAAGTCGCGGCTGCCGTTGACGTAGGTCATGCGGGCGTTCATGGCCCATTGCTTGTGTATAGCGGACACGTTCCCCAGCCAGCCGGGGTTCGATCCGTGATAGGGTTCCGCCCGGTAGAACTGGTTCAGCACCGTCAGGTCGCCCGGCACGCCGGACCCTTCGACGCCATTAAGGCTGTACGGCGTATCGTCCTTGAAGTAGTCCCAGGTGCGGCGGATAAGCACGTGGAAGCCTGCTACATTCAGGGTCGCGCCCAGGCGGTATTCGTTCCAGTAGCGGCGGACGTCGGCAAACACCGGAAAGGCGCTCGAGCGGTTGTCGAACAACTGTACCGTGGAAAGCGCCGGGCCGGTCTGTGTATTCCGGCTGTAGCCGAGGTCCACCTGGATCTTCGACTGCGGCAGCAGGACGAGGTCATGGTCTTGGAGCCGGCGGCGCGTGTCCATGAGAT
>Ga0126381_100001548_pt1 | contig 24547 bp, 16 predicted proteins | sample PanSoiMetPlot_28_FD_96465 | JGI IMG/M metagenome (GOLD analysis project Ga0126381, IMG submission 96465) | Tropical forest soil microbial communities from Panama - MetaG Plot_28 | ecosystem: Environmental > Terrestrial > Soil > Tropical forest > Bulk soil | place: Panama | collected 2016-02-17 | reverse complement strand
GGTCAATCATTTCCTCTCTGCGGGACGGGCCGCCGGGCTACCGTGGTTCGATCCGCCGCCGGAGCTGATTGAAAGGCTATGGCCGACGACTGGCCGGGCAATGTACGCGAGCGGAAGCACGCCATCGTTCGCCTGTCCGCGATGTACTCGGAAGGCGCTCTGGAAGCCGCGCTGCCAGCGCCGGTCCGCCAGGTCTGGATCAGCTTTCCGAAGCTCTGGACGGCGAACTGTCTGTAGAAGCCCACACCCCGTCTTCGCCCGTCATTTCGATCCCCGAAAGCGAGAAGCTCGCCATCGAGAAAGCGCTGGCAGCCGCCGGCGGCGAGCGCGGCAAAGCTGCCCGCCTGCTCCACATCGACCGCGCCACGCTGTACCGTAAGATGAAGCAGTACAAGATTAGCTGCGAGCCGCGAGCGGCGAGCTACGAGACAGAACTGGCTCGAGCCGTGAAGCGGGTTTGTCTCGAAGCTCGTAGCTCGCGGCTTGTGGCTGAATATCATGCGCCTCGCTCTCGATGCCACTTACGCGGTCGGTTCTGAGCTCTCGGGAGTGGGGCTCTATTCACGCGAGATTCTTGGGGGACTGGTGGCTTTCCGGCCGGAGGTGCAATTCGATTTCTGTTTACGGGCTCACCGGTACTCGCGCCGCGGGGAATTGCCTGCCGCGCACAATGCGCGGCCGCGACTGCTGCTCGATCCGCTCATTCCGCGGGGTGCCGATCTTTTCCATGGGCTTAATCAGCGCCTGCCCCGGATGAAGTTTCGCAGGACCGTAGCTACCTTTCATGACCTGTTCGTGATGACGGGCGAATACTCCACGCCGGACTTCCGCGCGCGCTTTACCGAACAGGCACGGCACGCTGCCGGCCGCGCCGACATAATCATTGCCGTTTCCGGCTTCACCAAGTCGCAGGTGGTTGCGCTACTCGGCATTCCGGAGTCGAAAGTGCGCGTCGTTCACCACGGCACGCGCCTGCTCTCATTTCCGGAGTTGCCGCGCGAGAATGTCATCCTCAACGTGGGCGCCATTCAAAAACGTAAGAATATCGGCCCGCTCGTGGAGGCGTTCGAGACCGTCGACTCCGAGTGGCGGCTGGTGCTGGCCGGCTCCGCGGGTTACGGCGCCCGCGAAATCATGGAGCGCATAGCGCGCAGCCCGGCGCGTTCGCGCATTTTCGTGTTGGGATATGTTTCCCCAATCGACCTCGCGGCGTGGTATCGCAAAGCTATGATTTTCGCGTTTCCTTCGCTCGACGAAGGCTTCGGCATGCCTCTGCTGGAAGCTATGGCGGCGGGAACGCCCATCGTGACTTCCAACTGCTCGTCGCTCCCCGAGGTGGCCGGAGATGCCGCCCTGCTGGTCGCACCGGGGGACACGGATGCCCTGGCTGGGGCACTGCACGATCTCACTGGGAACGTAGAATTGAGGCGGAACCTGGCGCAACGGGGAATCTCTCGAGCGCGCTCCTTCACCTGGGAGCAGGCTGTTGAGCAAACGTGGCAGGTCTATCAGGAACTGCTTGGCTGACCGGGTACATCCCCATCAGCGGTTTTCTTCATCCACCGCAATCTTCAAGGCGCGGAGAAAACGGTGATCCTGGGAAGTAAATTTAATCTTGCCGGTAGCCTCGAAGCTTCGCTTCGGCTGCTCCTCGGCGACCTCACTCTCCTCTTCGTCCTCGGCATCCTCGTCTCTCCGGTTAAATCCAATGGTTGCTTCCAAGACCAGAAAGACATCGTAGCCGGCCCGTTTGATTTCGCCGATCGCCTCCGCGATTCGGTCGGACTCGGAAAGGGAATCGTTGATGGCGTTCCCCAGTTCCTGCATCAGGTGCTTCAATGGCTCATCCACAGAGTACTCCCTAAAAAAGCGGACGTTCCGGGTTGCACCGGCGTTCCACCTCTAGCCTAGCATCCACCGTTCCGATTGTAGTGGACACCGCACCGGTTCACAAGCCGGACCCTACAAATCCATCGGCAATTCATAGGCCTTACAACGGAGCGGGCGTCGGACCGGGGGCTGCTTTTGTTACGATGAGGGTGTGTGGAAGCGACTGGCGCTGCGGCACGGACAGCAGTTTGTAAAGCATGTGGCTCCGGCTATCATCAAGCCGGTACACACCCTCTGGAATGAGGTAATTGGCTTTATTTTCTTATCTTTCGGGGCTATCTTCGGTCTCAAGACGGCACGTTATCTCGTCGCCCATGACGGCGGCCGCGCTTTCGTAGGTGGTTCTTGCACACTCATCATGCTGTGGTTCGGCGTCACCTCTTTTCTTAAAGCGCGGAAAATCTCCCGCTCATGAGCGCGCCCCGCGAGCCCGGCAAGTTCCCCTATACAAGAGGTATATATCGGCAGATGTATCGTAGCCGGCTCTGGACCATGCGCCAGTATGCCGGGTTCGGCACCGCCGAGGAGAGCAACAGGCGGTACCGCTACCTCCTGTCACAAGGTACTACCGGTTTGTCGGTGGCCTTCGACCTGCCCACTCAAATCGGCCTAGATTCGGACCATCCAATGGCCGCCGGCGAAGTCGGCCGCGTGGGCGTCGCCATCTGCTCTCTCGCGGACATGGAGGCGCTCTTCCAGGAGATACCGCTGGAGCGGGTCTCCACTTCCATGACGATTAACTCCACTGCCGGGATTCTGCTCGCGCTTTATGCGCTGGTGGCGGAGCGGCAGGGGGCCGATCGCTGTAAGCTGTCGGGCACCATTCAGAACGACATCCTTAAGGAATACATCGCTCGCGGGACTTATATTTATCCGCCTCGTCCCGCGCTGCGCCTGGTGACGGACATCTTCGCCTGGGCCGGCCGCGAGATGCCCGAGTGGAACACCATCTCGATTAGCGGGTATCACATCCGCGAGGCGGGCTCGACGGCGATCCAGGAAGTCGCCTTCACGTTCGCCAACGCCATCGCTTATATCGAGGCGGCATTGGCGGCCGGCCTTGCCATCGATTCGTTCGCGCCGCGCCTTTCCTTCTTCTTCAACTCGCACACGGATTTTCTGGAGGAAATCGCCAAGTTCCGCGCCGCCCGGCGTATCTACGCGAACCTCATGCGCGACCGCTTCGGCGCGCGCGATCCGCGTTCCACGATGCTGCGTTTTCACGTGCAGACCGCCGGATCGACCCTTACGGCGCAGCAACCCGACGTCAATATCGTGCGGACGGCTGTGGAGGCTCTGGCCGCGGTCCTGGGCGGAGCGCAATCGCTGCACACCAATTCGCGCGACGAAGCCCTGTCGCTTCCCACCGAGGAGTCGGCCCGCATCGCCCTCCGCACCCAGCAGATCATCGCGTACGAAACCGGCGTCGTGAACACTGCCGATCCCGTGGGGGGCAGCCAGTATATCGAAGGCCTCACCGATACCATCGAGCGCGGCGTGCTCGATTACCTGCAGAGAATCGAGCAGGCCGGCGGTACGTTGCGCGCGATCGAGACCGGCTATATTCAGTCGGAAATCCAGAGTGCCGCCTATCAATACCAGCGTTCCGTCGAGACCGGAGAGCGCATCGTGGTCGGGGTCAACCGGTTTCAGCAACCGGCTGAAACAAACGGACCCTCGTTCCGCGTCGATCCCGAACTTGAGCGTACTCAAGTCGAGAAACTAAGGCAGGTACGCGCATCGCGGAGCCAGGCGGCGCTGGAGGAAAGGCTCTCGGCGCTGGAAAGGGCTGCGGCAGGTGCCGACAACCTGATGCCCTACATCATCGACGCCGCGCGGGGAATGGCTACGGTCGGCGAGATCTCAGACCGGCTGCGAAAGGTCTTTGGGGAATATCAGGAACACTGAAAAGCAAAGGGCTCCCGCAAAAGACGCAAATTTTATTCTTCTTGGCGTCTTGCGGCGGGCCTTGTTTTTTCCTACCGCAGTCGCGCGGTATCCACGTTCGTGCAGCGTGTCTGCGTGAGCGGCGCGCCGCTCTTGGGCTCGATCTTCACGTCCAGAAATGTGATGTCTTTTCCGTCGGTGCATTTCATGCCGGCCAGCGCTTGAATATGAACATTGTTGAATGTGATGTTCTCGATCGGCATCTCTTTCAGGCCGGTAATCTGCCCGGCCGTCTTAGAGCCGCGGGCGGTGACGTTGCTGAAGAGAAAATCGCGGAACCTGGGCGTACCTTCATTCACCGGGAACACGTCTTCCGGTTTGTCGGCGCCCTGGTAGAACATCGTGATGGTGAAGGCGGAGGCTACGTCCTGCATCACCACGTTGGAGACCGACAGGCCCTCGACTACGCCTCCGCGGCCACGCTGCGACTTCACGCGGATGCCGACGTCCGTTCCTTGAAATACGCTGTTGCTCACCACTACATTGCGGACGCCGCCCGACATCTCGCTGCCAATCGTGACGCCGCCATGGCCGCGTAGCATCACGCAGTTGGTGATAGTGATGTTCTCGTCGGGCCGTCCCACCCGGCGGCCGGTTTCGTTGATGCCGGACTTCAGTGTCACGCAATCGTCTCCGACATCGATGCGGCTGTTCGTGATCTGCACGTTGCGGCTGCTCTGCGGGTTGATACCGTCGGTGTTGGGCGACGGCACGGGGTTCTCTATAGTGATGCCGTCCACGCGCACGAACTCGCAGAATAGCGGATGCACAGTCCACGACGGTGAATTGATCAGATGCAATTGTTCGAGCGTGACGAGCTTGCAGCCGACGAATTTGATGAGATTGGGTCGTCCCCTGGCCAACTTGGCCAGCTCGGCCAGTTCGGCCTCGGTGCGCTGGGCGCGCGGCACCTTCAGCCGGTCCGGCCAACCCATCCGCCGCCACCAGTATTGGCCCTGGCCATCGATAGTGCCGTGGCCGCGCACCGTCACGTTCTCGGCTTTTTCCGCGTAGATCAGGGACGAGCGCTCCTGCCGACCATCGCCCCAGCCGCTATCGCGCAGCGGATAATCGTCCGGATCGGGGCTTCCCAGAATGGTCGCGCCTGCGTCCACCTCGAGCGTCTGGTTGCTGGCGAGCGTAATGGCGCCGGTGAGGTATCGTCCCGGCGGGAAATAGATGACGCCGCCGCCGGCATGGGTTGCGGCCGCGATTGCCTTCGCGATGGCGGGGGTGTCTTTCGCGGAACCGTTTCCGGTGGCGCCGTAATCGCGCACGTTGTAGACGGCGGCGGACGCGCAGCCTGCGAGCACAAGCACGAAGCAGAGAGGTTTCACGATGGCTCCATCTTATTTCATTGCGGTATTCGAGTGAAATGGAATGGACGCCATGGGCAACGCCGAAGAGCGCTCAAGGTGGCGTGAGTCGTGCTGGAACGCGCAGCCGTCGATCGGCGCATCAGCGGCGGCGCCATCACCGGATCCGTAGAACAATGATTCGAGACCCGCCTTAAGTTCAATGCCCGAATTATATCTTCCGGCGCGGTACAATGTTGCACGATATGACATGGCTCTCTGTTCGCGCCTGGCGACTGGCGATGTTTTGTTGTGTGGCGGCGATCGTTTCCGCCCAATCCGCCGATCGGCTTCCGTATCGTAATCCAGACTTGTCTCCGGAGCAGCGTGCGGCCGATCTGGTTTCGCGTATGACGCTGGAAGAAAAGGTTCTGCAGATGCAGAACTCGGCGCCTGCGCTGGACCGTCTGGGCATTCCACAGTACGACTGGTGGAACGAAGCGCTGCACGGCGTGGCGCGCGCCGGCGAGGCCACCGTCTTCCCGCAGGCCATCGGACTCGCGGCCACCTGGGATACGAACCTGATGCACCGCATTGCCGACGTCATTTCGACCGAAGCGCGCGCCAAGTACAACCAGGCGATCCGCGACAACAATCATCAGCGCTATTACGGGCTCACGTTCTGGTCGCCGAACATTAACATCTTCCGCGATCCGCGATGGGGCCGGGGGCAGGAAACCTATGGCGAGGATCCATTCCTCACGGGCCGGATGGCGGTAGCGTTTATCCGCGGCATGCAAGGCGACGATCCCCACTACTTCAAGGTGATCGCCACCGCCAAGCACTTCGCGGTACACAGCGGGCCCGAACCGTCGCGTCACCGCTTCGACGTCCATCCCGGCGAGCGCGATCTGCTCGAGACGTATCTGCCGGCCTTCAAGATGAGCATCGAAGAGGGCAAAGCCGATTCGGTGATGTGCGCGTACAATGCGATCGACGGCGCGCCGGCCTGCGCCTCCAACGAGCTCCTGCAGAAATATCTGCGCGGCGACTGGCATTTCCAGGGGTACGTGGTGAGCGATTGCGGCGCGATCGGCGATATCTTCGGCGGGCACAAATACAAACCGAACGCGGCCGAGGCCGACGCGGTCGCGGTGAAGACCGGCACCGACCTGACATGCGGCAACGAATACCGCGCGCTGGTGGACTCCGTAAAGCAGGGCTTGATCACAGAGGCGGAAGTCAACCGGTCGCTGGAGCGGCTGTTCGTGGCACGCTTCAAGCTCGGCATGTTCGATCCGCCGGAGCGCGTGCCGTTCTCGAAGATTCCGTACTCCGTAAACGATTCCGACGAACACCGAAAGGTGGCGCTGGAAGCGGCGCGCAAGTCGATCGTGCTGCTGAAGAACGAAAACGACGCGCTGCCGCTGAAGGCATCGACGAAGAAGATCGCGGTGATCGGCCCTTCGGCCGACGATCCGGTGGCTCTGCTTGGTAACTACAACGGCTTTTCGAAAAAGCACGTCACGCCGCTAGAGGGCATCGAGCATCAGTTCGCGGGAAAGGCGGAGATCCGCTACGCGCTCGGCGCCACTTACACTTCACAATCGCCCACGCTCATCCCGGCATCGGTGCTGAAGCCCGCCAGCGGAGCAGGGCAAGGCCTGTCCGCCGAGTATTGCGAAGATGCCGCCTTCCAGCACTGCGCGGTTTCGACCGTGGATGCGCGCCCGCTGATCCAGGGCGGAATGGTGAAACCGGAGGTGGCGGCTGCCTTTCCGAAGGGCCAATTCTCGGTGCGCTGGAACGGTAGTTTGCGCGCGCCCTCGAACGGGGAGTACTCCTTCCGAGCGGGCCGCGGCGCGCAGATCTTCATCGACGATCAGGCGCAGACGGGCTCCATGCGCCTCGACGCGGGACACGATTATAAGCTGCGAGTGGAATATCACCCGTTCGGAAACCAGCCGGCGAACGTGGAGATTTCGTGGATTCCACCGGCCGAGCCACTGCTCGCCACAGCTCTCGAGGTGGTGAAAGGCGCGGATGTCGTGGTGGCGTTCGTCGGTCTGAATCCGAGCCTGGAAGGCGAAGAGATGCGGGTAAACATCCCGGGATTCTCCGGCGGCGACCGTACCGATCTCAAACTGCCGGAGTCGCAGGAAAAGCTGATCGAGGCGGCCATGGGCGCCGGCAAGCCGGTGATCGTGGTGCTGACCACCGGCAGCGCGCTCGCGGCCAATTACGCGGCGCAGCACGCGGCGGCAGTGCTGGAACTGTGGTACGGCGGAGAAGAGGCCGGAACCGCGATTGCGGAAACGCTGGCCGGGGCGAACAACCCGGCAGGCCGCCTGCCGGTGACGTTTTACAGGAATTCCGACCAGTTGCCCGGTTTTGAAAACTACTCGATGGACGGCCGCACCTATCGCTACTTCAAAGGCGATGCGCTGTACGGATTCGGGTACGGTCTGAGCTACTCGAAATTCCAGTATTCGGCGTTGAAGGCGCAGCGCACGGCCGCAGGCGCCCAGGTTTCGGTGCGGGTGAAGAACGAATCGAAGATTCCCGGCGACGAAGTGGTGCAGCTTTACCTCTCCGGCAATGGCGATGCGATCCGGAATCTGCGGGGATTCGAGCGAATCCATCTGGGTGCGGGTGAGACGCGCGAAGTGAAGTTCACCATCGGCGCAGCGGACCTGCCGAAAGGGAGGACGACGGTGAGCGTCGGCGGCGGGCAACCGGTGGGCAGGGTGTCGCACGTGGAAGCAACTATGTAGCAGTGGAGCAGGGAGGGCCGGGGGGCGCGCGGTGGCCTCGCCCTCCTTTTGCTTCCTATGCTTCTTGGCTCCCTGCTTCTTCCGCCCTTACAGTTTCCGTTTAAGGAAGTCTGCTGTCGCCGCATACGCTCGCAGCCACGATGCGTGCCGCAGGAAACCGTGGATCTCGTCGGGAATTATGAGCTGCTCGAAGTACACCCCCTGCCGGCGCAGGGCCGCGGCCATCTCTACCGTTTGCGCGAAGTTCACGTTGCGGTCGTCATCGCCGTGAATTAACAGAACGGGCGAACGCCAGGTTTTAACGGCGGATATGGGGGACGACTCGTAGGCGCTGCGCGCGGCGTCGGATTCCGCTCCCGCACCCGCCGCGCCAGATTGCGCGGCGACAGCGGCCGCCGCAGTGCCGGCGTTGCTGCGGCTCGCCCAGTCGTGAACTCCGTGGAAGTCCACGCCGGCTTTGAAAAGATCGGAATCGCGCGCCAGGCCGAGGGCGGTGAGGTACCCGCCGTAAGAGCCGCCCCACAGTCCGATGTGCGCGGGATCGACGTCGCCGCGCGTCCGCAGGTAGAGGCCGGCGCCTTCCACGTCGTGGAACTCGCTGGCGCCGCTGGCCCCGTAGTTGACGGCTTCACGGAAATCGAGGCCGTAGCCGATTCCGCTGCGGTAATTGATCGACAGTACGACGTAGCCCTGACTCGCCAGGTATTGGTTCATGGCATACGCGTTGTAATAGTAGTCCATGTAATGCCAGCCGAGCAGCATCTGGCGACGCGAGCCACCGTGCATGAAAACGATGGCGGGGTGCTTCTCGCCGGGCCGGCCGGCCGGCAGGAAGAGCTGACCGTGAATCTGCATGCCATCGGATGCGCTATAGATCACCTGCTGCGGCACCACCAGAGAGTCAGCGGGGAAGTCGGCCGGAATAGTCTCGGGCGCGAGATCGTGCGCCGCGTTGCCGATCTTCACGGCGGCGCGCGACGGATGGCGGGCATCGGAATGCAGGAAGGCAACGCCGCCGTTCACCACTACAGGCGCCCATTCGATGGTTTCGCCGCTGGTCACGGCGTGAGGCGGCCCGGCGGTCACGGAAACGCGCCAGATGTGGCGGCGATCGATATCGTCCTGGTTGGAAGAGAAGACGGCTTCCTTGCCGTCATCGGAGAATGAAACGGTTTCCACTTCGAAGTTGCCCGGCGTCAGAAGAGTGGCCGGGCCGCCATCGACAGGCACGGAAAAAAGGTGCGCCCAACCGTCATGCTCCCAAGGGAAGACGATGCGGCCCGAGGCGCTCCAGAACAGCGGGCGCTCCATGGTGATGGGGTGGAAAACGCTGCCGGGGCCCTGATCGGCGATCCAAATCTGGTGGCCTGCGCCGTCGGCGGCATTGGCGACGTAAATAGCCCAGGGATCGGGAGAACGCCGCCCGCCGCGTCCGCCGCTGACGCTGGAAGAGAGCCGGATAAAGGCGACCTGCCGGCCATCGGGCGACCAGGTGGGATTCGTGTCGCGATCGACGCTGGGCGCCATGTAGGTGAGCGACTTGTTGGAGAAATCGTAGATGGCGATGAAGCTGTGGTTGCCGCGGTCGCTCACGAAGGCGAGCTTCGAGCCGTCGGGCGACCACGTCATCGAGGCCGACGTCACGCCGGAGCGCGGATTGAAGAGGATGGCGGGCTGCCCACTGCCCGGCGCCAGGCCGACCCAGTAGATCTGCCCGCCGCGAAGAAAAACGACTTTGTCGCCCTTGGGCGAAACGGCAGGCGAGTGGCCTTCCCCGAGCTTGCGCGGCGCTTCGCCAGGGATGGCGAGCCAGACGTCCTGCTCCGTACCGGCTGTATTTGCCGACGCATTGGGGTCGGGCCGGCCGAGGAATTCCAGATCGCCGCCGCGCGTGTAGACCACGCCGCGTCCATCCGGAGTCCAATGCAATTGCGCCAGGTCGGTGCCGTCGTCCCCCGTGTAGTTGGTGAGGCGGGTGCCTTTGAATTCGGGAGCCTGGGCGATCCAGATGTTGCGGGCGCCGTGGTCGTTGAGCACCCACGCGACTTTGGCGCCGCCGGGAGCCGCGACCATCTCATAGGGGAACGGCGCGGAGAGCACCTGTCCGATAGTGAAGCCCGCGGCGGAGGCCGCGGAGACGAAGGCCAGGAGGGCAGTGAGGGTTCGTCGCATGGGGGAAGTGTATCAGCTGCGAGCTTAAATCTGTGGGCTGCCCCACTCCCTGGCTCGCGGCTCGCAGCCCGTGACTCGCAGCTACAATGTCCTGTATGCCAGCCACGGCCCAAGAGACATCGCCAGTCCGGACACGCCCCTCGACGGCCTGGTGGCGCTGGGCGGTTGTGCTTCTGCCGGCGGTCGCGCTGTTCGTGGTCACCATTCCGGGGTTGAACGCCATGCAGTGCCGGCTGCTCGGAGTCTTCCTCGCCACCATCATCGCGTTGGTGGCGCAGCCGGTGACGATGGGCGTCACCATGTTCCTCGCGCTGACGGTGCTGGCACTGACGCGCACCCTGCCGCCGGCGAAACTGTTTTCTGGTTTTGGGAACGTTACGGTATGGCTCATCTTCGCGGCGTTTTTGTTCGCCCGGGCGGTGACGGTCACGGGATTCGGCGCGCGCATCGGGTACATCTTCATCAAACTGTTCGCCCGCACGCCGCTCACTCTAGGGTATTCGCTGGCGGCCGCCGATGCGGTGTTGGCGCCGTTTATTCCCTCCGACACAGCGCGTGGCGGCGGCATCGTCTGCCCCATGGCACGCAGCGTGGCGCAGGCATTCGGATCGGAGCCCGGAGGGACGGCGCGCCACATGGGATCGTTTCTCATGTTGGTGGCCTTCCATGCCACTTATACGGCGTCCGCCATGTTCCTTACCGGAATGGCCGCCAACCCCGTGATGGCGGACTTCGCCTTGAAAATCGCGCACGTCGATCTAACGTGGATGCGATGGTTCCTCGCCGCGATTGTGCCCGGCACTTTGACCCTCCTGGTGATGCCGTATCTGATTTACCGGCTCGATCCGCCAGAGCTGCGCGATGTACATCCCGCGCGCGAACTGGCGCGGAAGGAGCTGGCGCGGATGGGGCCTATGTCGCGCAACGAACGGTGGCTGCTGGCAATCATGCTGGGCGTGATGGCAGGCTGGGTGACTTCGCCGTGGCACGGGATTTCCAACACGTTTGTCGCGCTCACGGGCGTGACCTGCATTTTGCTGGCGAAGGTGCTAACTTGGGAAGACCTGCTCGGAGAGCGCAAAGCGTGGGATGCCTTGGTTTGGTTCGCATCGCTGCTGATGATGAGCGACGCGCTGAACGAAGCCGGGGTGATCAAATTCTTTTCCGATGGATTGTTTCACAGCATGAGAGGCTGGTCATGGGGCATGGTTTTGGTGGGGTTGGTAGTGGCGTATCTTTATATACACTACAGCTTCGCCAGCATGACCGCGCATATCATGGCGCTCTATCCCGGCTTTCTGGGAGCGGCCCTCGCGGGCGGCGTTCCACCGCTGCTGGCGGCGCTGCCGCTGGCGTTCTTCTCCAATCTGAACGCCGGGCTTACGCACTACGGCACCGGCTCCGCGCCCGTTTATTTTGGAGCGGGGTATGTGGGGCAGGGAACATGGTGGAAGCTGGGTTTCCTGCTTTCGGTTGTGAACCTTGCGATCTGGATGGGCATCGGCATCTTCTGGTGGAAGCTAATCGGGCTCTGGTAAGAACAACCTGTAGGTGGTGTTGACCGGAACGTCCGGTCAAAAATCCCAAAAGCCGGAATCACTCGCGGCGGTCCTTCCAATTTCAGTAAATAAGGTTTTTTAATCGATTTAACCTTGTATTGTGAAAATCCGTGTGCCTATACTGACGTAAATAGTTCGAGGTTAGCTGCACGCCGGATCATTGTCTCTCCAGACAACAAAGCGCGTCGCAGGCAAAAGGATCGTAGATCGCTATGATACGTAGAACCCGAAGTTTGCTTTTACTCACCATTCTGGTGATGGCTGCCGTGTTGTGCCTGGCACAGACGCAGACAGCGCGATTGATCGGAACGGTTCGCGACAGCACGGGCGCGGTGATACCCGGCGCCAAAGTTACCGCCGTCGAGACCGGCACAAGAGCCAGAACAGAGACCACTACTAACGCCAGCGGCGACTATGTGCTACCTGCATTGCAGCCGGGCTTGTACTCCCTGACGGTCGAAGCATCCGGATTCAGCAAGGCAGTGGTTTCAAACATCCAGTTGGACGCCGCAGCGAACATCTCACAGGACGTCAAGCTGGAAGTGGGCCAGATGACCGAGGTGGTAGAAGTAGAGGCCAACGCGGTAACGGTTCAAACGACGGATTCGCAGGTGTCGCAGGTCGTGACGATCTCGGAAGTGGTCAGCCTGCCGCAACTGGCGAGGACGCCGATCACGCTTGCGATCCTGCAGCCGGGCGTGCAGATCAACCCGCAAGCCAACGGTTCCGCCAGCGGTGCCGACTACAGCTACGCGCACGTGAACGGGTTGCGCCAGGGCAGCAATAACAACACGCTCGACGGTATCGATGTGAATGACTCGGTCGCCCCGCGCATGGGCCTTTCGCTTACCGCCAATAACACGGACTCGGTGGAGGAAGCGCGCGTCGTGACCGACGGCGGGAAAGCGGAGTACGGCCGCAGCGCCGGCGCGCAGAACCAGTTGATCACGCGCCGCGGCACCAACAACTATCACGGCAACCTGTTCGACTACATCCGCAACCGCGACTTCAACGCCAACGACTTCTTCAACAACAGCGCTACGCCGGCGGTGCCGATCCCGGTGCTCATCCAGAACATCTTCGGCGGCTCCATGGGCGGGCCCATCAAGCACAACAAGCTATTCATTTTCGGCAACTACCAGGGGCGTCGCACACACGCCCAGGGAGTGCAGAACACCACGGTGCCGACCGATACCGCGCGCCAGGGAATCTTCGAGTGGATTCCGCCAGGGACGAACACGGTGCAGCAGTACAGCATCCTCAACGCCGACCCGCTGCACAAAGGTATCGATCCCGCGGTGGCGGCGCTGCTGAAACTCTATCCAGAGCCGAATAACACGACGGTTGGCGATGGCCTGAACTCCGCCGGCTACCTGTTCAATTTCCCGAACGGCAGCCTGGAAGACCAGTTCACCATCCGAGCCGATTACAACCTCACCGACAGCATCCACATTTTCGAGCGGACGAGCTGGCAGCGCAATTCGGCGGTCGATTCGCTGAACACGGCGCAGAACGTCATTCCGGGTCTCGATCCCGGCACGCAGGGCGGCAAGCGCTGGGGTGTGGCGGGAGGTATGGACTGGACCCTGTCCCCGAGCATGGTCAACGAATTCCGGTATGGACACCAAAGCTCCAGTGTCGATTTTGTGAGGCCGGAGCGCGAGGCGGGGCCGATGATCGCTTTCAACACCTGGACGACGCCGATCCTCACGGCGTTCCCGCAAGGCCGCAACTCTCCAGTGAACGAATACACCGACAACCTGACCAAGGTTCACGGCAATCACACTTTCAAGTTTGGCGGCCAGATCCGGTTCACGACGCAGTACGGATACAACGACGCCGGGATTTATCCCAACGTCAGCCTGAGCACCGCCAACGGCAATGTGCCGGCGGCTGCTTTGAATCCCCCCGGCAGTATCGCATCGGCCGACCTGACGAAATTTCAGGGCATGTACAACGATCTGCTGGGACGCATCTCGTCGGTGACGCAGACTTACTACAGCAACCTGCAAACGTTCCAGCAGGCCGGCACGCCGCGCGTCCGTAACTTCCTGTTCCACGAGTACGGCTTCTTCGCGCAGGACGACTGGCGAGTCACTCCGCGCCTGACGCTGAACCTCGGACTGCGGTGGGAATTCTACCCGGTGCCGAATGAGCAGGACGGACAGCAAGGCATCATCACGCCGCAGAACGTATTCAACCTGGCTGGACAATCGGACAGCCTGACGATTCAGAAGTCGACGAAGTGGTGGAACAATAACTGGACGGCGTTCGCGCCGCGCTTCGGTTTCTCCTGGGATCCCATGGGCGATGGCAAGATGTCGATCCGCGGCGGCTATGGCATCTTCAACGACCGCATTGTGGGCGCGGCCACGAGCTCGGTAGACGGCGCGACGCCCGGTTTCTCGCAGAGCGTCAACGTGTATCCCAACTCGGCGGGCAGCGACGTGCGGGCGGGCGCAGGCATTCCTACCACGCCTCAGCCGGCGGCTCCGGTGCTGACGCTCCCGGCGACGCGGTCGTTCACCACGCTCGATCTGGTGGATCCGAACCTGAAGAACGGTTACGTGCAGCAGTGGAACCTCAATGTTCAGCGCCAGATTGCCAAGAACACGATTCTCGATGTCGGCTATGTGGCGAACCGCGGCGTGAAGCTGTTCCTGCAGAGCAACCTGGACCAGTCGCACATCTACACCAACGGTTTCCTGCAGGCGTTCAACCAGATAGCGGCGAACCTGAGCAACCCGACCGCGGTTCCGCTGACGAACCCGATCGTGTCGATCTTCGGGTCGGCGTCCGCTGCGATAACGGCCATCGGATCGAGCACCTTCTCCACCGGCCAGGTGGGCGCGGCGGCGAATACCATCGATGTCAACAACTACACCAAGTACGCGGCGGCGGGGATCTCGCAGTTCTACCTCCGCAACTTCCCGCAGTTTCAAAGTATTCTGTTCGGCAACAACGACGGCCGTTCGGAGTACAACTCGCTGCAGGTGCGGTTGAGCCGGCAGTTCCAATCGGTGCGCGTGAACGCCAACTACACGTGGAGCAAATCCATTGACAACGATCTCTCCACCGCAACGGGCGGCGAGGGCAACGGGTTCGCCGCTCCCATCGATAGCTTCAACCAAGCACTGGTGCGGGGCCGTTCGAATTTTGACATTCCGCAGGCCTTCACTATGGATGCCATCTACACCCTGCCGATCGGCAAGGGGCACATGTTCGGCGGCACGATGCCGAAGTGGGCCAACACGCTAATTGGCGGATGGGACGTGGGCGGCCTGATGATCTGGGAGAGCGGCTCGCCGTTCACCGTGAGTTCGGGACGCCAGACTGGGCCGAGCACCGTTAACACCTGGGGCGACTACACCGGGGACCGGAACATCGGCAGCGTGATCAAGTCCAACAATGGCCTCGGACCGGGCATCTACTACTTCACGGCGTCCGAGATCGCGGCGTTTTCTATGCCTGCGGCCGGAACCATCGGCACGTCCGGCCGGAACACGTTCCGCGGACCGGGCTTCTTCAACATCGACATGTCGATGGTCAAGCGTTTCGCCATCACGGAGCACAAGTGGATCTCGTTCCGCGCAGAGGCCTACAACCTTATTAATCACCCGGACTTCCAGAACCCGCAGGCGAACTTGTCGACAGCGCAAACCTTCGGAAAGATCACCGCCACGGTGAACAATCCGAGAATTATGCAGTTGGCGTTGCGCTTCGAGTTTTAGGCAGACTGTTCCAGTTTGTAATTTGCGGTTGGGCGGCCACCCCTTAGACGGAGTGGCCGCTTTTTTGTCCCACATAATTTACTTCCCGGACCCACGAAGTCTCTCTTGTAAATTCGGACCTGAAATACCTTGACCAACATTATGCAATCCAGTTAGACTAATCGCAATTCTCGTCAAAGAGGTCTAGTCTGTCTTGACCGGTCCGCTCCGTTTACGGCGGCATCCGTGTCAGGCACGCGTAACAAATTTGAATTCGCAGTAACAGTTGTTCATTGCGGAAAGGTATCTATGTCTCGACTTCAGTCTGTCGTTTTGTTTCTGGCGATCCTATCAACCGTTTTTTCATTGAACGCCCAGGTGACCAGTACGGTAACGGGTGTGGTCGTCGATCCTTCGGGTGCCGCGATCCCGGGCGCCAGTGTCAGCCTCCGCATGGCGGGCGGGGCGGCGGATCTGTTCTCCACCAAGACGAATGCCAACGGTACCTTCACCATCGTCTCGGTGTCTCCGAATACCTACGACATGGTAGTGGAAGCCGCCGGCTTCCTGAGATCCGTCATCGCCAAGCTGGAAGTGCTGCCCGACCGCACGCTCGACGTGCCCCAGGTCAAGCTGACGATCGGCACCACGTCGCAGTCGGTCGAAGTGACTGAGGTCGGCAACACGGTGCAGACCACCAGTGCCGACGTTTCGACCACCATCACCAAGGCGCAGATTCAGGACCTGCCGACCATGAACCGCAGCCCGTTGGGCTTCCTGCAGACGCAGGCCGGCATCAACAACGCACGCGGCAACACGACAGTCAACGGCCAGCGCTCCACTTACGTGAACGTGACGCTCGACGGCGTGAACATTCAGGACAACTTCATCCGCCAGAACGACTTGGACTTTCTGCCGAACCTGCTGCTGCTCGACCAGGTTTCGGAAGTGACGGTGTCGAGCTCCAATGCAGACGCCTCCACGCAGGGCGGTTCTTCGCAGGTGAGCTTTGTGACGCCCTCCGGCACCAACCAGTTCCACGGCGCCGGCTATTGGTCGAACCGGAATAAGGATTTCGCCGCCAACACCTTCTTCAACAACCAGGCGGGCGTCAAGATCCCGTTCCTCAATCAGAACCAGATCGGCGGCAAGCTCGGCGGCCGCATCATCAAGGACAAGCTGTTCTTTTACGTCAACTACGAGGCTTTCCGGCTGAAGCAGCAGACACCGGAAAACTACACTGTCCTCACGCCCAGCGCGCGCAACGGCAACTTCACCTATGTAGCCAACGGCCAGCCCACTACGGTGAACCTGCTGACGCTAATGGGTGTGCAGCTCAATCCAGTCCAGAGTGCGCTACTGGCGCAGGTTCCGGCCACGATCAACAACTTCAACAAAGGCGATTCGTCGGCGTCGCTGCTGCGCAACACGGCCGGTTACCAGTTCAACGTGCGCGACAATCGCACGCGCGACAACATGACCGGTACGTTCGATTACAATCTGTCGACGCGCAACACCCTGCACCTCAGCCTGATTTACAACCGCGACATCCTGGACCGGCCCGATTGCGATACCACCTTCCACACGGTGCCGACCTGCGCCAACGACGACGCCACGCACCTCGCGTCGCTCTCCTGGCGATTCAATCCCACGGCGACCCTGACGAACGAAGCACGCTTCGGCTTCAATCTGGCCCCGGCGCTGTTCGTGGCGCAACCGGCCGGCCAGCCGTTCTTCGAATCCGGCCTGGCTTACCAGAACCCCATCAACACCTTCCTCTCGCAGGGCCGCTATACCAACACCTACAACTGGTCGGACAATGCAAGCTGGCTGCACAGCAAGCACACCGTCAGCTTCGGCTTCCAGGGCGAGAAGGTGACGATCCGCAATTACAACTACGGCAGCATCGTTCCCAGCTACGGCCTCGGCTTCGGCACCGGCAACCAGGGTCTGGTGGCTTCGCAACTGCCGGGCATCAGTTCCACTGATCTGGCGAACGCCAATAGCATGCTGGCCACGCTGGCCGGTTATCTGAACACCGATACGCAGCTTTTCAACGTGACCTCGCGGACGTCGGGCTACGTAAACGGCGCGCCCAACGTACGCAACTACCTGTTCAGCAACTACGCTGCATACGTGACCGATTCCTGGCGCGCCACGCGCCGCCTGACGGCTACCCTCGGTATCCGCTGGGATCACTACACGCCGATGGATGAGAAAGACGCGCTGGTGCTGCTGCCGGAGATTGAAAACGGCAATCCCATTGCCACCATGCTCGACCCTAACATGGTGCTGAACTTCGCCGGCTCGGCCGTCGGCCGCCAGTGGTATCACACCTCGATGCACGAATTCGCTCCCAACGTCGGGGTGGCTTACGACCTGTCCGGCGACGGCAAGACGGCGCTGCGCGCCGGGTTCGGCATCTTCTACGTGGACGACAACCTGGGACAGGCGGTGTCCAACAGCGTGACCACGGCCGCCGGCCTCGCGACCACGGTGGGCAACAGCGGCTTGAGCGGCTTCATCAACAACAATCCTCCGGGCCTGACGGCGCCGTCATTCGTTGTGCCGCGCACGCTGGCGCAGAACTACGCCTTGAACCCCTCAGGCAACGCGGTGGCCATGCCCGATCCCGGAATGACGACGCCCTACGTCGAACAGTGGAATATCGGCATCGAGCATTCCTTGAAGAACACGATTCTCGACATCCGCTACGTCGGCAACCACGGCGTGAAAGAGATCCGCGGCCTCGACTACAACCAGGTGGTCATCAGCGGTCTTCTGCCGAACTTCCAGATCGCGCAGAACAATGGTTTCCTGGCGCAGAAGGCGCTGGGCTCCTTCAACCCCGTCTACAACGCAAACCTTCCGGGCAGCCAGCCCACGACGTATTTCAACGCCATGCCCAACGGCGGCTATCTCACTAACTCCACCGTGATGAGCTACCTGCAAACCGGGCAGGTGGGCGAACTGGCGAATTTCTACCAGATCAACCGCGTAAATGGTCCGTACAATTACTACAACAATCCGAACACGCTAGGCGCCAACATGCTACAGAACTACAGCACCTCGAGCTACAACGCGCTGGTGCTGGAAGCGACGAGGCGCACCGCCAGCGGCTTCGGCTTCCAGGCGAACTATGTGTTCTCGAAAGTGCTGAGCGATTCGCAGAACGGCCAGCAGACCGACTTTGAGCCGCTGCTGGATATGAACAATCCCAAGGCCGAGAAAGCGCGGGTGGCGGGAATGGACAACACCCATGTCTTCAAAGCGAACTTCAACTACGATCTGCCCCTCGGCGGCCACCACCGCCTCAGCGGCAATGCCCTGGTGAACAAGATCATCAGCAACTGGAACGTCGCGGGCATCTGGACCTGGCAGTCGGGTACGCCATTTTCGATCCTGGACGGCTCGCGCGGCACGCTGAATCGCGCTGCGCGCTCGAGCAACAACACGGTCGATACGACGCTGACTTTGAGTCAGCTTCAGAACCTGTTCCAGTTCCGCATGACCGGCAACGGGCCGTACTACGTGGCGGCTTCGGCCATCGGTTCCGATGGGCGGGCGGTGGCTCCGGACGGTACCGCTGCTTTCGCCGGCCAGGCCTTCTTCGAGCCGGCTGCGGGCACCATCGGCACCATGCAAAAGGCTATGCTGGACGGGCCTTCGGTGTGGAACCTCGACTTCAAAGTATCGAAGGACTTCCACTTCACCGAACGGCAGAGCCTGCAGTTCCGGATGGACAGCACGAATTTCCTGAATCACACGACGTGGTATGTGCCCGATCAGACTGTCACGTCGACAGCCTTCGGTAAGATCACCCAGCAGTATTTCTGGGGGAACCGGCTGATCCAGTTCGGACTGTATTACAAATTCTAGCTCGTGCCGGGAGCTTCGAGCTGCGAGACTAACGGCCGCTCTTCGGGGCGGCTGTTTTTTTGTGCCATTCGGAATGGAGGGCGGCGCGCTCTTCGGCCGTCAATGGAGTCGGATTCGGACTCGGCTGGTCTTCCAGACAGTGGTTGTTGAGGTAGCAGTCGAGGGTCTGGCGCATGGCGGCGCGGGCGCGGTGCAGACGCGTCTTCACCGCATCGGGCTTGATCGCAAGAATCTCAGCCGTCTCTTCCGTGGAAAGCTCTTCCAGATCGCGAAGCACCACCACCGCGCGATATGGCGGCGGCAGTTCCATGATGACGCGGTCGAGCACCGCCCGCAGTTCGCCAGAGAGCAAAGTTCGGTCGGGTGTCTCGGAAACGTCGGCTGTTTCACCGGAAGGCAGAACATCATCCAGCGACACCTCCTGGGTGGGTGCGAAGACGCTCTTGCGGCGCTGCATCAGGCAGGCGTTGCGGGCGATGCGAAACACCCAGGCGCGGACATGGTCCGGGTCGCGAAGCTGATCGATCGAGCCAAAGACCTTCAGCAGAGTTTCCTGGGCGACCTCTTCGGCATCTTCCGGGCTCCCGCACATCAGCCAACTGTAGTGAAAGACCTTCGAGCGGAAGTGCGCCACGAAACGGTCGAACGCTTCCGGCTCCCCAGCCATCAGCGACCGCGCGAGCTGAGATTCTGCCTGATGGTCCAAGCCGGATTGTAACAACCGGTGGGGCGGGCCGTCGGTTTTAGCGGCCTACACAGGCAGACAGCAAAGGGCGATGCGGAACGGACCGAGGCCGCCTGCCCCACGGGCTACGCTGCAACCGGTATGTTGATGACCGTCTCGACCGCTGGCGGATTCGCCAGCGTATTCTTGATCAAGCACGCATCGACGGCGCGCCGCATACCGGCTTCGTGCCCGGCGTCCATGCCGGGCGCCGAGACCTCTATGCGGAATCGGGCGAGTCGTGCCGGTTTCAGCTCCTTTTCGGCAACCACCCGGACCTCCAGACCTTCGGTCGACAGATTGCGAGTCTTCAAATACTGCGCCGCGTAGTAGCCGACGCACGTGCCGAGCGCCGCCAGCAGAAACTCCGGAGGGGTCATGCCGGTATCCATACCGGCGTTCGAGATGGGCTGATCGCAAACTACCCGATGGCCGCGAGCATCCGCCGTGAACCGGACGCCGCCTTCGTATTGAATCCGAATTTCCATATCTAACTACCAGGATGCAGTCGGTGGGGAAAGGTGACAGGCCCTGGGGCGGCGGGCGTCCGGGTAGCCCCCATTTCACACCGTGCGCGGCCGTCTACAGGGCAGCCGCGCGGCCGCGCATGTTACCATCCCGAACAGAGGCAGTTCGTGAGATTTTTCGGTTTATTCCTTCTTTGTTTCGTCGGTGCCGCGCAGCAGAAAGCACCGAAAGTCGCTCTGGTCAACATTCAGGACGCCATTGTCGCCACCACCGATGGACAGGCCGCCGACCAACGCCTGGAAGCAGAATTCGCGCCTAAAAAAGCCAAGCTCGAAGCCGGGCACAAGGCTCTGGAGGCCTTGCAGGACAAGCTCGAATCCGGCAGCCTGAGTGACGACGAGCGTCACAAGCTGACCAAGGAGATCGACGATAAGACCGTCCTGCTGAACGTGGAAACGGACCAGGACGACGCCGATCTCGACGCCGCGCAAAAGAAGGTACTCGGAGAACTGGGCAAGCGGATGGTTGCGGTGATCGCCGATTACGCATCGAAGAAGGGTTACGCGATGGTGTTCGATGTGAGCACGTCGCAGGCGCCTCTTCTCTATGCAGACGACGCTACCGACATCACCCAGGACGTGGTGGCGGCTTACGAGAGCAAATACAAGAAGTGAACCGTGCGCTCCTGCTGCTGGCTCTGGTCCCGGCGCTGGGAGCGCAATCCGTCGACATCTACTCCGAATTTCAGCGCCCCGATCCCTATGGCGGCGTCGTCACCCCTGACCGCTCTCCATCGCCGCGCGAGATTCTTTCGCCCGGGGTCGCTCGCAACGGATGGGCATCGTTTCATGTCGCGGTGAGCGCGCCGCCTAAGAGCTCATACTTGCTCTATGTCATGACCAATCCGCGCGATGCGTGCCGCGTGGAGATGTACAAAGAGCATTTCGTCGAAACGAAAGCCGGCTGGATTCCCGATCGACTCACGCCGCTACAGCATCTGCCCGACTACGGCTTCATGCCCGATCCGGACGACGGCGTGCCGGAACAGAACACGCGTGTCTACCTGCTCGACCTTTGGATTCCGCCGGATTCCGGAACCGGCCGATTCCGTCTGGAAATCCAGTTGAAGACGGGCACGTGGGAGATTCGGCCCATGGAGATCCGGGTGCTCGACGCGAAGATCCCGGATGTGGCGGAGCGCAAGGGAACCGCGCCGCTTCCGCCGGTCGAATCGCCGGCAGATTTTTCGGCTTCGAGCGCGCTGGGCGAAGCGCGAGCATGTCCTGCGCCCGACACGGTGCGCGCAATCATCTGCAGGAATGCGCAGCAGGACATGGCGCTTGCGCGTCGAGCTGCGAAGACCGGGACGGTGCTCGGCTGGTGGTGGAACTTCAATATGCCGCGCGTTCTGGGGGCCGAGTGGTGGCTTCGCTTGCGCGACCTGCTTTACGCTACGGCTAAGCTGTAAGCGCCGCCTGCATCATGGCGCGCGCGTAGCCCACCTGAAAGGCGAACGAGGCGTATCCACCGCCGCCGGGATAGCCGCCCAGGCGCCCGTGTTCGCGGTCATAGTCGAGCGCCCGCGGATGTTCCGGATAGATCATGCGCGTGTACTTGTTTCGCACCAGCTCGCGCATCACGGCGAACATGTTGTTCAGCCCCTCGTCGATGAAGACTTCCTGGTAGCGTTGGTAAGGCTTCATCACCTTCACGTTACGGAAGTGTACGTGGTTGATGCAGTCGCGCGAGGCGAAATACCGGCAGACTTCCACCGGATCCTGCCCCATCTCCCTGGTGACGCCGCAATCGAACGTGATCCCGTTGCACGGACTCCTGACGATATCGACCAGCTTTTTCCAGCCTTCCACGGTGCCCATGATCTGCTGCGAGCCGCGGCTGATGGGCGCAGGCGGATCGTTGGGATGCAGCGCCAGCCGCACGTTGGCCTTCTCGCACTCGGGAATCACCTTCTTCAGAAAATAGGTGATGTTGGCCCACATCTCATCCAGCGTGTGAGCGCCTTCGTTCGGCAGCGGCGGCAGGTCCCTGAATTTCGTTTTGACGCCGTTGTTATCCAGCTCGCGGTCGAAATCGAAGCCGGTGTAGCCGGAACCCGCGCGGCCGTTCTCTTCGAAGTAGCCTTCCATGGCGCGGTGTGCGTACCAGTTGTATTCGACGACCGGCAGCCCAGCCTTGCCCGCTGCCTGAATGGAGGCGATCACCTTCTCGATGTCTTCATCGCGCCCGGGCCGCGCGTAGATCGCGTTGTTGAACCCGGCGATCATCAGGTTGCCGAGCGTCAGGCCCCACGATTTCAGGCGCTCTATCTGCTCGCTGATCTGGGCGGTTTCCCACGGGACGCGCGGACCGCCCGAGAGTACCCAATCGACACCGAGCTGCTTGATGCGCCGCGCGGCTTCATCCGACGGCCCCGCTCCCCCATCGCCGATGGAGAGGCAGAGTTTGGGCGTCGCGGGACCTTCGAATTTGTTCGGCGGCATCTCAGCGGCGGCGGCGGGGACTGGGGCGGCGATCGCGCCCAAGCCGGCGGATTGAATGAGACGGCGGCGTGAAATGGACATAGAGCCTCCTTGACGTTGGGGGGCGGGATGGAATCCTGCGCGGGGTTGGCAGCCCCGCTGACTCGTTGTCAGATGACGGCTAGGCCGATTGCCAGTCTGCCCCACAAGCTATCCGCGAATGCCGGGCCTGGGCTTCGGTGCCCCCTGCCGCGCCCGCCGCATTCCGGCGAAATCGAATCTCAACTCAGCAACTGGCGGCCCGGCGATCTCGATACTCCGCAGGTCGCGCGTCCCCAGACCGGCCTCTTCAGCCAGTTTCAGCGTGCTGTCGCAGCGTTCAAACGGCGGTGTGCCCCGATCGGCCATGGGATCGAAATTCATGAGCGCCATGGAGACGGCATCGGTGTTCACGGCGTTCAGTCCGGCGACAATGATTCCCGGCGCCACCGCTTTCAAGTCTTCATTCACCCAAGGACCTTCGCCGCCGGTCATCGTCTTTATCCCTTCGACGATCGCCAGATGAACGGGACGCGCGGCGTTCAAGTCCACTACGGTGCGCGGCACGCGGTAAGTATCCACGCGCGGCGTCGACGGATCCTTTTCCGGCGGTGCGCTCTTGGAAGGCTGCCGGTTGCCGTCATGAACCAGACCGCGTCCGCCCTTGGGGACCAGCGACGGCTCATCCACGCCCGCGCCGAAGCCGTAGACGGTGCAAGGCGTAATGCCGAAGCAGTTCTTCATCGAAAGAGTGACGCCGGCCGTGGCGTGCTCCTTCATCTTCGCGATGCTGACGAACACATCGCAGTCGGCGTAGGAGTGATTGAGATCGAAGGCCGGAAAGATGTAGCCGCCGAACGGCACGTTCATGCGCGAGTACGCTTGTCCGCGGCCCAGGTAGTTCGTGTTCTCGAACTCCACGTTCGCACCGGCGGACAGCAAATCGCGCGGCTCCCAGTTGGCCTGCAAAATGTACTCCTCCACGGGATCGGCAGTCGACCAAGGGCTCTCCAGCAGGCGGATGCGACGTGCGCCCGCTTTGGCAATCAGGTGTGACGCCGCAGCGATCACGTGCGGGTGTGTGTAGTGCGTGTCCTCCAGCGGCAGGTGGCCGAGCCGATAGGTCGGCGACCCTGTGAGATTGATCTTAATGGCCACGGTCTTGCCCGCTACGAGTCCGCCCAAACCGCCCAGTTGGTCGAACATCTTTTGCATTGTGGGCAGCAGTTCGCGGGGATCGTAAGTGCGGCAGCGCGCGATCGCGACCGGTTTGGATGGGGCCGCGTGCGCTCGCGGCGCGGCCCAAAAACCTGCGGCGGCAGCGGACGCCCCGAACAGCCATTGGCGCCGCGTTTGGCGAGAACAATACATACCGATGCCTCCAGGCTCCTCCTTACTATATCGCTGCCCTAAGCCGGGTCCAACTCGAGTGCCACATACTGCGAGACCTGCGGCAGGTGGATCTCCACCGCATCCTTCTGCGCCTCCATGTGTACGCCTGCGAGCGGTGTGCTCTCAATGGTCGATGCCCGGAGGGTGCCATAACGTCCGGAGATCCGCACGCTGGCGGCATCGGGGCCACGGTCGGAGTAAAACAACAGGTGTACCAG
>Ga0126381_100001545_pt1 | contig 24554 bp, 22 predicted proteins | sample PanSoiMetPlot_28_FD_96465 | JGI IMG/M metagenome (GOLD analysis project Ga0126381, IMG submission 96465) | Tropical forest soil microbial communities from Panama - MetaG Plot_28 | ecosystem: Environmental > Terrestrial > Soil > Tropical forest > Bulk soil | place: Panama | collected 2016-02-17 | reverse complement strand
GCTTCGCGTGAACTCCTCGCAGACATGCTGCTCGATTCAGGCAAGCCCCGAGAAGCCCTTGCGCAATACGAAATTGCGCTGAAGACCGATCCCAACCGCTTCAACGGTCTGTTCGGTGCCGCGCAGGCCGCCTCCCAGGTCCAGCAAAAAGAGAAAGCCGCCGCCTACATCGCTCAACTCCTCAAAAACTGCGATGGCGTCCACTCCGAGCGCCCGGAGCTAAAAGAAGCCCGGACGCTAATCGCTGCCCGATAAGTTTAAGCTTTTCTTTAGCTTAGGAGCGGTCGGACTTTGCCATGCGAACGATAGGTAATGCCGCGCCATTGCGCAGTGGCACTTCGATGCGTTCCAGGACTTGATAGCCGCGGGCCAGGTACAGCGGAACGCCGGTTAGGGTGGCTCCCATTTCAAAGCGGGAAAAACGGGCGGCACGAGCTGCAGATTCGCAGGCTTGCAAGATTCTTGTGCCGATGCCGCGCCGCGCAAAATAGGGGTGAACGAAAAAGGCGCGAATCTTCGCGGCATCGGTGGCGGGATCTAGAAACTGGTTTTCCCGAACCGCAGCGTGATCGCCGCCGAACAGCGTCTTGCGAAAGCTCCAGCCGCCGCACCCGGCGATAAGTCTTCTGCAGCCTGCCTTTGCTTCAGCGAGAAAATAGGTACCATCGGCGACCAGTTGCGTATCTAGTCCAAGAAGTGTGCCCAGCGCGCCATCGATTTGCTCCGCTGTGTAATCGTTGGTTTGCAGACCGCGAACAGAGGCTTCGATCAACGCGTGAAGGGCCGGGATGTCGGCTTCGGTGGCAAGACGTAGCGAGATATAGTCGGCGGATTTTTCCATCGGCGTTTGGCCCGGATAGAAATGCTAACCCGAAATTCCGGATTTGGTGAATCGACTATGAGCCAGGCGGAGGAATGTAATAGCCGGGACGAAAGGTGATGTTGTTCCCCTGAGCTTTGTCCGGCACGATAGAAACAGAGATCTGGTGATAACCGAAGTCCTGTGGGTCTTCGGACTTATTCGCGGGCGAATAGCTGATCATGTACTGGGAGTGAAGTTCGCCGCCAATTTCGTCGATGGCGCTTTGAATTGTCCGCCCTTTGAACGTGGAATAGTAGGCGCCTCCGGTGGCCGCCGCACCTACTTCCAGAGAATGTTTTGTGGCGGCGCTTTTTGTATGTTCGACGAGTACTTGCGCCAGAGCGAGCAGGTCAACGCCAGAGTTGTTGCCCGCTCCCGGCGTCGGAACAGTGCCTGGCGGCCCGGGCATGCCGTAGGTTCCTGGCGGGGTGATGGGAGCCGGAGCATTGTCGCGTGGCTTGCCTTGCAATTCGGTGCGCGTGGTGGAGAGCCCCACGCTGAAAATGGTGATGTTTTCAAGTTGCGCGCGGCGCAGCACTTCCCCGAACCGCGATTCGCTGCCATTATCCAGCGCTTCGGCCATAACCAGCATCACGCGGCGACCGGGAACCGGTGTTTCTTTGCTCGGTTTGCGGCGGCCGGAGAGCATCTCAACGCCAGCTGCCATGGCGTCAAACAACAGCAGCCCGGATTCGCCGGTCTTCAATCCGGCAAACGCGGATTGCACGGCGTCGTGGCTCGGCGTGAAATCCTGCAGCTTGTTTACATGGTCATCGAAGCCGATAACCGCGGCCTCGGCCTCAGGCCCCATGACTTGTTCGGTAAAAAGAATTCCGGTTTTGCGAAGCTGCGGAAGAAGCGGGTCCACACGAGAGCTGGTTTCGACGACAACCACAAGCGAGATGGGATCGCCGCCCACGTCGAAATGTGTGATTTTTTGCCTCACGCCATTGTCGGTGATGACGAAATCCTGCTGATCGAGGTCATGGATCATCGCGCCTTTTGAGTCGCGAACCGTTACCGGCGTGTTAACTAGCGTGACGCGCGCGGTAATTTTCGCCAGCGCTTCTGGTGGCGCGGCCTGAATCTGCGTCCCGGGTCGCGGCGTCATCGGTCCTTCCGGCGCTTGGGCCAGGGCGGTGGCCGCCAGCGCCACAGGCAGCGCGACAAGAGAAAATCCGGCTAAGCCGTAATTCATAGCGTTCTCTTCCACACGGCACCGTGCTAGCGAAATGTACTCAATTCGACGCAGGTTAGGGTCGCGGCGTTGCCGCAGCGCGTTGGGATACCTACAATGAAAGTCCGTCTCAATGTGAGCAGGGAGGCCAGGATAATGCCCGCCAAGCCAGCGAAGCAAGCAAAGCCAAGGCCGCAGCACGCCCCCAAGGCGCCCCATGAGGACCCCAAATTTCTGGAAAGCACTCCAGCACGGCCGTTACGCATTCTGGCGGAATACATCAATCCCCTCGCGCAGCTGAAGCGAGAAGGAATCGGCGACACCATCGTGATGTTTGGTTCGGCACGTATCCATTCGCGCGAAGACACGTTGGCGAAGCTGGATCGTTTGAAGCGCGCAAAGGCAGGAAAGTCCTGGAAAGCCAAGGCAAAACACAAAGCCGATCTGATCTCGGCGAAAAACGCTTTGGAAATGTCGAGGTATTACGAAGAGGCACGGCAACTTTCGCACAAGATTACCACCTGGGCGATGTCGCTCGGTCCGCGGCCGCGAAGGTTCGTAATCTGTTCCGGCGGAGGGCCGGGAATCATGGAAGCCGCGAACCGCGGCGCCTACGAAGCGGGTGGAAAATCCATCGGGCTGTCCATCGAGCTGCCGCACGAGCAGTTTGCCAATCCGTATATCAGCCCGGAGCTGAGTTTCAATTTCCACTATTTTTTCATGCGCAAGCTATGGTTCGCGCAGATCGCCAAGGCGCTGATCGTGTTTCCGGGCGGCTTCGGCACCATGGACGAATTGTGGGAAATGATGACACTCTCGCAAACGGGCAAGCTCCCAAAAAACAATCTGATTCTGATCTACGGCAGGAAATACTGGGACGACGTAATGAACCTGAAGGGCATGGTCCGCTGGGGCACCATCAATCAGTCCGAATATCAGTTGCTGCAGTTTGCGGACAATGTAGATGACGCGTTTGAAGTGATTCGCTCAGGCCTGGAAAAGTACCACATGGAGGTGGACCCTTTTTTGCAAGCGTACTGACGATTTAAGAGTTTCCGTGAGTACGCGAAATGCTCTTTCCATCCTGAGACGGTACCGCAACCTTTGTCGCTGGCTAGGGTTTACCCGGTATGGCTCGTCGAGCCGCGACAACCTAGCCTGTCATCAGTCTTCCAAACAAACAATTCGCAAGGAGAGGAAAATCATGCGACACCGCAACATTCAGGAGCACTGGAAATCGGTCATGGCAACGGCCGCGCTGGCCTCGGGATTTATGCTTTTCGGCGGCGCGCCTGGCGCAAAGGCCGATGATTGTCAGGAGCGGCTGATCCACGCCGACCACAGATTGCATGAAGCCATTGAACACCACGGATATGAGAGCAAGCAGGCTGAACGCGGGCGTCACGAACTCCGCGAAGCTCGCGAATATTGCTGGCAGCACAGCCACCGCTGGTGGGATGTAGAAGGCAATCGCTGGCGTAGCGAACGAGACTGGGACGACCACGATCACGACCACCGCTAACTTGTAAATTTCAGCCGCAAGGTAAGAATCATGAAAAGCGCTCCGAGCGGACGGAGCGCTTTTTTTTCCTGGCCACTGCGTGCGCACTTTGGTTAGCCGTCTTTCAGAATGACTAGAACTAGCAACCTATCGTCGCGGATAGGTCATGATTCATCGCGGGCATTACGCTCCAGCTCCGTACTGCCGTCCCCCTGTATGTGGAGCCCGGTTATGGTTGTTCTGTCGGTCCAAGAGTGCGTTCATTGCGACTGCCGGTTTGCTTGCCGGCGCTAGCGATAAACGCGACGGTCGAGTTGAACTGAAAAAAAACGCCCCAATTCTTCCGGGCGTTTCTTGTTTCTTGCCAGGTGGCGCGGTTTGTCGACCGATCTTCAGCCGGTGACGGCCAGTGTGTCGTCTGCGAACACCGCAGCGAAGCGCCGTGTTTCGTCTTGATCGTGCAGCAATACAATAGGCGCTACGCGTAAATACTTCTTGCACGAGTGGCATTGCGTGACTTCGCCCTGCAAATCCTGCAGGAAGCCGTCAGTGAAGCGATAAAGAGTGCGCTCGCGTCGAGCATTCTTCTGATCGCGGTGCCCGCAGTGGGGACAAACAAATTCGACGGTGTCCTGCTGCGGATCGCGGTCCAGAGCTGCCCAGCCGGTGCGGCGCACCCCGATGGTTTCGGGATTATGCCGTTCCATGGAAAGCCCTCCGTGACCGTTTTTGCGGTCACCCGTGAATGGATCCACGTCCTTGAAAGAACAGATGCAGTAAGGGACGAAAATGTTACAAAGATCTGGACTTGACTCACAATCAGCTAGTTTTAAGCACTTGAACGCTACTCTTGCCGCCAAGCATTGGCTCGCTTTGTACGCCTGCCGCAAGGCATGAATAACACCAAACTAATAGGGAACCGACCAGCGCCGCCGGTGTCCAAGAAGTTGAGGACGCGCGCACCTCACATCCCTGCGAGCGCCGCGCTGGCAACTGCAAGGCAACCTGCAAGTGCTGGCGCGGCAAATTCTGAAACCTTCGCAGGGAGACCATTTCGCAGGGGTCGCAACTGCACTTGTCGGTTTCGGCCCGTAAACCGGGCCTGAGATCCTCGGGAGGTGTGTGATGTCCAGCGAAGAGCGAGTTCAAGCCGAGCCATGCGCGGGCGCTTTTACCGGGTGTCTGGTGGATGGAGACGCCACAGAAAATGCGCGGGAGAGAAAGGTCAAACGCCGCGCGATTGGAATTTCAATCGTCCTGCAAACTGCGGGTTTGGCGGTCTTGGTGATTGCGCCCTTGTTTGCGAAGCAGCCAGGATTAGTTGGTCGAAACGCTGTACCGATTCCGCCATATCGACATCAAGCACCGGCGCGCAGCGCAAATTCTACACCCCCAACCCCTCCCCTAAAAGGAATCTGTCTGGTCTGCGCAATGAATGGCAAACCACCGAGAGGCGGGTCGAAGGGGACGCAACCGCAAATCTCCGACGAACCTCCGGACGACGGATTGGTGGCCATCGGGGCGGCTGACGATTCGCAGATCAAAATCTTCAGCGCCCGGCCACAGCCGATCCGTCCCGCGGATCCGCCTCCCGTGACCAAGCGCATTCATGAACCGGCGATCCATCCGGCCCTGCTCACTCGAAGAATTGAACCAGAGTATCCGCCACTTGCGCGGCAGCTCCGGAAAAGCGGAAAAGTGGAGTTGCACGCCATCATTGCGATCGACGGAAGCATTCAAGAACTCGAGGCCGTTAGCGGAGATCCGCTATTCATTAACTCTGCTTTGCAAGCCGTCAGACAGTGGCACTATAAACCAACTTACCTGAACGGCCAGCCCGTAGAAATCGATACGTATATCACGGTGATTTACACTCTGCAGCAGTAGAACTTCCTCCTGGAGCGAGCAAAAACGGCGGGGAAACTGCTGGAGAAGGTGCAAAGGGCCTACGCCTGCCGCGTGGACCCTTTCTGCCTGCACCTGGCAACCGAAAGCTGGATGGTAAACGAGCAAAGTAAAGATGCTCATTGCGCTCGGTCTGGCGATCCCGCGATCTTGGTTAGCAATTAGAAGTGCAAGACGGCGCCGGTAGAAACACGCAAATTGTTTTGGTTTTGCGCGCCCAAACCGAACTCATTGAAGCGCGTCAGTAGATAGTCCACTTGCAGGGGCCGGATCGACAAGCGATGTGAGACCTTGAAATCCACGCCGCCGCCTACAGTCATCGCGAACGAGTTGTTGGAACTGGAAAACGCCAGTCCGTTGCTTCCCCCAATGTGCGCCACGCCGAACAGCACGTGGCCAAATGGTGTGATGCGAGAATCGCGGTGGTAGGAAATCCGCGGTCCAAAAAGATAAGTGGACAGGGTAGCGTCAACGCCCGAGCCAAGAGTGTTGCCGCTGTGATAGCCGCCAAAATCGGCGACTCCACTCAACCAGCGGTTAGCGTTATAAGCGATCGATGCGCTTCCGCCATGCAAATTAAAGCCGTCAACGCCGGAAGTGGATGGGTTTGCCCGCACATACGAATATCCGGCGAAGATGTCGAACTTCGATGCATCCTGCGCGTATGCCGCACCACCAAAAAGGGACGCAAGAGTGACCAGACACACTACGACCTTCCATTTCATGTTTCCTCCAAGTGAGTGTTTTTGCTGCGCGAGCGCGCGCCAGAAAATATCGCGGCTTCACGTGCGAGACGCGCTTCAGGCAGGGAAGCGACGATACGCAATTTTCTATTTTGTGTTGTCTTTACAGATGCGACGTGCGCGGCGAAAGTTGCAAGAGGTTATGCGCAATCGTCGCGTCATGGCTAAATTTATTTTCGTGAGGACGGGAACTTTTTCAGACCAGGGATTCTTCGGAGTGACGGGCAATTTGTTCGCGTGCCACGTCACGCAGCCGAACCACCTCGCGCCAGTCGGAGGAATCTGTGGATGAAATGCGCGGCCATAGCGGCGGCAAAACAGTAATGGTTACAGTGGTTGGCCGCGGAAGATAGGTTCCGTCGCGCAGAAAACGGCGCGTGCCGGCGAGCGAAACGGGAATGATGGAAGCTCCAGTAACCACAGCGGCATTGAAGGCGCCGAGTTGGAACGGGCGGACACCTTCCTCTGGCACAAAAGTTCCCTCTGGAAAAACAAAAACAGAATGGCCATCCCGCAGGCTGGATTCGATTTGTTGAATGGCGTCGCGGCGTGAATCAGCGTCGGTCCGAATAAACGAGAGATGTCCCATCTTGCGCAGAAACGTGCCGATAAACGGCATATGGTGGACTTCGCTCTTTGCGACAAAGCGGTAAGGAACACCAAGGCCCATCATCAACGGAAGCACGTCGAAATAACTGGTGTGATTTGCGGCGTAAATTTTCGCGCCCGGCGTGTTCATGTGCTCTTTGCCGATGACCCGCACCCGCACGCCGGCCAGAAAAAAAAGACCTTTGAGTGCTGCGGAAGTGTATCGTCCCGCTGCGCGATGATCGCGAAAAAACAGAACACCGGCCCACCCAGGAATGATCCAGATGATGAAAAGCGCGATGAAATAGATCCCGTACAGAATTTCCGCGCCGCGGCGCAGCGCTGAAACTGCGTGCTGAAAAATATTTTTTGCCGTACCGGAGGTTCCGAGCCGCGCGATCTGTAGCCATGCGGGAGGCTTCTTAGCGCTCAGCGTACCCGCCCGGTACAGCCCGCGCGTTTCCTCGCGCCGTAATTTTCCGCTGGAGGTCTTGGGAATGCTGCCGGGCGGAATCAGTTCCACCCGATCCGGCGGCAGCCCGAGTCCTTGGGTAACTTCTTGGCTGACCGCAGCGGCTATTGCGGAGCGACGCGACGGATCGCTTTCACGCGACTCGGCCACCACGATAAGCTTCTCCGTCCCGTTTTCCATATCTTTCAAGCCAAACGCCACTACACAGCCCTTGCGAACGCCCTCGGCGCGTCCTGCGAGCTGTTCCACTTCGTGCGGATAAAGGTTGCGGCCGCCTTTGATGATGATGTCCTTGACGCGCCCGGTCACAAATATTTCGTCTTCGGCACGATAGGCGCGGTCGCCGGTGTTCACCCAAGAAAATTCACCTCCGATTGCCGGCCTGGCGGGAAAAAGATCTTCCGTCGCGCGCGGATTGTTGTAGTAGCCGCTGGTGGCGGATGGTCCTCGGAACCACAAAAAGCCCTCCGTGCGGTCGGGAACCTGGTTACCGGTATCATCTACGACGCGGACCTCGTGATTCGCAACGGCCTTGCCGGAAGAAACGAAAGCTATGGCGCCGGGATCGTTCGGTGCGGGAACCGCGCGGCCTTGTGAGGTAAACAATTCTCGATCCACCAGATCGATTCGCGGGCCGCGGTTCAGCGGAGGCACAGTTACGGCCAGCGACGCCTCGGCAAGCCCATAAACGGGCAACTGTGCCGTGCGTCGAAATCCGTATTTTGCAAAGCGCTGCTCGAAGCGCTCCAGAGTCTCCGGATTCACCGGTTCGGCGCCGTTCAGGGCGGCGCGCCAGGAACTTAGGTCCACACCTTCCATGTCCTTATCGGCAATTTTCCGCGCGCACAGTTCATAGGCGAAATTGGGTGCAGCGGAGATTGTTCCACAATGCTTGTGAAAAGCTTTTAGCCAGCGTTCCGGACGGGTCAGAAACGCCAGCGGCGACATTACGTGGAGCGGGGTGCCGAAATACAGCAAGGTCAGCCACGCTCCAATCAAGCCCATGTCGTGATACAGCGGCAGCCAACTGACACCTACGTCGTCCGAAGTCAATTGCACGGCCGCACCGATGGCCCGGATGTTCGCCAACAAGTTTGCATGCGTGAGCGTGACGCCTTTTGGATCGCCAGTCGATCCCGAGGTGTACTGCAGCAGGGCGATGTCGCCGCCTTTGCGGACCCGGCTGCCAGACAGATGCGCCGGCAACGCGCCCGGAGCGGGTGGCGGAGCTTTGTCCGCGGCCTCCAGAAGCTTTCCTGCGTCTGCCACCGACCGCAGTGAGCGCACACGCGGTTTCAATAACTTCGCCACTGCTTCGGCACGGCGGAATGTCAGAAGCAGGCACACACCTGCGTTGTTGAGTATGGCCGACTGGCGTTCTGCATATTCTTCGATCCGATCCGTGCGAAAGGGCGGATAAATCGGGACGGGAATCGCGCCAGCGAGCAAAACGCCCGCATACGACACGAAAAACCCACGCGAGGTCGGCAACATTAGAGAAACGCGCCCACCCGGCGGCACGCCCCGCCGCGTCAATTCCGCCGCGCAACGTTGCGCGGAGGTGTACAGCTCGCCGAACGTCAGCGCGACCGTCTTTTCGCCGCTTTCGCTGTCTTCAGTAATGTGCAGGTGTGCTCGCTCGGCATCCTGTTGCGCGCGATAGCGCAGGACATCGTTGAGCGTCTGCGCGGCAAATACCCCTTGGTCATCCGCCGTGCGATGCAGTCGCTCGACGGTTACAGAAGTGCGCAGCGCCGAGGGCATCTCTTCTGGAGTCGGGCCGGCCGTTGGAGCGGCTAGCACAGCGCTTGAAAGTTCTTCCGGCGTGTTGATTTCTGCAGCCACGTTGTCCGGCAGACGAACACTGAACTCTAATTCCAATCGCGCCAGCAATTCCACGCGCTCCAGGCTGCCTAGACCCAGTTCGCGATCAAGATGGGACGAGGGACCGAGCATTGGCAGTGCGCCTTCACTGCCGAGTTCACTCAGTAGCGCGCGCAGTATTTCCAAAACGCGCTGCCGCACGGCCGAGCGATCGAGTTGTGTGCTGGTTGCGGCCACAGTACACCGGACGCGGAACTTAGCGAGAGGCTATCACGCGTTTCCTCCAATATCTACGTCTGCGGAAAAGGAAGCGTCTGTGGAAAAGGAAGGTGGTCAGGCGGACTTGCTCTCAGCCCTTGCGGGGGCATAGTTTCGCGGCATCAGCGTCGTTGAGAGGTCCACGCCGGAGAGATCCGCGCCCGTCAGGTCGGTTTCGCGCAAAATGGCAACGCCCATATCCGCACCCGAGAATTTTGCACCATTGACGTTGGCCAGACGAAAATTCGCGTTCCGGAGCACTGCGCGCTGAAAGTTGGCTTTGGAAAGATCGCAGCGGAAAAACTCAACTCCGCTGGCCTGAGCCTCTTCCAGATTCGCTCCGAGCAGATTTGCTTCCGTCAGGTCGGTGTTGCGCAAATCAGCTTTGTGCAAATTTGCTCCGGAAAGGTCCACGTGCGCCAGCCGAGCGCGGCGGAGATCGGCACCCTGCAGATTGGCATTTTTCAAAATAGCGCCGCTCAGGTTCGCACCGCTCAAATCGGTGTTACCGAGGTCTGCACCTGTCAGGTCGCCGCGAGCGCCGCCATCTTTGCCGGCAAAAAAACGCTCGTGCGCTTCGAGAATTTCGCTCAGCTGTTTTCCACCGTGAACGATACTTTTCGTCTTTTTGAGCGTCATAACCGCTGTCATCCTTCGCTGAATTTGTACTGCTATTTTACCGGAAGCGTCTACGCGGGGGAACCTCCGGAGCCACCTTTTCGGACTCCCCCCAGCCGCAGTCGATTCGGTTTGGGCTGGCGCGACGCAGGAGTAAACTTGTAGAGAATGCATCACCAACTTCATTCGCGCCATCCCCTGCATGGCGCAGTCGGGCGGATTCTCCTATCGCTGTCGGCTGCCATGTGCGCGCTCACCTTGCTGACGCCGGCACATGCTCAGGATAAAGACGACGAGGTCGTGGCGACACTTACCGGTGGCCGCGTCATCGTTCATGCCACCTCGGAAAGCGTTACGTTCATTGCGATCGACGAACCCATGGAAGTTGGAGCGGCACCGCCTCGGGTGATGACGCTAGATGGGCGCCACGTGGCCGTGCTTCTCGGCTCTTCGGAGTGGCGCATCCCCGCAGATCCAACGCCCATTCGCCTGGACAAGGGCTATGCCAGCGTCGGTGCCGCTGACCCAAAGTACCAATCCAGCTACAACGGCGAAGCCGAACCTGATCTTGAAACCATGGGCGTGGGTTTTCTGGAGAGGCTTTCTCCGCTGGCCGCGCGGCTGCACCACAAGCTGGATTTTCCGGCCGACCAACCACTGTTGGAATTGGTGGTTATCGGATTTGGCCCGCAGGGGTACGGTCCAGAAGTGTGGACGGTTGATTACCGCATGGCCCAGACCATGATAGCCACCCATGGCGACTATTGGCAGACTCGGGTGCTGCGTCCGCGTTTCACGCAACTCTATCCTCCGGAAAAGAAGGCCCCGCGCAAATTGGTGGAAACCTGTTATCCCGGTGAATGCAAAGGCCCGACGCTGCAGCAACTGCTCGAAGGCAATGAGCCAACTCTTGAAAAATTAGCCAGGTCTGATGCAAGATTCCTCAAAGCGGTCGATCTCATAAACAAGGGGCAAGCGCAAAAGGCAGTCGCGTCCGATGCTGCCGGCTTCTTGCGCGCCGCGGTGCCGCTGCTCTATACCGGACACCGATTTGTGATGGGGACTTTCGAAGAGGAGCACGGTTTCAATTGGGTGGTTCCGCCAGACGAACCAATGGAAAAGGCGAAGAAGGACGATAAGAGCCGTCCACCGGAAGCTCCCACGCTGCGGCGCAGGGTCGATCCGCCCGGATAGTTCATCGTGCGGAAGGTTGCCTTTGCCCACCAGCAACACTCCACAGCCACTGTTCCTCAGCGCGTGGGCACACCCGGCAAGCCAAAATTAATCTGCCACGGCTCAGTCGTTGGCCGATCGGGCCCTGCCTGCGCCTCCGCCGATATCGCTGCGATAGTGCATGCCTTCAAAGCGGATCTTTGCTGCTGCGTTGTAGGCATTTGCGAGTGCGTCTTCCAGTTTTACAGCAAAAGACGTTACACCAAGAACCCGGCCACCGCTGGTGACCATGACCTCACCCTGCTTTCTCGTGCCGGCGTGTAGAATCTTCACACCAGAAGATGGGTCAAAATCGGTTAGTCCATGAATAATCCGCCCAGTTTCAAACCTCCCTGGGTAGCCCCCGGAAGCAATTACAATGCAAGCACTTGCTCCGGATTTCCATTTCCACTCCTCAGGGTCAAATCGGCGCGCCGCCAGGTTCATCAGCGCCTGTGCCAAGTCGAAGTCCACCCGCGCAAGAATCGCCTGCGTTTCCGGATCACCCAAACGGCAGTTGAACTCCAACACTTTCGGGCCGTCTTGGGTTAGCATCAGCCCTACATACAGGAATCCCTGGTAGCGAATTCCGTCTGAGACCAAACCTCGCAAAGAGGGTTGAACAATGTTGTTCTCGATGGCTGCTCGCAGTTCTGTGGACATTAAGTCGTCGGTCGAGTAGGCGCCCATTCCGCCAGTGTTCGGCCCGCGACTCTTGTCAAAAGCTCGCTTGTGGTCCCGGGTCGGAGCGAGTACCGCGTATTTATCTCCTTCGGTCACGATGATAAAGGAAAGCTCGTCGCCTTCGAGAGCTTCTTCGAGCAGGATGCGTTTACCAGCGGCTCCGAATTCCTGAACCAGCATCGCACGGGTGACAAAGTCTTTGGCTTCGCTTTCTGTTTGCGCCAGCAGCACCCCTTTGCCTGCGCATACCCCATCCGCTTTGACCACTACCGGATACCTGACGGACGACAGCGCGGCGTACGCTTCGTCCGGCAAAGTAAACTCGCCATACATTTCGGCCGTGGGGATAGAATGACGAGCGAGAAAATGTTTGGAAAAAATCTTGCTGCCTTCCAGCTGCGCGGCGACCTGAGATGGACCGACCACAGCGAGATTTCGCGCCCGCAACGAATCGGCGAGCCCGTGCACCAGCGGCAATTCCGGCCCAATGACGGTCAGGTCCGGTCGTAATTTCTCCGCGAGCGCCAGCAAACCTGGCACATCGCTCGCTTCTACGGGAACGCAAGTCGCATCGGCAGCGATGCCGCCATTACCCGGTGCGCACCAGATCTTATCGACGCGCGAGCTCTCGCGCAGTTTCCATACTAGTGCATGCTCGCGTCCGCCGCCACCAATCACTAGAATTTTCACGGATTCTGTTCGTACCCCTTGCGGGAAAAATTCATCTTCGACGATAGACGGGGGTCTTCCAGCTGTCAATCCCAAGCCAACACCGTGAAGTTCCATCAACTCTAGGGCGCGAAGACTGGCGCCGCAAAACGAAGCCCAGACCGCATGAAAAGGCCTGCGCAAATGCACATGGTCTCCCCTTGATTTCTGAAGAGTCTCACTGCGGATTCCGCAACCGCACCGCATTACTGCAACTGCAATTCTGTTTTTTCTTTCGAGAGCTGCTGGGCCGATCGAACACGGGCGCTTTGCGCTTCGTCTTACCCGGCCTGAGAGTTTTCCGGCCTGTTTTCGGCTCAACTACCAGGCGGTCTAGCAGACACAGACCCTCGAAGCACGGCTTCGAGATGGCTTACCAGCAGTTGACTCAGAGGAATAGCAGTTGATCTCGACTTGCGGGTGCTAACCTGAACTGTTCAATAGGCAGGTTAGTTGTGGCTCGACATCCGCGAGTGCAGACCCTTCTCGGCCCAGGCCACTCTTGCTGATCAACTCAAACGAGCCACCGCAGAACTCTCTCGCTCCAGACGCATAAATCAGCGGGACCAAGGGACTGGCGCCAAGCCGTTAACGCACAAAGCCAGTCAGCGGCGATTCGATCAGACTCGGAATGCAAGCAAGGGCTGACCTCTCCGAGCGGCGATTGGGACTGGGGTGAACTGGAATGCGCGGCCGGTCGGACCGCCGACTTGCCGCTTAAGCCTGACTCAGCGCGCGGATCGGAATTGTGACACTGGTGCTGGTGGCGGTATCAGAGGAGGCCAGCATGTGGCAGCGTCCATCAAAAATCCCACCCGGGTCAATCACCAGACAAGGCGAATGGACTTCCCCGGTCACCACGCCCTTGGCTTGGATTTCCACGCGGCCCTTGGCGAAAATCACGCCGTCGTATCGCCCGGCAATTACCACACGGTTCCCTTCGATCTGTCCTTCAACTTTGGCGTTCTCGCCGAGGATCAAAGTCTGCTCGGAAATAATGTTGCCCTTTACGTTTCCGTCTACGCGAAACGTGCCAGTGACCTGCAGCGTGCCTTCCATGGTCACGCCTTGATCAATGAACCCTGTCCACTCTTCGCTCTTGCCGTTGGTTGAGCTGCCCGGCCATTTCCACGCCATGAAATTTTTCCATTTCTCCGACTGCGATCCAGTCGGCGTCGCTGCCACTGTCACTTTAGCGGGATGTGTGCGCAAGTCAACGCGAATGCGAGCTGCAGTTGTCGAATAGAGCGACTGAACGAACGGACAGTTGCCGTTTCACCGGCAGATTACTTCATCAGTCGATCGTAGAGCCCCATCAACTGCGCATCTTCGTAGTATTCCAGCACCAGCTGGCCGGGCCGCAGTTTTGTCCGCTCACGCAAAAATATTTTCGTTCCCAGATGCCGTTGCAGTTCGTCCAGCGCTTCGCGCACATTCGGATCCACACTGGTTTCGGTTTTTTCTTTCCGACCGCGCGCGTGCCGTGCAGCCAACCGCTCAATCTGTCGCACGGTCAGTCCGCCCTTCGCCGCTCTCTGCGCATAACGCATTCGCAGTTGTGGATCAGCGACGGCAAGTAGCGCGCGGCCATGGCCCGCGCTCAGCTTTCCTTCTTCAATCCAATCCTGGATCGTCGATTCCAGCCGCAACAACCGAATTGCATTGGCTACCGTGGTGCGATCTTTGCCCGTGCGTTCCGCAACTGATTCTTGTGTCAGCTGAAATTCGTCCATCAGGCGCTCGAATGCCCGCGCGGCTTCGATCGGATTTAAATCCTCGCGCTGAATGTTTTCCACCAGCGTCATTTCAAGAGCCAGCTCATCGGTTACTTGCCGCGAAATCGCGGAGACTTGTTTCAAGCCGGCGCGTTGCGCCGCCCTCCAACGTCGCTCTCCCGCAATGAGTTGGAACCTGCTCCCAATCGGCCGCACAACGATCGGTTGAATGATGCCGCTCGTCTGTATCGATCGCGCCAATTCGTCCAGTGCTTCCTCGCGAAATCGAGTGCGCGGCTGGTACGGACTGGGGTCAACCAGGTCGATGTCAATCTCCTGCGGACCCTGGCGAACAGATTCGCGAGCTGGGACAACCGCAGCGCCGCTAGGGGTCGCAATCGCGACCGAATTCTGCAAATCCGCAGACTGTGGAGAGTGTTCAGGCTCCCGAATGAGCGCTCCGAGCCCCCGTCCCAAGGCGTTTCTCGGCATTGGCAATCACCTCCTGGGCGAGCTGTGTATAACCATCCGCCCCTTTGCTATGCATATCATAGAAAATAATAGGCTTACCGAAACTTGGTGCCTCGGCAAGCCGAACATTTCGCGGAATGACACTCTCGAATACCTGCGCTCCAAAAAAGCTACGCAGATCCGTTGCCACCTGGCGCGACAATGTTGTCCGCTCGTCGAACATTGTAAGCAAAATTCCTTCGATCTCGAGGCTCGGGTTGAGGGTCCGGCGGATGCGCATTAGGGTGTCGAGGAGTTCCGAAACTCCTTCCAGCGCCAGATATTCGCATTGAATTGGAACCAGAACAGCGTGCGCGCTGACTAGGCCGTTGAGAGTCAAGAGATCGAGTGCAGGAGGGCAATCAAGGATGACGAAGTGGTATTGCGGCAGCAAAGGTGCAAGAAACGCTTGCAGGCGATATTCGCGGTTCTGAGCGGCTACGAGTTCAACAGCCGCGCCCGCAAGATTCTTGTCGGCAGGCACGACATCCAGCTTCTCCACCTGCGATTTTTGAATAATTCTCTCAGCCGGCTCGTTCAAAATCAGAGCGTGATAGAGCGTGCGGCGAGAAGGATCCTTGGCAAAGCCAATTGCCGCGGTGGCGTTGGCTTGCGAATCACAATCGACGAGAAGCGTAGGCCGGTCTGCGGTGGCCAGGCAAGCTGCCAAATTCACGGCCGTGGTGGTCTTTCCGACCCCGCCTTTTTGGTTTGCCACCGCGATAATTCTCGCCAAATCGCCCCCAAAATCCTTGCGTGGCGAAAACTTAGCAAAGTAAGCTCTTCCGCGCAAGCTGTTTCACGTGGAACAAATCCATTTCTGTGGAATCCCGCCTGTTTCTCGCCCCCAATTCATGTTCCACGTGGAACAATTTATCGCCATGCAATTTTCGAATGAGCTACAGATAGCGTTGATACGTTACGCTATTGCTCAACGTGGAGCGCGGCCTCGGCCATGGGACAAGGGCACGACAAGACGAATTTCACTGTTCCACGTGGAACATCAAATTGTCGAGGACCTTCGAAACCGAACGTTTGGGATCTCTTCAATTCGCCGGGAAAAGAATGAAAGGAACCTAGAACTTGCGGTGTCCGTACGGCAAGCAGCCGAAACGATCCCGCGGAGCCGGACGGATGCGAGAGAAAAGTTAGTCCTGCCCCAGTTTACCTGGAAAACCCAGCGCTAAGTATCGCTGGAGGGATTTTGGAACGGCGACAGCATCGGACCAAGTCCAGCCCGGAAGTGCGCGAACCTCCTCGAGGTCGCGCCCGCCAAGCCAAAGCACGGCGCGCTTCGCCCCTAGGCCAGGGGAGGCAGCCCAGGTGAGGAAATTGGCGAAATCGCCCAGCGCTCGCGAGCACACTACGTCCAGAGGGGCCACTTCCTCGCCAAGCTCCTCATAGCGGCTCACAAGCACGCGTGTGTCCGTAAGTCCAAGTTCTCGAACGACTTCCGCCATGAACGTAGCCTTCTTGACGTTTGACTCGACCAGGAACATCTGCAAATCCGGACGCAGGATTTTAAGTGGAATGCCCGGAAAACCGCCTCCCGAGCCTACGTCGGCCAGCCGACAGTTTTCCACAGGCAAGAGCGTCGCCCCAAACATGGACTCGCAGAAGTGACGATAAAGTATCTCCAGAGGATCGCGGATAGCGGTGAGGTTCACCTTATCGTTCCAAACCCCCAATATCTTTGTATATTGTTGAATCTGCTCGACTTGTTTGCCGTTTAAGGTCAGTAGGAACTCGCCAGCCGCACGCTCGATCACGGCCCGGGAGGGGACATTTGCCGTACTAGGTGCCATAATAGTAAACGCTCATGGACGGTTGTGCAAAACTGCGTTTTTGTTCGGCGCTACCGCAAAGTATCGGGCGCTTGCAACTCCGGCTACGATATCCAGAACGGTATGCCAAATCATCCCCGGGAGAAGACTATGATACGCGATTCTAACGACAGCGAAAAGCGCCCCGACAATCCCGGTCCCGACACTGCCGCCCTTGCCCTGATAAAGATGCGCCGCTCCGAACAGGGCCGAAGATAGCAGGATTACCGAAAGTTTGGACAGACCCAGGTGGAACAGCGCGGCCATAGCGAAGCCGCGAAAGATGAATTCTTCGCAGATTCCGGCGGTGAGAGCCAGGGTAACAAAAAACAAAGTCTGCACAGGCGAGCGGGGAAACAATCGCACCGCCATCGCCCGAAGCTTTTCTGCGGTCGGATGATTCGTTCCCGCCATCCGCCGCACGTTCATCCAGTGTGCAACCGCGATGAATGCCGCTCCGCCTGCCGCAAGCACCACAATCGATGGGCTGCAAGGATTCATAACGCCAAGTTCAGGCAGCGACATGCCGCGCGCAAACGCCCGCCACGCGACAAGGCCGGTCAATGCCCATTGAAAGAGAATGGTAGACGCGTACAACTGGATTCGCTCGCGTCCTGTGACTTCTGGAAGCGCCATTAGCTTTCGCATTCGCTCGCTTCCACGCCAGGGAAGAACCACGCCTAGAAAAAGGAATATCAGCCAGAAGTCCCAGGGCATTCCACGATGTAAACACGCCGGTAGAACGGCGCGCAACCTCCAGTAACTTTGCACATACCGGGCAAACTCCCGGCATCCTCTCTATAATGTTCAGGACCTATCTAGGAGGCTGACGTGACCGATCGCGTGAAACTGACGTCGATGGCCAAGGCGGCGGGTTGAGCGGCGAAGCTGAGTCCCGGGACGCTGGACTCCGTTTTGCGGCAACTGCCGCGACAAACTGATCCCAACGTGCTCGTCGGTTTTGAGACCAGCGACGACGCAGGGGTGTATCTGATTGACATGCAGACGGCGCTAGTGCAAACGGTGGATTTTTTCACTCCCATCGTGGACGACCCGCGTACGTTCGGTGAAGTCGCCGCGGCGAATTCGCTGAGCGATGTGTATGCCATGGGCGGGCGGCCAATTTCGGCTCTTTCGATAGTCGGCTTCCCAGAAAAAGGTGATCCCGAAATTCTGGCGCAGATATTGCAGGGCGGCTTGGCAAAAATGATGGAGGCAAAGTGCACCGTGATCGGCGGGCATTCCGTGCGCAGCGAAGACGTGCTTTTCGGTTATGCGGTTACCGGCCTGATCAATCCGAAACGCGTTTGGAAAAATGTCGGGGCGCTCGCAGCGGACGCACTCTTATTCACCAAACCTTTGGGAACCGGCGTCATTTCGACCGCGCTCAAAAACGACAAAGCGAAGGATGAATGGGTCAGCGCCTCAATTCGGTCCATGCGTACGCTTAACCGCGCGGCCGCCGAAGCCCTCCACGAAATCGAAGCTCAGGAAAAATGGCAAGACGCGATTCACGGCGTTACTGACGTTACCGGATTCGGCCTACTTGGTCACGCGCGCGAAATGGCGCTGGGCAATCCGCAAAAAGGAATTCAACCGGTTTCGCTGGAGATCGATCACCTAGCGTTCCACTATTTGCCGGGCGCGCTGGAAGCAGCGAAAGCCGGTCAAATTCCCGGCGGCCTGAAGAACAATCGCGAATTTGTCGGCGAATGCGTGGAGTTCGCTCCCTCCGTGTCACAAGAACATCGCCAGCTACTCTTCGATCCGCAAACCTCTGGCGGCCTGTTGGTCTCGATCACCGCTGCCGCAGCCGCGGACGCCCTCGCAGCGCTAGAACGCCGCGGCGTCCAGGCTAGCCGCGTCGGTTCAGCTCTGGCCAAGAAATCGCCGCTTATTCAAGTCAAATGACTGCATGATAAAAATCGTCGCGAGCACCTAAACATCGAGTATGGACACCATCACCCACGGCATTGCAGGGGCGCTGATCGGCAAAGCGCTGTGTTCTGGCGACAACCTGTTTCCGGTCAAGCCGATCGGCCGCGCACGTATCGTTACGTGGGCGTTAATGCTGGGCGCGATTTTTCCGGACAGTGATGTATTTCGCGACATTTTCTCGCGCAACGATCTGTTAATGATTACCTGGCATCGCAGCCTCACCCACTCACTGTTGCTGCTGCCGATATTTTCTTTGCTGCTTGCCGCCCTGACCCAATGGATCGGGCGCAAGTTCGGATGGGATCTGCCGCCATTCGCGACACTGACGATTGTTTATGCCGTCGGCATTCTCAGCCACGTCTTGCTGGACCTCGTCACCACGTTTGGCACCATGGTGTGGTCGCCGCTGGCCTGGACGCGACCCGCCTGGGATTTGATTTTTATTGTGGATTTCACATTCACAGGAATTCTGCTCATACCACAGCTGCTGGCGTGGGTTCATCAGGATCCAATGCGCGCCTATCACCGCGCAGTCTTGATGTGGATGCTATTCATTGCGGTGACCTTTGCGGTCGCCGCGATCGCGCGAATTGTCAGCGCGCCAATTTCCACGCGTGCCATTTGGATTGCCATCCTTAGCTTGTCGGCGCTCTTTTTGCTGCCGGTGTTTCGCGGGTGGGGTTCCGAACTGCGTCTGGCGACCTGGAGTCGTGCTGGCGTCGCTCTGGCCTGCTTGTACCTCGCGCTGGCGGTTTTCGCTCACCACCGAGCACTGGAACGCGTGAAGAGGTTTGTGGACTTCCAGGGAGCAAAAGTGGAGTCGATCGGTGCTCTCCCGTTGCCGCCTTCACTCTTGAAGTGGGACGGCTTGGTTCGCACGCGGCGCGGCGTTTACGAATTCCAAATGGATTTAAGTCAGCCTTCGGGAATTCCGGACGCCGGCGACGCTGCCGCTACTTCCGACCCAGGCTTTACTTACAAATATTTCCCCGACGCCCCAGTGAACAGCCTGATTCAACAGGCGCGGCAATTGCCGGAAGTACAAAACGTCATGTGGTTTGATCGTTTTCCGGTCACCCAGTTTCACAAAGAGGGCGCGGAATCGGTGGTAGAGATTCTCGATTTGCGCTTTCCGCAGATCAGGCCAGACCGGCCGGCTGCGTTCACTTATCGGGTGCGGTTTGATGCGGCGGGGAAAGTGATGTCGCAAGGCTGGGCGCGGCGCTAGCGCCAATTTGCCTTCTACGAACAATTACCGCCCGGATTTCGTGTCCGAAGGATGAATCACCACTTGCCGCTGTTCGCCCATTCCGATGCTTTCGGTGCGCACGCCAGGAAATTCTTGCAGGGCCTGATGCACGATGCGGCGTTCCCGCGCGCTCATCGGATTCAATTTGAAGGGTTGCCGGGAAGTTTGCACGCGTTCGGCCGCCACCCGAGCGGTCATTCTTAATTCTTCAATGCGCAGCGCGCGATAGCCTCCGCTATCCAAAAAAATCTTGTCTTGCCAGGGCGGTTCGAGCCGCAGCGCGCGCAACGCCAGATGCTCGATCGCCTGCAACAGTTCCGCTCCTCGCTCCAGCAAAAGATCCTTGTCGCGTCCGCTTAGATCCGCGAAAACTTCGGCGCCGCCCACGTCGGACCGGGTACCTGCTGCCAGCGAATTCACCTTGATTTTCAGCTCGAGTTTCGCTGCGCCAATAATTTCCTGAAGGAATTTCTGCAGCGACTCGGCAGCCGCTGAACGATTCAACACGCCATTTTCAAGTAGGTTTTTGGTCATCGGGGACGCGACGCGTCCCGGTATTCTACGATAGCTTCACCCTTGCCGCTTAGGATTTCTTGCCGCGAGGAGCTTTTACTGGGGCGACCGGGTGCGTGCGGTTCAGGTACCACTGTTGGCCGATTCCGACGAGGCTGCTGGTCAGAATATAGACCGCCAATCCGCTGGAAATCGGGAAGATGATGAACATTGCGGCAAAAGAAATCGGCATAAACTTCATCATCATCTGCTGCTGCGGATCGGTGGTGGTCATCGGCGTCATCTTGGATACCAAATACATTGAGACGGCCATGATGAACGGCAAAATGTAGTATGGATCGCGCGCGGAGAGATCTTTAATCCACCCAAACCAAGGCGCATGGCGCATCTCGATGGCGGAGCTGAGCGCGCGGTTCAACCCGAACCAGATTGGCATCTGCACCAGCATCTGAAAACATCCGCCCACCGGATTGATGCCTTCGCGCGAGTACACCGCCATCACTTCCTGATTCATTTCCGCTTTGCGCGGATCGTTTATCTTGTATTTCTTGTATTTTTCTTGAATCGCTTTGATTTCCGGCGCCACACGCTGCATCTTCATGGTGGTCTTGTAGCTGGAGATGCGCAGTGGAAAGAGCGCCATATTCGCGATCAGAGTCAACACCACAATCGCCCATCCCCAGTTGGGGATGAACGAATGCAGCCACTTCAGCGCGTGAAACAGAGGGTCAGCAACGATTTCCATCCAGCCGAAATTCACCAGCGCCTGCAGCGGCGGATTCATCCTCTTCAAATCGTCGTAGTCTTTCGGCCCCACAAACAGCCGCATGACCATCGGCTGCCCGGCAGCCGCCACCGCCACTTGCGGCACCGGCTCGGCTTTGTCTTCCAATTTGCCTTGGTTGTCGGTGGTCTTGATGGTGTGCCAAGTTTTCCAGTAACGCGTTTCGATCGTGCCGGGCGGTGTTCCGGCCGCCGCAAGGAATACCGCCGTGAAATAACGATCTTCAATACCCGCCCAATCCTTGCCGCCTTGCCACAGCGCGGGTCCCCACTTGCCGTTGTCATCCAGTTTTTTGTGAACAAATCCGTTCAGCTTGCCGCCCTCGCTGTAAAAAGTGCTGACGGTTTCAACAGGAATGGGATTTTGTACCGTGGTGTCGCCAAAGCCGCCCAGCCATGAGAGTCCTGCGGTGACCGGCTTGCCGTCCAGCTTGGCGCTGACTTCGGTCTGCACCACATAGCTGTCGGTAAATCTGAAACGTTTGGTGATTTCCAGGTGGCCGTCGCTCCAAGCAAATTCCAGTTCGGCCGGAGCTGCCAGGGTTTTGAGAGCAGGCTGGTTTTGTGAGGTAGCGACAAACAGTCCGTCATTCGCCGCCTGATCCAGATTCGGATCGCCCAGCGAAACGCTGAGTGGCCACGCATTCAGTTCTTGCGACGCATCCTGATGCACCAAGTCCAGCACGCGCTGCGGCTTGGCGTCATCTTTGTATTTCTTCAACTGCCAGCTCTTGACAACACCGCCGCGATTGGAGAACTCCACACGATACAAATCGTTCTCGACAACGACGGTGCGTTCCTGCTCATCGCTTTTTGCCGGGCCTGCAGGAGCCGTAGCCGCTGCGGCCATGCTGGTCGTAGCTGGGGTGCTCGTTCCGCCGACAGGCGCTGCAGGCCGACCAGGATTCGCAGGAGCGCTGGCTGCCGGCTGGTTTGCTGGTTGCGAAGCAGGAGGCGCTTTGGGCGCGAAAAATTTGGCCCAAGCGATAATCACGAACATCGACAACAGCGAAGCAACCAGAATGCGAAGTTCCGGGCGAAGGCCCGTGTTCTTTTGCGGCTCACTCACAAACGTATCCCGTCCTTCGCAATCGTCGAATGGTCAATTGCATGATTGTTAGCTGCGTGAACTATATCCTTGTGCCGCCGCGCAGCGATGGAGAAGTTCGCATTAAACTCATCCGGAACCGGGTCGTGCCCAAATTTTCCGGAGAAAGGATGGCAACGCGTCAGCCGCTTGGCGCCGAGCCACACCCCACGCCAAACTCCGAATCGCTCGATGGCCTGGTACGCATACTGCGAGCACGTCGGCTCAAAGCGGCAGGTACCAGCAAACCACACCGACAAATAGGCCTTGTAGCACCGCAACGCGAACAGTGCCATCCGCAAGCCAACATTTCTGTCTCTGAATGTAGTGCCGGGCTTTAGCCCGGCTGCCTCTTTTGTAGGGGCTCCGACCCGGTCGGGGCCTCCTTCTTGCTCCGTCATACTCTCAGCAACCGCAGCAGATCGCTCTCCAGCGCGGCAAACCCCGCACTCTCCGCGCCGACTTTCGGGTGTATGACGAAATCCCATCCTACCGAAATCTCCTGGCGATGCAGCCGGACGACCTCTCGCGTACGCCGACGCATGCGATTGCGCACCACCGCTCCACCCAGTGCTCGCTTGATGCTGAAGCCGAAGCGGCTCTGCGGCAGGTTGTTGGCTTTCAAAAACACGGTGAAGTGGGAACTCGAGCGGCGCTTCCCCTCGCGATAGACAGCGTCGAAGTCCGCCTTGCGCAGCAAACGCGCACCACGCGGATACTCCTGCCCCTTCTCACTCGGGCGTGAGGCGATGGCGTCCCTTCTTGCGGCGCGCCGCAAGAACTTTACGGCCGCCTACGGACTTCATGCGCGCGCGAAACCCATGCGTCTTGGCCCGGCGTCTCTTGCGCGGTTGATATGTGCGCTTCGGCAAAACAATCCCCCTTCATCTACGCGTGTCTGAACGCTCATCGCCGCTCTGTATCGACGTCATCGCTGAGCAAACACGGACTAGCAGCCTCAGTGGCGTACTCCGAATCATCAAGTGTACTTGCCCCGCGCCAGAAGGGTCAAGAATCACCGGGGGTAGGCTATAAGGAGGGGAAAAGTGATACACCACCAGATACCGTCGCTGGCGATCTAGTCCCCGGTCCACCGAGATCGTCCTACAGCCCTTTGACCACCGTGCTGTTCGTCGTGGCCCCTTGCCACACTCAATCTAGAAACAGAACCGGGAACAAACCAGGGGCGAATTGCGTTTTGCTTATGACGACCTGAGGCGTGCCCTTGCGACTATTCTTGTCCTTCTTGGTTCTCTCGTTTCTGGCTGGCGGCAGCGCCGCCCAGCAGCCGATTCATGTTGAGGTGAATCTGGTCAATGTCAGCTTCACCGTGCGCGACGCCCGCGGCGCTTTGGTGGACAACCTCACGAAGGATGACATCGAATTGTTCGAAGACGCTGTGCCTCAGAAAATTGCATTTTTCGCGCGCAGCACGGATATCCCGCTCACCTTGGGACTCATCGTTGACGCCAGCGGCAGCCAGGACCATTTCACAAAAAAGCACCAGCAGGCGCTGGAAGTTTTTTTGAACGAAGTTCTAGGGCCAAAGGACCGCGCTTTTCTGATTTGCTTCGGCAACCACTTGCGGCTGGTAAGCGATTTCACACCATACGGGTCGGCATTGTTAGATGGCTTAAAGAAATATCATAAAGACACTCAGCGCTTTCCAGAATTGGGGCCAAAAGAAGAACGCGATCTAGGTACGGCGTTCTACGATGCGATCTACTATTCGGTCGCGGAAAAGCTTGCCGCCGAAAACGGCAGGCGGGCGCTTCTCATGTTCAGTGACGGCGAAGATAACTCCAGCTCGCACGACATGATGACCACCATCGAGACGGCCCAGGGAGCCAACGTGCAGCTATTCACCATTCGTTACACCGAAAGAGAACACGGCCAATTGACCGCTCGCAACAAGTACGGCATCCGCATCATGGACCGCATCGCCAAGGAAACCGGCGGGGCCCACATTGACGCTGAAACCACCGACCCGCACACCTACTTCCGGCAGATTGCCGAAGAGCTGCGCGCTTCCTACGAACTTGCCTACTATCCGAGCAATCCAGCCAGAGATGAAACGTTTCGCAAACTGGTGATCCGCCCGAAACAGCCGGGATTGACGGTGCGCGCAAAAACAGGATATTTCGCCCGCGCCGCTTACTGACCCCCTGCGCTTCTCCGTTTAAGAACGCAACGAGAAATGAACGAGCATGAGGCCCAGCTCCGCTTCTGGTGGTGAACTTCGCTTCGACAAGAGAGTTTTTTATATTGGTTGGCCATATGCACGGATCTAAGGTTTCGCACCGGTAGCGGGCGTCGCAGCGTTCTTGCGGGCTGCTAGCTTAGCAGGCATCACATACACACTGCGTTGACAGGAGCCACCGCGT
>Ga0126381_100001544_pt1 | contig 24560 bp, 23 predicted proteins | sample PanSoiMetPlot_28_FD_96465 | JGI IMG/M metagenome (GOLD analysis project Ga0126381, IMG submission 96465) | Tropical forest soil microbial communities from Panama - MetaG Plot_28 | ecosystem: Environmental > Terrestrial > Soil > Tropical forest > Bulk soil | place: Panama | collected 2016-02-17 | reverse complement strand
GAGCTGATCCGCGCCATCGGCGCCGCCCGGGTTGAGGCGGCCATTGACTCTCAGGGAGATCTCGGCTCGTTCCGCACCCTGCAACGACAGCCTCAGTGGCGCAGCCAGCCCCTCGAGGCACAGCTACGGCGGTTCCTCGGCAGCGGCGCCAGGCGCAAGCTCCGCTACGCGCGCCTGCTCGCCGGCGCGACGGATATGAACCGGCTGCCGCATCCGCTCGAAGCGGTGCTCACCTCGGCATGACCAGCCGGTCCAGCCGCACTGGCCGCCCGCTGGTCAGCGACCTGCCCGCCTGACCCGGGCTGGCCCGTTACGGCGTAGGTAGCCCCCGTATCCGATCACCGCGATGAGCACGACGAACAGCCCAAGCCCGATTTGCAGTCCGCGAGTCAGGCCGGGCGGGTAGATCACCTGGATCAGGTAGTGCGAGATGAAGCCGCCGCGGTATCCGGCCTTGCCGCCTCTGCGGAGCAAGTAGTTCTGCATGGCGGTGAGCGGGCAGGCGAAGCCGGCCAGTTCCACTAGCACGCCATACACCATCGCCGGAAGCTGCACCCAGATAAGCCGCGGCCACCGCCAGGTCAGGAAGGAACCGACGACCACGAAGCCGATGAACAGCAAGTGGGCGATGAGTACGAGGTCGGCCGCAATCAGGTACCACATCAGGTTCGTCGCGAGGGAAGGCTGGCCTCAGGATAGATCCCGGCACTGAACAGAAGTCATGCGGCAGAGCACAGCTGCAGGTTTGTGGTTTATGTCAATTTCACATATGCGCGGATCAGGCTTCGGCTCGTCGTTAGGCGATCGCGTTTCACATCAGAAGGCCCGGCAGTACCCACGCGAGGATAGAGACACCGAAGGTTACGGGCAGTGCCAGGGCGAGCCAGGCCAAGCCCGAGAGGAACACAGGCTCCCATGCTGCGATGAGGGCCGGCAGGCAGCACGCCACCCACATGATGTGCTGCGGACTCGTTCCCTCGCGCAAGCCCAGGTCGCTCTCCAGGTACTTAAGGTCCGCGGTGGTGACCGCCTCGGAGGCGGACTGCATCCTGGCGTCGTATACGTCCTGCGGGATGCGCCCCTAACGGCGGGCTTGCATGAGCCGCTGCCTGGTCTCCCGTCTCTTCCGGTGGGACGCTCTAGTCCCCCGCACGACCTGCTGCGCCTGGCTCACCTTTTACGACCCTTCCGCCTGGCACCAGATGATTTGCTAAGTGACGCGCGGTTCACCGGCCCGGTTTACAGGTGGCCGGCCTTGTCCGCGGCGTGGCATTAGCAGTGGCACGCATCCCGGCTGCGCCAGGACACCATCGAGCCAAGCCCGGCCCGGCCGGTGCTGCCATGTCGCTGCTGAGCGCGGGGAACCTCAGCATGTTTTGATGCGTAATCGACGCCGTCACTGGCGAATGAGTAGACAGGCGCCGCTTGAATCGTGGACAGTGGCGAGGGAAAAGGGGAGGGGTCAGATGCCGAAATTCATGGACTACCACGACGACCTCAAGCTTCCGGCGGAAGCGGTCCAGCAAATAGCGCAGGGTACGAAGGACGGGGCCACTGACCAGTTCGGTGTCCGGCAGCTTGAGCTCTACCACAACGCCGATGGCAAGGTTTACTGCCTACTCGAAGGTCCTGATGAGGAGGCGATCCGCAACCATCACGCCGCGCTCAATGTGCCGTGCGGCGAGGTGCATGAGGTGGCCAGCCTGCTCTGAGTACCGGTGATGGCTGGCTGTTCCCAAAGCCGGCCGGCACGAAAATTGCCTTCTGTCCATGCTGTCGCAGTTCCGGGCGCTTTCATGGCGCCCGCGAGCTGCGACGTCCGCGATCGCGGTGTGCACTGGCCAGTACGTTAACTGTGACGGAACTCGACGACGTCGCCGTCACGCATGACGTAGTCCTTGCCCTCGATCCGGGCCTTGCCGGCCGCCCTCGCTGCAGCGATCGAGCCAGCAGCCATCAGGTCGTCGAACGAGACGATCTCGGCCTTGATGAAGCCGCGCTGAAAGTCGGTGTGGATGACCCCGGCCGCCTCCGGCGCCGTAGCGCCGGCCGGGATCGTCCACGCGCGTGCCTCTTTCGGGCCCGCGGTCAGGAACGTTGACAGCCGCAGAGCCGCGAAGCCCGCCGTGGCCAGCTGTGCGAGGCCAGGCTCGCCCATCCCGAGCTCAGCCAGCAGCTCCGCAGCCTCGGCAGGCTCCAGCTCCGCCAGTTCGGCCTCCGTCTTGGCATCGAGGAAAACCGACTCGGCCGGCGCCACGAGGTCGATCAGCCGCTTGCGCAGTTCGTCGTCTGCGAGCTCGCGGTCGTCTTCGTTGAATACGTAAACGAACGGCTTGGCCGTCAGGAGGTGAAGGTCACGCACGTCGGCCAGCTCCAGGCCGGCGGACGCGGCGCCCGCGAACAGTGTCGTGCCGCGGTTCAGCAGATCCTGTGCGTTCGCCGCCGCCTCGGCAGCTTTTACTTTCTCCGGGTCCTTCGCGAACTTGGCCTCCTTGGCCAGTCGCGGCGTGGCCTTCTCCAGCGTCTGCAGGTCGGCCAGCATCAGCTCGGTCGCGATGGTCTCGATGTCGCGCTCCGGCGACACATCCCCATCTACGTGGCTCACGTCCGGGTCGGTGAAGACACGCACAACCTGACAGATCGCGTCGGTCTCGCGGATGTGCGACAGGAACTGGTTGCCGAGGCCCTGGCCGCCCGACGCGCCCCGCACCAGCCCGGCGATATCCACGAACCGGACCGTGGCCGGCACAATCCGGGCCGAGTCGTAGAGCCGCGCCAGCGCATCGAGCCGTGCGTCAGGGATGCCGACAATGCCAACGTTCGGCTCGATCGTGGCGAATGGGTAGTTCGACGCCAGCGCATTCGCCCTGGTCAGCGCGTTGAACAGGGTCGATTTGCCCACGTTCGGCAAGCCGACAATGCCGATGGACAGACTCACCGCTGAATTCTATTCAACCAAAGGGAACGTGGTCGGCTGGGTTATCGGCACCGCGTCGCGCGCAGCCGTGAGGGCCATCACCACCGCGGTCATCAGGGCTGCAGGCCCGTGCAACGCCCATGTGGCCCTGTGTGAGCCGGGCAATCCACTCATTTCGCCGAGACGGAAGGTTCCAGGATGCCGGAGCCTGGTCCGCTGCGAGTGTCGGGCGTGTCGCGGCCGGAAATGTCGGAGCCGACTGTAACCATCGGAGCATGAACGCGATCTTGCTGCTGATCGGGCTTCTGGTCGGGGCCGCGCTCGGCGCCGCGCTCGGCTACCTGCTGGCCCGGCAGCGGCTGGCTGGCCTGGCCGCCGATCTCTCCGGCCAGACCGCTGCTGCGCAGGAACGAGCTAGGGCCGCCGCGGAGCGGGCCGCCTTGCTGGAGCGGGCCGCGCTCGAGAAGGCCGACCTGGTCGACAGTCAGCTCGCCCAGCGATTCCAGGCGCTTTCGGCCGAGGCGCTCGACCGCACTGCGCGGACGTTCCTCGAGATGGCCGAGGGGCGGCTGAGCGCAGCACGGGCCGCCGCGGCTGGTGACCTGGACAGCCGCAAGGCCGCAGTTGACCAGCTCGTTCAGCCATTGCGCGAGACGCTGGCCCGGCTCGAGAGCCAGCTGCGGGAGGCTGAGGCAGCCCGCCGGTCCTCGCACGCCGCGCTGGCCGAGCAGGTCTCGATTGCCCGCCAGAGCTCGGAGCAGCTGCGCGCCCAGACCCAGGCGCTGGTGACCGCGCTGCGCAGGCCGGAGGCGCGGGGTCGGTGGGGCGAGATGCAGCTTCGGCGAGTGGTTGAACTAGCCGGCATGTCGAGCAAGTGCGACTTCGACGAGCAGGTTGGCGTCAGCACGGCGGATGGCGCGCTGCGTCCGGACATGGTCATCAGGCTGGCAGGCGACAAGAACATCGTGGTGGACTCGAAGGTCTCGCTCGCGGCCTACCTCGAAGCCGCGGAGACCGCCGACGAGGTCGTCCGTGCTGACCGGCTCGCCGCGCACGCACGGCACCTGCGCGAGCACGTGGACCGGCTCGCGGCCAAGGCGTATTGGGCCGCTCTCGGCTCGTCGCCAGAGTTCGTGGTGTTGTTCATCCCCGGCGAGGCGTTCCTCGCTCCGGCCCTCGAGCGCGATCCCAGCCTGCTCGAGCACGCCATGGCGAACCGTGTGCACATCGCCACGCCAACCACACTTGTCACGATGCTGCGGACGGCGCAATACGCGTGGCAGCAGGCGGCCCTCTCCGACCACGCGCGCGCTGTGTTCGAGCTCGGCCGCGAGCTGTACGACCGGATTGCCAGCCTCGGGAAGAGCGTCGATGGCCTCGGGCGGGCGCTGACCAACGCGGTGTCCACCTACAACCGAGCCGTCGGCTCGCTGGAGACCCGCGTGCTGGTGAGCGCGCGCAAGCTGAGCGAGCTGGGCATCGTGCAAGCCGAGCTGGAACAGCCGCGGCCCGTCGAGGAGACGGTTCGGCAACTGTCCGCGCCTGAGCTACTCGTCGAGACGGGGCCTGAGCTCGTCCTGTCGGCCGGTCTAGACCCCGAGCCGACCGGGCAGACTCACGGTTTGCGGGGGCGAGCCATCAGCGCCGCGGGCTAGACCTGCGCCCCCGGCCGGGGGGAGGAATGGAGGACGCGCCGACGGGGCAGCTAATCCGCCGGGACAGCCCGGCCAGGCCCGAAAGGACCAAAGCCGACCGCACTGATGCCGGGGAGACTGGTTCTTTGGCCTGGGCCAGCAGGGAGGCCGACGCCGACACAGAACCCGACGTCGGCATAGCAGCCGACGGCGACACAGAACCCGACGCTGGCACAGAACTCGAGGGCGGCCGCCCGATAGGTGGCCGCCGGTACCGCACCGAACATCCGCCACATCAGCGGCAGCCGGCCTACGAGACGGCTCGGGCGCAAGCGACGCCGCTCCCATCTGGTTTCAGGGCCTGGGGAACGCTCGGCGGCCTGCTCGCATGGTGCCTCATCAGCTGCCTGCTAGCCGCGTGGCTACACCAGGCCGTGGTGGCCGGCCTGGGCTTTTGCGCCGGAAGCGCGCTTGCAGCGTTGTCCTGCCGACCCGCGGCGCTCCTCCGCATGGTGGTGGCCGTACCAGCAGTTCTCGCGGTCGCGGAGATCCTCGCGCAGCTCGCCACGCTGCCGCCGGGTGGGCGCCACGGTCTCGCGGTACCGGTGGCCGGGGGAACGCTGCTGATGCTGGCCGCGGTCGCGCCGTGGCTGTTCGCGGGCACTGCCGCTGCGCTAGCGATCGCGCTGTTCCGGGGCCTGCCGCAATGCGTCCGCGACCTGCGCGCTGAGCTCCGCGGGCGGGCACCGCAGACTCAGCAGACATGGCGGGCGTCCCGAGCACAGCAGGTGCCAGGAGCACGCCAAACTCCGCAACCGTCGCGAGTACATCGAGCGCCGTAGAGCCGACCACCAGCGGGCCGACCGCCAGCGGGCTGACCGCCAGGAGCTGACCGCCAGGGTTAGCCGGCCTGGCGGGCCGCAGGCTGGCGTAGCTCCCTGGGCAGGCCGAAAGTCATCCGCTCAGGTACGGCTTCGACCTCCTCGACCGCGCCAAAGCCGCACTCGGCGAGCCGCTCCAGCACCCCGGTCACGAGGTCCTCGGGCACCGAGGCGCCGCTGGTCACGCCCACGGTGGTCACGCCGTCCAGCCAGGCCGGATCCAGCTCGGACGCGTCGTCGAGCAAATAAGCGGCAGGCGCCCCGGCGTCGCGGGCGACCTCTACCAGGCGGACCGAGTTGGAGGAATTCCGGGACCCGACGACGATGACGACATCAGAGTCCGCTGCGATTGCCTTGACGGCGGTCTGGCGGTTCTGGGTCGCATAGCAGATGTCGTCGCTGGGCGGGTCGATCAGCTGCGGGAACTTCTCCCGGAGCGCTGCCACCGTCTCGGCAGTCTCGTCCACCGACAGCGTGGTCTGCGACAACCAGGCGACCCGCGCTGGGTCGCGCACCTGTACCGACTCGCCGCCCGATGGGCCGTCCACCAGGTGGATGTTGGCCGGTGCCTCCCCGGCGGTGCCGATGACCTCCTCGTGGCCTTCGTGGCCGATGAGCAGGATGTCGTAATCCTGGGCGGCGAACCGGCGCGCTTCATTGTGGACCTTTGTGACAAGCGGGCAGGTCGCGTCGATGGTCCGCAGGCTGCGATCCTTCGCCTCCTGGCGCACCTCTGGGGAGACGCCGTGAGCGGAGAAGACAACGACCGAGCCCTCGGGGACAGCCTCGGTCTCGTCGACGAAGATCGCGCCGCGCTGCTCGAGCGTGCGGACAACGTGAACGTTGTGGACGATCTGCTTGCGGACGTACACCGGGGCGCCGAACCGCTCCAGCGCCTTTTCCACCGTCTGCACGGCCCGATCGACGCCCGCGCAGTAACCACGCGGCTTGGCCAGTAGTACACGGCGGGACAGAGCAGGCATGCGCCCCAGTGTAGATGGGCCCAAGCTGCTACCAACCAAGGACTACGGTCCCCGCTGGGAGGGAATCTGGTCTCCAGAACGCCGACCCGCCGGACTGCCGGGCCGCCGGTGCGGGACCGCGCTGGCCTGGCCTGGCATGCTGGTCACCAACAGGGGGAAAGATCTGGCGGCCCGGACACACCGCTGCGTCGGCCTGGCGCGGCACCAGGTGCGATCGCCGTCGGCGTGCCCGCGGGCCATTTCGGGCAGCCGGCCGGCGAGTCCGGGCGGTTAGCTGAGGGAGAACGATCAATCGATGGACATCCCGCAAGTCGGAGATCAGGCGCGGAAGGCGCCAACGCAGGCGATCAGGGCCGTGTTCGCCGGGATCGGCAAGATCCTGCTGGCCGCCGACCGCCCGCCGGCCGGCCCGCGGCCAGCCGGGCCTAAGCACGCCGCGCCGGCAGGGCGCGTGCATCAGGGCGCAGCGCACCAGGCCGCAGCGCACCAGGCCGCAGCGCCGCAGGCCGCCGCGCCGCAGGCCGCAGCAGCCGCTTCGGCGGCCGCGGGCCAGCGGTGGCGGTCACTCGACGAGACCGGCAACGTCCGGCTGCTGTCGACGGAGGAGCTGACCGTGGGCCATGGCACCGTGGTATCGGCGGCACCGCTGCCGATACCACGGGATGCGGAAGGTCAGGAGCAGGCCGACATGGCGAGCGCTACGAGCCGGCCGCTGACGGGGAACGTGCCCATCGGGGCCGGTTTCGTCGTCCACGCGCTGCCGCTGCCGGGCTACGACGCCATGCCCATTGCCTCGATCCGGGCCCGGCTGCGCAGCCTGGACGTGGATCAATTGCAGGCTCTGCTGGTGCACGAGCACAAGAACGCCGAGCGGCCGGAGATCATCGCCATGATCGAGCGACGCATCCAGAAGCTCGAAAACGGCGGCTGAGCGGCCAGGAAGGGCGGGCCCGCGTGCCGCTAGAGACCTCGGAGCAGTCACCTGCTCCGGTGCGCACCGTCCTGCGCCTGGTCGGGGACTGGATCGGCCGGCTTGGCCGGATCTGGGTCGAGGGCCAGATCGCGGAGCTGGCCAGGCGCGGCGGCACGGTGTTCCTGGTCCTGCGCGACCCGGTCGCCGCGGTGTCAGTCCGGGTCATCTGTACCGCCGCCGTGCTCGACGCGACCAGCCCGCCGCCCACCGAGGGCAGCCGGGTGGTCGTCTGGGCCAAGCCAGAGTTCAACGCCGCCAAAGGCTCATTCGCACTCAGCGCCGCGCAGATCAGGTCTGTCGGCATCGGTGACCTGCTGGCCAGGATCGAGCGACTGCGGACGGCGCTGGCGGCCGAGGGGCTGTTTGCCGCCGAGCGCAAACGCCGGCTGCCGTTCCTGCCGAGATCAGTGGGCCTGATCTGCGGGCGCGATTCCGCGGCCGAGCGCGACGTCCGGCAGAACGCCGCACACCGCTGGCCGGCCGTCCGGTTCCGGGTGGAGCACGTCGCGGTGCAGGGCCCGCACGCCAGCGAGGAGGTCATTGGCGCGCTGCAGCAGTTGGACGCCGATCCCGAAGTTGACGTCATCATCATCGCCCGCGGTGGCGGCTCGCTGGAGGACCTGCTGCCATTCTCCGACGAGGAACTCGTCCGGGCTGTCGCCGGCTGCGTCACACCGGTGGTGAGTGCAATCGGCCACGAGCAAGACGTGCCCCTGCTCGACCTGGTCGCCGACGTCCGCGCGTCGACGCCGACCGACGCAGCCAGGCGCGCGGTGCCGGACGTGGCCGAACAGCTCGACCTGATCGGCCAGCTCCGTGGCCGCGCTCGCAGGTCGGTCGCCGGGCGGCTGGACCGCGAGGGATCCTGGCTCGCCGCGATCACCTCCCGCCCGGTCCTTGCCAGCCCGGGGCGCGAGATCGACCGACGGGAGGAGCAGGTGCAGGGCCTCGCCGAGCGAGGCCGGCTGGCCATGGCGACAACCATCGACCGGGCAGGCGACGATCTCGCGCATCTGCGGGCCCGGCTGATTGCCCTGTCGCCTGCCGCTACGCTCCGGCGCGGGTACGCGATCGTCCAGCGCTCCGACGCCAGCGTTGTGCTATCGGCCAGCCAGGTCGCTGCCGGGGATCCGCTCACGGTGCGGTTCGCCAGCGATCAGCTCCAGGTGACGGCCAGATAGCCGGGCGTCCGGACACTAGGCTGGCGCTGTGGCGGCGCCAGGTGGAAATGCGGGCAGAGACAAGGCGGACGGGCCCGTCCGCCCGCCGTACGAGCAGGCACGAGACGAGCTCACCGAGCTGGTCCGGCGCCTGGAAGCCGGCGGCCTGACCCTCGAGGAGTCGCTCAGGCTCTGGGAACGGGGGGAGGAGCTCGCCGCCATCTGCGAGGAATGGCTCGAGGGCGCGCGGGCGCGGCTCGCGGCGGCTCTCGCCAGCACCGAGAAGCCTGGCACCGACAAGAACAGCCAGAATCCGGGCGCACCGTTCTGAGCCTCAGCCTCGTGGCGGCCCGTGCCCTACCCTGGCCGGGAGCCGAGCCGGGCCAGCACCACGAGCACACCGTCGGCAAGCTGGCGGGCCCGGGAAATGTCGGTCGCCAGCGATATCTCGGTAACGGCGAGCAGCATGGCGCCGGTCATCACGATCGCCGCGGCTTCATCGAGTGGCTCGCCGCTCCGGGCAAAAAACTCGGTATTCCTGGTCACCCAGTCCGATACCCGCCGCCGCCACATCAGCTCGAACCCTGGCGGCCCGTCGCCGCGGGCAAACATCGCCGTCGAATCGCGCCGTTCGATGGCCACGTCAAGGTAACCGCGAGCGCCGGCGAGCAGCAGCCGCATCGGATCAGCCACACCTGCCTCGCGAGCCTGCCGCACCGCCGCGCGCGTCCGGGCCTCATGCGCGTCGTTCAGCTCCTCATACAGGGCCAGGTACAGGTCGGCCTTGCCGGCGAAGTGGTGGTACAAGCTGCCGACGCTGGCGCCTGCTACCGCAACGATGTCCGTGATGGCAGCCTGCGCGTAGCCCTGCTGCAAGAACACCTCGCGGGCCGACGCGAGGAGCGTGACCCGCGTTGAGGCGCCACGGTCAGCGGGGCGGCCCGCGTGCGCTATCTGCTCAGTGACCATCCGCCTCGACGTTCCGTTTGACGCCCGTGGTGGGCGGCAGGCCACGCGGCCAGCCAGTTACATAGGATTTCACTAGGACGGCCGACAGGGAAGGCGCTGACGATGAGCGACGGTCTGGCACGGCAGGACGGCGGCCCAGGTGGTGTCGCAGGTGCTCCCGGGGTTGCCGGTGCCGTCAGCGAGACCGGACAGCCAGCCTTCGCGCCGCCCGAGCCAGGCAAGTACGCTCCGGACCGCAACCTCGCCATGGAACTAGCCCGGGTAACCGAGGCCGGGGCGATGGCATCAGCCCGGTGGGTGGGTCGCGGCGACAAGAACGGTGCCGACGGGGCCGCTGTCAACGCAATGCGACAGCTGATCAACACCGTCTCGATGAACGGTGTTGTCGTGATCGGCGAGGGCGAGAAAGACAACGCTCCGATGCTGTACAACGGCGAGCAGGTCGGAGATGGCAGCGGGCCGCTGTGCGACGTGGCGGTCGACCCGATCGACGGCACCCGGCTGACGGCCAACGGGATGCCCAACGCCATCTCGGTCATCGCCGTCAGCGCTCGCGGATCGATGTACGACCCGTCCGCCGTCTACTACATGTCGAAGCTCGTCGCCGGGCCCGAGGCGGCGGCCCTCGTCGACATCGATGCGACGCCGGCGGCCAATGTCGCCGCTGTGGCGAGGGCCAAGAGGTGCGCTCCGTCCGATGTGACAGTCGTGATGCTGGACCGGCCGCGGCACGGCGAGCTCATCAACCAGGTGCGCGACGCCGGCGCCCGCATCAAGCTGCTGACCGACGGGGATGTGGCGGGCGCGATCCTGGCTGCCAGGGAAGGCTCCGGTGTTGATCTGCTGCTCGGGATCGGCGGCACCCCGGAGGGCGTCATCGCAGCCTGCGCCGTCAAGTGCCTCGGCGGGGTGATCCTTGGCAAGCTCGCACCCCGTGACGACGCCGAGCGGGACAAGGCCCTTGCGGCCGGCCACGACCTGAGCCGGGTGCTCCGCACCGAGGACCTGGTGGCGTCCGACGATGCGTTCTTCGCGGCGACCGGCATCACCGACGGCGATCTGCTGGCCGGGGTCCGCTACCGCGGAGCTGGTGGTGCCACCACTCACACCCTGGTCATGCGGGCCAGGTCGGGCACGGTCCGCAACATCTACAGCGAGCACGCCCTCTGGAAGGTCGGCTCGTATTCCTCCGTCGCCTACTAGCGGGTCTCCGGGCCGTCGACTCCGGCACTATACGGCGGTATTGGGATCGCGCCCGGCCGCTTCCGGCGGCGGCCGCCGAACGAACCGCGCAGCCACGGCGGCACTCAGCAGGTCGGCCGCCGTCATTAGCACCCTGGACACCAGGACGACGGCGGCGGCATCGGCAGTGCTCAGCACGGAGCCCAGCAAGACGAGCAGCAGCACATCCCGGATGCCCGCCCCGGCGGGGGCAAATACCACGATGAAGCCAACGCTCCAGGCGAAGGCGAAGCCGCCGACGGCCACAAGGGCGGTCTTGCCAGCGGGCGCGCCGAGCCGGGTGGCGAGGATCCAGATCTGCAGGCCGTAGCAGATCCAGGTGCCGAACGACCAGCCCATCGCGCGCAGCAGCGCGGGCGCGGTCAGCGGCTGCTCGAGCGGGGGCTGGCGCGCCAGCCGCAGCAGCCAGCTGATGAGCGCGTTGAGGATGGGCGGGTACAGCATGACCAGCAGGACCGGCGCAGCGAGCAGTGCCCACCGGTAGGGCATCGGCCCGGCCGCGAACGGCAGGGTGACGAGTGCCATCAGCAGCCCGGCTATCAGCGTGAGCAGCATCACGAGAACCGAGGCACTGGCCGAGCGGGAGCGAGGCACGCGATACTCCCGGCCGAGCTCCATCTGCGCGAGGACGGGCCAGACCGAGCCCGGCAGGTACTTCCCGATCTGGCCGACCAGCATTATCCGGGCGGCGGCGCTCAGCGGGAGCGGCGAGCCCATCGAGCCGAGCAGCAGCCGCCACATCTGGACCGTCGTGGCCAGGGCGGCCAGGATGCTCACTATCGCAGCGGCCAAAGACCAGAACCCGAGCTCGCCGAGCGCGCCCCTGATCTGCGCCCAGTCGGTGACCACCGCATAACAGGCCAGGCCAACCGCGGCGAAGACGAATGCCCACCGGACCGGCCGGCTGGCAACGAGCCGGCCAAGGACCGCAAGTACCCGGCGGCCAGGCGGCGCGGGCGACGGCTGTGTGCCGCCCCCCGCCGCACCCGCAGGCGCGGTCATCCTTGGCTCTGGCACGTGGTCGCCTTCATCTCGCGGGCTCGTCATCTCACTGGGCATAGCCGGCCCCCCGACAGCCCCGGTACCCGGCAGAGTTAGCGTACCGAGTGCGGAATATCACCAGTCCGGCATTGCCGCTAGGGTGTAGCTGCCCGGCGCGGCCGGCCACCGGTCCTGACGGGAGCGAGATGGCATCCGGACTGCGGGCGATGCAGCCACCAGCTGACGTTGTCCGAGCGCGGCGACCGACAGCGGCCGGCCAGCCGCGCCAGTGTCATTGGGCCGCACGTTTTCTCGGTGCGGTTCCGCAGGACGCGGCGCGGTTTAGCAATCGCGGGCTGACCGAATAATTTACCAGCTGTTGCAGATCGGAGAAGTTGTTCTTGCGGCTGGCAAGTCATTCTGCCAGTAGCCTTAGCGATATGAGTATCGAGTCAGCGGTACATAGACCCGTGCCCTCTGCCCGGCAGCGATATGTGGCGCAGCTGAGCAGCGGTAATCGCGCGCACATATTCGGCGTCGGGGCGCTCGCGACTGTTATCGCTGCTTTTTATTCTGTCTACGCCCTGGTCCTTTACGCCATGTACCGCGATAGCTCGTACGACCTCGTTATCTTCGATCAGGCTGTCCGGTCTTATTCGCGCTTCCACTTCGGTGTTTCCATTATCAAGGGCTTGCATAATGGATTCAGCCCGTATTTCTCGGTGCTGGGCGACCATTTCTCACCGATCGATATCGCGCTCGGGCCGCTGTACTGGATCTGGGACGGCCCGCAGACCCTGCTTGTCGCGCAGCCCGTCCTGTTCGCGCTCGCCATCCCGTGGATCTGGGTCTTCACCCGGCGTGCCTTCGGCTGGGGTGGCCGGAAGGCGACGACGGCCGCTTACCTGGTCTCCGTGGCGTATGGACTGAGCTGGCCGATCGCCGCCGCTGTGGCCTACGACTTTCACGAGGTGGCTTTCGCGCCACTGCTGATCGCTATCGCCCTCGAGCGCCTGCAGGCGGGGAAGCTACGCGGCGGGCTCATCGCGCTCGGACTGCTCCTGCTGGTCAAGGAGGACATGGGGCTGCTCGTGGCCGGGATCGGCGCCGCGCTGGCCGTCTCACCGTCGCTGACGGTCCGGCGGCAGCGGCTGGTCGGGGTGATGCTCATCGTCGTGGGTGCTGCCTACACGATGCTGGCCACCGATGTGCTCATCCCGGCCTTCGGCGGCCGGGCGAACTACTACTGGGCCTATTCACGCCTGGGCCACAATGTTCCGCAGGTGGTTCTGCACCTGATCGAGCACCCAGGGCAATTCCTGCGGACGATGCTCGTCCCGCGGATCAAGCTCCACACGATGGAATGGCTGCTCGCCCCGTTCTGCGTGCTGCCGCTGCTCTCGCCGATCAGCCTGGCCGCGCTGCCCCTGCTCGTCGAGCGGATGCAAGGCGAGGGATTCCCCTCCTGGTGGGGAACGAAGTATCAGTACAACGCGTTTCTTGTCGTCATTCTCGTGTTCGCCGCCGTCGACGGCGCGACCAGGCTGGATCGCTGGCTACGGCGATTCTGGCGGTGGTACGCGGGCGCGGACGGTGCCGCCACTGCCGAGGCCGGAGTGCCCGCGCCGCCGAACCCGGCTGCAAGGATGGCCCCGGCCACGGCGGATGCTCGCGGGCCGACGCCTGAGGTGCTGCCTGCGACAACCGGGCTCGCGGGCACGAGCAGCCCTGCCAGCGGCGCCCGGCGGCTCCCGGTCAATGCGGTCGCTCTCCTCTGCTGCGGCGCCATGTGCCTCGCAGCCCTCTTCACAGTGCCCAAGTTCGCGCTGGGGATCGCCCTCCACCCGGGCTTCTATCAGCAGACAGCCAACAGCCGCGCTGCCGCCGCGGCGGACGCGGTCGTGCCGAGCGGGGTCGTGGTGGCGGCGGCTAACTACCTCGGCCCCGAACTCTCGCGCCGCGACACCGTCCTGCTGTGGGACGGCGACGGCTATACGCCGCCGTTTGCCGCACCATGGGTCGTGGCTGACGTCCAGCGGCCCGAGATGACCTTCGGCGGGCTAGACGAGCAGCGCGCCGACGTCATCTATCTGCGCCAGCACGGATATCGGGTCATCTTCGAGCGTGACGGCTACCTCGTGCTGCACCGGCAGGGTCCGCCGCACCTGGCCGTGGCGCCGCAGCACATGACCTTCGGCCCGGCGGCGCCCCGATGAGCGCCCGGGCTACCGAGACCGGCAAGAACCCGGAGACCGGGAAGAACCCGGCAGCCGAGGCCATCGGCGGCGGGCCGGCTGCCGACTGGCCAGGGCGCGTCTTTCGCCAGCTGACCGTGCTGCCGACACTGCTGGCGATCGCCTGGCTGCTCGCCGGGCTACCCCTGCTGCTGATCGGCCACTTCACGCCGCTGCTGATGGTGATCCTCGCCGGGCCGCTGGCGGTGATCCTGGTGGTCCTGGGCTTCCGCTGGATATCCGGCCCGGCGCAGGGCCTGCTTGCGGCGCGCGGCGCCGCTCCGGCGCGGACGCCCTGGTGGGTGATCATCGCCCTCGTTGCCGTAGCGGTGGCGTTCGGCCTCGACCAGCTCGCCTACCACTCCCAGCAGATCATCATCAACCGCGATCCGGCCTCCTACACCCAGTTCGGGATCTGGCTCGCAAAGCACGGCTCGCTTCCTATCCCGGCGGACGGCGCGGCGTTCGGCGGCTACAGCAAAGCCATCTTCTTCAACTCGCCGGCCTTCTACCAGGTCGGTCACACACTCGTGCCGCAGTTCATGGCTGGCGAGCCAATGACGCTCGCGCCCGCATTCTGGCTCGGCGGGCTGAGCGCGGTGACCGCCATGGGTGCGCTGCTCGGCGCGTGCGGGGTCCTGGTCGCGGGCGGCCTGGTCGGGCGCCTCGTCGGTCCGCGGTGGGCGCCGCTCGGTGCCCTGATACTCGCGCTCACCCTGCCTGAGCAATACACGAGCCGGTCAAACTTCAGTGAGCCGCTCGCCCAGCTGGTTTTCCTCGGCGGGCTCAGCCTGATAGTCGACTCGTTCTCACGAAATGACGAGGTCCGCAGCAAGCTCGCCGCCCTCGGCGGTCTCGCCCTCGGCATCACGCTGCTCGCGCGTATCGACGGCGCCAGCGACCTGCTCCCGCTGATCCCGTACTGCGGACTGCTGGTGCTTGGCCGGGCCCGGCAGGCATGGCCCATGATCGGCGGGGTCATCCTTGGCGGTTTGTACGGTCTCATCGACGGCGTGGTTCTGAGCCGGCAATACCTCGGCACTATTAAGGGCTCGCTGCTACCGCTGGCCCTGCTCGGCGTTGTCGTGCTCGTCGTCACAGCGCTGACCGTGAGGCACCGCTGGGACGCCGGGATCCCGCAGCTGCGCACCGACCGGCTGCCGAACGCCGCCGCGGCTGCTGCCTGCCTGGTCACGATCGGCCTGGCTATCCGCCCGTACGTGCAGACAGTCCGTGCCCCGATCCCGCCAGCATCGGCTGCGGCGATGGCCTTCTGGCAGGCCGCTGACCACCTGCCCATCCAGCCCGACCGGCAGTACTACGAGATCAGCCTGCACTGGGTGTTCTGGTATCTCGGCGTGCCGGCCGTCGTACTGGCCACCGTCGGGGCTGCGCTGCTCGCACGCCGCTGTCTGCAGGGCAACGCGCCCGCCTGGACGCTGCCGCTGATGTCGTTCGCCTGGATCATCGTGAGCGTCCTGTACCGGCCAGGGATCACGCCCGACCAGCCGTGGGCCAGCAGGCGGCTGGTACCCGGTGTCCTGCCGGGCCTGATCGTGCTGGCGTTGTGGGCGGTTAACTGGCTCGTCGGCTGGCTGCGCCAGCAGGGCGCCAACGCGGTGCTGCGCGGCTTCGTCGTCATTGTGCTCGCGGGTGTGCTGGCAATCCCGGCTGCGGTGACCAGCTGGGGGCTCTCATTGCGCAGCGGCGGCCCGGCCGGGGTCCGGCTCGTGGCAGACGGCCTCGGGGACACGGTGACCTTCGGCGGTCAGGTGGCCGCCGTCGAGAAGATGTGCGCAGCGATTCCGCCCGACTCGTCCGTCCTGCTGACCGAAACCGTGGGTCATGGTTTCGCCCAAGTGATCCGGGGCGACTGCGGCCTGCCGACGGCGATCGTGCTTGATCCCACCCCGAGGAAGGTGCGCCTGCTCGCGGCCGATATCCGCCGGGCCGGCCGCAGGCCCGTCATGCTCGGTGCCTCCGGGGGCTATCTGGCGGGCTACGGCGGCGAGGCACCCGCGCACGTGCTGTCGCTCAGGATGAACGGCGATCCGCATACCTTTGTAACGGCGCCACGGCAGCCCTTGCCGATGAATTTTGATGTCTGGATGTCGGAGTTTCCGAAGTGACAGTGCTCTCCGGCCGGGACTCCGGCCTCGCCGACGATCGTCAGCCACCTCCGGCTCCGCAAACTGCGCCGCACCCAGTGCAGGCCGAGCCGGCCAGTGATCCTTATGTCTCGATCGTCCTGCCCTGCCACAACGAGGAGGGACACGTCGTCGAGGAGGTGGCCCGGATCTGCGCTGCAATGGACGCTAGCTGCTACGACTACGAGCTCGTCGCCTATGACGACGCCTCTACCGATGGCACGCTCGCCCGCCTTCAGGACGCAGCGTCGCAGTTCCCGCATCTCCGGGTCGTTCACTTCCCGCGGAACGGCGGGTCGGGGACGGTCCGGCGGATCGGCACCCGCCAGGCCAGGGGCAAGATCGTCGTCTGGACGGACGCCGACATGACCTATCCGAATGAGCGCATTCCGGAGCTCGTCGGGATGCTGGACTCCGAAGAGTTCGTCGACCAGGTGGTCGGCGCGCGAACCACCGAGCAGGGCACGCACAAGTTGCTGCGGGTGCCGGCCAAGTGGTTCATCCGCAAGCTGGCGGAGGTGCTCACCAATTCGTCGATTCCTGACCTGAACTCGGGCTTGCGCGCCTTCCGCCGTGAGGTCGCGCTGCCGTACCTGCGTCTGCTGCCGCCCGGCTTCTCGTGCGTGACGACGATCACGATCGCCTTTCTGTCCAACCAGCACGATGTGAAGTACGTCCCGATCGAGTACGCCAAGCGGGCAGGCAAGTCAAAGTTCAGGTTCGTCCAGGACGCCTACCGCTACATCCTGCAGGTCCTGCGGATGGTGATGTACTTCAACCCGCTCAAGGTCCTCATGCCGTTGGCGCTGTTCCTCATCGGCCTAGGCGTCGCCAAGGGCATCTACGACATGGTCGTGCACCCGCTCTACTTCGCGATCAACACGATCCTCATACTCGTCAGCGGCCTCATCATCGCCACGCTCGCATTGCTAGCCGACCTGATCGTCCGCTCTCGAGGCGACTTCTAGCCGACCGCGCATACGGCAAGCGGCTCACGGCGCTACAGGCCAGCCTCCGCCACCAGAAAGGCCGTGACCGGCTCGTACAGGTCCGGCTGTACGTTGTCGTCCAGCGGCACTGCTACGTCGATACGGCCCTCGGCCTCGCCCATGAACAGCGCCGGGTCATTGCAGTCGGCGAAGCCGACGACGAGAAGCCCGGCCGCCCCAGCCGCGCCCGCGAACCCGTGATCAGCGACCACGAGATCTGCCATCGGCTGACCGGTATCACGCAGGCCGGCGAGCATCGCCTCCATCGCGGCGGGTAGGTGCGAGTGGGCCAGCCCAGCGTTCCTGCTCACGACGGCTACCCGGTCGATGTACCTCAGCTCACCGGACTCGACGGCGCCGTCGCCGGCGAACCGCGGGCTAGCCCGCCACCCGCGCGACGGCATGAGGATCGTGCAGCCGGCTGCCGCGAGAAGCCTCGAGAGCGGCGCGTGAATAGCCAGCAGCCCCGCCGGATGGCCCGTTCCCATCAGGACGGTGCCACGGGCAGCCGCCACCTCCCCCAGCCTGACCGCCATCGCCGACAACCGGTCTACGGTCAGCTCTGGGTCGATGTAGTCCGGTCCACCCTGCACAGCCGGGTCCGGGCTGACCCCGCACCGGCGTGCCATCTCGGCCAGCACGTCACGCTCGGTCCACGCCCGGTCGAAGGTGAGGCCGAACGTGCATTCCGGGTCGCCCGCTGTCACCCGTCGGTATTTGGCGAGGCTGTCCTGCCGGGGGGTAGCGACCGTGCCAGCGATCGCGTTCGTCACCAGGTAGTCGCGCAGCGAATGCGGGCTCCACCTGGCTGTCGTCAGCCGTGCCGACCTGATCATCGGTCCCCGTCGTGTCGTGTCCCCAGGCGCCCGGACGGCGCGCCCTGACTACCAGTACACCTGCTGCAGGTAACACCGCGGTTGTCCGGACGTGGCCGGAAAGCGAAGCTCGCAGGCGCCCCGCAAGGCAAGCCACACGGCGCCCGGCCAGCAAAACCCGCCCGGGCTCGATCGCGCGAGATCACCGGCTACCAGGGGGGCTGCCGCGGTGCAGCCCGCCAAGCCGTCGCGGCGGCCGTGGTGAAGTCACCCTGATCGTGCCGCCGAAGCCGGCCGTCCGCACTTCGATGACGGCTTGCCCGTGGCCTGGCTCGCGGGCCCAGCGGTCGATCCTCTTCCTGGTCAGCACGGCCGTGCCAGTAGTTTCCACCAGCACCCCCTCCGGCACCACGAGGTGGATCGTTCCGGCCAGAAGCGTCGCGTTCACCACGGTCCGGTTGCTGGTCAGGATCGCCTCGCGCAGGTCGAGCTGGACGTCGCCGAAGATCGCCAGCACAGGCAGGTACTCGGGCACGACCCAGCGACCTGCCCGCGCGTCCCGGCTGAAGACGCCGGTCACGGCCCGCCTGCCGTCCAGTCTGATCGGCTGGTCCGACGGCGCCGCGAGGTCGGTCGTCAGCCCGGCGAGCTCTCCGAGCGTGCGAGCGCGGTACGCGCCCTCGACCCGCTCGGTGTGCTCATCCGGGGTGAGCCGGCCGTCAGCGGCGGCCTCGCCCAGCAACGCGATCACCCGCTCCCGGTCGGAATCCGACGCGCGAAGATCACGTGGCGCCGGGCGGTATGTCACGCTCTGACGATACTCCAGCCAGCATCGCGGCCGTCGTCGCCAGCCGGCCGGCTGCCGCAGCCATCCACCCCGCTGGGCCAAGTGCACGAAAGTGACAATCACCCGCAAAGACCAGGGTGACTGCCACTCTCGCGCCCCTTGGGCAGCGCCAGCCGAGTCCCTACTGCCGCCCCTTGGGCAGCGCTAGCCGAGTCCCTACTGCCGCCCCTTGGGCAGCGCTAGCCGAGTCCTTACTGCCGCCCCTTGGGCAGCGCTAGCCGAGTCCTTGCTGCCGCGCACCTGAGGACGGCCGCGAACCGCGACGACCACGTTCCCTGTTAGTTTCGTCTTAGCAAGTAACCGCAGCGCGCAGGGAGTGCCAACGACGTGAGCGAGGCCACGAGCAACGGGGCCGCGGGCAGCCGCGGGCTGCGCGGGGCACATTACAAGTGGGTCGCGCTGTCCAACACGACGCTCGGGATGCTGGCAGCGACCGTTAACGCGTCCATCGTGATCATCGCGCTGCCGGCCATCTTCCGCGGCATCAAGCTGAACCCGCTTGAGCCCAGCAACATCAGCTACCTGCTGTGGATGCTCATGGGCTACCTGGTCGTGTCTGCGGTGCTTGTGGTCACCCTTGGCCGGCTCGGCGACATCTACGGCCGGGTCCGGATGTACAACGCCGGCTTTTTGATCTTCGGGCTCGCCGCGCTGGCGCTGCCGTTCGACCCGCTTACCGGACCCGGCGGCGCGCTCTGGCTGATCGGCTTCCGGATCATCCAGGCAGTCGGCGGCGCGATGATCATGGCCAACTCGCCCGCGATCCTGACCGACGCCTTCCCGCCGAACCAGCGTGGCACCGCCATGGGCATCAACCAGGTCGCGGGTATTTCCGGGCAGTTCATCGGCCTGATTCTCGGCGGCGTGCTGGCGGCCGTCGACTGGCGGCTGGTATTCATCGTCTCGGTGCCCATCGGGCTCGGCGGCACGATCTGGTCGTATCTCAGCCTCAAGGAGATCGGCATCCAGACGCCGGCCAGGATCGACTGGCTCGGCAACGTGACGTTCGGGGTCGGCCTTATCGCGCTGCTGACCGGCATCACCTACGGGATCCAGCCCTACGGGGGACACTCGATGGGCTGGACGAGCCCGTTCGTGCTAGCTGGCCTGTTCGGGGGTGTTGCCCTCCTGGTGGCGTTCTGCTTCATCGAGACCAGGGTCGAGGCGCCGATGTTCGACCTGCGCCTCATGAAAATCAGGGCATTCGCGGCCGGCACCGGGGCAACGCTGCTCGCCTCCATCGCCCGTGGCGGATTGCAGTTCATGCTCATCATCTGGCTCCAGGGCATCTGGCTGCCGCTGCACGGCTACGCCTACAAGGACACGCCGCTGTGGTCGGGCATCTACCTGCTGGCGCTCACCGTCGGCTTCGTCGCGTCCGGGCCGCTATCCGGCTGGCTGTCGGACCGCCATGGCGCCCGTGCGTTCGCCTCAGGCGGGCTAGTGGTGTCGGCGCTGGCGTTCGGCGGGCTGGAGCTGATCCCGGTGAACTTCAGCTATCCCGAATTCGCCGCGCTGATCTTCGTCGCGGGCGCGGGCATGGGGCTGTTCTCCGCCCCTAACGCCGCCGCGATCATGAACAGCGTTCCCGCCAGGCAGCGCGGCGCCGCCTCGGGCATGCTGGCCACGTTCCAGAACGCAGGTTTCGTCCTGTCGATAGGCGTGTTCTTCTCGCTGATGATCGCCGGACTTGCCGCGACGCTGCCTGGCACGCTGACCGGCGGCCTGACCGCGCAGGGCGTCCCACACGCCATCGCAGCCAAGATCGGCTCACTCCCGCCGGTGGGCAGCCTGTTCGCCGCGTTCCTCGGCTACAACCCGATCCGTGCGCTGCTCGCGCCTACCGGCGTGCTAGGCCACTTGCCGTCGGCACACGTAGCGCTGCTGACCGGCAAGGCATTCTTCCCCCAGCTGATCTCGCAGCCGTTCCACCACGGCCTGGTGATCGTCTTCAGCATGGCGATGTTCCTGCTGTTGGTCGCGGCCGGCGCGTCGGCACTGCGTGGGGGCCGGTTCGTCTATGAGGAAGGGAACGGGACCGCCCCGGCAGCTGCCGGATCCGCCACCGCGGCCGGCGGACCGGCGGCGACCAATGGTGCCCGCGCCGTGGCGAACGGCCAGACCGGCGCGACAGGCCAGCCAGCCGCTGACGGACCAGCCGCTGGGAAAGAACAACTGTCGCCGGACGGTCAGAGCCGTGCGCGCGCCGCGGGCCAGCGCGCTGATCCTGATTCGTGACAACTCCGGTCCGCTAAGGGGCGTGGCGCCCGCCAGCGAGCTATGGCGACTGTTGCCGGCCGATGGCGACCGTTATGACTGATATTTTGCCTGCTTTACGGCTTTTGGGGCAGCGCTAACGGTCGCCATAGCCTTCCGGCGGTCGCCATCGGCCGGCAAGGGTCGCCATCAGCCCACCGAGCGGTCGCCAAAGGCCGGCGACGGCCGCCATCAGCCCGCCGAGCGGTCGCCAAAGGCCGGCGACGGTCGCCATCAGCCCGGCGCGGGGTGCGATGGGCCGGCTAGCAAAGGCCGCCGAGGACGATTCGCCGGCGCCAGCACGAGGTCGACGATGGCGTGTGACCACTGATATAATTAGCTCTGTGAACGATCTATCGAGCGCAGCTGCCGGTGACCTGCTCGGCGCGATCAGCCTGGTGCGGCGCACGACGCGGCGCGCCGTCCGGCAGGTATGGCACGCTGAGCCGCTGCCACCGGCCCAGTCCGAGCTGCTCCGGCTCGCCGCTAGCCGGCCTGGCATCACCGTCGCGGATGCTGCTCACGAGCTCCAGCTCGCCGCGAACACCGTGAGCACGCTCGTCGGCAGGCTCACCGCCGCCGGGCTCCTGTGCCGCGGGCGCAGCGCCAGCGACGGCCGCGCCGCTCTGCTCACCGCGACCGAACAGGGCCGGAGCAGGCTAGCGGCCTATCGAGACCTGCGGGCCGAGCTGGCCGGGGTGGCCTTGGCCAGGCTTCCGGCCGCCGACCGGCACGCCCTGGCTGCAGCGGTTCCGGCCTTGCTACGGCTGGCGGAGGGAATGAGCGCCGGTGACCGAGCCGCCTGACACCGACTTCGGCCTGGGCACCGCCACCGCCACGAGCGGCGCCGCCCCGGCACCGGACATTCCGGCGGGCACAGGGTCAGCGACGACGGGCGGACGCGGCAGCGCCGTGCTCTGCTCGGGCCTGACCTACCGGTTCGGCACCTACACCGCGGTCGATCACGTCGACGTTCGCATTGAGCGTGGTGAGACGTTCGGCCTGCTCGGGCCGAACGGTGCCGGCAAGACCACCACGATCCGCATGCTGACCACCCTGCTGCGGCCGATGGCCGGCACCATCAGCGTTCTCGGCGTCAGTGCCGCGGAGCGGCCCATGCTGGTCCGCCGGATGATCGGCTACGTGCCGCAGCTGCTGTCGGCCGATGCCACCTTGACCGGCCGGGAGAACGTCGAGCTGTTTGCCCGGCTGTTCGACGTGCCCCGGTCACAGCGACGCGAGCGGGTCGAGGCGTCGCTCGCGGCGATGGGGCTGACCGAGCCCGCCGGGCGGCTCGTCAAGACCTACTCCGGCGGCATGATCCGCCGGCTGGAGCTCGCCCAGGCACTTGTGAACGCTCCTAGCCTGCTCGTCCTCGATGAGCCGACCGTCGGCCTGGACCCGATCGCGCGGACCGACGTGTGGGAGTACATCGCGGCCCTGCGCGCTCAGATCGACATGACAGTGCTGATGACGACGCACTACATGGACGAGGCCGACACCTACTGCGACCGGATCGCGCTCATGCACCGCGGCTCAATCCGAGCGACCGGCTCGCCCGGCACGCTCAAGGCGACCCTGGGCGCGGGCGCCACGCTGGACGACGTGTTCCGCCACTACACCGGCGGCACCCTCGACGACAACACCGGGTCAGGAGGCATCCGTGACGTCCGCCGCGCCAGGCGCACCGCCCGCCGTCTTGGCTGACACGGCGGCGCTGCCGGCTGACTCGCCGGCCACCATCGTGCGCCGGCTCGCCAGCCGAATCGTGACGCTGTGCTGGGTTGAGCTGCGCAAGATCCGGCACGACCGCACCGAGCTCTACACCAGGGCGATCCAGCCCGCGCTGTGGCTACTCATCTACGGCGAGGTGTTCACCAAGATCCACGCGATCCCGACACCGGGCGGCATCCCGTACCTCGCCTACCTGGCACCCGGCATCCTCGCTCAGTCGGCCCTGTTCATCGCGATCTTCTACGGCATCCAGATCATCTGGGAGCGCGACGCGGGGGTGCTGACCAAGCTCATGGTCACCCCGACACCGCGCGCCGCGCTGATCACCGGCAAGGCGTTCGCCGCTGGCGTGCGGTCGGTCGTGCAGGCGACCGTGGTGGTCATCTTGTCTGCCATCCTCGGCGTCGCTTTGACCGGCAACCCGGTCAAGCTCGTCGGCGCGGCGTGCGTCGTTGCGCTCGGGTCGGCGTTCTTCTCCTGCCTCTCAATGACCATCGCTGGCCTGGCACTTTCCAGGGACCGGCTCATGGGCATCGGCCAGGCGATCACCATGCCGCTGTTCTTCAGCTCGAGCGCGCTGTACCCGGAAAAGATCATGCCGGGCTGGCTCCAGGCGATCAGCCGGTGTAACCCGCTGTCCTACCAGGTAGATGCCCTCCGCGGGCTGCTCATCGGAACGCCTGCCCACCTCGGGCTCGACCTGATCGTGCTCGCCATCGCCACCGTCGCCGGAGTCACTGCGTCGGCCGCGCTCCTCCCCCGACTCGCCCGGTAGCGCCGCTCAGCTGGCAGCGCCCGGTGCCGGTTGTCGTGCAAAGCCGGCATACCAGCAGAGATCAGCGGCGATGACTGCTGTCGCGGTCAATCGGGCGTTTCTCCGGGCGCCGGGCCGAAGGCGCGGATGGCGCCACGCTGCGATAGCGGTGTCCTGCCGCCATCTCCTGGCGCGGGGGTTACAAAGGTCCTCCGCACGGGCAAGTGCCACCGCATGAGCGCACTGAGAGAGCTCGCGCGACCCATGCTCGCATCCATCTTCGTAATCCAGGGCTGGCGCAACTTCGAGAGCCCGGAGCAGGTCGCCCCGCTCGCCGAGGCGGTCGTCAGGCCGCTGCGGGAGCGGATTCCCGGCGTGCCGGCAGAGCCTGAGCAGGCGGTGCGGATCAACAGCGCGATCCAGGCTGCGGCGGGCGCGCTGCTCGGTCTCGGCGTGCTGCCACGGCTCGCGGCGCTCGCGATCGCCGGCACCCTCGTGCCGACCACACTCGCTGGCCATCGGTTCTGGGACATCACGGACCCGCGGGAGCGCACGATGCAGCGCGTCCAGTTCCTGAAGAACGTCACGATGCTGGGCGGGCTGCTGCTCGCCGTCGCAGACACAGGCGGGAACCCGTCGCTATCCTGGCGCCGCCGTCATGCCAGGAAGGTCATGAACAGCTATATGTCTGGCTTTTCGCATGTGCTGAGTGGCACGGCCGGGGATTTCGCCCACGCGGCGCATTCTGCCGCAGCCGCGGGGGCGCGCTAGCGCGCTCAGCGGATCGTCCGGCGGCGGCCCTGGTGGAAGTGGGCCGCCATCGCGCTGCTGCTGGCGGCGACGGTCACCGTCACTGTCGTGTACGCGATGACTCTCGCCACCGATATCGCCCGGCAGCACTGGGCAGCGGCCCTGGACGCCTCCCGCGAGGCCGTGCTGGTAATCGTCGGCTGGGCCGCGGTAACCATCGTGCTGTTCACGGACGGCAGTTCCGCAGCCCCGACCTCGCAGCCGGCCGGTAGCGACAGCGCCGAGACCGATCAT
>Ga0126381_100001543_pt1 | contig 24567 bp, 21 predicted proteins | sample PanSoiMetPlot_28_FD_96465 | JGI IMG/M metagenome (GOLD analysis project Ga0126381, IMG submission 96465) | Tropical forest soil microbial communities from Panama - MetaG Plot_28 | ecosystem: Environmental > Terrestrial > Soil > Tropical forest > Bulk soil | place: Panama | collected 2016-02-17 | reverse complement strand
CGCGCGCCTGCGGTGTTTCTGATGGCGGCCGCGCCATTCTGGACGCGGGCGGCACGCGTCTCTCGGTAACGGTTGCGATCGACAGCGGGCTGCCGCCCGGCGTAGTCCGGGTTGCCGGCGATTGCCCGGCGGGGCGCGGAAAGGTGGTGGCGGCATGAAACGCTACGGCATGTCGATCGATCTCGACCGCTGCACCGGCTGCGGCGCCTGCATGGTGGCCTGCGCCGTGGAGAACAACATCCCCGCAGCGCCGGAGAGGACCAATGATCGCAAAGGCATCACCTGGATCCGCGTCTACAAAATCGATAACGGCAGGGAATGGCCCGAGCGGCGCACCGCCTTCGTGCCGGTGCTCTGTCAGCAGTGCGGCCACGAGACACCGTGCGCGCATGTTTGTCCGCAGCAGGCAGTCGACGTGGACCCCAAAACCGGCATCGTCGGCCAGATGCCCGAACGCTGCCTCGGCTGCCGCTACTGCATGGCGGCCTGCCCGTACCACGCGCGCTACTTCAACTGGTGGGACCCGAAGTGGCCCGCCGGCATGGAGAAAACGCTGAATCCATCGGTGGCGCCTCGCATGCGCGGCGTGGTGGAGAAGTGCAACTTCTGCCATGGCCGATGGCACTACGCCAAGCAGCGAGCGGCGGCGGCCGGAAACCGCGACATCGATCCGGCCGACTACGTGCCGGCTTGCGTGGAAGCGTGTCCGACGGGCGCCATTCAGTTCGGCGACTTGAACGACGCCTCGAGCACACCCGCGAAGGATGCCAATCTTCCGCAGAGTTTCCGCCTGCTCGAAAAGCTGGGCACCGAAACCAAGATCTACTACCGCTCCCGGCGTGACTGGGTGCGGCAGATTGCCGGCGCGCCGCGGCCTCCGAGCGCGGCGCAGCCGCTCCATCACATCGCCGCCCGGGAGAATCCAGATGGATAAAGCACTCATTGCACGCGGCGTGAAGCGCTGTACCACGGGCCGGTTCCTGTTATGGATTCTGCCGTGGCTCGGGCTCCTGGCGTTCGGGCTCTATTCGGCCGGCCTCTGTCTGGTGAAGGGCTTGAACCAGACCAATATGGACAACCGGTTTGCCTTCGGCCTCTGGATTTTCCTGGACCTCACGGTGATTGCCCTGGGCGCGGGTGCGTTTTTCACCGGCTTCCTCCTTTACATCCTGAAACTCGACGAGCTGAAGGCGGTGATCAATTCGGCGGTGGTCATCGGCCTGGTGTGCTACAGCGGCGCTATGACCGTGCTCGCCGTGGACGTTGGCCAGCCTCTGCGTGCGTGGTTTACCTTCTGGTATCCCAACGTGCACTCCATGCTCACCGAAGTCACTTTCTGCATCAGTTGCTATCTCACCGTACTGCTGATCGAGTATCTGCCGATCGTGCTGCAGAACCGCCGGCTGCGCGATGTGCCGCATCTCATGGTCTTCGAGCACGAGCTGCACAAGCTCGTTTATGTGCTGGCCGGCGTGGGTACGTTTCTTTCGTTTTTCCATCAGGGCTCCCTAGGCGGGCTGTACGGAGTGCTGCGCGGCCGTCCGTTCGCCTTCCGGGAAGGGCTGTTCATCTGGCCTTCCACATTTTTCCTCTTCATCCTTTCGGCCGCGGCGGTGGGGCCCGGCTTCATCCTCTGCACCACGTTCCTGGTGGAGAAGATTTCGCACCAGCGGCTCGTGAACCGCCAAGTCTACCGGCTTCTGGCGCGCATCTCCGGATTGCTGCTGGCAGTCTACACGGCAGCGAAAAGCGTCGACACCCTGATCTGGATCAACCGGACGTCGCCCGGCTCGGGCTTTGCAGCCGAACAATATTACAGTTGGCGGCCGTTCGGCACCTGGATCCTGCTCGCGGAGATTGTCCTGTTCGGTCTGATTCCCGCGCTCATCCTGCTGGCGCCACGACTGCGGGCGCACACCCGGTGGATGGTCGCCGCCGCGGCTATGGCATGCTTCGGCGTGGCGCTCAACCGGTTTGTCATGACGGTGCAGACGCTGGCGCTGCCCACGCTCCCGTTCGACCCGTTCCTCTCCTACTTCCCAAGCTGGCAGGAGATTGGAACGTTTCTGGCGGTGGTGGCGTACGGCGTACTGGTCTATTCATTTTCGTTCCGCTACCTCCGGCTCTTTCCCGAGGAGCGCGAGCTTCGCGTAGAGCCCGCGCGCCAGCAAGCGGGACTCGAGTTTGTGGAAAGGTAATTTGCCATGCTTCCCTGGAACTACGGATTTGAATGGAATACGGGGCACATTGTCTTCCTGGGCGCGTTCTACACGGTGCTCGTGGTGGTGGCCACCACGGTGATCTCCGCCATGGGGCGCGCACGCCGAGACCTGGCGCGTGACTGCGCCGGCGACATCCGATGGCATTCGGATTTTCATGACCTGCCGGCTTCGGACCGCATGTGCCGCCACGTGCTGACCGGCGAATTCCGCCGCCGCGAATGCCCCAATGCCTTCGACTGCCGGCGCTGCCAAACGCACGCGCGCCTGATCGAGCGCCATCCCCCACCGACACCGGAAGAACCCGAAGAGGAGATTCTGGGAATGTCGTTCCCGCTGGACCGCTTCTACCATCGCGGCCACACCTGGGCGCGGCCTGAGCCTGATGGCACCGTCACAGTTGGCTTAGACGAACTCGCTTCCCGGCTGGCCGGAAACCCGGAGGCCATCGAACTGCCGCAGCCTGGAACAAAAATTCACGTGAACGGTCCGGCATTCCGCATCCGCAAGCGGAGCGCCGGCGTGCGAGTGCTGGCGCCGGTAGACGGCGCAATCATCGAAACCGGCAGCCTCGAACGCAGCTGGCTGCTCAAAGTAAAGCCCTCGGCCACCGGCGAGCCCGCATTTCGCCACCTGCTGCGGGGCGCGGAGATCCATCCGTGGCTGTTGCGTGAAATGGAGCGCCTGCAGCTGGCCCTGACCGCCGCAGGCGCCAGCCCCGCGCTCGCCGACGGCGGTGTCCTGGTAGCGGACATGGCCGAAGCCTGCCGACAGGCCGATTGGGATGCAGTATCGGGCGAGATGTTTCTGGAACCGTAGTTAAGTCTCGTCGCGGAGACGCGGAGGAGCGGAGAAGAGCCGGGATGTTCTCTGCGACCTGGGCTCCTCCGCGCCTCCACGCTGAATCGAGGCCTCCAGGCTACCGAGGAACCTCGTACCTTTTGATCTTTTCGTACAGCGTCGAGCGGTCGATCCCTAGCAGTGCAGCCGATTCCTTGATGTTGCCGCCTGTGCGCTGCAAAGTGGCGATGATCGCTATCTTTTCCATCTCCTCGAGAGTCATCGAGGGAGGCACGGCCCACGTTCTGAAATGCCCGTTCTCGCGCAGGAAGGCGAAATCTTCTTCCGTCAGGGCGCGGCCGCGGCAGGTCACCACGGCTCGTTCCACAGCGTTCTCCAATTCGCGCACGTTACCCGGCCACCGATAGTCCATCAGCACGCGTAAGCCCCCTTCGGAAATCTCTTCCACGTCCCTGCCCAGCTCATGTGAGAGCCGTTCCAGAAAGTGGCCGGCCAGCAGCGGGATGTCCTCGCACCTGTCGCGCAGCGCGGGAACACGGATCTCGATCACGTTCAGCCGGTAAAACAGGTCGTCGCGGAATTTGCCGTCTGCTACCGCCTGTTGCAGGTTGACGTGGGTGGCGGCGATGACCCGCACGTCCACGCGCACCTCCTCCTGTCCGCCGACCCTGTAAAAGCAGCGCTCCTGCAGAACACGCAGCAAATCGATCTGCAGCTTGGGTGAGATGTCGCCGATTTCGTCCAGGAAAATCGTGCCACCGTCGGCCATTTCGAATTTGCCGATTCTGCGCTCGGCTGCTCCCGTGAAAGCGCCCTTCTCATGGCCGAAGAGTTCGCTTTCGAGCAGCGTCTCGGCAAGCGCCGCGCAGGAGACGGCCACGAACGGCTTCTGCGCACGATCGCCCGAATTATGAATCGCGCGCGCGATCAGCTCCTTGCCGGTTCCGCTTTCCCCTTGAATCATCACCGTGCTGCGCAGCGGTGCGATTTCCTGCGCCAGGCTGAGAATCTGGTGCATGCGCGGGTTCTTGCTGACGATGTCCTGGAAGCGATACTGCCGCGAGAGCTTCTTCCGCAGAATGCTGTTCTCGCGCTGCAGGTTCTTCACTTTCACGATGCGGCTTACCAGGAGCGAAATCTCCTCCGGATTGCAGGGCTTGACGATGTACTCCTGCGCGCCTTCCTTCATCGCCGTGATCGCAGTATCGACGGTGGCGTAGGCGGTAATGATGATGATGGAGGCCTCCGGATACCGGCGCCGGATCTGCATCATGGTTTCGATGCCGTCCATGCCGCCCGGCATCTTAAGGTCGACGAAATAGATCGCGTAGTCTCTCTGCGTTGCTTTCGCGACGGCCTCGCGGCCGGAAGAGGCTGTATCCACCAGATACCCGTCTTCGCGCAGCCAGGCGGCCAGCGATTCGCACATCACCTCTTCGTCGTCCACCACCAGGATCTGCCAGTGGGTCTTCATTCTACTTCCCCCGTTAGAGGCAGCCGCGCCGCGCACCCCACGCAGAACGCCGCCCGTTTCAGTTCGATCTGCCGGACGTTGGTGGCCAGCGACATGGCGCAACTCCGGTCGGCGCAGTGCACCAGTCCAAACATGTGGCCGGTCTCATGCAGCGCCTCTTTGACGGCCCGCTCCAAAAACACTTCCCGGTTGGGCGGTAACCCGTAAAACTCCTGGCGGAGCCGCGCCAGCGAAATCACTCCCACGGACCCCCCAAGCTGTGCATGGCCGAAGACGAAGGTCAGCACCGGAATAAACAGGTCGCGCTCGGTCACCGCCAGCAGCTTGCACGCATCCTTGGGTATCCGCTTTGCCAGCATCTCCAGCACCGGAATCGACCCATACTGGTTTCGCGCCGCATCATAGGCGAATTCGATTCCCGCCAACTCCACTTGCCCTACGGGCGCGCCGAATTTTGCGAGCGCGCCTTCCACGATCGCCGCCAGAACCTCCCGGTTCACGCCCGGCGTGGCTGCGGCATAAAGGTACTTCATCCGGTCCCGGAGCGAATGGCCGCGGCCGCGGCTTGCTCCACGGCCGACGCCGGACCGGGCGGCTGCTCCAGCGGAAGCGAGACTGCAAACGCGGAGCCCTCGCCCACCTTGCTTTTGACCTCGATGTCGCCGCCGTGCGCTTGAATAATTCCGTAAGAAACCGCGAGCCCCAACCCCACGCCCTTGCCGTCGGATTTCGTCGTGAAGAACGGATCGAAGATCCGCGCCAGGTTGTCCGGGGGAATTCCCTCGCCGTTGTCTGTTACGGTCAGGCAGACCATGCCGTCGGATATAGATGTCTCGATCGTAAGACGCCCCGGCCGTTTATCCAGGCTTTTGCTCTGGGTGGCTTCGGCGGCGTTCAACACCAGATTGAGCACTACCTGTTGGATCTGCGAGGCGTCGCATGGTACCGGCGGCAGGTCTTCGCGCAGCGTTGCGTCCACTGCCACGTTGCTCAGCTTCAGCTTGTGCTGCACCAGCGAGAGCGTCATACGGACGATCTTGTTCAGGTCGCCCGGCGCGCGCTGCGGTTTGCCGCGCCGCGAGAATGCCAGCAGATCGGACACGATCCGTCCCACGCGCGACGTTTCACTGACTACCTGGCCCAGGTACTTGCGGAATTCGGGCAGCCGGTCCGGCGGCATACCATCGTCCTTCAGCATGCGCTGCATCAGCATCGCCAGATTCAGCACGCCGGAAACCGGATTGTTGATCTCGTGCGCTACGCTGGCGGACAGTTGGCCGAGGGAAGCCAGGCGGTCGCTCTGCACCAGTTTCTTCTGCGCTGCTTTGAGCTGCAGGGTGCGCTCCTCCACTTTCGATTCCAGCTTCTGTGTGAACTGATTGATCTCCGCTAGCGCCGTGCGCAGGCGTTCGCGCATCAGATCGAAGGAACGCGCCAGTTCATCCAGCTCTTCGCTCGATCCCACGATGTTGAGCGGCTCGTCCAGTTCCATCTGGCTCACTCGCTTGGTCCCCTCGATCAGCTTTTCGATGGGCCGGCTCAGGAAGCGGCGCGTAAAGAAGATAATGAACAGGCTGATGAGCGTGATCTCCACTGCCGTTACCACCAGCACGCGCGCCTTCATGGCGGCCACTTCGCGGTCGACGCTCTCCAGGCTGAGCGCCAAGTCGACGACGCCCAGCACTTTCACGCCGCGCGGATGGGCGTGGCATTCCGCCTCGCTGCAGGAGTGCTCGTTGTAAATCGGCGTGAGCATTTCCAGCCGCCGCCCGCCGTCGGGCGCGTAAGAAAAGCGCACGTGCGAAGACAGGTCGAGCGGCACCGGGGCGCCCGCCATCTCCCCGGTGCGGGTGGAATAGGTCACCTGGCCGTTACGGTTGAGCATGCGAATCCGCTCGATGCCCTGCTTCTCGGCAATGGTTTGCATCACCTGGTACGCGGCGTCGCGATGGTCGTCGAGCATGACGTGCCAGATGGCGCTGGTGATGCCCTTGGAGAGCTGATCGGCCCCCAGGATGATGGCGTTCAGGAGCTGCTTCTCCTCGGTCTTTACATTCACGAGGCCGGAAACCGCCGCCACGATAATCACGATGACGGTGATCGAGGACATCAGCTTCCGGGCAAGGCGCCGCGGCATAAAAAAGTATTAAGATCTGAAAATATTGTAGCAATGAGTGAAGCCGGAGAGGGGGCAGCCGGGGAAACTCAGGGGAAAATGGGGCGAAAGGGGCGCAGCGGTCCCCTGTTCAGACGGAACACCTCCCGGCTTATCCTGTAGGTTGGCCCCCAAGACTTATGTACGAACCCCAAAAAAGCGTCGGAGTCTCGTGGGCCGTCTGTTTCGCTTCTCTCTTGCCACCGTTCTGTTGGGATGGTGTCTGGCCGCTATCTGCCTTGCTGGCCTGCGCGTCGTCAACCCGCCCTCTACCGCGGTCCAGGTCCAGCGGCGGATTCAGGCGTGGATCGATCACACGCCATACCGCAAGCGCTCCATTTTCCTTCCTCTGAGCAGTATCCCGCCCGAGCTGCAGCATGCCGTGGTCGCGGCGGAGGATGCTCGCTTCTATAAGCACCACGGATTCGATTGGCACGAAATTCAGATCGCCGCTCAAAGTGACCTGGAAGGGGGCCGCACGCGCGGCGCTTCCACCATCACCCAGCAGCTCGTGAAGAACCTGTTCTTCGGCACCGGCCGCTCTTTGCTGCGCAAGGGCGCGGAATCTACGCTGGTGCCCGTGGCCGAGTTCGTCCTCGGCAAGCAACGGATCCTCGAACTCTATCTGAACGTGGTCGAGTGGGGCCCGGGCATCTACGGTGTGGAAGCCGCCTCCCGAGCCTATTACGGAATCGCCGCGCGCAATGTGGGGCGCGAACAGGCCGCGCGCCTCGCCGCCATCCTTCCGGCGCCGCTGCGGCGCAAACCCAACCGAATGAACCAGTACGGCGCTGTGATTCTGGTACGCATGCGGCAAATGGGTTGGTAATCTCCCCGGCCACCTCCCAGCGCCGCATGCGACAACGGGATTTCAGATGTACGGCTCTGGAACTCAGCGCCCGACTGTCAATCCCTGGCTCGTTGCCACCGCGGTCATGTTCGGCACTTTCATGGAAGTGCTCGACACCACCGTCGTCAACGTTTCCCTGCCGCCCATCGGGCAATCTTTCTGCCAGCGTAGATGAAGCTTCGTGGGCGCCGACTCTTACCCGGTGGCGAATGCCTGCCCATGACCGGATGGCTGGCCCGCTACTGCGGGCGCAAGCGGACACCGATTGCGGCGCGCTGGCCGGCTTCACATCCGCCGGTTTTCTGTGCGGTCGCGTTAGTCTGAAGGAATGAGACTGCTCCTCTCCGCGGTCCTGACTGCTGCGCTGGGCGCCGCTGCCGACAACACGCCGCCACCCATTCTCGCCGTCGCCGCCAAAGGCCAGACCGCTCAGGTGAAGTCGCTATTGGATGGCGGCGCGGATATCGAAGCGGCCGATCGCGACGGCCGCACGCCGCTGATGCTGGCAGCCCAGCACGGAAAAGCCGAGACCGTGCGGCTGTTGCTGGCGCGCGGAGCCAAATCCGGCGCGCGCGACCGGGACGGCCTCACCGCCGCCGGTCTTGCCTTGTTCGCTCCATCGGGCCGCGGCAATCACGACGTAGTCCTCAAGCTTCTGCCTCCGGTTCCGCATCGCCGCGTAGCCTTGGAATCCGGTTGGACCCCCGCCAAGCTGGCCAGCTCATGCTTCATGAACCGCGACCAGTTGGAACACGAAGTAGGGCTCTACAGGCTCGATATCCTGGTGCTGGACGAATTTGCGCGCTACTCGGCCTCGCCCGCTGCCAAGGGACTGATCGAGATCGTCGCCGCGGAGAAAATGGGCAAGCACCTTCCGGCAACTTCCGAAGTCCCGATCCCCGCGCCCGCGCCCGACGCCCTCGTGACCATGGAAGTTCAGCCCGGCACGGCCTGCGGAGGCACTACCGATAACGCCACCCTCTCCATTGATGTGCGTATTTCTCGTGCCGCCGACCGCACCATCGTCTTCCAGCGCTCCTTTGCCGGTGGCGTCAAAGGCCTCCGCGTACAACCGGTCGACAATCCCCGCCAATACCAACCCGTCTGGGAATCCTGGATAAAACCGCAAGGCGAACCCATGTTTTGGGCCGTCGCCGCCGCCTTGGCAGCAAAACTCTGAGTGCCGCGCGCCGCAGCTCGAAGTTCGCGGCTGGTAGCTCCCTTTGATACAATTTCCTGAATGATGGCGGCTATGAAACCGGAGCAGGCCATTGGCCGCTCGCCCGACAGCCTAACACTGACGGAGCGCACCTCGCTCGCCGGCAAGTACGTTGCATTCGAGATCTACACTCCCGAAACACTCCCCTTCCACCGCATCGAAGCCATCGGCGATTCCGTGGAGGAGTGCGTGCGCACATTGAAATCCCGCGGACTCGACCCGCTGAAATTCGAATTCAGCCGCCTGCCGAGACCTTTCTAAGCCATCGGCCTACAGCTGTCAGCGGGCAGACCGGTCGACGGCGAGTTAGCGGCTGATAACTGTCGGCTGTTGGCCTTTCGCTGTTGGCCGTTTGCTCTCAGCTCAGCTCCCCGGTCAGGATGGCCCCGCCCGCTGCCGGCATCACCACCGAGTACTTCACCGGCCGGCGCGTTTCTTTGGCAATCCACACGGTCGTTCGGTCGGGTCCGCCTTCGGCTGAGTTGATTTCTACCTTGAACGTTTCGAACTTCCCCGCCGGAACCGTCACGGTCTCCGACCCTTCCACTGTCAGGCGCATCAGCCTCACCTGGAGCTTCTCCAGGTCGAAGTGCCGCAGCGTCGCCGTGTAGCCCTCGCCCAGAGGCAAACAGCCCGTCGCCACCAGGCCTCCTGCGCCATCCGCAAAAGTGGGGCCGCCGATGTCGGCATCGATAGGCTGTTCCCGGCCGCTCATGTCCGTCGTTCCGGTGGCGTGGCTGCCGTTCAATTCCAGCGCGATCGATAGCGGTCCCTGCTCGATCGTGCGCCGCCGCGGCGAAAGCGTTGCGCCGTCCAATTCCGCTCTCTCGCTCATCTCGCCCATCGGACCCGCGGCGGATTCCGTGGCCTCGAAGAAGCCGTCGCGCTCCTGGATTGTGGTGGTGATGGTGAGCTTCATGTCCACCCCCATGAGCCCGATCTTCGCCTGGTAGCGCAGCGTGCCCGGTGTCGGTCGCGCCACGATCGCGGGAACGCCCGCCTCTGCCGCATCCGCTTTTTTCGTCAGGGTGACGGTCTGGGGGTCGACCACGATCTCCTTCAGCCGCGCCACCACCTCCTCGGTGCCGCCTTCCTGATAGCGGCCGCCCAGGTGCTGCGCCAGGAACTTCTCGGCCGCCATGTAGAGCGCCATGTTGTTCACCGGCCGCGCAAACCCGTGGCCCTCATCCGGCGCCAGAATATATTCCACGGGGAACCCGCGGTCGCGCAGCGCGATCACGATCTGTTCGGCCTCGGCGCGGTTGACGCGCGGATCGTTCGCGCCCTGTACCACCAGCAGCGGCGTGCGGATCTCGTCGGCCGCGTACAGCGGCGACCGCTCGTGCATCCACTCCTTGCCTTCCGCGGTGCGCGGGTCCGCCATGCGCGCGTACATGATCTTGCGCCCCGACTCCCAATAAGCGGGGATGGAATCGAGCAGCGTCATCAGATTCGACGGGCCGACGATGTCCACCGCCGCGCGATACAGATCGGGTGTGAAAGCCACGCCTGCCAGCACCGCGTAGCCGCCATAGGACCCGCCCAGAATGCCGACGCGTTCACGGTCGGCGACGCCGCGCTCCACCAGCCGCCGCACACCCCAACTGATGTCGTCCTGCATCTTGCGGCCCCACTCCCCGTTGCCCGCGTTCAGAAACGCCTTCCCGTAGCCGGTGGAGCCGCGAAAGTTGGGCATCAGGACCGCGTAGCCGCGGTTGGCGAAAAACTGCGCCAGCGGATGGTATCCCCACTCGTCGCGCACCCATGGACCACCGTGCGGCACCACCAGCAGCGGCAGTTTTTCCGCCGGAATGCCGCGCGGCAACGTCAGGTAAGCCGGTATCTCCAGGCCGTCGGACGACTCATAGTGCAGCGCCTCCATCGGCGCCAGCGACTGGCGCGGCAGCCGGTCGCGCAGCCTGTACTGGAACTCCAGCCGCCGCGACTTCCGGTCGAACAGCCAGATTTCGCCGGGCTCGGTATCGCCCGACGCCTGCACCAGCCACAGCAGGTCATCGGCCGTGATCGATTCGCGGCTGACTTCGCGGCCTTCAAACCGGCGCTCCAGCCAGCGGAAATCGGTTTCTGTGGCTTCATCGCGGAAGTAGTAGCGAACACGGTCGTCGGTGTACGTCGTGCCGATCAGCTCGTCAGTGGCTTCTGAGAACATGGGGGAGCCGAAATCTACGCGCCCCAGCGGATCGAATTCCACCAGCTCCGCGTCGCCGGTCGAGGCATCCAGCAGCATCAGCGCCGAAAGGTTCCGATCCTTGTTGGTTTCGAAGTAGAAGCGGCGGCCGTCCGTATGGAACTGGAGCGGACCGCAACTGTCAAAGACGCTGCACGAAAAGATAGTGGTAAAACCGTCGGCATCGACGCGCAGGAGATGCTGTTCGCCGGAATCGTCCACGCGCATTGCCAGCCGCAGGTTGCCCGCCAGGTCGAACATCCAGCCCGCGATCTTTTCCGTGTTCCGTCGCAGCAGCCGGCGCTCGCCGGTGGAAATGCGCAGCTCGTAAAGATCGTGCCAGGCCTTGTCGCGGTCGTTGATACCAATGAACACGATGTCGGGAAAGTTCTTGGGCGCGGCGTAGAGCTGTACCTGAATTCCCTTCAGACCCGTGAGGTCGCGCGAAACCGGCGCGTCGTGGCCTTCCGGAACCGCTCCACTAGGATCGACGGCATAGACGTTATAATTCTCGTCGCCGTCATTGTCCTTCACATAGCAGATATGCTTTCCGTCGCGCGTCCACACGAAGCCGGGAATCGGCCGCTTGGTCTCAGTGGTCATCAGCCGCGCCGCATGGAACGGCTCGCTGATCTCTTTGACCCAAACGTTGCGCGTATCCTGCCAGGGCTTCAGGAACGCCAGATATTTCCCATCGGGCGACAGTTCGGCGCTGGCAATCTCCGGGTTGCCGAACAGCAGTTCGCGGTCGATCAGTGGAGGAAGGCTCACGCTCCAGGAGTATCACGAATCGGCCACGCGTGTCTGCGATGTTTCCGGTACTCCGCCATGGCCGAAGCCCCACTCGGGGCCGCAGCCTCTGCTCGACCGAAGGGAGCGGCCGCTTCCCGGGAATACGGATCGTCCTGGCCACTTACTTACCCAGCGCAGCCTCTACCTTCACCGTCTTCGGCGGCAAACAGATCCGGTTATTGCACGATTGGTACGACACATTTACCGCCAGCTTTGACACCCACCCCGTCGCCCGCAGCGGCAAAGTGAACTCGGCCTGGCCTAGGTACTCCTCCACTTCCATGTTGAAGCTGGCGTCCTCGACCATCTCAGGTGGATCGCCTCTGATCGGTCCCGCCAGTTGGACCGGCTGACCCTCCGCCAGCCAGATCCGCGTGGCCACCGGGCCGTCGGCCACCTCCTTCATGGAATACAGATGCCAGCCCTCCTCGATCTCGGCCACCAGCTTGATCGTAAATCGGTCGCCGCCCTTCGCCGCCTTCGCGGGAGCCCCTTCGATCTTCCACGCCACCGGATCGGGTGACGCCGCTGCCAGCGTGAAGGCTAACAGTACTACTGAACCGGGCGCCCTCATCGAGTTTCCGTTACCTTGCGTTCCACAGGCGTGGTGCTGAGGTCGATATACGCCGCCTGGAGCACATGCTGCGTCTTCGCGTCTTTCAGGAAAACCGCAACCGCCAGGTTGCTGTGGTCGATGTGGTCTTTCTTCTCGGTAAACTTGAAGACCTTGCCGCGGTGCCCTCCCGCCTCGTAGGCGTCGAGGCTCTTCTTGAGGGACGCGCTCACTTCGTCCAGGTTGAAGGTCTGTGCGTAGCTGTCGCCCGCAAATGCCTCGCTTGATACCGCCCGCACCACCATCGGATGGAAGCGGATTCCGTTTTCTCCCGTGTATCGAATCTGCTTTTCCAGCAGCAGCATCACCACCTGCAGATCCTTGGACTCGCTCTTCACTTCGTTCGCCGCGGTCTTTACATGCACTAGGTTTCCCTCCAACGAAGCTGTCGCCGTAATCCTCGCCTCCGCCGGGGTCTCCAGCTCCTTTTCGATGGTGGGATTGAAGCGCTCGTACACGTGGTTGGCGTAGTCGCGGCCGCCCCCTCCCATGGCAGACAATTTGCCGTCGATAAAGTAAGTCGGAACCCCGCGCACTAGGTAGGCCTTCGAAAGGTCCGGAGTCGCCGCGGTCGTCATCGGATCGGGCTGCGGCACGTGTACGTGGTACATCACCACCGCCAGATCCTTGCGCGAATAGCGTTCGAGGGCAGCGTCGAAAGCTATGTCGGCGCCCACGCAAGGCGGGCACCCGGCGCCGGTGAAAACCTCGGCGAGCACGACGCGGTCGCTGCGCTTCTCCGACGGCTTGTACGCCTCCACCTTGACCGGGTTCGGGAATCGTTTGTGGTATTCGGAGTCCAGCATGAGGTCGAAACCGTCGGGCGAGCCACCGTGCGCCTTGCGATAGATCGCTTCCAGGTCCGGTCGCGCGATGGCTGTCGCCGCCGGACGTCCGCTGAGCACCGCCGGCACGAGCAGTTCCTGTGCCTTTCGCTCGTCACCGGATTTCCACGCAATGTCCCCCAGCGCCGCCGCTACCGTCATCTGGTCGGGAATCGCTCCATAGGCCTCTTTCAATAGCGGCTGCGCTTTGTCAGTCCGCCCCATCTTGAAATACACCTCTCCCAGCGTCGCGATCCGGTTGGCGCGTGTCTCGCCGAAACGCTTGATAAGGACGTCGTCGCCGGGGACCTTCTGCTTCCGCGCCGCATACTGCTTGCGCTGCTGTTCCAGATACGCCGGCTGTTTCAGAGAGTCCACGCCCACCTTGGCATAGTGCTCGGCGTCCTTCAGGAAGGCCTTGTCTCCCATCAGCGCATTGGCCACGGTACTGGCGGTGCCGCTGCGCTGGTCGGATTTGGCGCCCTGATAGATCGCTTTGGCCAGCTTGCGGATGCGATCGCGCTGCTCGGGCAGCCGCTCGACGAGTGTAGACAGAATCTGCTCATCGGCCGAAGCGAGGTTCGTGGCGTTGGGATAATCCTTTTTCCACTTCTCCAGCGCTTCGATCTTCGTCGCCGGGTCCATGATCCGGCTGGCCTCGGTGAACGCCTGACTCTCGGGCGGAGTCTCCGGCGCGCTCGGTTTCGCTGCGGGTTTAGCCTGCTCGGCCCCCGCCGGGGGCGCCGGTGGTGGATCGGTTTGGGCGCGGGCGGTGCCCAAGAAAAGGGTCGCGGAAACGGTTGCGAAAGCCAACGTCCGGCGCATGGCAACCTCCTTCGGAGATTCGGTTATTGCCATTCTAATGCCGTTTCGGCTTGGTTTGTGGAGCACCTTGCGCGATCCCCGGAGAAACCAGTTCGACCGGCACTAACCCGTTGAATCGGCACGCCTAGCCGTGTTACCCAAACTTGACCGGGAAAATACAAATCGGTTATCCTGAGCGTACCTGCGATTGCCACGACCCACGTGCACCATAAGTGCACCCAATCCCTGGAGGATGGATGAGCCCGAAAGAAGTTTTAGAATTCGCCAAGAAGAACGACGCGAAGCAGCTCGATCTGCGGTTTACCGACATCCCGAGCTTGCAGCACCACGTCTCCTACCCGATCTCTGAACTCGACGAGAGCAGTTTTGAAGAAGGCTTCGGTATGGATGGATCGAGCATCCGCGGTTGGGCGGCGATCCATGAGAGCGACATGCTTCTCATTCCCGATCCGACCACGGCCTTCATGGACCCCTTCGCCGAAACCCCCACCTTGGTGATGTATGGCGACGTAAAAGACCCCATCACCAAACAGCGCTATGAGCGCGACCCTCGCTGGATTGCGCAGAAGGCCGAGCTGTACCTGCAGAACAGCGGCATTGCCGACACCGCCTACTTCGGCGCCGAAGCGGAATTTTTTATTTTCGATAACGTCAGCTTCGACCAGAATCAGCACGAAGGTTTTTACCATATCGATGCCGAAGAGGGCCGCTGGAACTCCAGCCGCCGCGAAAACAACCTGGGCTACCGTCCGCGGTACAAAGAAGGCTACTTCCCTGTGCCTCCTACCGATCACTATCAGGATCTGCGCAGCGAGATGGTGCAGACCATGATCAAGTGCGGTCTCCACATTGAGTGCCACCACCACGAAGTCGCCACCGGCGGCCAGTGCGAAATCGACCAGCGCTTCGACAAGCTGCTGAGGAGTGCGGACAACATGATGCTGTACAAATATGTGATCCGCAACGTGGCCAATCAGTACGGCAAGACCGTCACCTTCATGCCGAAGCCGATCTTCGCGGATAACGGCAGCGGCATGCACTGCCATCAGAGCTTGTGGAAAGACGGCAAGCCGCTGTTTGGCGGCGACTGCTACGCCGGTCTCAGCCAACTCGCGCTGCACTACATCGGCGGTCTGTTGAAGCACGCGCGCGCGCTCAGCGCCATCATCGCGCCCACCACCAACAGCTACAAGCGCCTGGTCCCGGGCTACGAAGCGCCGGTGAACCTAGCATACTCGCGCCGCAACCGCTCGGCGGCCTGCCGCATCCCGATGTACTCGGCCAGCCCGAAGGCGAAGCGCGTGGAGTTCCGTCCTCCCGATCCGTCGGCCAACCCGTACCTGGCCTTCGCTGCCATGCTGATGGCCGGCCTCGACGGCGTGATGAACAAGCTCAACCCCGGCGAACCGCTCGACAAGGACATCTACGATCTCTCGCCCGAGGAGATGAAGAGCGTTCCCTCGATGCCCGGCTCTCTTGATGAGGCGCTGAACTGCCTGGAAGACGACCACGCCTTCCTGATGCGCGGCGATGTCTTCACCGAAGAGCTCATCGAAACCTTCATCGACTACAAACGCAAGAACGAAGCCGAAGCCGTCCGCCTGCGTCCGCATCCGTACGAATTCGCGCTGTACTACGACATCTAGGAAAGAAGGAGTCAGGAGGCAGAAGACAGGAGTCAGAATGCGCAGCGTTCGCGTGGCAATCTGAGTTCTGAATTCTGTCTTCTGACTTCCTCTTGCATGCCTTCCATCCTTCAAGTCAACATCTCCCCCGGCGGCCTCCCCAAGCGCCCCGTCCCCCAATCGTTTATTCATCCCCTCGGCCTGGAGGGCGACTCCTTCAACCATCCCGAGTTTCACGGCGGCCCGAAAAAAGCGGTCCTCCTCATAGCTTCCGAAGTCGTTGACGAGCTCAAAGCCCGCGGTTTCCCCGTATTTTACGGCGCGCTCGGCGAGAACCTCACCACCCGCGGCCTCGATGTCCGTGAGCTGCGCATCGGCGACCGCCTCCGCGCCGGCGGCGCCCTGATCGAGCTCACCCAGCCGCGCACTCCTTGCTCCCAGCTCGATGTCTACGGCCCGAGCCTCAAGACCGAAATTTGGGACCGCCAGGTCAAAACCGGCGACTTCACCTCGCCCCGCTGGGGCATGAGCGGCTTCAAAGCCAGCGTCGTCGAACCGGGACCGGTCCGCCCGGGGGATATAATCTCAGTCGAGGCCAGGTCTGCCTGACACATGGAATCCGTTCTCGAAAAGGTGCCTGAACGCATCGCCGCCCGTATCCAGCTGCTTCTCCGCTCGGTACCCGATCCACCAACCGCCGCGCGCTACCTGGAGCGCCTGCGCCAGGAAGCGCCCTCGGCTTTCGACCGCATCGCCAGCTCGCCGGCGGCCCTCCGCTGTGCGGTCAATCTTTTCTCGTATAGCCATTTTCTTTCCGACGCCGTCCTGCGCAATCCCGAACGCATTCTCCAGGTGGCCAACTCCGGCAGCTTCTATCGCGTTCTGAGGGTGGAGGAATACGAAGAGCGCCTCTATGATTTCCTGGGTAAGGATCATCGCGGTGTTCCTTCCGCCGTCGATTTCGCGCGTTTTCGCCGACGCCAACTCCTCCGTATCGTACTGCGCGATGTTCTGGGCGCCGCCACCCTTTCCGATGTCGCCGAGGAAGTCTCCAATCTCGCCGACTCCATCCTCGACGTCGCCTATCGCTCCATCCGCGCCGACCTGCTCGCGCGCCACGGCGAGCCTCGCATGCGCAACGGCGAACCATGCGGCTTCAGCGTCGTCTCGCTCGGTAAGCTGGGCGGCAAGGAGCTGAACTACAGCTCCGACATCGACCTCATGTTCATCTATGGCGGCGATGGTGAAACCGAGGGCCCGGAGCGCGTCAGCAACAAGGAGTTCTACAAGAAGGTCGCCAATCAATACACGGCCCTGCTTTCGAGCTATACCGCCGACGGGCAATGCTACCGCGTCGACCTGCGGCTGCGGCCGGATGGCACGCTGGGCGAAATCGCCATCTCGCTTGACGGCGCCCGCTCCTATTACGCCACCCGCGCGCGCGACTGGGAAAAGCAGATGCTCATCAAGGGGCGCGTGTCGGCGGGGGAGCCCGAACCCGGCACGGCCTTGCTGGAATTCGTCGAGCCTCTGATTTACCAGAGCTCGCTCGATTTCCGCGCCGTGGAAGCCGTCTCTGAAACGCGCCAGCGTATCGGCGAGAAGATGGCCGCGCGGCGCCGTCCGGCCGCCGGCACCGATATCAAACTGGCCCCCGGGGGCATCCGCGATATCGAGTTTTTGGTCCAATGCCTCCAGCGCCTGCACGGCGGCCGTGAACCTTGGGTACGGCACGGCGGCACCATGTTCGCGCTCTTCCGTCTGCGCGACAAAGGACTGCTTTCGAGCGGCGAGTATGCTCGCCTGGCCACCGCATACGAATTCCTTCGCTACCTGGAACACCGCCTGCAAATCGACGAGGACCGCCAGACCCACACCCTGCCGCTCGACCCCGCCGCGCTCGATCTGCTCGCGCGCAAGATGCCGCACGAAGCCACCGGCGCCGCGCTGGATGGCGCCGCGCTGCAGCAGAAGCTGAACGAGCACGTTGCCGCCGTTCGGGAGATTTACGAGCGCGTTATCCACGCGCAGAAGCCCATGTACTACACGCTCGAAGAGCCGCCGGTGGCCGAGGACGAAGCTGAGCCTGCGCCTCCCGCATCCAATCTCACCCGCTTCCTCGACGAACGCGCGCCCCGCCTGGCCCAGGTTGTCGCGGCCGCCAACCTGCGGCGCGGACGCGAACGTTTCGAGCATTTCCTGGAGCGGCTCTACGCCAATCCGGAAACTCTCGACCGCCTCGACGCGGATCCCGGTCTCGCCGCCGGGGTGCTCGACCTGTTCGAGCACAGCACCTACTTCGCCGACCACCTTCTGCGCTATCCCGAGCTGCTCGACGAGGTCGAGCAATCGTTCTGTCTCGAAGGCGGACGCCTCGAAGACGGCGCCGCCCTACGCCGCTACTATCGCCGCCAGATGCTGCGTATCCAGAGCGAAAGCATTCTACGCCGCGCCCCCATCTTCGCAACTTTGGGCGACACCTCCATCCTGGCCGACAGCGTGATTGAAGCCGCCTACCACGTGGCCATCGCCGAAGCGCCTCCGCCTTCCAGCCAGACCTACGCGCCGTCGCGCCAGATGATGGTGATCGCTCTCGGCCGCTTGGGCATGCGCGAATTCGACCTCGGTTCGGACGCCGATCTTCTCTTTGTGATCCCCGATGCCGATGCCTCCGAGCATGTCTTCTGGACCGGTGTGGCTGAGCGCGTGGTCCAGACCCTCTCCGCCTACACCGGCGAAGGTGTCATGTTCACTGTCGATACGCGCTTGCGGCCCAACGGGCGCGAGGGCGACCTGGTGCAGTCCGAAGGCGGCTACAAGACCTACTTCGCCGCCCATGCCGAAGCCTGGGAAGGCATCGCCTACATGAAGTCCCGCGCCGTAGCTGGCGACGTGGAGCGCGCCACCCAATTCCTTCACGAGCTGCAGGACATCGACTGGCGCCGCTATGGCCAGAGCATGCGCTCCCGCAAAGAGTTGGCCGAGATGCGCGCCCGCCTGGAGCGCGAGCAGGGGCCTCGCAACCCGCTCAAGGCCGGCCTCGGCGGCTACTACGATATCGATTTCGTTCTGATGTACCTGCGTCTGAAAGGCGCGGGCATCTTTTACAAAGTGTTGAACACACCGGAACGCATCGACGTGATCGAAAAGATGGGCCATCTCGATCGCGAAGACGTCGAATTCCTGCACGAGGCGGCCACGTTTTACCGCGCCATCGACCACGGCCAGCGTGTCTCGCGCGGCCATGCCGAAGGCAACCTGCCCACCTCGCATGCGCAGCTCGACATCCTCACCAACCTGGTGGAGCGCTGGACCCCAGAAAACCTCCACGGCCAGCGCATCGAAGCCACCCTGCGCGATATCCGCCGCCGCACCCGCGAGTTCTATAACCGCTTCTTCATCCGCTAGTACGCTGGCAGCCGGCAGCGAACAGCCGAAATCCACGGTGCTCGCGCCAAGAGCCGTCAGCTGTGAGCTGTCGGCTATAATCACAACGGCCCATGCTTGCCAAAGCCTGGCGGTTCGCGATCTCTCTTCTGTCGGTAGTAGCCGTCATCGCCGCCTACCGCACGCTGCTCAGGGTGAACAGCACCACCGTCGCTCTGACGCTGCTGCTGGTCATTCTCGGCATCTCTGCCCAATGGGGACTGGCGGAAGCCACCGCGGCATCGGTCGTGGCTGTGCTCGGATTCAATTTTTATTTCCTGCCGCCCGTGGGAGCCCTCACCATCCAGGATCCCCAGAATTGGGTTGCGCTACTGGCATTCCTCGTCACCGCTGTGACCGCCAGCCAGCTCTCCGCCCGTGCCCGCCGCCGGGCCGAGGCTGACGAGGCGCGCCGCCGCGAAATGGAGCTCCTCTACGCCCTCGTGCAGGCCATGTCGCTCACCGGCAGCGTGCGCAAAACCATTCGCGAGTTCGTCCAGAGCGTCGTCAAAATCTTCGGATGCGAGGCGGCCGCACTCTACTACCAACCCCTCGACGAAGTCTTCCGCTCCGGCCCTGAGAGCACTCCGGTTTCGGACCACGACCTCGAAGTCGCTGCGGAAATCGAAACCGTTTCCGCCGATCCGGAGCGCGGCGTCGCCGCGTCTCCCGTGCGGCTCGGCGTTCGTGCGCTCGGCAGCCTTGCCCTCCTGGGCAACCTTCCTTCTGCCGAAATGGTGCGCGCCATCGCCGACATGGTAGCCATCACCATTGAGAAAGCGCGCGCCATCGAAGACGCCAGCCACGCCGAAGCCGAGCGCCAGGGCGAAGTCCTGAAGGCCGCGCTGCTCGACTCCCTGGCGCACGACATCAGAACGCCGCTCACATCCATCAAGGCCGCCGTCACCACCCTGCTCGGCGCCGAACACGCAGCGGGTCTGCCGCGCGAGCTTCTCGAGATCATCAACCAGGGTGCCGACCGCCTCAACCAACTCGCCGCCGAAGTCATCGCCATGGCGCGCATCGAGGCAGGCAAGCTCCACCTCGACAAGCGGCCCGTCACCGCCGAAGAGCTCATCTCGGGCGCGCTTGCCGAGCTCGCCGATCTGCGCCGCGGCCGCGACATCGCCATCGACGTCCCGCCGGATCTGCCCGCGGCCGAAGCGGATCTCGAGCTGGCTCGCGAAGTCGTCAAGCAGTTTGTCGAGAACGCCCTGAAATACTCGGCCGAAGATGCACCCATCCGCGTGACAGCCGGCGTGCAGCATGGGAAAATCGTCATCGGTGTCGCCGACTGCGGCCCAGGCATCGAGGAAAACGAGCGCCCTCTGATTTTCGACAAGTTCTTCCGCGGCCGCCGGCACCGCTTTTCGACCAAAGGAACGGGCATGGGATTGGCCATAGCCAAAGGCATTGCGGAAGCTCACGGCGAACGCATCTGGGTGGAAAGCGAGCCGGGCCATGGCGCCGCGTTCTACGTTTCGCTGCCTTTGGCCGGAGGACACGAAGCTTGAGCGCCGGTAAGATCCTGGTGGTAGATGACGATCCGCAGATCCGCCGCGTCATGAAGGCCACTCTCGTCAGCCACGGCTACGAAGTCATCGAAGCGCGCACCGGCGAGGAAGGCCTGGAAGTGGCGGGGAAGGAATCTCCCAATCTCGTTCTCCTCGACATGAACATGCCAGGCATGGATGGCCTCGAAACATGCCGCGCCCTGCGCGCCGTCTCCGATGTTCCCGTCATTGTCCTCACCGTCCGCAACACCGAGAAGGACAAGGTGGCCGCGCTCGATGCGGGCGGCGACGACTACGTTACCAAGCCCTTCGGCATTGAAGAGCTGCTGGCGCGCATCCGCGCCGCCCTGCGCCGCTCGCCCGCTTCCCCCGACGGAGGGCCTCACACCTTCGCCGCCCCCGGCCTCGAAATCGACTTCCAGGCCCGCCGCGTGCGCGCGCAGAACAAAGATGTGCGTCTCACGCCTAAGGAGTTTGATCTGCTCCGTTACCTTGTCCTGCACGCCGGCAAGCCGGTGACCCACCGCGAGCTCCTGCAGGCCGTCTGGGGCCCGGATTACGGCGACGAGCCCGAATACCTGCGCGTGTTCATCAACCAGGTGCGGAAGAAAATCGAAGCCAATCCCGCCCGCCCCAAATTCATCGTCACCGAACCCTGGGTGGGCTACCGCTTCGTGAATCCGTAACGTGGGATAGGCCGTCATATTTTGCGGCCTGTCTCCCCCTCCTCGAAGCCTGACAGACGACCCACAACCCGATCGCCTGTCCTAGAGACGCATTTACGACTTCCTTATGCTTTACCGCATAAATTAGAAGGATGTTCCCTCGTCAGGCATACCGGATGATTGTGGCAGCGGCGGTACTCACGAGCCACGCCGGCTCACTGTGCGCGCAGACCGAGCACGAAAAAGCGCTGGAAGCACGCATCGAAGCGCTCGAAAAAAGACTCGCTCAACTCGAGGAACAACTGGGGAAAGCGCCGCCCGGACCCAAGGCCGCTCCACCGCCTCTCCAAGCCGCGGTTGCTCCCACTCCGGGGCCAACGACCGCGCCTGCTCCCGCGCCTGACGCGCCCCCTCCGCCCGTCGATGTCAATCTCATGCTCGACGGCTATTGGGGCTATAACTTCAACAACCCGCTCGGCCATATCAACCTGCTGCGCGCCTACGATGTCCTGTCGAACAACTTCAGCCTCAACCAGGCCGACATCATGGTGGAAAGCCCCGTGGACCCCGCCCACGGCCGCCGCTTCGGAGGCCGCCTCGACCTCATGTTTGGCCAGGCCACCCAAACCCTTGGCGGCAATCCCAACAATGAGCCCCGCCCGCAGGTCTACACCAACATCTTCCAGGCTTACGGAACCTACGTCGCGCCTCTCGGCCGCGGCCTCACCATCGACTTCGGCAAATGGGCCAGCGCTCTCGGCGCCGAAAGCAACTACACCAAAGACCAGATCAACTACTCCCGGTCCTACTTCTACAATTTCCTCCCCTTCTACCACTTCGGGTTCCGCGTCAACTATAGCTTCAGCGACCGCCTGAGCGCCGCCTACTGGCTCGTCAACGGCGCCAACCAGAGCGAGGACTTCAACGGCGCTAAATCGCAAAACTTCCAGATCGTCTCCAAACCCGTGAAGACCCTCGCCTGGACCTTCAATTACTACTACGGCAACGAAAACCCCAGCATCATCCCCATCTATAACCCCGGCCCGCCCGTTTTAGCCACGCAGCCCGGCCTCTCCACCAACGTGATCCAGCCCAGTCCGCGCGGCCTGGAGCACATTTTTGATACCTATGCCACCTGGAACGCCACGCCCAAGCTGACTTTCCTGTTGGAGGCCGACGACGTCATCCGCCGCCTCTCGGAACCGGGACCGCCACTCCGTGTCACTGGTGGCGCGGCCTACGCCCGCTACCAGCTCAACGATAAGTTTGCTCTCGCCACGCGCGCCGAATACCTCAACGACCACGGTGGTCTGTTCAGTGGCGTCACGCAGGTGTTGAAAGAGAACACCGTCACGTTCGATTACCTGTTGGCCTCGGGCCTGCTGATGCGGGCCGAATGGCGCCGCGACTTCTCCAACCATCCCTTCTTCCTCACGGATGTAACGGGCCTCCTCAAGAAAGAGCAGAATACCGCCACTCTAGGTCTGGTCTGGTGGTTTGGCCCCCACGTGGGTGCCTGGTAATCCGGCAGCTCCAAGCGAATCGCTGAAGGCCAAAAGCTAAGAGCTGATCGCTGTTTTACTGCGCTTCCGGCTTGACCGCGTAGTAGCCCTTACGCGCCTGCGGCTTCAGGTCCTTGTTCGCCAGCTTAATGTCGAGCTTCCTGTACGAGCCGTCCTTCACGTCGTTGGTCGGGGTGTAGCCAATCGCGTACTGGCTGCGCATTTCGTCCTGCAGTTCCTTGAACACCATGTCCAGCGGGTGCTTCCGGTCCACCCGGTAGACGTGCCCGCCGGTTTCATCCGACATCTGCCGTAGCGTCGTTTCCCCGCCGCCCACGCTCATGTGTCCGAACGGCCCGAACCCGTACGCGCCGGGGTCGGAGTAGTCGATACTGTAGATCACCGCGTCGGACTTCTGCGCCGCTTCAATGGCCTGCTTGATATTCAGCCGGCTGCCCTCATCCACGCCGTCCGTGATCACCACAATCGCCTTACGCCCCACCTCGCCGCGCAGTTTATCGTTCGCTGCCAGGAATACGGCGTCATAGAGCACCGTGCCCCGCGGATCGCCCGCCGTCGGCACCGGTCCCGGACCCAGCCCGCCTACGCCTGAAGTTACCCGCAGTTCGTTCAGCCCCTGCGTCAGCAGCCGCGTAGAGTTGGTGAAGTCCTGTAGCAGTTCCGCCTCCTCGCCGAACATGATCAGGAATGCCTCGTCCTTCTTGCGCAGAACCGACGAGAAGAACTGCGACGCCGCGTCCCGCTCAATCTGAATCAGGTTCCGCTGGCTGCCGCTCACGTCCACCAACAGGCCGATCGTCAGCGGCAAATCCGTCTCGCGCGTGAAGTACTTGATGTCCTGCTGCTTGCCGTCCTCGAAAATGGAGAAGTCTTTCTTCTCCAGGTTCCCCACCAAGCCGCCGCGCTTGTCCCGCACCGAAGCCAGGATGTTCACCACGTCCACATCCACCTTCAGCGTGGGAATCTCGTCGGCAGGCTGCTGTTTTTGCGGCGTTTGCGCGCAAAGCATCGCTCCCAGAGCAAGCAAAAGAAAGGTTCGCATACCGGTACAATGAGGGGACGTGCCCCGTAGCTCTATTGTTTCACCCATGCTGGAAGCCATTCACCACCTCCGCCGTCACGATCCGGTTCTGGCCGCGATCATCGACCGCGTAGGAGACTATCGTATCCAATTCCGCGATCCCGATTTCGAGACACTCGTCAAGTCCATTGTGTATCAGCAGCTTAGCGGCCGAGTGGCGAGTGTGATTTTCGCCCGTCTGGCGGCGGCTGCCGCGCCCGCCGGCAAACTCACTCCCGCCGGCATCCTCAGGCTGCGGCCCGCACGAATGCGTTCTTTGGGCCTTTCCACCCAAAAGACCGCCTACATCCGTGACCTGGCCCGCCACGCCCGCGACGGCACGGTCCGCTTCGAAGATCTCCTCGACCTTCCCGACCGGGAGGTCATCGAACGGCTCACCCAGGTCAAGGGCATCGGCGTCTGGACCGTTCACATGTTTCTCATATTCGCCCTCCGCCGCCCCGACGTCCTCCCCACCGGCGACCTCGGCATCCGCAACGCCATCCAAAAAGCCTACGGCCTCGATGGATTGCCCCGCCCTGCCGATATCGAAACTATCGCCCAACGATGGCGCCCGTACTGCACCGTGGCCAGTTGGTACCTTTGGCGCAGTCTCGAGCCCAATGCCAACCTGTGATGGGGCGAATCGCGCCGGTGGAGCGATATTCATGAGAATGATTGTTGTAGTTCTCGACAATCGGGTTATACTGTTCTTGGATATTCGGATCTTGGGATCTAATTCCCGGAAGTCCGCGTCCAAGGAGCAAAACATGCGTACATTGAAGGTGGCGATT
>Ga0126381_100001542_pt1 | contig 24575 bp, 19 predicted proteins | sample PanSoiMetPlot_28_FD_96465 | JGI IMG/M metagenome (GOLD analysis project Ga0126381, IMG submission 96465) | Tropical forest soil microbial communities from Panama - MetaG Plot_28 | ecosystem: Environmental > Terrestrial > Soil > Tropical forest > Bulk soil | place: Panama | collected 2016-02-17 | reverse complement strand
GTCAAGATCCGGCGAGATAAAGAGGCCTGCATCGATTGCGGAAAATGTGCGCATGCTTGCCCTGCTCAGCTGCCGGTGGATCAACTCGTGCAGATTCGTTCTGTTGAGTGCAGCTCCTGCATGGCTTGCGTAGCAGCTTGTCCCGCGCAGGACGCTCTTCAGTTTGCCTTGCCCCCGAGAAAGGCCCCAATCTCGGCTGCACGCTGGTATCGCCGTTCCATTGGGCCTGTTGCAACGGCGGCAGTGCTCGCTTACATCTTTTTCGGCGTGATTCTCCTGGCGCGAGCCACGAATCACTGGCAGACCAACATACCTCGTTCCGTTTACATGCAACTGGTGCCGCACGCCAATGAGTTAAGTCACCCAGGCATGTAGAAGCGGAACATCCTCGTCATGGCGTAGTCGCTCTAGCGCGAGGGCTGTTCGGCTCAGAAAAGTCACGATCTACCCGAAAGACTTTCTTAGCGGCTAAAGCCGCCTTCATTTCGGCCTTTAGCGGCACGAGTAGAACTCGTACCCTGCTACAAACCACGCTGATAACGCGTCTTTCCGCAGGTTCAACGCCTCCTGGCGCGAAACTCCTGGCCTATGGCCTCGACGGCATTCTTGTCCAGCGCCTGTGCAGCCTTCGGGAATACAACGTTGTCTTCTACCTGAATATGCGCCTGATAAAGGTCGCGAAGGCGATTGGTGGCAGAGAGCAGACGGTGAGATTCGGATTCAGGCAGAGACTCGGCGGAAATCCAAGACTGGTAGAGTCCCTCGACTTCGGCGTGCAAATGATTGGCTTCTGCATGATCGTGTTCGAGCTGGTCCAGCTCCGCGAAGCCGCCAACGGCAATCAGTCTCGGAAAAAGAGACTCCTCTTCGTCTGCGGTATGACGTTGCCCACCCACTCGAAAGTAGCTGAGGGCCGACTGAACGGCCACGATCTCTTCGTCTGTCAGAGTCCGCTGCTGAGCCCGCTCGACGACTGCGCAAAGAATTGAGAGGAAATGCTCGATTCTGCGATGGCAATCCTTGAGCATTCCAAGCGGATCGTCGAATCCGCTGTCCGGTTTGGCGCCAATCTGAACTGCCATGATTTGCTCCTTAATCCATTATCGTCGCGCGTGGCGAGGCCGCTCGGCCCAGCGCTGTTTCGCGAAATTGATCTATGGGTTTATAACCAATGTGAAGCCGCGGCCTTGATCGGGCGCAGTGACCAAAGTCGCTCCGGTAGAATCGTTCCCGTGACCCTTTCCCGTACAGAACTGGCCTCAGTCCTCGAAAAGACCGCGCTGCTGTCGAATCTCTCGCGCGAGGAGTTGCAGATTCTTGCCACTCGTACCGTTCGGAAGCTGTTCAGCACCGGTGAACTGCTGTTTTCGGAAGGCGAACCGTGCAATGGCCTGCACATCATTGCGAAGGGAAAGATCCGCATCTTCAAGACGTCGGTCAACGGCCGCGAACAGGTCCTTGCGGTGAATGTCCCCGGCGAATCGGTCGCCGAACTGCCCGTCTTCGACGGGGGTCCTTTCCCGGCTTCAGCGGTGGCGATTGAAGATACGGAGATTGCGTTCATCTCGCGGCGCGATTTCCATGCGTACTGCGTTGAGCATCCCGAAGTGGCGCTCAAGGTGCTCTCAGTAGTAGGGGCACGTTTGAGGCGGCTGGTGGGAATCATTGAAGAGCTATCCTTCACCACCATTCGCCAGAGGCTCATCCTGACCCTCGTAAAACTTGCGCAAACCGAAGGGAAGAAGACGGATCGCGGCATCGAGTTTCTGCTACCGGCAACGCACCAGGAATTGGCGAATCAACTTGGTACAGTGCGCGAGCTGATTTCAAGGAACCTGATGCGTCTTCAGGCCGAGGGCCTTCTCGACGTCGATGCGCGACAGATTGTCGTGCGGGATCTCAAAGGGCTTAGCACTCTCCTCGAATCTCAATGAAGACGCGCGAGTGACCAAAGTCGCTGTTTAGAAGCCCGGCATTCTCTACCGTTACAGGTGGAGAATGAACATGGCCACCGCAACTCAATCCATTCGTGAGATCGTCACCGCCGAGCCGTCGGCGGCGGCAATTCTCGAGCGGTTCGAAATCGACCTGTGCTCACAGGCCGACACGCGGCTCGAACGTGTGTGCGCCGAGTTGCAGTTGTCTGTGGACCAGGTGCTCGAGAAGCTCGCCGACGCCGAGTTGCGGGCTCGCGGCGCAACCGCGCCGGATCTTGAAAGTTATTCGCTGAGCCGCCTGATCCAGCATATTGTCCGCACACACCATCAGACGGTTCGCCAGGAGCTGCCGCGATTTGCCGAATTGTCGCAAAGGATCGCCGGCAAGCATGGCGAAATGGCGCCGCAATACAAAGAGGTAGCAACACTGATCGAGCAGCTTCGCACCGAGTTGTTCGCCCACATTGAGAAAGAAGAGCAGGTGCTCTTCCCGTATATCGTTCGCCTGGAGGAGGCAGCAGAAGATAGCTCGGCTGAGCCTTATGAATGCCCCCGCTCGGTTGAGCAATCGGTTTCGGTCATGACGCGGGGACACGATTCCGCCGGAAGAATCGTCGGTCAAATTCGCCAGCTTACGAACGGATTTGAGCCCCCGCAATGGGCTTGTCCGAGGAATACAGCTTTTCACGCAGGCCTCGAAGCGTTCGAAAAGAACCTGCGGCAGCACATACATCTTGAGGACGATCTGCTCTTCCCGCGGGCAATCGCGCTTGAAAACGATATCGCGCAACGGAGGTAATCATGGTTGCCATTGCACATTCCGCGAAGCCGCTTCCGGGCATTCTCGGCAACGCTTCTTCACTCGCTGCGCTCGAAGGCAAGAAAAGCCTCGTGTTGCGGACGTGGATCCTGGCCGGCGTCTTCTTCATGGCTCTGCCCGGGACCCTGCTCGGCTTCTCGAATTTGATGGCGATCAGCGCGCATCGTGGGGCAACCGGCCTGCCGTCTGCGTGGATGGAGGGCCACGGCCACGCGCAGGTTTTCGGGTGGATCGGCAGCTTCATTCTGGGGATCGGCTTCTACTCGCAGCCTACGCGAGGCCGGTCGGCAACGCACATTCCGCTCTTGTGCTTCGGCCTGTGGAGCGTAGGGGTCGCGCTGCGCTGGACTGCAAATATTTATGGCTGGCAGTGGCGCGTGCTCCTTCCTCTGTCGGCGGCCCTGGAGCTGATCGCGGTCCTGCTGTTCCTCTCCGCTGCCTCGCACCATAAGCTTCCAAATGCGCAAACCGGAAACCGGCCGAAGCGGCGGATGGAGCTGTGGATGATCTCAGTTCTGCTGGGAACTGCCGGGTTGGCCGCTGCGGTGATCTTCAACTTCGTCGAGTGTGTGCGGCTGGCGGTTGTAGGCATCTCGCCGTCCTTCCCGCATGGATTGGACCAGAAATATCTTGTGTTGCTTGGATGGGGCTTCCTGATTCCCGTGGTTTGGGGATTCTCGGCCCGGTGGCTGCCTGCTTTCCTTGGGATCTCCAGGCCGCACGGCCGTTTGTTCAGCGCAGCAATGCTTCTCAACGTGCTGGGAGTGATCGGCGGCGTTTTCGGCCAGACAAAAATCGCAGTGCTGACGCTGGCGGTCGGTGCTGTCGTGAGCGGCATATCGTTACGCCTTGCCGAGCACCCTGGTGGGAAGGCGAAAACGCAAGGCGTGCACGCAAGCTTTCCCGTGTTTGCACGCATTCCTTACCTGTGGCTGGCAATCGCCGGTGCAATGAGCGTGTGGGCTGCATTCTGCGATGTGCATGGCGGCATTTGGGGTGCTTCACGCCACGCTCTCACCGTAGGCTTTGCAGCAACCATGGTATTCGCGATCGGCCCGCGCATTCTTCCCCATTTTGGCGGTATCTATCGCATCTTCAGCACGCGACTGATGTTTGTGAGTCTCTTGCTGCTGCAAACAGGCTGCACGCTGCGGGTGTCATCGGAGCCGCTGGCTTATGAAGGCATCCTGCCCTTCGCGTGGCGAGTCCTGCCGGTCTCCGGAATGCTCGAGCTCGCAGGCGTGCTTCTTTTTGCGGCCAACATCGCACTTACGTTTGCATTTGGGCGACCGGCGTTTGCGCGCGATCAGGCTGCGCAAAAGGTTACTGTGTAAGACTCTGCGATTCACAGCTCAGTGGCGGCTTCGGGATGCGCCCATCGATACGCCGAACCAAGCCAGGAGCCTCTGGGCGCCGATTCTTCGAGATGCGGAATCAGCGCCCAGAGGCCAATCAACGCGAGCCCAACGAGATTTGGGAAGAGCAGCGGTGCGATAGGTGGCGCGCCGTTCACGAGTCTTTCCCAAAGGCTGCTGCCTGGCTCAACGAGGTTGGCCTGCAGGTGGAACCAGAAGCCGAGAACCCCCACAAATGCCTGCACGAGCATCACAACCAGACAGAGATCGAGAAAGCGCCGCGTTACCTGCATGACGAGCGGGATAATCAGGAATCCTGTCGCAAATGCCGACGAGATCACTGGGATCCACTCCGTCCGGGTGAAAAATCCGTTCGATGCATGATCGGTCAGAGTGAGAACGAAGTTGCCGAAGAATCCGCCGAGCGCAAGCAGAATCACCCAGCGTGCCCATTCCGCGCTGCGGACTGCAACCATTCGGTTCATCAGCAGCAGAAAGCCAAGCCCGGTGTAAGCCAGTGGTGCGGCAAAAGGAGCAGCATATGTGAGGCTCTTGAGGGTTCGGTCGAGGAAGAAACGACTCTCGAGGTGGAAGAGGACTCCACCGAGTCCGACCAGGATCGAGAGCCAGCCGATCAGGTAGCCCATGTCGCGCCAGGGCGATTGAAAACCGCCGAGCCAACGCAATGCGATCAAAACCACAAGCACGATCGGCGAAGCCAGCGAGAAGTAAAACGGAATGTACTCGGCCGTCTTCCCAAAGTGATTAACCGAATGAGCGATCACGATGTCGCCGGCGAGAATGGCCAGGTTCACCGTTACGAAAAGTTCCACCCACAGCGCCGGATTGTGCGCCCAGTGGAACCTTGGGTGATTGACGATAGCTTGTACGCGATCAAGCCATTCATTTGCGGCCATGTTCCCTCCGCAGTTGGTCGGCCTGATGCTGCAATTCGACAGTCTTGGCAAGCAACTCGAAATTGCCGTGCCACTGCACAAAATCGGCCCCGCCCATGAATGCGCCGTGCTTGCTGGTGCGGCCATCGTAGTGCCACATGTTGAAGTAGGTGAAATCGATGGGATGCGTAAACGGTGCTCCGCTTAGCGACCCATCTTTGCGCAGTCCATCCATAATGTCTTTGGCTGCGAGCACTTTGGTGTTCGTGTTGGCCACGACCTGCTCGGCCTGGGCATAGATGCGATCGATACGGGCCTGCGAATGGCATTGCGTGCAGACCTGCTTCATGTTGATCTGTGCCTGCATAAAATTCGGCCGATGCGTGCTGACGGCGTCCGCCAGGTACCAGCTGAGACGGTCCGACGGGTTGTGCGTCACCTTGAGCCCGTTGATTCCGCTCATGTGGCATGTGGCACAAGTAGGCACGAACATATCGCGCGTGGTCAGGGTACGCGGATCGGCTTTCAGGTTCAGCAGGTTGCGCTGCGCCGCAAACATGACGCCGTGCTTGGATTCATTGTAAATCTCAATCTGCGAGTGGTCCGGTCCCATGTGGCACTGGCCGCAGGTCGTAGGCAGCCGCGCCAGTTCCACTGAGCTCGTGTGGCGTGAGTGGCATTCTGTGCAGGAGCCGATGGTTCCATCGTCATTCGGTCTGCCGATCGAGTGGCACTGCGCGCAGCCGCCGCTAACCGCAACATGACCTTCTGGCATTGCTAGCGGATTGGGCGGACGCTTGGTTCCTCCGGGTTGGAATTGTTCGCTAAACGCGACCTGCTCGGGAGATAACCCTTTTTCGCCGAAGACAGCGGCCCAGCTCGGAGCTGCGTGACGGCTGCGCAAAAATTCCTGGTAGATCGGCTCGTGACAGGAGCGGCAATTGCCGGCAGTAAGGTGAGAGCTGATGACAAAGCCGTGATGATCGACCTTTTGCTGGCCAGTCGCCGGCTGATGGCAATCCAGGCAATTCACGCCTTTTTTGGCGTGGGCTGACATTTCATACTCGTGAACAACCGAATACTGCAGACGCGCGTGGCATTCGGCGCATTTGCCCGAGGCACGCACAAAGTCCGCGGTAGGTTGCTCGGTTTCAGCCCTTGGACGCGCGCGGTTTATCAGGAACGCCGAGACGATGAGGCCGAACGCAATGACGACAGCAACAAACACCGAACGGAATGACATCAGAGTTACCCCGTGGGCAATTGGCTGGAGAACCGCCCTGCGCCTCTTCTGGGATCACAGGCGGAACATGGAAATTTATCAAGTCGAGCTGGTAGTCACAAAGTTTCCAGAATCGAGCGAACGATCCACTCTCTGCTGCGACTTTTGCCACTCGAACCTCCGTGTGACTAAAGTCCCTGCAATGATTTCGCCTCCCTCCTAACCTCACATTAGCAGCATTCATTGGGCGAATTTCTTAAACGCGAAATTGCGAGGCAATTCATGAGCTATAAGCGTTATTGGCTGGCGCTGGCCGTTGTGATCATCGGCTCTTTTGCCGTCCTGGGAGGAGTAGGACGGAAAATGATCAGCGAAGCTCCTCCTATACCGGATGTCTACACAACCCAGGGGCAACTTCTTTTCACTGGCAGTTCGATTACCGATGGTCAAGGCGTCTGGCAGTCCATCGGCGGGCAGGAGATTGGCACGATCTGGGGTCACGGCGCCTATGTGGCTCCCGACTGGAGCGCCGACTGGCTGCATCGTGAATCGGAAATTCTTCTCGACCGCTGGGCGCAAAACGATGGTGCCGCAAGCTTCGCCGCACTCGATGCCGACAAGCGGGCCGTATTGCAGGCACGTCTGGTTCGTGAGATGCGCCACAACAACTATGATGCGAGCAACAACCGCATCGTGCTCGACGGCGACCGCGTAGCCGCATTCAATCAGCTCGCGCCGTATTATGCAGACCTCTTCGCCAACGGCCGCAAAGAATACGCCATTCCGGCCGGTGCACTTACGGATCCCGGGAAGCAGAAACAACTAGCCGCGTTCTTCTGGTGGAGCGCATGGGCCACGAGCACCAACCGGCCCGGCTCGACTGTCAGCTACACCAACAACTGGCCGCATGAGCCGCTCGTTGCCAACAATCCGACGCCGGGCACCACTCTTTGGAGCATCGTGAGCGTCGTCTGCCTGCTAGCCGGAATTGGTGGCCTGGTTTGGTGGTATTCCTCGCAGGAAAAAGTCGCCGTTCACGGACCGTATCCAGCACGTGATCCGTTCCTGGGCCTGAAGCCGACTCCTTCGCAGCGTGCAACGATCAAATATTTCCTCGTCGTCGTAGCGCTGTGGGGCGTGCAAATCTTGATGGGCGCCATAACCGCGCACTACGGTGTGGAAGGCCAGGGATTCTACGGATTCCCGCTGGACAAATACCTGCCATACGCCATCACGCGCACATGGCACCTGCAACTGGCCATCTTCTGGATCGCGACCTCGTGGCTGGCGACTGGACTCTATGTCGGTCCCGCGGTGAGCGGCCATGAGCCGAAGTTCCAGCGGCTGGGCGTCAATGTACTCTTTGCGGCTCTAGTGCTTGTCGTCGGTGGTTCGCTGGCCGGCGAGTGGATGGGCATTCAGCAGAAGCTCGGCAACCTGTGGTTCTGGTTCGGCAGCCAGGGTTTCGAATATGTCGATCTTGGACGCTTCTGGCAGATTCTGCTTTTCATCGGCCTGTTGCTCTGGCTAGTGCTGATGGTTCGCGCCCTCAAGCCGGCGTTCAAGCGCAACAGCGAAGACCGGTCGCTGCTCTCGTTGTTCCTTGTTTCGAGTATTGCCATTCCGTTGTTCTATGCCGCAGGGCTGATGTATGGCCAGCGCAGCCATCTCGTCACGGCAGAATACTGGCGCTGGTGGGTGGTTCACCTTTGGGTCGAAGGGTTCTTTGAAGTCTTCGCCACGGTTGTGATCGCATTCCTCTTCACGCGGCTCAAGCTGCTGGAGATTCGGAGCGCGACGCGGGCGGTGCTGTTCTCAACGACGATCTTCCTGTCGGGAGGCATCATCGGCACCTTCCATCATCTCTACTTCGCGGGTTCGGGCCCGGCGGTCATCGCACTGGGCGCCGTGTTCAGCGCGCTCGAGGTCGCGCCGCTTACGCTGATCGGGTACGAAGCATGGGAGAACCTGCGTCTCTCGCGGGCAACTGAAAGAGCTCCGTGGATTGCCAATTACAAATGGCCCATCTACTTCTTCGTCGCTGTGGCCTTTTGGAACCTGGTCGGTGCGGGTCTGTTCGGATTCCTCATCAACCCGCCGGTTGCTCTCTATTACATGCAGGGCTTGAATCTCACACCTGTGCACGGCCACACGGCGCTGTTTGGCGTCTATGGAATGCTGGGGCTCGGCCTGACCCTCTTCTGCCTGCGAGTTCTGCAACCTGGACGTCTGTGGAAAGAAGGAATTCTCAAGGCTTCCTTCTGGTGCATCAATCTCGGCCTCGTCTTCATGGTGATTCTCAGCATGTTCCCGATCGGCATCATGCAAGCCTTGGCGTCGATCGAGCGTGGCACATGGTATGCGAGGTCGGCTGAATTCCTACAGTCCCCTCTCATGCAGTCGCTGCGCTGGATGCGAGTTCCAGGTGATGTGCTCTTCGCTCTGGGAGCGGCTCTGCTGGGATGGTTTGTTCTGGGGCTGTTGACCGGGCATTCGTATCAGAGCAGCTCCGGGGCTACGATCGCAAAGAACAAGGAGCGCGAGTTCGCCGGAGTCGCTGGCGACTAGTAAATAGACGAAGCGGGCGGCACCAGGCCAAGGTACGCCCGCTTACCCTCCCCATAAGTTAAAGATTGATAAATGACCCGTCCGGGAATATGTATCCTGAACCTTCGTACCAGTTCCGCCAGTAACGAAGAGCCCCTAAAGAGCCTTTGACTAGACTCGTCAGCCCGGTATTCTTCCGGCAAGACACCCAGATAGTCCCCTGCCGCGTTGGCAATTGCATCGATTCCTCGTAATCCCCCAAACTAGGAGAATCCTTGCTCGCACGACCTCATCGCAACTGTGTCCTCGTCCCGCTAATAACGCTGGGAACCGCTCTTGGCGCCGCGTTGCTGACGACGGGGTGCGGCAATGTCTCGATCAGCAACAAAGGCAACTTCACGGCCATCTCAGCCTCGGTGAGCGCACTGCGCGTGAATCAGACGACGCAACTGGCGACGCACACGCTATTTGACGGAACGTCGCTGGCGCTTTACGTCAACGGGATTCTGGGCGGCAATGCAGAAGTGGGGACGATCAGCAACACGGGGCTCTATACAGCGCCGGCGATTGTGCCCGTTCCGAACTCCGTAACGATTACCAGCGTGGCGACGGCGCATCCGGACTATCCGCAGGGATCGGCGACGATCGCGATCTGGAATCCGATTCCAGTGATCGACAGCGTGAATCCGTCTGGATTTCCCGAGGGACCAACGCAGATTCTGGTAAGCGGATCGCAATTCGTATACGGCGCGCAGGTGAACTGGAATGGCAAGGCCGTAGCGACAACGTTTGTCTCGAGCACGCAATTGGCGGCCGTGATACCAGCGCTGAATCCTGGCACCTTTCCGCTGCTGGTGAGCAATCCCGATCCGGGATCGGCGAACTCGAAGACGCTGTCGGTACAGGTAGCGCCGGGACAGGTGAAGTTGGTGCTGCAGGCTTCGAACGGGACCGATGTGCGCGTGAACAATTCGCTGAACCTCGGGCTTCTGGTGACGGGAACCAACAACACCGGCGTCACGTTGCAGGTGAACGGCGTTGCCGGGGGAAATTCGGTGGTGGGCACGACCGTTTCGAACCCGGACGGAAGCATCACGTATCATGCGCCGCCACTGCTGCCAACGCCGAGCAACGTAGTAAGTCTGAAGATCACGAGCGTTGACAATCCGACCGTATCGATCAGCCAGAATATCTCCGTGCTGAATCCGATACCGATTCTGAACGCGGGTTCGCCGATGACTTTCAATCCCGGGCCGCCTGCGACGACGGTTGTGCTGACCGGGCAGAACTTCATTAACGGCGCACAGGTGTTGATGAACGGAGCGGCTGTGCCCACAACGTTCAACAGCGGGACGCAACTGACGGCCAGCGTGAGCCCGACTGAGCCGGGAAATCTCGATCTGCAGGTATTGAATCCGAGCCCGGGGCCCGCAACATCGGCAGACCTGATTGCGACAGTGAACGGGACGCCGTCGGTGCCGATCGTTTCGCCGCAGGACGCATCGCGGTTCCTGGACGAGGCGACGTTTGGAGCGACGGACGCCGATATTCATCACCTGTCGCTGATCGGATACCAGGCGTGGCTGAACGAGCAGTTTGCCATACCGCAGACAACGATGGAGCCGGGCGCGGAACAGGCGCTGATCGTGAACAATCAGACGCCCTGCGCTTCCGGTGACGTGACGTGCAACGCGGGTCTGTTCGTCGAAAACAACCAAGGGCAGGCGTACGTGGAGAACGCGTTCTGGCAGCAGAGCCTGTCTGCTCCGGACCAGTTGAGGCAGCGCGTAGCTTACGCACTGCACGAGATGCTGGTGATCTCGATGGCGTCAACGAATGTAGAGAACATGCCGCGAGGGGCAGCGCAGTACTACGACATGCTTGGCGCGGATGCGTTCGGAAACTTCCGTCAGCTGCTCCAGGACGTGACCCTCAGCCCCGAGATGGGCGAGTGGCTGGCCGTGCAGGGGAATGACAAGGGTAATGCGACGACCGACCCGGATGAGAACTATGCCCGCGAAGTGATGCAGCTGTTCACCATCGGCCTCTACCAGCTGAACGACGATGGATCGCAGAAGCTGGATGGGACGGGGCAGCCGATTCCGACTTACTCGAACGTCGACGTGACAGGACTGGCCAAGGTCTTTACCGGCTTCAGTTGGAACGTGCCTGGAAATACGTCGGATGCGGCCTGGTCCAACTGCTGCATATATGTCGGGCCGGGATATGGCGAGGACCTCCTGCCGATGCAAAGCTATCCGAGCCATCACTCGACCCTGGAAAAGGATTTTCTCGGAGTGACCATCCCGGCGCAGGGCACGCCAGACCCGAACGGGGATCTGAAGATCGCACTCGACACGCTGTTTAATCATCCGAACCTGCCGGCGTTTTTCTCGAAGCAGATGATTGAGCACATGGTGACGAGCAATCCGAGCCCTGCGTATGTAAGCCGGGTCGCAGCGGTCTTTAAAGACAACGGACTGGGCGTGCGCGGCGACCTGAAATCCGTGGTTACCGCGATCCTGCTGGACCCCGAGGCGCGGGACACGGCGACGGACGTGAGCAATCCCAAATTCGGGAAAGTGCGCGAGGCGCTGCTTCGCTACACGCACTGGGCGCGAGCGTTCACGGCGCAGTCGCGCACTGGATCGTATTGGAATGGGAGCACGGAAGATCCGATTTGGGGACTCGGGCAGATGACGCTGCGGTCGCCGACGGTTTTCAACTGGTTTGCTCCGGGTTACGTACCGCCGGGCACGAGCATCGAGCAGGCTGGGATGGTAGCGCCGGAGATGCAGATGACGAACGTGACCTCGGTGGTCGGCTATCTGAATTACATGCAGACCGCAGTCGGCTCGGACGCGAACAATGGGTTCGACATCTTCTCGAGCTATACCGCGGAGATGAATCTGGCGTCGAACCCGGGTGCGCTCGTGGACAGGGTAAACCTGCTGCTGATGGCAGGCGAGATGGATAGCACGCTCTACAACCAGATACTGAGTGCCGTGAACGCGATTCCGATTCCGGCTGGAGACCCGAACGCCATCAATGCGGCGCTGGAAGCGCGAGTCCAGACTGCGATTTTCCTGACGATGGCCTCGCCATCCTATTGCGCGCAGTACTAGTGGAGACAACCATGTGCAAGTTTGACCACACGCGGCGCCAGTTTTTGAGAACGGCAAGCCTGACCTCGATGGCAGGGTTTTACGCCAGTCCGTTTCTGCTGGGATTGAATTCGCTGGCGGCCATGGCTCAGGGAAGCGGGTTCAACGACTATCGTGCGCTCGTGTGCGTGTTTCTCCAGGGCGGCAATGACGGTCACGGCACCGTAATTGCCACCGACCCAGCCTCGTTCGGCGCGTTTACTCAGGCGCGTTCGGGAGCGCCGGGGTTGGCTTATCCGCAGAGCGAGTTGCTGCCCATTGTGCCAAAGACTTCGCAAAACGGTCGGACATTTGCTCTGAATCCAAACCTGGTCGGATTGCAGGACTTGTTCAACGCGGGACGGGCAGCGATTGTTGCGAACACCGGAACGCTGATTACGCCCGCAACCAAGACGCAGATCAACGCGAATTCCGTTCGCCTGCCTGCGTCTCTTTTCTCGCACTTCGACCAAACAGCGGCATGGCAGGCTATCGCTTCAAACGGCGGAAGCGCCGAGCATGTCGGGTGGGGCGGAGCGGTTGCAGATCTGATCGAGAGCATGAACGTAAATTCGAATTCGATGTTCACATGCATCTCGACAGCGGGGATTGCATTGTTTCTCGCCGGGCAGTCTTCGTTTCAGCTCAACGTTACCTCTGCCGGGCCGATACCGATCTACGGAACGTCGCAACCCCTCTTCGGAAATTCAGCGGGAACAACTGCGCTGCAGTCGATTCTGACGGCCGATGAAACCAATCTCTTCGCGAAGGAATACGAAGTTGTGGTGAACCGCTCGCAACAGGCGCAACAGTTGCTCGCGACAGCTATGGTTCCGGCCGGAGTTGGCGGCATTCCGAATCCGCCGCAGTATCTGGATCCCATGACCAACAAGCTGACGGACAACGAACTGGCGATCTCGCTGCAAACTGTGGCACGGATCATCGCAGGCAGAGCAACACTCGGCGTGAATCGGCAGATCTTCTATGTCCAACTCGGCAGCTTTGACACGCATGACGGACAGGCGACACAACATGCCCGGCTGTTGACTCAGCTGGGGCAGGCGCTCGAGTACTTCGATCAGCAGATGATCGCGGCAGGGCTTGGGAACCAGGTGACGGCTTTCACCGCCTCGGACTTCGGCAGAACGCTGACATGCAACAGCGACGGCACCGATCATGGATGGGGCAGCCACCACGTCGTGGTGGGTGGGTCGGTCGTCGGGCAGGACATGTATGGTCAATACCCGGTGATCGGCGTGAACCAGGACAACGATCTGGGAGCCGGCCGTCTGATTCCCACGACCTCCGTGGACCAGTATGCCGGCACGCTGGCGCGCTGGTTTGGTCTGGCTGACGGCCAAATCAAAACGATCTTTCCCAACTTCTCGAATTTCGGCACTAGCCCGTATCTCGGATTCATGGGCTAGTCCCGCATCTCGATGGTCCCTCTAGTCGCCGAGAGATCATTCTTACCGCTAACCAACGCTCCAAGAGAGCATAGGTTGTTCCTTACTGGTACTTTTGCCAGTTTGCAGCGGCGCGCGGATTCCCTATGTTTTGTTTGGTGAATGATTTCCATTCGAGCAAGTAGGCTCGAGAGTTAGCGGCGGATCGCGATGCTGACGTGACTCGGGTCGCTCGATGATCGTGTGCTCATGGAACTCAAGCACAAGAGATTCCGGTTCCTATCGATGTTCCCCGGAGCAGAGGATGAAGACTCCGGACATCAGCGAAGAAAGCAAAGTTGCCGCGGAGTCACACAGGCCGCCACAAACGTGCGAACGCCACGCTCCTCAACGGATACCCTTCCGGGAACAACTCCCTCAGCCAACCATTGAATACAAGACGATGATCGGCAGGTGGCTCGCTCGGGGCGAGTCGCTGGACGACCACGCCGGTGCCGCGGTTCCCGCCCATCCCTGGTGGAAAGTCATCTGGCTTACGGGTGTAGACTACTTTTCCACGCTTGGCTATCAGCCCGGCATTGCACTGCTCGCGGCAGGCGCAATAGCTCCCATAGCCACCCTCATTCTTGTTCTGGTCACGGTGCTTGGTGCATTGCCGGTGTACGTCGAGGTCGCCGGCCGCAGTTTCGCCGGGCAGGGTTCCATTGCCATGCTTGAAAACCTGCTCAAGGGATGGAAGAGCAAGGTGCTGGTGCTCATCCTGCTTGGCTTCGCGGCCACTGATTTTGTCATCACCATGACGCTTTCGGCCGCCGATGCCGCGACGCATGCCATTGAAAACCCATTCCTGAGAGGCTATGTCGGCGATCACCAGATTCTCGTAACACTGGCGTTTCTGACTTTGCTCGCCGCTCTCTTCATAAGGGGTTTCAAAGAAGCCATTGGACTTGCGATGTTTGCCGCAGTCCCGTACCTCGCTCTGAACCTGATAGTGCTCGGGCGCGGGGTATGGGAGATTGCGGAACATCCAGCCCTTCTCTCCAACTGGCATTCGATACTCGCTGCGAGGGGTGACTTCTCGCTTGTGATCGTGGGCGCGATCGTGGTTTTTCCGCAACTCGCGCTCGGCCTCAGCGGATTTGAGACCGGAGTCTCAGTAATGCCCCTCATCAGTGGAGGAGAAGCAGACCGTGGATATAACCCGCGCCTCGGAGGATGGCCCGCGGGAAGAATAGGCAACACCCGGAAGCTGCTGGCAATGGCGGCTTCGATCATGAGCGTGATGCTGATCCTGTCGAGTTTCGTGACTACCCTCCTCATTTCACCAAAGGACTACAGGGTTGGCGGCAACGCCAGCGGGAGAGCCATTGCGTTTCTGGCGCACAAATACATCGGCCCAGGTTTCGGTACGGTCTACGATCTCTCTACGATTTTGATCCTCGCACTCGCTGGTGCATCGGCAATGGCGGGGCTCCTTCACCTGATTCCTCGCTATCTGCCGCGCTTCGGCATGGCGCCTCGGTGGGTGGCGCTGCCTCGCCCGCTTGTACTCGTGCTGTTCGCCATCGACGTTGTCATTACGTTAGTCTTCCGTGCCAGCGTCGAAGCCCAGAGCGGCGCCTATGCGACTGGTGTGCTGGTGCTTATCTTGTCGGCAGCCTTCGCGGCGACTCTTGCCTTATGGCGCGAGCGGCGCCGGTGGATCGCAACTTACTCCGGAATCCTGTGCCTGGTGTTTACCTACACGCTCGCCGATAACTGCAGGGAACGGCCGGACGGGCTGATTATCGGCGCGATCCTCACATTGTTGCTGATGCTGGCGTGTGGATTGAGCCGCTCTTTGCGCTCGGTGGAGCTTCGCATCACCGAGGGCTACTATGCCGACGTCGAGAGTTGGGAAATAGGGCCGGAACTTCGGGGTAAAAAGGTTCACCTGGTTCCGATCAAGAGCTCCTCGGCGGACGCGCGAGACAAGAAGAGAGAAGAGATCGCCAGGCACTATAACGTGCGAGGACCATTTCTCTTCGTCCACGTGAATCTGCTGGATAACCGCAGCGAATTCTCTGCGCCCCTCGAAGCAATGATCAGAAGGGAGGGCAATGACTATATCGGAGAGGTGTATGGTGCGACAGCCATCGCAAACTCGCTTGCCTACGTCAGCGAGTGCATTGATCCCATATCTGTCTTCATTGGGCTCACCCGGCGCGACCTGATGACACAGGCACTGCGCTACATTCTGTTTGGCGAGGGTGAGACCGGACTCATGTTCTACACCATCCTCTTGCGGTATTGGGATTCAACACCGCCCGGGGACGTGCGCCCGCTCATCTTCCTGATGAGCGACTGAGCGTACGTCTTGAATTAAGCCGGATTCTGTTCGCGGTAGTCTGCTCAGAACGGACAGAGTTAGCAACTCGACGACATCCTGTGATTGCGCTGCTGCCTGCATTGGAACTGTAAGTCTTGACAGGGCGCCCGGCTGTAAGACTTAACAGTTATTAAAAATCTCCTGAGAGACTAACCTTGATTGCGTCGACTGGGGAGGGCAACCTTCCTTAACGGCCCTCCTGGTCTCGGGTGCCAGCATGAAGCCACAGCTAAAGAAAGCCCTCGCGCCGGACAGAACGATTTGTTTCGTCGCGGATGCGATTCGCTATCTTGACTCCCCGACGGATTACCAGGAGTGCCTCCCTGTCGCACCTAAGAGAAAAGCAGGCCGCGCGAACGCCATCTTGCTTCTGGATGAGCAGGATGTTCCGATTCTGGAGAGGCTTGTTGCCGGGCTTCTGTTCCGATTGGCAATTCACTCACGCCTGGCAATGAGAATCATCCGAAGAATGGCGGGGCTTCGTTGAATCGCTAAACTCCGTGACAGGTTGCGACCTTGAGACGGGCCAGGTTGGATGCGGCAACGCTGGTTTTGCTCTAGAGCCCGGTGTAGATCTGCAGAGGCGCCCAGTAGAAGGGCTTGCGAAACTCTGACTTCGAATGAAGCAGGGTTAGTTTCGCCTGGCGGAGTGCAGCACCTGGTTGCCGGCCATTTTGAAGTTCCCGATACAGTTCGCCCATCAGGTGAGGAGTAGATGTATCACTCACCTCCCAAAGGGCTCCGATCACATTGTGCGCGCCAGCGTGCATGAACGCCCATGCGAGGCCCACCGCGCCTTCCCCTCCAAATGTTCTTGCGCCGCTTCCATAGCAGGCGCTTATCGTGACCAGGCGGGCGTGGATGGGGTGCTGCATGATGTCTCGGGCGTGAAGCTTGAATGAATCCTCAGACTTGCCTGAAGACGAAAGGATAATCGCTGAATCAAGCGGATCGGTGGTGCTGGAGACGCCGTGCGCCACAAAATGAATGTAGGCAAACTGCTGGGGTGGGCTGTTGAAGTACGCCGCCGGCGTGGAGCGCTCGCGTGCATATATAAGCTCATCCTGTGCCGGAAAACGCTGCGACACCAGGCTCAACTCGGTCGACGCCCCGGGCAACTCAGGATAGTCGGGACCAGGAGAGATCGCGTCGCCCATGAGCAGCAGTTTGTGACCCGACTGTTCCGGTGGCTTGGCAAAAGCAAGGAGACGGAGCGAAGGAGCAGAGATAAGCGTTGCATCCTCGATCCAGTAATGCGGCTTTGGACCGGGGACGATGAGAGTTTCGAAATTGAACTGGCTAAGCTGGCCGGCGCTGAGAATCACAACCGGCGACGCGGGCTTGATGAGGTGGGCAGCTGGCGCCACGAGAGTGTTGTAGAGCGCCACACCATCTCGATTCGAGTTCTCGATCGGGTCGCCCAGGCCCTGGAGAGCCTTGCGATACCGGGCGATAACGGTAAGAATCTCGTTTCCGGAGGGCAAAGGAATCAGATCAGTCTTAGTCGGAGTGATGGCCCAGAGATACGATTGCGTTCTCCCCAGCGAGTAGAAGAGGAGGGTAGCATTCATCTTTCGCGCAACAGATCCGGGTTGAACACCCGAGGTGAATGCGCCGCAAGGTCTCGCGGACACGCCGAGCCCCTGCTCCAAGGTCCTGGCGCGGCTTTGGTCGGCAACGGCAAGCGCGCCACCGGCTTTGCCGTGCTGCGCGAGGAAGTGAATGTAATCGTCGTAGATCCTTGTCGCTCGCGCGAGAAATGTTAGCCTGGAGTCTCCCTTCACTTCTTTGCGAAGGTCTTCAACCGTGCAGAGGGATGTGCGATACATGCGATCAGCCTGAGCGCTGTTTCCCTCTGTCTCGTAGAGACGCGCAAGTTGGTACTCCGCCATCCAGCGCATCCGGCTCGTCGGGTTGTGCTCGACTGCGCGGAACAGCGATTCGGCCTGGCGGAACTGGCTTTGCGTGGCTGCAATCCGCGCCCGCGCAAACTGCACTCTCACGACATCAGGCTCTTCGCCGCCATCCCGTATGAGCGGATCGAGCCGGTCAAGGTATCTGCCCGCATCCGCAAGTTTGCCTTCGTCAATGGAACTATACGTGAGCTCTTCGAGGAGGTTTGTGATATCCCACTTGCTTCTGATCCGTTCGGCAATCGAGAGGGCCTCTTTGTAAGAAGCAGAAGCGGCTGCCGCGTCCCCGGTGTCGCGAAAGACGTCGCCCAATTCCTGTATCCAACCGAGTTCTGATCGTAAGTTACCGCGCAGCGCCGCGCTGGTTTTCGCCTCACGAAAGAGTTGTCCGGCTCGCTCACTGTCACCCAGTCCGTAATAGGCGGATCCCTGATTGCCGGATGCCTTCGTGACCGTATCTTCGGCGCCGATCGTGGCGGCTACCTGGGCCGCGGATCTGGACCAGTCGAGAGCGTCGTCGAAGTGTTCGAGCTGAAGGTCTATCCAGCCCAGGTTCAAGAGAGCATTAGCTTCGAGGAATACATCATGGCGTTTCCGGGCAAAGGCGAGCATGGAGAGCAAGACCTTGCGCCCTTGATCTGGATGTCCACGTTGTGCGTCGAAGATTCCGCGAGTTCGGAGCACCTGGCCGCAGGCATCCAATTCGGGCATACGACCACACAGGCTTTCGGCAAATGTCAGTTTCTCTTCAGCCATCTGAGGCTGCTCTTGACGTGCGAGAGCGACACTCTGAATAACTGCGCTGTGGATTGCGCTCTCATCGTCGCCTGCAGCAGGCCGAAAGTCCGAGAGCGCCTTCAGCGCGTCGGGATACAGGCCGCGCCAAAGCATAGCATCTGCTTCAAGCAAACGAAAACGGGATGCCCACTCAGGCTTCCGGACTCGAAACCGGAGATATCCGTGCTCTGCCTCTCTCTGACTCTGTTCAAGATCGCCATGCACGAAGAGCAGGTACGCATGGTTGAAGGCCTCCTGCGCGCTCGGATAGTGGGTGTCCTGAATGGGAATCAGGAGAAGCAGGCCGAGAACCCAAAGCAGAGAGAGGCGAACGGACGGGAGATGAGGCCGCGTGCCGACAGATGAAACAACGGTGCCGGCGCTCACAGCCTACCTGTGGGCACGCAGATATGGTGGCCGAAATCGGGAACAGATGCCGGCGCTAAGGTTGAGTTTGCCCGCTGCCCTTGCCGCTTCCGCCAACCCCGCCGCCGGAACCGACACAGCCCATCTGCATTTCGATCATGTTGAGGGTGAACTCGGTCTTTTTCGGGACCCCCGTCTTGGGATCGAAGTCGGATTCTTCGATCTTCACCGTCGCAAGATAGATCTTGCCGAAGTGGGGAACGTCGATCACGTGCCCGAAGCTCTTTCCCGGGTAATCGCCCTCCACCTGGTGCACCAACGAACATTCGACGGATCTCTTTTTCTTTGGAAATTCGTTGGGTAGAGTGTAACGCCTCAGAACCTCAGGCGGAAGGCACGTTCCGGCGTGAATGCGGCTATGCTGCGTCTTGACGCGGTCGAGGACGCCGGCATCGTCGGAGTAGGGCGCATCGTTTGCAGGCTTGGAACCCACAAAATTCAGGTCGAGCTTGACGTCGATCGGGCATCCAGCGATACGCAGGTTCTCAAAGCGGCTGCCCAGAAACGTGATGGTGGGAACGTAGCCCTCGGGGGGATGGTCGGTGCAGATCTGGGTGACGATACGATCTGCAGTCACGATGTCGAGCACGTTCAGGTTTTCGATGACCGATGTGGCGAGAGTAACCCAGCCGTGGCCGGGTTTATCGTCGGGGTTTCCGGCTACGTGAGTATGGGCGGAGCTGAACGAAACGACCCGCTCCAGGCGGAAGTCTTCGTGCTGCTGACAAAGATAGCCGCCCTTCGTATCAAGAATCTTGGAATGGGCGAGGGGTTTGATTTCCTTTTTGATGGGGAGGTGCATCTGCCCACTGAGCGCAAACGCCTCAGCGTGATAGGTGTGCTTCCGTTTGGCCATTCGATTCCCGCTTTCGTGGAGTTCTGCAACGACACCTAATTCGCCAACTGAATGTTAAGAACGCGCCTCTCGATTTCGGTGCGCACGCCACCATCAGCAATACCTGTGATGGAAAGCGAATATAAACCATTTTCCAGGGCCTGGCCGGAAATAAACAGCGAGACGGTGCCGTCTGCGGCTCTCACCCCCGTTCCGGACACGGACTTGGTCCATTCCTTCTTATCCTGGGGGTCGTAAAGCGTGAACTCATACGACGAGTAGGTCTCGGGCAGTTGGATCGCGAGCACAAAGCCTTGTCTCCTGTCGGCCTGGATTGATGTCGTATCGGCGCCCCGCGTGCCCGCGTGGAACGAGGTTGCCGGCAAAATGTGCGGTTCAATGGCCGCCGAGCGAAGATTCGGGATGGTGGAGACATTTTGGTATGCAATTACGAGAAGAAGGGCGGCGAAAGCCGGCACAACGAAGGCTGGGCGCAACCACTCTGACAAGAATGATTTCCGGGCTCCGCTCCCGGGAGATTCGGAAACGGTGGCAGCCGATACGGGGAGGTTGGGAAGCTCAGCCTTTGCAACTTGGATGAAGGCCGCTCCGGCGCGAAGGTTAAGAGAACACTCAGGACAATCAAAAGCGTGCTCTTCGAAGGCATCACGAAGCTCCGGCGTCAATTCATCGAGCAGGTATCGCTCCGCCGCCTTCGTTGTCATTGCTTCCTGATGATCCATCGATCCTTCCTCACCTTACCGAATGAATAGTGAAGGAGCGCGTACCGGCGTTTCACGCATCCGGTTTTCGCCTCGCTACAGCGTTCATTTGGTTGAGGTACGCGGCCTTGAATTCCTGCCTGGCCCGGAAAAGCAGGACCCTCAGGTACTCGCGATCGACTCCCAATCTCCGGCAGACTTCCTCACGGTCCTTTTCATCGAGAAACACTGCCTTGAGCAAGTCTCGGTCGCGGACCGGCATCTTGATCAGAATCTCGTGCACCTTCTTCCTTAGCTCCTCCGTGACGATCATCTCCAACACGTCGGAGCCGCCGGCGGCACCGTCAGTGAAGCTCTCCGGGTCGAGAGGCTTGACCCGATTGGCAGACCGGTAGTGCTCAGAGAGGACATTGTTGCAAACGGAGTTGACGAACGAGCCCAGGCGCTCCGGTTGGCGCAGAGTATTATCTTTCTTCAGCGATTTTAGAACCCGGGCAAATGTTTCCTGACGCACGTCCTCAATCGCCTGGGGCGATCGCAAGCGCGGACGAAGTTTCAGGTGGAGCAGGTCGGTGAAGTAGCCAACGAAATGCTCCTGGGTGGCCGCGTCCCCGGCACGAAGCTTCTCGATGTACCCTGCATCGAAATCACGAAACTTCAAACCCGTCTCCGGAATGCTTAACGGGCAAGTATAGCATTCATTCTACTTGCGATGGAGAACGGGGCGCGTGGCGGCACGATCGATGGTTATGCTGGAAATAAGGCGATTCGAAGTGGACGGACGCGTTGTGCAAGCCCTGTTCTTAGCGGTGCGCAACCGGCCTGAGGAGGCGTGTCTGATTGATGAAGGCGGCGTCCCGTCGGTCAATTGACTGGACTGGCGCGATGGGAGAGAACTGGTAGACCTGCCCCGTCACGGCTCCTTGGATTCGCATGATGGATTCGCCGCGGTAGATCATGTTGACCTTGGTGAGGCTTTCGTAAGTCGGTATCTCTAGGGACTTTTGCACGTTCGCCATATCGCTATCTCTCGGAGATGTTTAACGGATGGATAGTCCTTCTGGCAGGCCGTGCCGAAACGACCTGCCAGTGGAGTGCCAGGCCGATCCGGGCGCCTTGCAGCCAGACGGCCAATGGCAACGAGAACCAAAGGCAGAGGAAGTAGACAAGGTCAAACATGGTCTTTCCGTTCATGGGATCTTCCCGTCTGTTCGCGGTTTGCAACCGGGCCCGCGATCTTTCTGCGGGCTCCGGTTGTGGGGGAGGGCTTCAATTTCCCACTGCGACAAGCAGTGGAAGCTCATGGCCCGGCATTTCCATCGGTCGATTCAACCTCAGGGTAGCGGCATCATCGTGATTCAACTCGGCCTCCGGTGAACCGAGCAGTTTCTCCGGCGGGAGGAACTCGGACCCTTCGATCCGGATCTCGGCCTCCGCTACATCGCCCCAGACGGGAATCCAGTTGGGAGTTCGGCCGGGCGGCATCAAGTTCCAGGAGAGAATGGCTCGAACGCGCGGCAAGGTATCGACCGAAAAAAGCTGTTCCCTTGGCCTGATCCGCAGCGTCACACCGTGATCGTGCGGGGTCGGGTTCGGGCTGTCAAAGACATTGAAGGCGCGCATCCCCTGGTCCAGCCATCCCATTCCGCCGTCAAACGAGAGATAGAAACGGACATACTCGATCGATCCGTGATCGGAATTGCCAGTCGAGTACCCGGTTTGCTGATTGATCCGGATGATGGTGCGCAGTCGTTCCGATCGAGGGCTGTAGCTGAGCCCGGCCAGGCTCTCGTACGTCGTGTCGTTCTCGATCTTGAGGATCGCCTTGAATGAGCTGGCGCTGAGATTTCCGAAATGATCGGGATTCGATGCAAGGAGTGCGCGAAGGTTTTTCCGTGCGACCTCCGGCGAGAGTCGCGCCAGAGCGATCAAGTCAAGTGCCGGTCTGGATGACGGTGCAGCGCGTCTGGAGCCCGGAAGAATCATGAATATTTCCTCTGGTAACCGCATGATTTTCCAACGCGATCATGGTCAGGTGCCTATTTGCAGGAAACGAGCCGCCGGTCGTGATCGACTCGGAGTTCGCAACTTTTTTGCTTACGTTGGATTGTGTGTGTAGGCACTGAACCGTTTCAGCAAATTGTGGAAAAAACTCAAAAAGATTACTTTCAGCACCTGAGTTGATCCGGATGCAGGTTCCTAAAGTGACAGCAAAGCGATCTGTAACCAGGAAGATCGCTACTGTTTCGGGGCTGTTGCGAGGCTGGCGAACGCAAGGACCGAAGACAGCATCGCCAGGACAAGATTGGAAGTGAAGACAACGCCATAGCCGAAGCGGACGACGGCGATGCCCGTGAGGGCTGCGGCGCCGGCCTGAGAGAGTGCGCCGGTAATGTTCTGGACGGCGGAGGCGGTGCTGCGCTGGGCCTCTGAAACACGGCTCATGAGAATCCCGTAGAACCCGGGGCCCGCGGCGTACTGGACGGCGGTGTAAACGACATAGCAAGTCACGGCAAGAGGCGTATTCGGGCTGTGGCCCAGGGCGAAGATCATGACGCCGGCAAGAATCTGCGCGAAGACGATTCCCATAATCGAGCCTGCCCTGCAATAAAGCAGGGGCGCGACGAGGACGGCACAGAACTGAGCAAGCTGTGATGCTGAGAAAACCTGTCCAACATGCTGGAGCGAGAGGCCGAGCTGTTTCTGAAAATAGACCGGCGCGAAGGGAATGAACGATCCGACCACAATGCTCCAAACGGCAAATGGCGGCAGGAAGCGAGCGAGGAAAGGATGAAAGATTGGCCCGTTGCGGCGCTCGCGTGGCTCCTGTACGCCAAGATTGAGCATTGATATAGGCCGGATGCCGATCGCTGCAACAAACGAAGCCCCGATCAGGACCAGTCGCATGGCATCGGCCAGATGACTCCCCGGGTGATTGTCCCGAAGCAGCTGAGGAAGCCACCCGCCGGCAAGCCCTGCAAGTGTGCCTGTGCCGATCCCGGTCGCGAAAACAATGCTGAACGCGAATACGCGGTTCGTTTCCGTCGTGAGCTTGGCAACCGTAGGCGCGAAGCAGACCGGCCAGGCGCTCAACGCAGCGCCCATTAGAAATGCGAGACCGATTTGCGCAGGCATCCAGAGTATCGCGGTGCGGAGTATTGAAACCGCCGGCGCGGCAATGAAGCAGAACAGCAGCGCCTTTTGCAGGCCTGAGCGGCGCGCCAGCATGCTGACAGGGATCGTCCCGATGACGTTGCCAAGTGTGAGCGCTGCGGTGATGATCCCCATCGTCCGCTCATCGAAGTGAAGGCTCAGAAGAAAAAGATTGAACAGGAAGAAATAGAGGCCGAAACCAAAGTCGAAGAAGAACGCCGCGATGAAGAAGATCCAGAATGGACGGCTAAGTGTCTCTGCCGACCACCACGAGCGAATGCGCGCCACAATCCGGGACCGACCGGCGGGGGTCTCCACGAACCCGGCCGATAAGCCCACTAGTAGCCTCTTTCGGCGAGCAGCGTAAGCCGGTCAATTGCCCAATCGAGTGTTTTATAGCGAAGCTCGAGCGTGCCGGCTCCAAGCAGGTGATCGATCATTGCTTTCTGCACCCGGAGCGTCTCAGGCATGCTGAAAAGCCCCTGGTGCATCGAGTACCTTGCGACTTCCACCGGAAATTGAAGAAGTTCCTGGCGCGTCGCATCTCGCCGGTTGAGGAAGACGACGTGATTGATGCGAGAGGTGAATGAGGCAGAGATATTGCAAAGGGGCTGCAGGTTCAGCTCGATGGATGGCTTGCCCACTTGTGCTCTCTGAATCGCCTCTCTGCCGGCAAGCTCCGAAAACAGATTGACCGCCGATGGTCGAAAGCGGGCCTTGTTGCAGTTGCCGACAACCAGGCGATCGGTGCGATGATTCACGAGGTAGCTCGCGTCATCGGTAATGAAAGTCCATCCGGCCCGGGCACAGGCGTAGGACAGCGACGACTTCCCCGCGCCGGAGTCTCCGCAGAGAAGAATGCCACACCCTTCGTGCTCAACGCAGGCTGCGTGAATCGCCGTTGTATATGAAGTTGCGAGAATGGAAAGCGCTGTCGATTCGAGAAAGAAGTATCGGAGATAACCAGGACTAGCGACGGCGGCTTCCGTCAGCCAGATGTAGGCAAACCGCTGTGACAGGTCAGCCACAGAGAAGTTCTCGCCATCGGCAACATT
>Ga0126381_100001540_pt1 | contig 24639 bp, 21 predicted proteins | sample PanSoiMetPlot_28_FD_96465 | JGI IMG/M metagenome (GOLD analysis project Ga0126381, IMG submission 96465) | Tropical forest soil microbial communities from Panama - MetaG Plot_28 | ecosystem: Environmental > Terrestrial > Soil > Tropical forest > Bulk soil | place: Panama | collected 2016-02-17 | reverse complement strand
TTCCCGCGAAGACGGGGTGAGTGTGAGCATCCACGAAACCCGGAAGAACAGTGCGGCCGCCGGTGTCAATCACCTCGGTTGCGGCGGAGCAAACCCGCTCAATCGTCGCGCGCGGCCCAACCGCGGCGATCCGACCCTCGCGCACCAGCAGCCCGCCATCATCGATGATGCCGAGCTCTCGCATCTCCGCCCCAGTTCGCGCGCGCGCAGGACCGGCCAGCGTCACCACCTGGCGGCAGTTCAGGAGGGCAAGTTCCGGCATTTCGAGAGCCGCTCTTCCACCGCCGATTTGAACGCTGCGTCCTGGATGCTATCCAGGTTGATGCGTACATTTTCGAGCGTGCCGGTTTGCGCCGCGATCGCCAGCGCTTTGGCGACTGCCAGGTCGGAGCCGAACCGCGCCGGAATCTGCAAACTGCCGAGCCGCTCCCGCATCGCCGACGCCCGTTCAAGCGCCTCCAGCGGTACGATTGCGGCGCCGTGAAGGGCCTCCTCCACATAAGGCCCGCGCTCGTCCTTCGGCCGCTTGTAGGCGGCCATCACGTGGTCGAACGCCTGGGCATCCCGGTCCACCGCCTCCGTGAAGAACCGGCGGTCGTCTTCGAACGTGGCCGCATCCTGCTTGGCGAGACGGCACACCATGGCGCCGAGCGCCGCCGACATAGCCGCAGCCGCGGCCGAGGCGCTGCCTCCTCCGGGCGTGGCTGTGGGCGCGGCCAGCGCATCCAGGAACTCGGGTAGCCCGCGCCGCGCCGCCAATGCCTCCGCGATCCGGTGCTCCAGAACCAGTTCGGGCCGGAAGTTCTCATAGCGGAGGAAATATTCCGCCGAAAGCTCCATCGCCTTCTTGGGAATCAGACCGACGATCTCGCTACCCGCCACCGCTACACCGTAGCGTTCGGCTTCGCGCCGCACCGTCTCAAACACAAGGTGCATGGGGGTCTGCTCGAAGTCGGTCAGATTGATGGAGACCTGTGCGATGTTGCGTGACGCTAGCATCACGCCCATCGATTTCACGTAACGGAAGCCGCCCGAGGAGAACCGGATGGTCTTGGCAATACGCTTGGCGATAGAGAGATCGGGCGTGTTCAGGTTGACGTTGTACGCGATCAGAAATTTTCGCGCGCCCACCACCGTGGCGCCGGCGGTTGGGTGGCAGGGCGGCTCGCCGCAATCCGGCGCACGTGCCGGAACCGTACCCATCTCCTGAAGCAGCGCTTCGAACTGACCGCGGCGGATATTCTCCAGGTTGACGCGCTCCGGCTGCCGCGCGGCGGCTTCATAGAAATAAACCGGCACTTTCAGCTTGTTCCAGATCTCGTTTCCGACCCGTTCCGCCAAAGTCACGCACTCCTCCAGGGTGACGCCTTCAATCGGAATGAAGGGCACCACATCGGCGGCGCCAATCCGCGGGTGGGCTCCCTGGTGTTTTGTGAGGTCGATCAGCTCCACCGCCTTTGAGACACCTCGGAACGCGGCGTCCGCCACCGCCGCCGGCGGTCCGACAAACGTCAGTACGCACCGGTTGTGATCCGCGTCGGCCTCCCGGTCGAGCAGCACCACTTCCGGAACGGCGGCAATGGCGGCCACGATCGCGTCAATCTTGGCAGTGTCGCGGCCTTCTGAAAAGTTAGGAACGCATTCAACGAGTTGACGTGGCATTTGAAGGCTTCTCTTTTCATCGCGCAGACGCGGAGGAGAGGAAAGCGCGCAGAACACCGAGAAACTCGATCGCCTCCGCTCCGCCGCGTCTCCGATGGGATTCTAATCTTCCATGGGGCGGACTATGCCGTGCGCGCGCGCAAACTTCTTCGCGTCTTCGTAACCCGCGTCAGCGTGGCGAATCACGCCGGTGCCCGGGTCGGTGGTGAGGACGCGCTCCAGCCGGCGCTCCGACTCGTCGCTGCCGTCCGCGACCACTACCATGCCGGCATGTTGGGCATAACCGATCCCCACGCCTCCGCCGTTGTGGATCGAGACCCATGAGGCGCCCGCCGCCGTGTTCACCAGGGCGTTGAGCAGCGGCCAGTCGGCGATGGCGTCGGAGCCGTCGCGCATCCCTTCGGTTTCGCGGAACGGCGACGAAACGGAACCGGTATCCAGGTGATCGCGCCCGATCACGATCGGCGCCCGCAGTTCCCCCGTCCGCACCAGGCGGTTCATGGCGACTCCGAATTCCGCCCGCTCTCCGTACCCCAGCCAGCAGATGCGCGCCGGCAGTCCTTGAAATTGGATGCGCGCGCGGGCGAGCGGCAGCCAGCGGGCCAGCGTCTCATCGTGCGGGAACAGCTCCCGCGCCAGGCGGTCCGTGCGGTAGATGTCCTCGGGATCGCCTGAGAGTGCGACCCAGCGGAACGGGCCGCGCCCCTCGCAGAACAACGGACGGATGTACTCGGGCACGAAGCCTGGAATATCGTAAGCATGCTCCACCCCGGCCTGCCGCGCATGCGTACGAATGTTGTTGCCGTAATCGAAGGTGACCGCGCCCCGTTTTTGCAGCGTCAGCATGGCCTCCACATGGACCGCCATGGACTGCATCGAGCGCTTCACGTACTCCGCCGGGTTGGCGGTTCTCAGGCGTACGGCTTCTTCGAGCGTCATGCCATGAGGCACGTAGCCGTTGAGCGGATCGTGCGCGCTGGTCTGGTCGGTCAGAGCGTCGGGTGTGATGCCGCGCCTCACCAGTTCGGGAAGCACATCGGCGCAGTTGCCCACCAGGCCCACCGATTGCGCTTCGCCCCTTGCACGAGCATCGTCCAGCAGGCGGAGCGCCTCGTCCAACGTCGAGGCGGCTTTGTCGCAGTAGCCGGTCGCCAGCCGGCGGTCGATGCGGCGGCGATCGACCTCAACTCCCAAAAAGCACGCGCCGTTCATGGTAGCGGCAAGCGGTTGGGCGCCGCCCATGCCGCCCATGCCGCCCGAGACGAGCAGTTTGCCAGCTAGCGATCCACCGAAATGCTTGCGGGCCATGGCGGCGAATGTTTCGTAGGTGCCCTGCACAATGCCCTGGCTGCCGATGTAGATCCACGACCCTGCAGTCATCTGGCCGTACATGGTGAGTCCGAGGCGCTCCAGGCGGTTGAACTCCTCCCAATTCGACCAGTGTCCGACCAGGTTGGCGTTCGCGATCAGAACGCGCGGGGCTTCCGGATGGGTACGAAAAACCCCGACCGGCTTGCCCGATTGCACCAGCAGTGTCTCGTCATTCGCCAGCGATTCCAGAGACCTGACGATAGCGTGGAACGCTTCCCAACTCCGCGCGGCCCTCCCTGTGCCGCCGTAGACGATCAGTTCGTCCGGTTTCTCGGCCACCTCCGGGTCGAGATTGTTGTGCAGCATGCGCAAGGCAGCTTCCTGATGCCAGCCTTTGCACGTGATCTTGCGGCCTCGCGGCGCACGGACAGCGGTGGTGAGTGCCATTCCAGTCCGATAATACCGCTTGGACTAGAACTTGCGCACGATTCCCACAGAGATGATCGTATAGAGGTTCCAGGCTATGATCACCATAAACCAGTAATTGAGGAACACCACTACCCGCGGCCGTTTCAGCCTCAGCGCAACCGCCACCAGGAATACCGCGAGAATCTTGGAAAGCAGCAGGGCCGCGACCGGGCCCAGGCGCATCAGCCGAGAAATGAAGATGCTGCCTTCGGCGGCGCCCAGGCGAAGACCGATAAGCGTCGTCAGGATATCCAGGCACTGCAGGGTAAGGAATGCCACCAGGGACGGGGCGGGGAATTCTCGGCGCAAATTCGCGAACATTATCTTTGATTTTGATTCCGGAGGTTGTTCCCGTCCAGTTGACGTTAGTGATAAGTGGCTAACCCCAGTCAACAGTACAAAGCCGACAACAATCGCTAAACGCCGGGGCGCTGGTCGCAGGTTTGCTGTCGACTGTAAACTCTCGACTGCAAACTGTAAGCTGTATTCATGTGGCTTCGCGTCTGTTTTGCGCTCTCCGCGGCGGCTTGTCTCTACGCGGCCGACAATCAGTTGACGGCCGAAGAGAAGAAAGCGGGCTGGATTCTGCTCTTCGATGGGCATAGTTTCGAGAACTGGGAGGACCCAACCCTGAAATCGCCGCCCGGCGATTCCTTCACCATTGACGACGGCTGCCTGAAAGCGACATCGCACCCGAAGATTACCGAGGATCTGTTCACGAAACAGACCTGGGGCGACTTCGATCTCGAGTGGGATTGGAAGATCGCGCCGCGCGGGAACAGTGGCTTGAAATACCGCATCCAGGACCGCGTCTGGGTGACCGGCCAGACCGCCCCGAAATTTGAGGACAAAGTTAACGCTGCCCTCCGCAACCGGCTGACCACGCGCCCCGATCACGGCCAGGATTACGTGATCGGGTTCGAATACCAGATGACGGATGACACGACCAATTCAGACGCTGTGCACAACGGCCCAAAGCACCGCACCGCCGCCCTCTACGATATCTTCGCCGCGCAGAACACGGAGCCGAAACCGGTGGGCGAGTTCAATCATTCCGCGTTGGTGGTGCGCGGCAAACATGTGGAGCACTGGCTGAACGGCCGCAAAGTGCTCGACGCCCGGCTCGACGCTCCCGAAATCGCCGCGGGTATGGCCAAACGATGGGATGTCGACTCGCCGGTTTACAGCCTGCTGGTGAGCCAGCCGCGCGTGCATTGCCCCATTTCGCTGCAGAACCACGACGACAACGCCTGGTTCAAGAACATCAAAATTCGCCCTCTTGACTGATGGCCCGGTGCGTGCATCGTCAACTGCAACGATGCGCCTCTCCCCAGCGGTTTGGTTTGCCATTACCCCATTCCTTGCAGCCGCCGAGACGGCCCCGGTCATTCAATCGGTGACCGTGCGGCCCGCGCTCCCCGTGGCGCTGGCTACACAGGTGGGCCAGCCATTCGACGCCGCCTCTGTTTCTAAGGATGTGCGCACTCTTTGGCGCCTCGGACGGTTCTCCGACGTGCATGCGGAGATAGACCCGGCAGGCAACCTTGTCTTCCGCACCACGCCAAAGGCGCAAGGACTGCTGCATGAAGTCCGCCTTGAGCCGAACAGCTTTGGCGTACAGATCAAAACCCAGGAAGGCACGCCCATTGATGAAGCCGGCGCGCAGGAAATTGCGGCCAAAGCGGAGCGGCAGCTCCAGGATCGTGGCTATGTCAATGCGCGCGTGGATTATGCGTTTGCGAAAGCACCGCGCGGCGAGGTGGATCTAAGGCTGCACGCCGACCTGGGGGTCGCCGTGCGGGTCAAACAGGTGTCTTTTGCGGGCGATCCCGGCCTCACAGAAAAAGAGCTCTCAAGCAATCTCCGCGCCCTGCGATCGCATCGCCTGCTGTTCTGGCGTTTGCTGCCGGACTATACGCCGGACGCCGTGGATTCTGATTTAGCCCGCCTGCGATCGGCGTATCTCGCGCGTGGTTATTACGACGCGCGCATCTGGGCCGACGAACCATCCATTCATGGCAAAGACGCCGGCGTGCGAATCCAGATTGAGGCCGGCCAGCACTACTCCGGCGCTCCGGATCCGCGCGCTCTCTGCTCGTCTCTGTTTGCCGAGCGGCGGGCCGCGGAGCGGGTCGGCGTGCTTGACTTCACGCCCCGCCTTGCAGTCCGACTCGCGGACGGAGTAGCACACGTGGGCACCCAGATCGACCGCGGCGTGCCCTATCGCGTCGGGCGCATTGAATTCAGGGGAAACTATCGGACGCCCGACGCCACCTTGCGCCGTAACCTGCTGCTAGAAGAGGCCCGCCCGCTCGATGGTTACTTGTTGCGTAGGAGCATCGCGCGTCTCAACCGAACCGGTTTGGTCGAGCCCATAAACATGAAGCGCGTCGTACTGCGCACCGATCCGCAAACCGGAGTCGCCAACGTCATCATCGGGCTCGAAGAAGCCAAGCGCGGTTCGTGGAATCTTTCTGGGCCGGTGGGGCTGCCTTCGGTCGCCGGACCGCTGGAAGCCCGCCTCTCCGCGCGGCTCCCGGCTTGGGGACGCGGGCCGTTTGAGCTGTCCACGTGGGCTGTGTCGCTGGGCGCGGCGGCATTTTTCCATCCCATCCTTCCCGTGCTGGGCATGCCCAAAGGCCTGATTCTTCCCGTGCTCGCGGTGCGTCGTCCCTTCCTTCCGGGCGAAGGCTGGACTTCGGGCATCACCATTGCGCCCCAACTCGGTTGGAAGAGTACGGTCTTCGGTTACGCCGTGGCCCAGTTTCAAGAGCGCACGCTATCCCGGCTTGCAGGCGACCGCGGGCTCATTCCCGACCTCGCCGTTCAGGTTGAAACTCCGCACGGCGAAGGCACCATGTTCTGCGAAGCCCCGAAGCCGCGTTTGTGGATGATGCGCTCGGCCGCGTCACTTGCGATACGGTTGCCGGGAGCGTTGTTGTACTAGGAAGCTGGGAGCCCCAGGCTGCGAGCGTCTAACGCCTCCCTGGGGCTTTTCCGATGCCGCGCTCGCGCCCTGAGCACCGTCTGCTCCGGGCCGGGAACCAGCCGGGGATCGCTGGCGGCTCGAAGCTGCCCTTTTATGGTGCGTAGTATCCCGGCCGCGCGTGGATCAAAAGCCGTGGGGTCCCCGGCGGAACCAGCACCTGGACCGCGATCTTGCGGTACTGCCCGCTTTGGCTGCTGTCGGGGGCGTAGTATCCCAACACGTATTCGTTGTGCAAGCTGATGCCGATCTTCGCCATCGCCTGGTGAATGTCCTCGACCTTCTGGATCGGAAAGTTTACGCCGCCCGACTTGGCCGCCAGGTGCTCCAGCAGGTCAGGACCCAGGATCTCCTCCGGGGCCTGTGGCTTGTCAAAAAGCAGGATGGTAAAGATCTGGGCGTCTGCTTCAGCCGCCATCTGGTCGATCTGGTGCAGCGTATATCGGCTGTTGTTGTCGCCACCGTCGGAGACTACCACCAGAGCCTTGCGCCCCACCTTCGATTTCCTCAGCTCCCCCAAGCCCATTTGCACCCCGTCCAGCAGGGGTGTGGAGCCGTTGGGATGTGTGAATAGCAGCGTGCTCGTGATGTCCTCGAGGTGGACCGTCAGCGGCAACCGCAATTCGGCGCGATCCGAAACTGTGATGAGGAAGCTCTCGTCCTTCTTGCCGAGTTGTTCGAACAGCTGCCGCGGCGCTTCCCGTTCGTCGCGGAATTTGCCGGTCATACTTCTGGAGCAATCGAACACCAGCCCTACCACAATCGGTTGGTCCTGGCGCGCGAACGAAGCAATCGGAACTGGCTGTGAATTATCGAAGATTCGAAAGTTGTGAAGCGTGAGTCCGGTCACGCTACGGCCCATCGTGTCGAGAACCGTCACGGGAACCAGCGTCATATTCACGTTGATTTTGAGGCCGTCCGATGGTTGGTTAGCCGGAATACGCTTGGCGGGGGATGCCTTTTCCATAAGGAGTGGCCCCGATTCTTGACTCTGGCCCCAGGCCAGCGTGAAGGGAAGCGCATAAGGCAGGAGGAGGAGCAAACGAATGATCGGAGAACCGCGCATAAACTCCACCGTTAGGCAGTCGGAATGGCGCTGACATCAGACGATCACGCGGCGGGCCGATGTGCGGGCGTACGCTCCGAGGGCCTTGAGAGTGTCCAGATTGCGACGGTCATCCCCCTCATGTTTGACCGGCGTCTCCAGAATGAACGGTTTGGAGCGTAATTTTGGGTGGGCGAGGATGCGGCGAAAGCCGCCGGATCCAATATGGCCTTCGCCAATGTTTTCATGCCGGTCGAGGCGCGAGCCGAGCTTGCCGCGGGAATCGTTGGCGTGGAAGAGAAGCACGTTGGAAATGCCGAGCGTCTCCTCGGCGCTTCGCACCATGGCGCGCAGTCCCGGTGCTGTCGAGACATCGAATCCGGCAGCCAGGAGATGACACGTGTCGAGGCAGTAACCCACCGGCAGACCCGTGAGATCGCGCGCCAGTTCCCGTATGGATTGCAATTCTTCGAAGCGGCTCCCCAGATGGTTGCCTGCGCCGGCCGTGTTCTCCAGCAGCACCGTGAGATGGCCGGTGTGCACGCCATGGGCGGCGTCGCGGAGCGCCAGCGCGAATGCCGCGACGCCCTGCTCGATCGATCGGCCCCGGTAGCTGCCCGGGTGGACCACCAGATACTCGGCGCCGATCGCCGCCGCCCGCTCCATCTCGCCGCGGAACGACTGAATGGAGCGCTCCCGGACAACCGGGTCGAGCGACGCCAGGTTCACCAGGTAATTGGCGTGAATCGCCAGAGGATGAAGATCCAGCCGTTCGCGCGCGTCGCGCAGCCGCTTAATGTCCCCTGCGCCGGGCATACGTGCCCGCCACATGCGCGGACTGGCCGAGAAGATCTGAAAGGTGTTTGCCCCCAGTGCATACGCTTTGAGGGCGGCATGCTCCAGGGAGATGGAGATAGATGTGTGGATTCCGCAGCGCACCCGACGCCTATGACATGGTGGACAGGCGTCTAGGCGTTTCTAGGGTTTCGAGGTTTAAAGAAGTTTCGAGTGGCGGCGCGACCTCGGGATCCGCGTCGGTGCTCCAATCAACTCTGTGCTCACGTAAACATCGTGGACAAATGTAACGCCCGTGTATCGGCCACATCGCACCAGAGTGCACCTTCCTGCACCATAAGTTACCGATCCAGTTCAACATACGAGTTTGGCTCCCCCTGATCATAATGGGTACTTGCAATTTCGATACCAAAAATTAGTCTTTCCCCCGTTAGATTCATACGTATAATTTAATCATTCGTATGAATTAGTTAACCTATGGTGGATACAAAAGACAAAATCCTCGATACCGCCGAACGCCTCTTCGGAGAGAACGGCTTCGGCGCCACCTCGCTGCGCCAGATTATCGCAGCGGCCGGCGTCAACCTCGCTGCCGTCCACTACCACTTCGGTTCCAAAGAAGAGTTGCTCGATGCCGTAGTAGTGCGGAAGCTGGCGCCGATTAACGCGGAGCGGATCACCTTGCTGGAGAAGGCCGTTGCGCGCGCTGCCGGAAGGCCCGTGGCGCTCGAGCAGTTCCTCGAGGCGTTCCTTTGGCCGGCGGTGCGCAGTGCCGGACAAGATCCTGCTTTCTGCAAGTTGATGGGCAGGTTACACGGCGAAGGTTTGATGCCGCGGGTGGTGGTCAAGAACTTCCAGGAAATCGCCGCTCGGTTCCTCGGTGGTCTCCGCAACGCTCTTCCGCATCTGCCGGAAGATGAGGTCATCTGGAGGATTCACTTCATGACAGGCGCCATGGCGCACACGTTGAAGGGTCCGCCCGACTATCCGGGTGTCATCGTCGGCGCCCCTGTCGAACCGGAGACTCTCTTGCGCTGGCTGGTCTCCTTCTTGAGCGCAGCTTTTCAGGCGCCTGCCACGCCATTGGTCGTTGACGAGGAGGTCAAAGTATGAAAACTGTCTCGATTCTGGCGCTGCTGGTCACGGCAGGCTGGGCCGCGGATGGGGAGATTGGCCCCACGCCTCTGCAGTTGACTCTTAAACGCGCGGTGGAGATCGCCACTTCCAAAGAAGGCAACACCAATCTCCAACTCGCCGCCGAAGCGCTCAAGCAGTCGCAGTCGCGGGCGAACGAGGCCCGCGCCTCCCTCCTGCCCGACGTGGAGTCGAGTTTCACCGACCAGAGTCGCACCGAGAACCTGGCGGCCCTCGGCATCGGCGTCCGGACGATTCCCATTCCAGGCTTCGTGTTCCCGACCTTCGTGGGCCCTTTTACCACCACGGACGCCCGCATAACCGGGCAGCAGAGCGTCTTCGACTTCAGCTCCATTCGCCGCTTCCAGGCATCCAAAGCCGGGGTGGCTGCGGCCCGGTCTGATGTCGATGGAACCGCCGAACAGGTGGCGGCGCAAGTCGCGCGCGCCTATTTAGCCGCCGTAAAGGCGGACGCCGATGTGGAGACCGCGCAGGCGAATGTCGACCTTTCGCAGGCCCTGTTGAAGCAATCGGACGACGAGAAGGCAGCCGGCACCGGAACCGGCATTGAAGTAACCCGTGCGCGCGTCCAGCTTGCCAATGACCGGCAGCATCTTGTGGAAGCGCTGAACGCACGCAAGGCTGGTCACCTCCGTCTGCTGCGCGCCATGAATGCCCGCCTCGATACCGAGCTCCAACTAACCGACAAGCTCGGCTATGAGCCTGTCGACGCCGTGATACTCCAACAGGCCCGCGCGGAAGCACTTCAGGACCGGCCCGACTACAAGGCCCAGCAGGAGCGCGAGCGCAACGCCGAGCTTTCCGCGAGCGCCACGAAAATGGAACGCCTGCCCACGATCGCCGCCTTCGGAGACTACGGCAGCATCGGTACGGGCCTCGACAGCTCCCTGCCCACGCGCACTTACGGAATTTCGGTCAAGGTTCCACTGTTCGACGGTGCGCGGCGCGAAGCCCGGCGGGCCGAATCCGCCTCGCAGTATCGGGCGGAGAAAACCCGAACCGCCGATCTCAAACAACAGATCGAGCTTGACGTGCGGTTGGCGCTCGACAGCTTGGCATCGGCGGACGAAGAAGTAAAGGTCGCCAAGGAGGGACTGGGACTTTCGGAAAACGAACTCGCGCAGGCGCGGCGCCGCTATGACGCCGGAGTCGCCGCCGGAGTCGAAGTGACCGACGCGCAAACCAGGCTGGAGCGCGCGCGCGATAACCAGACCGCCGCGCTCTATAACTACAATGTGGCGCGGATCGACCTGGCGCAAGCCATGGGCCGCGTCAGGAGCACGGTGCACTAAGGAGCATCCATGAAGAAGCGGATCGCACTCATCTTGATTTTGTTACTCGCGGCGGGAGCGGCGGTCTACGCCTTCCGCGGCATGCACCGCCAGCTGGATAACCGCATTGTCGTCTCGGGCAATATCGAGCTCACCGAAGTCAATATTGCTTTCAAAACCGCTGGCCGGCTCATTGAGCGGAACGTCGACGAAGGCGATGCGGTCAAAAAACGCCAGGTGGTGGCGCGGCTCGATCGCGACCAGTTGATCGCCCAGCGCGACCGCGAAACTGCGGGGCTTGGCTCGGCCGAATCGCAGCTGGCGCAGGCCGTCACCTCGCTCGAATGGGAGAAGGCGAATATGGCCGCCGACATCGAGCAGCGAAAAGCCGACCTAGCCTCCAACGAAGCGCGCCTGGCCGAGCTGAACAACGGTTCCCGTCCGCAGGAGAAACTCGACGCCAAAGCCTCGGTTGACGCTGCGCAATCGGAAGTTGAGCGTTCCAGGCGTGATTGGGACCGCGCCCAAGTGCTCCATAAGGACGACGACATTTCCACCGCCCAATTCGACCAGTATCGCAACCGGTGGGAGAGCGCTATGGCGGCGCTCAAATCAGCCCAGGAGCGTGAAGCGCTCGTCCTTGCCGGGCCGCGCGCGGAGGTCATCCACGCACAGGAAGGACAGGTCGAACGCGCGCGCGCGGCGCTCAAAATGGCCGAAGCCAACGCACTCGAAATGAAGCGCCGCGAGCAGGAACTCACCACCCGCCGTGCCGAGATCGGCCGCTCCAACGCGAGCATCGCGCTCATCGATTCGCAGCTTGCCGACACGGTAGCCGTTTCACCCGTCGACGGCGTGGTGCTGGTGAAGTCCGCTGACGTTGGCGAAGTACTGGCGCCTGGCACAACCGTCGTCACCGTGGGCGACATCGATCATCCCTGGCTGCGCGGTTACGTGAACGAGACCGATCTCGGCAGGGTCAAACTCGGCTCTAAAGCCCGGGTCACCACCGATTCTTACCCCGGCAAAGTCTATTGGGGCCGTGTCACCTTCATCTCTTCCGAGGCGGAGTTCACCCCCAAGCAGATCCAGACCGAGCAGGAGCGCGTGAAGCTGGTTTACCGCATCAAGATCGAGGTCGACAATCCCCATCACGAGCTGAAATCCAACATGCCGGCCGACGCCGAGATCGTGCTGGACTGAGGTGCGGCATCGAGGCGAGCGCTATGGAAACCATCATCGAGACCCACGACCTCACCCGCCGCTTCGACGCGCTCACCGCCGTCGATAAGCTGAATCTCAATGTCTCGCAAGGCGAAATCTTTGGCCTCGTGGGCCCCGATGGCGCTGGCAAAACCACCACGCTGCGAATTCTGTGCGGCCTCATGGATCCCACAGAGGGCAGCGCACGAGTGGCTGGCCACGACGTTCAGCACGAGTCACAGGCCGTGAAAGATCAGATCGGCTACATGGCACAGCGCTTCGGGCTCTACGCCGACCTCACCGTGGAAGAGAACATGGCCTTCTACGCCGACTTGTTCGGAATTGTCGGCGGCGATCGCGACCGCCACATGTCCGACCTGCTCCGTATGACCCGGATGGAGCCTTTCCGCCGCCGCCAGGCGGGCCTTCTCTCCGGCGGCATGAAACAAAAGCTCGCGCTGATGTGTACCCTGCTGCACCGTCCAAGAATTCTGTTTTTGGATGAGCCTACCAACGGCGTCGATCCCGTGTCGCGGCGCGATTTCTGGGCCATCCTCTACCAGCTTTTGAAAGACGGCATCACCATCTTCATGACCACCGCCTACCTGGACGAAGCCGAGCGCTGCAATCGCGTGGGGCTGATGCATCGCGGCAAGCTGATCCGCTGCGCTCCTCCCGACGCCATGAAACGCGACACCGGCACGGCCACGCTCGAAGCGGCGTTCGTGAAGACCATTCACGAGGTGGAGGCAATGGCATGAACGATCAGAGCCGCGAGCGTGAGCGGGGAGAGTCTTGGGCCGTTGAGATCGATGACCTCGTGAAACGCTTCGGCGACTTCGTGGCCGTCGATCACGTCTCCATGCAGGTGCCCAAAGGCGAAATCTTCGGTTTTCTCGGCCCCAACGGAGCGGGGAAGTCCACCACCATCCGCATGCTCTGCGGCCTGCTGACCCCAACTTCCGGCGAAGCGCACGTCAACGGCCTCGATGTCGCCACGCAGCCCGATGAGATCCGCCGCAGCATCGGGTACATGTCGCAGAGATTCTCGCTCTATGACGACCTCACGGTCGAGGAGAACATCGACTTCTTCAGCGGGATTTACGGAGTGCCGCGCGATCGGCGGGCGCAGCGCAAAGACTATGTCCTGCGCATGGCCAACATTGTGGAGAAGCGCAAGGCCCTGACACGGACGCTCTCGGGCGGCTGGAAGCAGCGCCTGGCGCTGGGCTGCGCCATTCTGCACGATCCTCCGGTGTTGTTTCTCGATGAGCCCACCTCCGGTGTAGACCCCATCGCGCGGGGCGCATTCTGGGGCCTCATCCACGACCTATCGGAGTCCGGCCACACCGTCTTCGTCAGCACCCACTACATGGACGAAGCCGAGTACTGCCATCGTCTCGCCCTCATGTATCGCGGAAAGGTGATCGCACTGGGACCGCCGGCGGAATTGAAGAAGGGGCTCACCGGCCACACCCTGCTCGACCTGGAGTCCGCCGACCCCCTCGCTACCATGCGCACGCTCGAGGGCGCGCCCGGGGTCGCTGACGTAGCGGTGTTCGGCGGCGGCCTCCACGTGACCCTGACCGACGACGACGCCGAGGCCGGCATCGGCCGCGTCCGCCGGCAACTGGATGCCGAAGGGATCGAGGTCAAGCGCCTCGCCCGGATAGAACCCTCCATGGAAGACGTCTTCGTCGCCATGATTGAAGCGGAGGAGCGCAAAGCCGCATGAGCTACCGTAGACTGCGCGCTGTCTTCGTCAAAGAGCTGCACCACATCGTGCGCGATTCCCGTAGCCTCGCCATGGCCCTGGCCGTTCCCGTCATGATGCTGGTGCTGTTCGGATTCGCCTTGAGCCTCGATGTCGACCGGATTCCCACACTGGTTTGCGATCAGGATGGCACGCAGGCCAGCCACGATCTAATCCGCCAGTTTCAAGGGTCGCGCTACTTCACTATCGTCGGATTCGCTGCCGATACCGATGCCATCAACCGCGCCATCGACCGCAACGACGTGCTGATGGGCATGGTGATTCCGCGCAACTATTCGCGCGACGCAGGCCTCGGCCAGCAAGCCTCCGTGCAGATCCTGCTCGATGGTAGCGACTCCAACACGGCGTCGATCGCTCTGGGTTATGCCGAAACGGTGGTACGCAACTACTCGCTGGCGCTGCGATCCGATATGCAGAACCTGCGCGGCGGACGGGCTGCCGCACCGCCGGTGGATGCCCGCATGCGCGTCTGGTACAACAGCTCGCTCGAATCGAAGAACTATGTGGTCCCCGGGCTGATCGCTGTCATCCTGATGATCATCGCCGCGCTGCTCACGTCGCTGACCATCGCCCGCGAATGGGAGATGGGCACCATGGAGCAGGTTCTCTCCACGCCATTGCGCCCCGTCGAAATGGTCCTCGGCAAGATGCTGGCCTATTTCGTCGTTGGTCTAGCGGATGCCACCATCGCCGTGCTCGTGGGGTTGTTCATCTTTCAGGTGCCGCTGCGCGGCAGTGTCCTGCTGCTGGGCGTCTCGACTTGCGTCTTTCTTTTCGGCGCGCTGTTCTGGGGCATCTTCGTCTCGGCCGCTGCCCGAACCCAACTGCAGGCATATCAGATGGGCGTGTTGAGCTCGTTTCTGCCGGCATTTCTGCTCTCGGGCTTTGTGTATTCCATCGATGACATGCCGCGCGTCATCCAGGTGATCACGCGCGTCGTTCCGGCTCGCTATTTTGTCACCATCCTCAAAGGTATTTTTCTGAAGGGAGCGGGCTTCCGGCTCATGTGGGAAGAGTTGCTCTTCCTTACCCTCTATGGCGCCATCGTATTGTGGTTCGCTACCAGAAAATTAAACAGGAAGCTGGCCTAACTCTATGTGGGAACGAATCGGCATGATCGTGCGGAAGGAACTGATCCAGGCACTGCGCGAACCCCGCATGCGCGTCCTGTTGTTCATTCCGCCTATGGTGCAGCTGCTGGTTTTTGGCTATGCCGTGAATCTTGACGTTGATCACGCGCGCATCGCCTGGATGGATATGGATCAAACGCCTGCAAGCCGCGATTTGTTATCCCGCTTCCAGGGCTCGGGGCGGTTTGAAGTGGTGATGACGCCGCGCAACGAGTTGGAAGCCGCTGAGGCGCTCGACCGAGGCACTGCACAAGCGGTGATCCGCGTGCTGCCTGAATTCGCGCGCGATCTCAAGCGCGGCCGCCCCACCGAGGTCCAGGTCCTGGTTGATGGCACCAACTCCAATACCGCATCTCTGATTTCCAGCTATGCGAGCCAAGTGATCGCCGATTTCTCCAGCCGTGCCGCCGCGGCGCAGCAAGGAATGCGAGTGCTGGCCCTCAGCCCCGGCGCCCCGCCCAACATGCGATTCACCGAAGTCGGCGCCCGCACTCGGGTCTGGTTCAATCCCGATCTTTATAGCCGCAACTACTTCGTGCCGGGCGTCATCGCCAACATTATTCTGATCGTCACGGTGATGCTCACTGCCCTGGCCATCGTGCGCGAAAAAGAGATTGGCACCATGGAACAATTGATGGTCACGCCCGTACGGCCCATCGAAGTGATGCTGGGCAAGACTCTGCCCTTCGCGTTGGTGGGTATCGTCGACGTCGCACTCGTCACCGGCATCGCGCTCCTGGTCTTTCATATTCCGTTCCGCGGCAGCCCCCTACTTCTATTTGCCTGCGCGGTGCTGTACCTCCTGACGACGCTCGGCGCGGGGCTGCTGCTCTCCACCATCTCCCATACGCAGCAGCAGGCCATGATGGGGAACTTCTTCTTCAGCACGCCCGCATTCATGCTGAGCGGCTTCGTGTTTCCCATCCGCAACATGCCGGTCGTCGTTCAGTACCTGACCTATCTCAATCCGCTGCGTTACTTCATCGAGATCGTGCGCGGCATATTTCTCAAAGGTACCGGCATAGCCGTCCTGTGGCCGCAAATGGCCGCTCTGGCCGCTTTCGGCGCCGCGATGATCGTCATCAGCACTTCGCGGTTTCACAAGAAGCTGGATTAGATTCCTACGGAGCGGGCAGACCCCCTGGTCTGCGCGGGGCGCCCCCGTCCCGCAGTTCGATCGAAGCCGCAAACATCCCAACCACCACCAGGTCGGCCAGGTGCAACCACTTGCCGCGAGCTACGAGACAAACCCAGCGGCGGTTGCGCTCGAAGATGGAAGCTCGTGGCTGGTAGCTGGCAGCTATTTTGCGAATATCTCCAGCAACTCGCCGACTGCTTCCGGTCCCGCTTGCAGGCTCGCGGTCGCTTTCATTCCCGATCGTTGAATTTGAACTGCACTCAGCAGATTCGCGATCTGCGGATTCCGGGCTTCCGCCGCCGACGCCAGCGAGAGAATCGCCCGCAGGCTCTCTTCGAACTCACGTGTTCCCTGTTCCGTGCGCCCGACCCCGGTTGCGCGAACATCCACGCTCGAATCCAGATCCATCGACATCGCGGCATAGTCCAGGCTACGGAACAGCCGGTTCAGATTGCGTGCGTTGCCCTCTACCGGAAGCGTGATCCCGCCTTGCGCCACGGCCCAGATTTGGCTCGACGCGACGCTCTTGGCGGCGTCCACCAGCGCCGGAACTCCGCTCTTGCCCGATCGGTATTGTGCCAGTGCTGCGCGAATCGAGGTGTCCGAACCGCTGACCGCCAGGTTCGGCACGACTGTCATTGCGCCCGGCGCCGTTCCGCGGATCACGATCAGAACATCCCTGCCATTCCACGCGGCCAGCAACCGTTCTGCTGATCGGTAACTTTCGGCCAGCGAGAGCGCCGCCGGTGGAAGCTTCGGATAAAGCGGCGCGGCGCGAAGCCGGTTGAGATCGATTCCCGCCAGCGCGATATTACCCGCAGGCACGCAGGCGGTCATGTCGGGAGGAACGGGGCGCGACCCGCACCCGAACATCCAGCAGGCCAGGACAGCCGGTGTCAGACGCTTCATCGCGGCGCCCGGCCGATCGCGGGGATGATCTCGCCGTCCGGGCCGTGGACGATGATCTCGACCTTGTAGCCTGGATCGAGGTGAAAATCGCGCCCTGTGCGGTGCACCTGCCACGCAAGGTAGCCGAAAGCCGCGAAACAGATCGCGGGAACGGCGATTTTGGCCGGTGTTTTCACGATCTCCGGCTCCATGATAACGCGGAACCGGCAAGCCGGCCGCTGCCGCGCTATGCGGCGGCAACTCGCCGATGCCGCGCGCAGTGGCGTTATATGTGGATGAATCCCAGCAACATCAGAATCAACAGGATCACCAGAATCGTTCCCAACGTCCCGCTCGGATAGTAACCCCATCCGCGGCTATAAGGCCAAGCCGGTGCACTGACGAACAGTAAGACAACAATAATGAGAATCAACAGCAGCATATTGTCTACCTCCCTCCCTCAGCGGATAGGGGCACTTACCGTTCCAAAGCCGACCGGCGTGAGGAAACGACCACTGTTAAGTCACTTCCCCGTTTCCACAAGAGCGCTCCACCATTCGGAGCGAAACCCCTTCGGCACGACCACGTGTTGGCCCACAAACTCGAACACCCCGGATGGATTCTCGCCCGGCAGCGGCAGCAGGATGGCCGGCACCGGCTGGTTGATCCTGGCGCGATCCATTGTGGTTTTCCAGTCCCTTGTCCCACGCAGCAGCACGGTCTCCCCGTTCATCTGAACCGTCCTGGGGCTGAGCGCCAGTTGCACGCGCAGCGGCCGCCGATGAATGGTTTCTACGCGCAGCAGGCGGCCCTCCACGATCGCGCCCGCGGGAATCGAGAGGTTCGGTTTTTTCGCGTGTATCGGATGGACCAACCGTGCCTGAAAATTATCGCCCGCCGCCGCGCGATCGATGTCTATGGGCGACACCAGTTCCAGCGTAAAGTGCAAGCCTTCGGGCAGAACGGCCTGGAGCGGCGCCGCGCTCCCCGTTGTCTCTGTGGATTCTTCCGGCCCAAAGTGGATCGACGATTCCGCCGAATACTCGCGGCAGTTCGTGAGATGAATAGCGTTCTCGACCGCACCGCCGTTCGGATTGAGAAAGCCCTGCCGGACCTCCGATGGCAGCAGAAACGGTTGTCCTGCAATCTCCGCCGCGCCGAACTCGACCGACTCCTTTATCTGGCAAAGGCCTGCCGCTTTCGGTAATTCCCCCGAATCGATCGTAAGCCGCACAACGTCGTTGGTGCGCGAATCCACCGTCACCGTTCCCGAATACGCGACCGGGACCCATTGATCCCCGATCTTCACCCGGTAGTGGCTTGCTGCTGTAGGCACGCGGAAGGAATATTCGATCCAACCGCCGCCTGCGGATGCCTGCCGTTGACGAACGTAGAAGCGTTGGACATCATGCAGCATTACCACATCCAACAATCCGGCAAATACTCCCGTGCCAATCGGACCGGCGCGCACCAGCTTGTCGATGGAGTCGTTGTCGCGGAAATGGCTCGCACCCGCCCAGGAGTAAATCTCGCCGTTGTCCACCAGCGCCACGTCGAGCCGCAACCGGTCGGTTGTGCTCAACCGCAGCGAAAGATCGAAGGTCGGATCCGGCCGCTGCGCCATCAGGATCGAGCACGCGCGCGGAAGTGTTGCCCGTGTGGGCCCGTAGAAGTTCCGCTCCACGTTTTCCACGCAGGTGTAATGCGGCAGGCTGGCGGACCTCGCTGCGACTTTTGCGGTCGCCTCGCTCAGAATCTGCGCCGGATCGCGGTCCGCGGCCCACGCGCACCCGAGCAGTGCCGGTACCCAGATCAAGGTTCGATGGTGACCCATTCCGTTCGCAGCCCGGCCTCCAGTCTGGAATCCTTACCCGTCAGATGATACACGGCGTAATGTTCTTCGCCCGCTCTCGGCAACTCGATCTCCACGCCGCGTCTTTGCAGTGTACCCTGTGGCGATCGCCTCAAATCCGGTATCGCACGATTCGGCTTCAGAGACAGCGGCACTTTCATCCCGTCGAGTTCCACGGTTTCCCATCGCAGCGCGATCGAATATTGCCCCGTAGCCCGAGTTTCCACGCGCATCAGCCGCCCTACGACCTTCGCCCCTTGAGGCGCAAGCGTCACGTCTCGCTGCGTATCGCGAAGGGGCCCGGCTAACCGCCCCTCAATGGGATCGCCGGCGGCGGATCCTTGGAACGCAATCGCCTTGGTCAGCTCGATAACCGCCGCCTGACCGGCAGGTAACGCAACTCCCAAGCGGTTTCGAGCCGCACCTCCCTTCGCATCGGCACTGCCGCCGAATGTCAACGTCGATTCGCCACGATACTCGCGGCATGATGCAAAACCTGTGCGATTTTCAGCTTCGTCGCCTTCACGGCCGATAAACCGCTGGCGCGTGGACTGCGGCAGCAGATAGTCGAAGCCGTCCAGCGGCACGATGCCGTATTCCATAACCGTGTCGATCTCGCAGGAACTGGTCGAGTCCGGCAGTTGATCCGTGCGGACGTTGATGCGCACCAGTTCAGCCGTCCTCGGATTCACCAGCAGTTCGCCTTCATAGCCGGTAACGATCCAGTCCTTCTGGCGGGTTTTCACTCTGTAGTGACTCTCCGCCTGGGGTACTTTGAACGAGTACGTGAACAGGCGCCGCCCATCTACCGTCTCCTCCCCTGCGAATTGATAATGCGGATTGCGGTTTTCAAACACGCTGAGCAGCAGAGTCGCAAACAGACCGGTGCCGATGGCGCCTTCCGGGACAATTTCATCCAGGTCCCGCTCTTCGAAGTGGGCGGCGCCGGCCCAGGAGAAAATCTCATGGTTGTCGGCCAGTCCGACGTCCAAACGCAGCCAATCGGTCGAGTCTCGGCGCAGGGATGGTGCGGAACGGCTTCGGGCATCGAGTAGTGCCTCGCATGATTTGTGCAACCGCCCCACCACCGGTTCGAACCGCTGCCGTTCGACGGTCTCGACGCAAATGTGATTCGGAACCTTGCGCGCGTGCTCCAGCACCCGGTCGCGCAGGCGCATCAGAACCTCGACTGGGTTCTCTTGCACGCCGAGCTCGCCGCCTGCTGGCGGTTCTGTCGGCTCGACTGCCGGGGGTTTGGGTTCGGCGGACAGCGGCGCCGAGACAACGGGAGCTGGGGCTGCTTTCACCGCGGGAAGTTCCGCGCTGATCCGCCGCAGCGCTTCGGCGAATTCGTGCGGCGTTCCCACGGAGAGGGTTTCCCCCTTGATGCGCTTGTAAAACTGCTCCACCGCATCCGCCGGCTGGGCTCCCAAAGGCGGGCCTGCCATAGGGATGGGGCCTTGCCGCCCGTGCGGCGACATGTCCCCTGTGCCATCATCACCCGATGCCATACCTCTGCCGCCGAACCGCTGAGGCATCAACGACGTGGCCGGATGATAAGGAAGATAAAACCAGCGCGACACCGCCATTTGTTGCGGGTCGGGCTGGAATGACGGATCGAGGTGCGCGGCCGACCGCGGCGCCATCAGGATCACCGCGGTCGCGGGCTTTGCCTGCCGTGTCTCTTTGTCGATTAGATCGCTCAGCACATCCACCTTGTGCCGGTTCTGCAGGGTTCTCACATCCACCCGCGCCAGTTCCATCTGTTCCATCGCTTCAGCTACGCGTGGCAGATCGGCGGCCGTGAAATCGTCCTTTTGAAAAAGCACCGCCTGTTGATTGAGATTGAACACTACCAGCCGCACCGACCACGCGGGCAATTGATTCAGGATGGACGCCAGCGAGTGCTCGAACATCGTAGCCGTTGCCTGCTCCACCTTCGCCGCTTGAGGGCGTGCGGGCGCGGCGTGGAGCAAAATCGTGAGTCGCTCGATCCGCGAGCCGCCCTGCGCGGGCGCACCCATCGCCTGCTGCGACGAGATCTCTCGCACGCTGGACGGCGGCGCCGAAGGTTTCAACTCGCGCTCGCCGCCCGACGGTTTTGCCTGAATGCGCCACTTGCTGGTACAGACCCGTTTGGCATCGTCATGCACCAGTGCGTCCAAGGAGTAGCTGCCTTCCCCCACCAGAAAATTGCCGGTCAACTCGCCATCTGCCTTGGTCACGGGAACCTCGGGAAGCGCCTCGGTTTTCCCCAGATACACGGGCGCGCGGCCGTCCGGAATCACCCGTAACAGCACAGTCACCTCATGCCCTGTACCAACCTCCTGGCTCAGAGGAAACGTAATCCGGTACCCGGTTTGGTATTCGAGGTCGTATCCGAGCGACGCCTGTATGGGACTGAACGAACACCGCAAACGTGCGGCTCGAACCGCTGAGGCGAATCGGTCCTCCGTAGCGGCAATTTGTCCAGGTTCCACCAGGGACTGTGCCGTCGTGACGGCGCATATGGCAACCGTCAGCCCAGTGACTCGCAACGCCGCAACCGCCCTCATGCATCCTCGCCTGATAGTAGCCCCACGCCCTTGCTCCGGCCACAGAATAAAGCGATCCGTCCAACCTTGAAATACCCCAACCGCGGGGGTTTACCTCGAATTCGGCAGTACCCGCTATTCGTCCAGTACGCGAAAACTCAGCCGGCTGCCGTCCGCGCCGCCGAAATACACGCGTTCGGTCGCCTTTACGAAATCGGTCGAGAGGGCCTTCGGGATCTCCATAAACTTCTGCGGGTTCCGGTCCGTCAGTGGAAACCACGAGCTCTGCACCTGCAGCATCATGCGGTGGCCCGGGCGGAATGTATGGGCGATGTCCGGCAGCTGGAATTCAATGCGGTCGGCCACTCCCGGCTGAAACGGCACCGGCTTTTCGAAGCTCTTGCGGAACTTGCCGCGGAACGGTTCGCCGCGGATCAGTTGCTGATATCCACCCATGAATGTAGCCGCCGGCGCCGCCGCGCCGCGTCCTCCCGCTGCTGCCGCTGCCGCATTGGCCTCCGCGTTGAAATCTGGTGCGTTGTTGGGGTAAACATCGATCAGCTTCACATCGAAATCCGAGTCCGTTGCGGTGGTCGTTACCTTCAGGCTCACCGAGATCGGCCCAACAACCGTCACATCGTGATCCAGCACTTCGCTCTGGTACACCAGCACGTCTGGCCGCTTCGAAGCGAAGCGCTGATCCTCCGTCATATAAGTGTTCAACACGCCGATCTGTACCTGCCCTACATATGGAACCGGCCGCATCGGGTCCGAGAGGTACTCGTCGAATCCCGCGACTTCCGGCTGATGCCACACCAACCTGCCCTTCGCATCAAGATAAACAGTAGAGGGCTTCGACGCCGCCGGCGGCCACTGATCGAACTTCCGCCATTGGTCCATGCCAGTCTGGAATACCCACGCTTTCGGAAATTTGCCGTCCCCCCGCCCTTTCAAATAGAAAACGAAGAAGGGAAACTCGATGTGCTCGCGGTAGTACTGCGCCGTATTCGAGCCGAAGTTCACGTTCCCCAACCGATCGCCCGCGCCTCGCGAGAAGCCTCCGTGGTTCCAGGGGCCCATCACCAGCATGTTCACCGGCGGTGGCGTATTGCGCTCCATGAATTCGTGCTGGCGCAGCAGCCCCTGGGGATCTTCGGTGTCGTACCAGCCGCCCACCAGCATCACTGCCGGCTTGATCGCCTTCAGATATTTCCAAACCGCTCGCGACTGCCACACTTCGTCATAAGAGGTGTGGTCGATATTCAGATTCCAGAACGGCTGCTGGTGCTTAAAATATTTCTCGTCGGCATTGGCCAGAGACCCCATCTGCAGAAAGAAATCGTAGCCATCGGGCGTGCCGAAATCGAAGCGCAGCGATGGCTGCGGCGGCGCCGGCTCGCCTTCGCGGTCGTGGAATCCCATGTAGAAATTGAAGCGATGTGCCAGCATGAATGCGCCATTGTGGTACACATCGTCGCCCATGTAATAGTCGGTCACGGGGGCCTGGGGCGAAACCGCCACCAGCGCCGGATGTGCGTCGATCATTCCCGCCGTCACATAAAATCCCGGCTGCGAGATTCCCCACATCCCCACCTTGCCCGTGTTGCCGGGCACATGGTGGATCAGCCACTCGATTGTGTCGTAAGTGTCCGTGCTCTCGTCGATGTCTTTCACGCCCTTATTAGGATTGTGCGGGCGAATGAGCACGTACTTACCCTCGCTCATGAACCGGCCGCGTATGTCCTGGTAAACGAAGATGAACTTCTCCCGCGCCAACAGTTCGGATGGACCTAATGTCGCGCGATACTGGTCGATCCCGTACGGCGCAACGTTGTAACCGGTTCGTTGCATGAGGATCGGATAGGTGCGCCCATCGCTGAACACGTCCTTCGGGATATATACCGACGTAAATAGCTTTACGCCATCCCGCATCGGCACTCGGTATTCATATTTCGTGTAATTGGCGCGAACTTCCGCGGCCGTATAGGTTGCTGCCATGGCCGGCGGCGCGCCGCCGCGCTGTTGCGCGAAAGTACAGATAACCAGGGCGGTAAGACATAAGGCAGTACGCATGAGCATTGATTTTATCGCTGCGGGATCATACACTGGAAACGGCTCTGTTTTGCCGTTGCTCTCAACGTGGAGAGTTTGTTCATGCTCCCGTGTCGGACGTGCGCGCTCATCTCGGTCCTGTCGGCGGCTGCCGCAGGCGCTTTTGCCGCCGGGTCTAAGCCTCCAAACGCTCCCGTCACTATTGTTTTGAAATTCGAGGGTTCGTACTCAGCTCGCTCGCTCGATGAGATGAAGCGCGAGTTTGCGCGCGCCACCAAAGATTCGGTCCCCGTCGAGTGGCGCATGCGCGATCAGATGCCGGCCGATGCGGCCGGCGATCTGGTGCTGTTCACATTCAAGGGCCGCTGCGTCTTGGAGACCGTTCCGCCGCCGCTCTACGACGAAACGGGCCCCTTGGCCTGGACCAGCACGGTGGATGGCGCACCTCTTCCGTTCGGCCAGGTTTCCTGCGACCAGGTCCGCACCCTCGTTTGGAAAGCCATGTGGGGTGGCGACTTCTCCCACGGCGATCAACTTTTCGGCCGCGCCCTCGGTCGCGTGCTCGCCCACGAGTTCTACCACATGCGCGCCAAAACTACCTCCCACGCATCCACCGGCGTGGCCAAGCCCGCCCTCTCCGGCGCGCAGCTCATCTCCGAGACACTCGCCGTCGACGACGAGTCCCTCGAGCGAATGGACCGCGACCGCCGGTGATGCGCACCTCGGTTTAGCTAGCAGCCAAAAGCGAATAACTGAACAGCTCAAGTCAAGAGCTTGCCGCGACCTTTTTCAGAATCCCCTTTAGCAGCCTTTCCGTCCACGGCCCGAACGGCTGATCGGTGGTGAGATAGGTCCATACCGCGCCGCGGTCGCGGAACTCGACGCCCCCGTCGGCTTTGGCCTCCTCCAGCCGGCGTGCCACTTCCTTCGGAACCGCGGCCTCCAGCTCCGGGAACCATTCGTCGATCTGCCGCAGGAACGTGAAGTGCGGGTCGCGCCGATCCGTGCCCAGAAAGAAGCCCGGAATCGCCACATAAGCCTGCCACGGAATGCCGGTGCGGAAGTCCTCCAGCCGCGCCAGGTAGTCCGCCCACAGTTCGTCAATTACCCGCAGCGTGATCTGCCGCTCCAACTCAGACCCGCACGGAGCCGTCCCGTCGAGCATCGCCTGCCGGTATGTGTGGATCTTGTTGCGCTGTCCCTCCACCGGAATGTCGTACTTGTGCAAAAACTGGCGTTGATCCAGATGCCGGCCCTCCACCAGCCCCTGGATCGACGCCGGGTCGTCGCGATATCGCGGGTCAATGTCGCCATACTTCACCATCAGCGGATCCTCAAGCGAGATAAAGAACCGGGAGCTTCCCGGATCGCCCTG
>Ga0126381_100001539_pt1 | contig 24657 bp, 23 predicted proteins | sample PanSoiMetPlot_28_FD_96465 | JGI IMG/M metagenome (GOLD analysis project Ga0126381, IMG submission 96465) | Tropical forest soil microbial communities from Panama - MetaG Plot_28 | ecosystem: Environmental > Terrestrial > Soil > Tropical forest > Bulk soil | place: Panama | collected 2016-02-17 | reverse complement strand
CAAAGGGATGCTTTTCATCGCTAGCAAGCGGAAGGCCTTCTATCACCGTAGCGTTGGGTTCGCCTAGGTGCAACGTTACTCACGTAATGGGAGGATTCGTAAGGCCTTGCAGGGATTGAAGATGCTCTTGCCCTCGAGGCCGTTCAGCGCCCACGCCGGCGCCACACCTCGGACTGGTTGCGAAAGCGGATTTCGCCCCCGTTTGCGGGGTTGAAGATGAGTGCCATTTCATTCTGGGTATCGTCGGAACAGTCGGTGGAATAAACGACATAGGACGTTTCCGAACCAGTCGCTTGAATTTTTACTTTATCGATCCATCGCACATTAGCCGGTGTATCAGGCCCCGCAACAATGATCAAAAAAGTCGGAGACAGCTCGAAAAATCGATCCCGATATCGCGGATCGTCGGTCGCCCAAGTGCCTTCGACATCATGCGGAAGCATGTTGCTGACATTGCGATCGCATCCTGCAAGCACGCTCATGCCAAGCAGCAGCGTGACAATCCCCAGCATTCTCGACGCCCGATTCTGTGCACGGTGACTCATGACTTTTTCGCGTTCATCGCAAGCATCGGTTTCCCCGCTGACTCCTCCGCTATCACTCGGTTGAAAGCGTCCAGCACTTCGGAATCAAACTGTTCGCCAGCCTTTTTGTTGAGTAGCGTCACTGTTTCTTCCGCTGGCAACCCCTTCCGGTAAGGACGGTCGGATGTAAGCGCATCGAAGCAATCAGCGACTGCGATGATTCGCGCATGGACGCTGATGTCTTCGCCCGCAACACCATCGGGATATCCGTTGCCGTTAAACCATTCATGATGCTGCCTGACAATCGGCAACGCTTCCCGGAAAGGCCCGATCGGCTCGAGAATGCGGACACCGGTCAGAACGTGATTCTTCATCACTTCCATCTCGGCGGGTGATAGTTTCCCCGGTTTGTCCAGGATCGCAGGGGGTGTCCCAATCTTTCCGATGTCGTGTAACAGACCGCCCATTTGCATAATCTGCAAATCTCGTGACGACAATCCCATCTTGCGGCCAATCTTCAGCCCGAGTTCGGTGACCCGTTCGGAATGCCCCGCCGTCCACTTCGACTTCGCGTCGATCGCCCGCGCGAGCGCGGTGAGCGTACCCCAATGCAACTGCTTGAGTTCCCCAATCAGACGAACATGCGAGAACGCAACCGCGAGTTGGTCTGCGACCCTGCGCCCCTCAGCTATTTCTTCATCACTTAATGTCCCCTCCGTTTTTTCCGCACAAACCAGGACCGCCTGAACCGAGTTCTCTACTCCAATCGGAAGAACTACAAACGAGCACATTCCTCCCTCCGCCAGTGGAAGAAGGTAGCTCGGGACCTCACGATCCTTGGCGAAGCGCAACGCTACGGAATTGATCTGAAGTTCAACCCAGTCCGAATCGTTGATGGAAAACTCACCGCTGCGGATCTGCTCGGAAGCGGTATCCCGGAACCGCGCCCATCCGCCGCTACGAGTGTCGTCGAAGAAACAGACCGCGAAACGCTCGCACGGCAACAGGCGACGCATGTGCGACAAAACCCCATCCACAATCGCTTCCCGGTCCAGCGAAGCAAAAATCGCCTCCCCGATGTCGTTGATCGTTTCCAGCGTATGGAATTGCCGGCCTAACTGAGTGGCCATCGAATTGAAAGATGTGGCCAGATCTTGAAATTCGTCGCCGCTCGCCACGCGCACCGGATTCTCAAACTCTCCGCCCAACACTCTCTGCGTTCCCTCGCGAAGCTCCTCCAACGGCACTAGCGTGCGCCGCACTTGCACCATGCTCAAAAAGAGCACGACTAGCACAGAAAACAGCACCACTAAAGGAAAAGTCTTGCGGAATTGCAATAACGGCGCGAACGCGTCGGCACGTTCTTGGCTGACTACGACGGTCCACGACTCCTCAAGATAGACAGGCCTGAGCAATAACTTCCAATACGCAGCCCGATAGGAAGTGTCGCCGAGTTGCCAGTGATAAGACCCGTAGGAACCCTTGAATCGTTGCTGATCCGCTGCGCTCGCAGAAATCCGGTTGTCGGAACAGAACGCAATCGCTTGCGACGTGGCCACGCAAAATGGCAGGTCATCCCTTTGGTTCTTCGCGCCCCACAAGTAATCCGGATTCACCTCACCAACCAAAACGAATTGATCGGCCGCACTCTTCGCGAACCGCATCAGGAGAATGCAAGCATCCGAAGTCTGAGCGCATCTCCCGGTGCGCAGAAGAGGCTCTCCCGAGATCAAATGGTTGAGTTCGGCCGGACCGAACGGAAGGGCAGGATTGTTCTGCCCCGCCTGCTCGTCCGCTCTTACGCCGACTGCCACTACGCGTACGTTCCTAAAGTGATGCGGCGAGACTTCGCCGGTCGCAAGACGGTGGTGCTCCGCGAAACTCGATGCGAGCCAGTCTAATTCGGAATCTGCGATCTCGAGGCGCTCCAGTATTCCCATCCCCTGCGCTTTGCTGGCACCCTTCAGTTGCTTCTCACTCTGTACATTCAGTTGAGCAGTCACCTGGAAGTAGGCCAACGTGGCCAGGATCGCCGTCGGCAGCAGCGCGCATGAGACAAACAGCAGCACCACGCGATGCGCGACTTTGCTGCGTAAAATGGTTAGCGGTCTCTTCATCGCGAAATTACGCCTCAGTAGTCCGAAGCCAACCCAACGAAATCCCCATCGTTCGCCCAGATAATGTCATCCTGGCTCGCCTGCGCCGTGAGCGGAGACACGCTCTGCCCGTCTTTTCCCATGCTGTACAGATCGAAGAATGTGTTGATCGGCACAAGAAACCGATCCTTCCGCATCTGCCCTTTGCCCTTCGCGTTTGCGAAATTTAGATATTGGTACGGATTCCCCCACGGATCGGTGCGCGTGTCATACCCGATATCCGTCAGGGTGTTCGGGAAGGAGTTGTGGCTCAGGTAAAACGCGTTTGCGTCGCTTCCGATCGCCCGAATGTCCATGATCGTCCGAGCAACCTTTGCCTTCTCGATTGCAGCGATCAGGTTCGGTACGGCAATCGCCGCCAGCGTCAAGACGATCGCTATTGCGATCAACAATTCGACTAAAGTAAAGCCAGTGGCAGAATCACCAGAGTGGGGGAATCTCAACGTCGCGGATCGTTTCGAATAACTCTTGGGTTGCGCCTGCTCAGCACGACGCGAACTCATGGAAGGGCGCCCCTCCATGAGTAATCGTTCTCTCCGAATTCCTGGGCCGACCCGACTTCACGCACCATGATGGCGCCCCGCCCCCGAATGTCGTACGAACTACCAAAAACCTGATTCTGCACTCGATAGTCCGAGCGTTCAATGACGTAGGCCAATCAGCGCGTGACGGCGGTAATGCGATGGGGGTTACGGGCGAGACTAAAAGAAGATGCGCCAGTGTGCCGATAGACTGCGATGAGGGTAGTAATCGGTGGCTCGGGCTGTCGCCGGATTGCAGGGCGGGATGGAATTATTTGAAACTCAAGATTCCTACTTGGGCAAATCAGGGCACACAAATTCACCATCGACCGCGGTCAATGTCAAAGACCGCACTTCATCACTTCGCGTGAGCTTCTGATCCATTCGCAACGTCGTCTCCGACAACTCGCGAATCGTTCCCACGAAGGCCGGCCGCTTGTCCTCCGTCACCTGCACGACACGCACGTCCTTCGGATCTCGTTTCCATAGCGCGACGCGATACGGCTCGCCGCATGACATCTCCACTAGCGTGCCATTCGTTAAAAAGATGTAGACGCTTCCAAAAGCTGGTGGCGACGGCGCTTCCGTCACGCGCCATACCCGCGTCACCAGCAGATCATTCTTACCAGATTGTTCGGCTTTGTTTTCGGAAGCGGATTTCTCCGGCGCAATACTTCCCGGCACCGAATTTCCCGTTGCAGGCTTCGGGTCATGCATCGCATCCGGGCCGGCCGTCGGCACATGCGTACATCCCGCTAACACGACGGCTAACAGCAAAATGCCAATCCACCGCATCGACACGCTACCCCATCGTCCTGACTGCCCATCCCCGGATGATCCAATCACCTGATGGCCTGGTCACCCAATAGCCCGATCACCCCACTCTTCCAACTCCGTGCCTCCGTGGTGATCGGGCCTTCGTCCTTTCTCTATTCCTCCTCTTCACCCGTCTGGATGCTCAGATACCGTTCGTATCCCATCTCTTTGATCTGATGAAGTTGCGCTTCCAGCCAGTCCACGTGATCTTCTTCGTCTTTCAGCAGCTTCACCAGCAAGTCCCGGCTTCCATTATCCTTTTCGTCGGTGGCCACCTGCACCGCAGTGTTGTACTGCTTCACCGCCGAAAGCTCGAGACTCAGATCACTCTCGATCATTCCCTTTACATTGCCCCCGACATTCAGTTCCAGTGGCTTCATCGACGGCGATCCATCCAGAAACAGAATTCGCTCGATGAGCACCTCCGCGTGCTTCATCTCGTCGATCGATTGCTTCTTGATGTAATCCGCCAATTTCTTGTAGCCCCAGTTCTCGCACATCTCCGCATGTAAAAAGTATTGGTTGATCGCTGTCAGCTCTTCTTGCAGCGCACTGTTTAACTCTTTTAGGACCTTCGCATTTCCCTTCATGGCCAGCGAGTATTCCAGAACCCCTTCGCCAAAATCAACTCAATTGAGTACTCATTTCTCTCGTAGCTCCCGTGTGGCGGGCGTGGCGCCGCGTAGCTTGATGCCGTGCGCTGCCACCGCTGAGGTCAAATGCTTTTTCTCGCAACCTCGGTATTCGTTAGTAGCGACTACGGGTTCGCGCACCCGATCACCAGATGCCCCAATCGCCCGATCCTCTCGGTACCTATGTGTCTCTTTGGGGAAGTTTTCTTTGTGGCCTTTGCGCACTCTTTGCGTCCTTTGCGGTTAAAGGCTTTTCTCCGCGATCTCTGCGGAACTTCTCCGCGTCCTTCGCGGTTAGAAGCTTTTCTCTCTACTCGGCACTCGCAACTCATCTCAATAAATGCCAAGCCTCCCGATACGCTTCGTACTTATGCCCCTCTTTCCCGGGCGTGAACTGCAGCGACACACTCGTCTTCCTCGTTTTCTCAAATGGCAGGATGTACCACATGTCCATGGGAATCAGATACACCACAAAATAATCCACGGCCCCCCGCCGATACGCCCTCCCTCCCGGCCCCGTGAGATTGCACGTATACGTTCGCCCGCGTCGGAACGTCGTCGACTTCGTTTGCACCCGCACCAAACGCCCGCCCACTTCGATCCCCACGTCATACGTCGACGAATCACCATACGGCTTCAACACCGTCATCCCCATCTGCCGCGCACGCGCTATGAAACACAGTTCAGCCCACTCACCCTGCTCTTTGCACGTGCGGAACAAAAACTCCCCCGGCTCCTCGCCGCCCCTGATCGCAGTGTTGTCGACCCCTTCTCCTCGCCGTCTTTCTTGCCCTCTCCTCCGCCACCCCGAACATCTCCACTACCCTCCCCGGACCCTCATCCTCTCTCCTCCAATAAAAAAGGACGGCTTTTCGCCGTCCCGTAATCCCTTCGCTTTCGAAACTCTCAAACTTAGCGGCTGCGGCCTCGATCCATCGCCACAGGCCTATCTTTTATTTTCCCCTCTATTCTTAGAATACCAAGCCGCACAGGGCATTTGAGTCATTTTGGTCACCATCAAGATCCTCGTCGTGTCCGTGACTTACATCGTTTTGTGACGCTCGTCCGTCTTGACAAGTGACCTACATCACAACAATAGGATGCCCTTACGCCCGGCGCCCCCGTCCTACGCGCTCTTTGCGTAGGGTGGGGATTTTGACTTTCCGCAGCCACAGTCCGATTTTTTGATTTCCCCTCTCCCGGTCCCACTATCATGCTGGGTCCCATCCGCAAGTCCCGCTTCACCTGGGAGGCACATGAGCTTGTACATGGTGATCGAAAAATTCCGGAATAACGATGCCGCACCCGTCTACCGCCGCTTCCGCGATCGCGGACGCATGGCCCCCGCCGGACTCACCTACTTATCCAGTTGGGTCACCGCCGCACTCGACCGCTGCTATCAACTCATGGAAACGGACGACCGCACACTCCTCGATGAGTGGATCGCAAACTGGAGCGACATCGTCGACTTCGAAGTCCACCTGGTCGTCACGTCGCAAGATGCCGCCACAAAAATCGCGCCTCACCTGTGATGTGCCCGTGTGGCACTCGTTAGTCGTCGGCATGCCCCATCCTAGGCGTTCTTTGCGTAGGGTGGGGATTTTCCGCCTGGAAGTTTTCTGCAACTTCAGCCCTCGCGACTCCAGCCTCGTTCACCCGATGACCAGACCTCTCCGTGTCTCTGTGCCTCCGTGGTGAAAACTTTCCTCCCGACTCGAGACTCACCGCCGATCGTCGTAATCTCCGTTCCAATGTCCGTTCCAGCCTTCGCGGCCCCAATCGCCGACACCCCAACCCGCAAACTGGGCCCCGTCAATCGTACTGCTCTCCCGGTACTCAAACATCCGCTTACGCCCGTCCGACCCGCGCGTATAGATCCGCAGCGTCTTGACGTGTCCCGGATCCGGATCGACGCCAAACGTGCTGTTCCCCATGCGGAACGTGCGGTCTGATTGCGCCAGTTCGCGTAACCGATTCGTCACATCCACGTGATTCCGCTCCGTGCCGTACTCGGCATGCAGAATGTAATACTGGCCTGCATCCCCACCGCCCCCACCGTTCTCCCACTCATTCCATCCGCCGTTCCAGCCGCCGTTGTTTCCCCAGTTGCCGCCGCCCCAACCCGCGAACTGCGACCCATCAATGGTGCTGCTCTCGCGATATTCAAACATCCGCGGCTGCCCATTCATGTCGCGCGCATAAATCCGGAGCGTCTTGATTCTCCCCGGATCCGGATCCGTGCCAAACGTGCTGTTGCCCATGCGAAATGTGCGATTCGCCTGCGCCAGCTCGCGCAGCCGGTTCGTCACATCCACGTGATTCCGTTCCGTTCCATACTCGGCATGCACGATCGTGTACTGCCCGGAACCGCCACCGTTCCAGTTCCCGTTACCATTCCAATTGCCGCCGCCGTTCCAATTGCTGCCGCCGCCGTTGCACACATACATCGATCCATCGATGGTGCTGCTTTCCTGAAACTCCTGCATGCTCTGCTGCCCATTCGGCCCGAGCGTGTAGATCCGCAGAGACTTCTTGCTATCCGGTGCCGGATCCGTGCCGAACGTGCTGTTTCCCATGCGGAACCGGTTCTGGCTGCAGACCACCTCGCGCAATCTCTGCGTGACGTCGATCCGCCGGTTGCCCGCACCGTAATCCGCGCGAATGATTTCCACCTTCTGCGCCAACGCGAGCCCGCCCAACAACAACACGCACGCTACCACTCTTAAAAGCATCTGGTTTCGATTGCTGCGCATGATTCCTCCTGTCGGAAGGCCATCACCAGAGTTGGGAAACAAGCCCACTACATACCAGGGTGAGCCACCGCTTTAAGAGCTCGACTCCCTCGATTCTCTGTGCCGCAAGATTTTATGGGACCTTCCGTGCCCCCGATGATACCCGCGCCGCCACACGATGGCCATACAGTTTCAGGACACCAAAGTCTAATAGCCACCCATGATCTTCTCCACGCTGTCTGCGGCCTTTCTCGCCCGTTTGCGGTTAAAGACTTTTCTCCGCGCTCTCTGCGGATGTTCTCCGCGTCCTCTGCGTTAAAGCTTCTTGCTCGCAACTCAGGACTCTATATCCCGTTGACCCGATAACCCGATCGCCCGATTTCTCCGTGCCTCTGTGTGTCTGTGGTGCGCTTTTCTTCGCGCTCTTCGCGGCCCTTCTTTGCGTCCTTTGCGGTTAAACGCTTTTCTCCGCGCTCTCTGCGGATCTTCTCAACCTTCTCAGCGGTTAAAAGCTTTCCTCGCAAACTCAAGTCCAATCGCCCGATGACCCGATCTTCCGATCACCGATTAAAAAAGGCCCTCGCCGAAGCGAGAGCCTCTCCTGAAAACGAACCGAGTCTAACGCGGATAATTATTGTCGTTCCATCGGCCATTCCACGGATCCCGTCCCCAGTTCCCTTGGCCCCACCCAATAAACATCGATCCATCGATCGTGCTGCTCTCGCGGTATTCAAACAGCTTCCGACGCCCGCTTCGATCTCGTGAATAAATCCGCAAGGTCTTCACTCTGCCCGGATCCGGATCCACTCCGAATGTGCTGTTCCCCATGCGGAACGTCACGTTGCGAGCCGCCAACTCCCGCAGCCTGTTCGTCACATCGACGTTATTACGATCCGTGCCATACAGCGCGCGTTCGATCGTGTACTGCCCACCTCCCTGCGGCGGCCGGTTAGGCGGATACCCCCCTCCGCTGCGGCACACATATTGCGAGCCATCGATCGTGCTGCTTTCGGGGAACTCCTGCATCGTCTCGCGCCCGCGCCCACCGCGCACATACACACGCAATGACTTCTTGTTTCCCGGCGACGGATCAAAGCCGAATGTGCTGTTCCCCATCCTGAACCGCGTCCGGCTGCACACCACCTGCTGAAACTGGCCCGTGACGTCTCGTCTCTGATTACCGGCGCCATAGTCGGCGCGCATTATCTCCCACGGCTGCGCCGCCGCGGTCGACGCCACTGCCACTGTGAACCATACCGCCACCCCCGCGAACATCGCTGCTTTGGAAAGCACTCCTCGGTACCGATCCTTCGATACAAAATTTTGTGAGGAAGAATTTCTTGGGAAATGATCTTCTCGAGCAGAATTTTTCTCGAACCGCATAACCGCGAAAAAATTTCTCCGGATGACGTACATACCGGACTCCTGAGAGAGGATTACCTGCGAGGCCTGCGGCCTGCCAACCCCACGCGTCCAGAACCGCGAGGTGTGCATTCTAACCAATCCGATTCCACCTGGACAATTCGGTCAATCCTCGATGACATCCCGATGATCGAAAGCTTCCCCGACACCCAAGACCTGAGTCCTGCCTTTTGTGTGGCGCACACACCTCACTGCGCGAAAAATCTGCGACGCGGCCTTGCCCGATGCCGGGTGCCCCACCCAACGCGGTTTTCGTTGGGTGGGGATTTCCCACATAGTGATCCGTTCGCATCCCGGTCGCCTACTTCAAAACAATCTCCTGCAGTAACTCTGAACTGATAATCTCCCGGATTTCCGCGCGCTTCTCGCCCAACTCTTGCGCGGGTTGCTTGCCGCCAAGGATCTTGTCACGCGCTGCCTCGCCCTTGGCCGTGGCACCATCAAGCGCCGCCCAGTTCTTGTACTGGATAGCTACGCAAATATCCCAGTCCTCCGGATTGTTCTTCGTCTGCTTCAAAAACACCTTGTAATCGGTGATTAACCCTTGCTTCTTCTCTTCTTCAATCAGGGGCTTCGTCGACTGCCGCAAGCTGCTCAAATACGCGTCCATCTTCGTCGGCTTCACCCGAATCAACTGCACTCGCCACACCGGCCCCTCGGTGTAGTGCTCCTGCGCAAACAGAACCGGCACCGCTACCACCATCACGATCAGGAGCCCGCAAATCTTCTTCATAGGATTCTCCTCAAATGAGATGAACGACCGCGAGGATCATACTCTCATCGTCCTGCCCGGACGCTAGCGCTAAGAATCGGACTGTGTGGCACGCACACTCCTGTGCGCGAATCAATTGCATGGACCTCGCGCGTGAAGCCATCTTCTTATAAAAGGGACTCGGAAATCGGTATTCGCGACTCGCAAGTTGGGACTCGGTGCTCGAGTCGTCCGATGACCCGATTACCAGATCTCTTGTCTTCTGTGCCTCTGTGTCTCTTGGGTGGGAAGTTTCTTTGCGTCCCTTTTGCGGATTTTCTTTACGTCCTTCGCGGTTAAAAGCTTTTCTCGCCACTCGCAACTCGCGCCCTCGCACCCCCGGCATTTACAATCTCACTCAACACCCCTATGCCCAATCCCGCGCCCAGCAGCACGATCCACGAAGAGTACGCCGCCTTCAAAGCCAAAGGTCTCAAGCTCAACCTCACGCGAGGAAAGCCCTCCACCGCCCAGCTCGACCTGAGCAACGGTCTCCTCACCCTTCCCGGCGACGCCCACTATCTCGCTGCCGACTCCACCGATTGCCGCAACTACGGCAACCTGCAAGGACTCGCCGTAGCCCGCCAGCTGTTCTCCGAACTCCTAGGCGCTCCGCCGGACCAGGTTCTTGTTTCTAACAACTCCAGCCTCGCGCTCATGCACGACACCGTCGTCTACTCGATGCTCAAAGGTACCTGCGACAGCGCGACGCCGTGGTCCAAACAAGGGGAGATCGCGTTCCTGTGCCCGGTCCCCGGCTACGACCGCCACTTCCGCATCTGCGAAGACTATGGCATCCGCATGATCCCCGTCCGCCTCAACGACGATGGCCCCGACATGGACGAGGTTGAGCGCCTCGTCGCTACCGATGCCTCTATCAAAGCGATCTGGTGTGTACCCAAGTACAGCAACCCGACGGGCGCCGTCTACTCCGATGCCGTCATCGAGCGCCTCGCCGCGATGAAGACCGCCGCGCCCGACTTCCGTCTTCTTTGGGACAACGCGTATGCCGTTCACCATCTCACCGACGAGCGCATCGAGCTCGCCAACATCCTCGAAGCTTGCGCGCGCCACGCTCACGCCAACCGCGCCTTAGTCTTCGCCTCAACCTCGAAAATCACCTACGCCGGCGCGGGTCTCGCGCTCTTCGCTGCTTCTCCCGCGAACGTAAAATGGCTGCTCACGCGCCTTACCCCGCGTACCATCGGACCCGACAAACTCAATCAGCTGCGCCACGTTCGCTTTCTGAAAAATCACGCCGGAATTCTCGCGATGATGGAGAAGCACCGCGCCCTGATCGCACCGAAGTTCCACAAAGTTCTCGACATCTTCGACCAGAAGCTCCGCGGCCTCTCCGATGTCCGCTGGACACGGCCGAAAGGCGGCTACTTCATCAGCCTCGATGTCCCACAAGGGTGCGCCCGCCGCGTTGTCGCCCTAGCGAGAGATGCGGGCGTCGAACTCACGCCCGCGGGTGCCACGTACCCCCACGGCAAAGATCCCCGGGACTGCAACATCCGCATCGCGCCCACATTCCCCGAATTGCCCGAGATCATCGCCGCCGCGGAAGGCGTCTGCCTCTGCATCCACCTGGCCATCGCAGAAAAGCGCAGCAACTGATCCATGTTGGTTTGTCAAACGCCGAGGCCTAAGCCCGGAGACCTAACACCGTGGCCTAGGACCTGATCTTTGTGCGGCGCGCCTCCTGTGCAAGAAAAGACAACGTGGCTGCAACGCCGAAAACCACTCTTGCTGTTGAAGCCACTCTTGCCGTTGAGGGGACAGCCCTGAACCTTGAACCCTTGAACCTTGAAACCTTAATCCTTGTCATCGTCATCCTGAGCGAAGTGAGGCGCAGCCAACCGGAGTCGAAGGACCTCTTGTTCCTGTGCACCTCCAACTCGCTCGAAAGGGAATTTTCACGCCGATCATCCTTTAGTGCTTAACAGCTTTTTCTCCGATTCTGAACTCGGGACTTGCAGCTGTGTGTCTCAGTGAAAAATGTTTTCTTTGCGCTCTTTGCGGCTTTTCTTTGCGCCCTTTGCGGTTAAAGGCTTTTCTCCGCGTCCTCCGCGGTTAAAAGCTTCTCGCAACTCGATCACAAATAGCTCAGCCACGCATCGCCCCGCCGCCTCACCTCCGCAAACCACCGGCACACCGGATACATCGCCACCACCACCAACACCCACACTGCGTACGTCACTGGCAACCCATAACCCCACCCAGGCGGAGGGGTCACCGGATACTGCCCCAGGCCCGGCGATTCGAACATCCAATGCACCTGCCCGTACCGCGCGTAGCACAGCACAATCGCCACCACGTGAATCAGCACAAAATGCCAGAAGTAATAGAAAAGAGGCACGCGCCCGTACACCACCACTGGCCGCATCCATTTCGGCGTGCCCGCGTCGAATGCCCACAACAGCAGCATCGCCGGCCCGAGCGTCATCAGCAGAAACAGCAGCGACGGCGGATACTTCGTCGTGTTCAGAAACGACAGCACTGTGAACACGGCCGACTTCCGATGGCTCCACGCCACCGGATCGCCATACACATTCAGCGCCCGCAACACCACAAACACCACCACCAATCCGAATCCCAGCCGCCGCAAGAACTTTCGCCGACGCGGGGGCTCCCATCCATACACCGAACCCAGCCCATACCCAATCGCCGTGACGCCTACCCAAGGAATCAGTGGATACGCCACAGCAACCGTGAACCGCGGACTTGTCACTACAAGCCCAGGCACGTGCAAGATGTTCCACAGCGGCGCGAACGCTCCTAGTGACGCTGCCTCCACCGAATCCAACAGGTTGTGCAAGGCGATCAGCACGACGCCAAACCCAATCACCACCGCGTTCGGCAAATACACCAGCCCGGCGAGCACGATCATCGCCCAGCCCAGAGCCCAGATCACCACCAGCATCGTCAGCCGGAAATCAAAATTGAATTGCATCGCAAAGCAGCGCAGCACCACGATCTCCAGAAAGATCAGCCACAGTCCGCGCGTCCATAAAAATCGCGACAGCTCAACTTTCGTCCTCCGACGTAATGCCAGGTAAGCGCCCGTTCCCGTCAGCAGAAAAAACGTCGGCGCACACAGGTGCGTAACCCAGCGCGTGAAAAACAGCACCACTGTCGTTGTCTCTAAATTAGTAGGATTGGCTCCCGGCGCTCCCAGGTAATCGCGAACGTGATCGAGCGCCATCAGGATCATCACAATCCCGCGCAGCAAGTCGACCGATTCCAGTCGCGCACGAGGGGAAGAAGCAGCAAAGGCAGAAGCGGCAGAAGAGTCCGAGCCACGAAGAGCCGCGGTGGATGGAGAAAAAGACGTAGGAAGCGAACCGGGCGAAACCGAAGAACGAGCCCCATTCATACGACCTGCAGTCTACCAACAACCCACCGACCACCGAAACGTCCTAGACAACATCGGCGCCACACAGATCTAACAAAATGTCGCCCGAACGCTCGCGGCCCGAAACCTGAACCTTGAAACCTTGAAACCTTTAATCCCCACACGCTGTCATCCTGAGCGAAGTGAGGCGAAAGCCGAACGGAGTCGAATGACCCCTTTTCTTCGAAACTTCTACAGGCCACAAAGGGAATTTTCACTAAAGAACCCTATTTCCTCGTTCTGCGTCCGTGCTGTTTCTTGCAATTCCGCTCCACCTCCGTTGTCTCTCTGGAGAGTTTCCCTTTGCGCCCTTCGCTGTCTCTCTTCGCGACCTTTGCGGTTAAGAGCTCTTCTCAGCGCTCTCTGCGGTGTCCTTGGCGATCTCGGCGGTTAAAAGCTGTCCTCGACGCCCTTCTCCACCGTCAAAGTCTTTTTACTCGCGACTCGATCCCCACTTGCCCTTCTGGCAACCCTTTCCCCTTGACACCATCCCACCCGCAAAGTCACACTCGGCAAACTTGAGTTCTACTCTCCAACCGTTATCTGTAAACAACGAAACTGCGGCTCCTATCATCAAGGACGCGGTCATCCAGCCTTCTCGTCCCCGAATAAAGCGTCGCATTGCCCTCTACGTCGCGCTCACGATTGCCGCGCTCATTCTCACCGTCTGGCTCGACGCGCTCCTGACCCGTCTGCCCACCCTCGGCGGAACTCCGGCTCGCGGCGAGCGTGTTGGCGTCATCCATGTTCACACCAACGCCTCCTGTGGCAGCGGATCGCTCTCGCAAATCATCGCCACCGCCCGCTCGGCAGACTTATCTTTCCTGACCGTCACCGACCACAACCAAACGATGGCGCAGGCCGAAGTCGCTGCCGCCGACCCCCCTGACTTTGCGGTCATCGATGGCGAAGAAGTCTCCACCTCGAGCGGACATTTCCTCGCGCTCGGCGTCGACGACACCTGGCCCCGCGGCTCCAGCCGCGACGCCCGCTCCCTCATGGCCTCCACCCGCCGCGCGCACGCCGTCAACTTCATTGCGCATCCCTTCGGACTTCGCGACCGCTGGGGCGATTGGAGTGTCTCCGACTACGATGGCATCGAGATCTTCAACGACGATGCGGTCTGGCGAAAAAACACGGTCGTCGATCTTTTCATCGCCGCGCTTATCTATCCCGTGAATCAGCGCCTCGCGCTGCTTCGCCTCGCGCGCACTCCACAAGAGAACTTTGCCAAGTGGGACCAGCTTCTGCAGCAGCGCCCGGTTGCCGGCATATGCGGCTCCGACGCGCACGCCAACATCATCATCGGCCAGCGTAGCCTCCTGAAATTTCCTAGCTACTTTTCCGTCTTCAGTCTCGCGCGCCAGCACGCGCTGCTCGATAATCAGCCCGGCGTCGATCCCGATCACGCCGGAGCCGACGTGATTCTCAATGCCATCAAATCCGGAAACTCCTATTGCTCGATCGACTCACTCTATCCCGCAGACGGCTTCACCCAGGTTGTCACCGCGTCTGTCGGATCGGAATCGAACGCAAATTTCTCACAAGCCGCTGCCACCAGTTCGAAGGAAAACACCATCTCCGCCGGCCCCGGCCAGTCGATCCCCTGGTCTCCCGCCGCCGTTCTTCACATCCGCACGCCCACCGCCGCAGGCCGCCCCCTCCTTCGCGTCCTTCGCGACGGACACGAAATCTTCAACCAACAGACCGACTCGCTCGACCTTCCCCTTTCCGGTCCCGGCCATTACCGAACCGAAGCCTATCTCCAACAGCCCGGTCTTACCGGATGGCGCCGCTGGACCCTCTGGATCTTCGCCAACCCCGTCTACGTCACCGCGCCCAAGAATTGAAGACTTCGTGAAATGTTTTTTTGCAACCCTGGCAGCTAAGACTTTTTCTCGCGACTCGTGACTCCGTACACAGTACTCGTCTTCTCTACCCCAATACCTTCCTCGCCACCGCCCGCGCAATCGTCACCGGATGCGTCGCCGCAATCGTGATCTGTCCCAACACGCTGCGCGGCTCATGAAACACACCCAGCTGTCGTAGCACCGTTCCCCGGTCGTAATAAATCTTCTCTCCTGCCAGGCGATCATTCCCATCAAACGTATACACGCCGCACAACGGGAACTCGATCCGCCGCCCCGTCGCCGGAAGCCCGCGCCACGCGCCCAGGTGCGTTCCGCGAATCATGACCTCAAGCACAATCACTTCATCCGTCACGTGCTGGCGGCGTATCTCGATTTCAAGGTCGGGCACCGCCTGCATCAACTCGCTATAAAACGTGCGCACTCCATCTCGCCCTTCGAAGTGTTCGTTCCACGGTTCGTCGTCATAGCGGGCGCTGTCGCCAAACGTCGCAAGAACGCCTTCCAGATCGTGCGCATTTTCCAGACGAACGTGCTGCTCCACGATCGCAAGCCGCGCCGCCGTTCTGCTCGTTGCACTCGGTGTCCCCATTTAGCCACCTCGCCCTCTTGACGCTCTCAATTTCGGCAACGGCCCCACATGCTACCACCGACATCTCGTGTGGCGCGGTCGCTTCGCCGGCGACTGAATACCAAACCCGCGGCGCCCAACACCCAATCCCCTAGATCTATATATAATGATCGCCTCTGAATCCCCGTTCTCAATCCCGTCATCTCTACCCTCTGGAGGATAAATATGGCGCACGAACTACCCCCTTTGCCGTATGACTACACGGCCCTCGATCCGACGATTGACGAGAAGACGATGCACTTGCATCACGACATGCATCACGCGGCCTACGTGAAAAACCTGAACGCCGCGCTTGAGAAGTATCCGAATCTGCAGTCCAAGACCGCCGAAGACCTCATTCGCGACCTCAACGCTATCCCGGAAGACATTCGCGGCGCGGTTCGTAACAATGGCGGCGGCCACGTGAACCACACCATGTTCTGGAAGATCATGAAGCCCAAAGGTGGTGGCGATCCCACCGGCCCCATCGCCGAAGCCATCAACAAAGCCTTCGGCAACTTCAAGGATTTTCAAGCCAAGTTCAACGACGCCGGCACGAAGCAATTTGGTAGCGGCTGGGTCTGGCTCGCCGGAAACACCAAAAGCGAGATCGTCGTCACCAGTTCGCCCAACCAGGACAACCCGATCAGCCAGGGCCTCTATCCCATCTTCGGCAACGACGTCTGGGAGCACGCCTACTATTTGAAGTACAACAACCGTCGTCCCGAATATCTGCAAGCCTGGTGGAGCGTCGTCAACTGGGACGAGATCAACAAACGCTTCGCCGCATTTAAGGCCGCGCACGAACCTGCGATGGCTCACCGCTGATCGTTTGTGAAACACTCACGTTTGGCGCGGGCGCCTCGTCCGCGATGTGTAATTGTCAGAAGCAAAAGCCTCGACTTCCACGCCGGGGCTTTTTTTTGAGTGCCGTATCCCTGCGACTGGTTTGTGTCCCACCAACGCTCACGTGGGGGCAGATCGTCTGCCCAGCGAAGGGAAGCTCCGCAGTAACTCATGCACAAGTAGAAAAGTCCGGGTGCCCGATCCTAGCGCGCTCTTTGCGCCAGGGTGGGATTCCAAAACTCTCGCCCTCTTGAGATTTCCGTTACACGCCTGCCGACCGACCGGACCACCCTATCGCCCGCCCTTCGCCACCACCCCGCCCTTCATCACGAAATCCACTTTTTCCAACTGGGTCACATCCGCCAGCGGATCCCCCGGCACCGCCACAATATCCGCAAACTTCCCCGCCTCAATCGTGCCCACCTGATCCGACGTCCCCAGCAACTCTGCCGCTGACGCAGTCGCCGACCGGATCGCCTGTGCCGGCGTCATCCCCCACTTCACCATGTACGCGAATTCCTGCGCCGGATTCTCCGTCCACGCGAACCCGCCCGCATCCGTGCCAAACGCAATCTTCACCCCCGCCTTGATCGCGCGCCGAAAGGTGTCCTCGTGCACAGCCAGCATCTTTACCCATACCGGAGCCCCTTCCGCCGCGCGCCCCTGCGCCACATACGCTCCCACAAAAATTGTCGGCACATAAAACGTCCCATGCGCCGCCATCGTCTTCAAATCTTCCGGCGCGATGTAATTCCCATGCTCGATCGAGTCCACGCCCGCTTCCACCGAGTTGTGCACTCCGTTCAGCGCCATCGCATGCGACGCCACTTTTCTCCGCTGCCGGTGCGCCTCATCCACGATCGCCTTCAACTCCTCCAGCGTAAACGTCGGGATATCGTCCAGCACGCCATCATCCCGCAACCGGTAGCTGCGATCGCTATAAACCTTGATCCAGTCGGCGCCATACATAATCTGTTCGCGCACTGCCTTGCGCGCTTCATCCGCGCCATCCACCACTTGCACTCCATGCGGGACGTGCACATTCGGCGCATATCCCAGCAGCGGATACGCTCCCGTCACATCCAGCGCCCGCGTCGCCACCTGCATCCGCGGTCCCGGAATCACGCCGTTGTTGATTGCTTTCTTCAGATCCGCATCCGCGTAGCCAGCGCCCTCCGTCTCCACATCGCGGATCGACGTGAACCCGTACTCCAGCGCCCTCCGCGCATTCACCGTCGCCAAAATCGTCCGATACTCCGGTGACTGCTTCAGCAACTGCTCGTCATAATCCGCCGCCGTGATGTCGCCCTGCAGCAGCACATGCGTGTGCGTATCAATCAATCCCGGTAAACAGGTCTCGCGCGACAGATCGATCAACTCCGCTGCCACAATTTCAGCTTCGGGCGCACCAACTTCGCGGATCTTCTCCCCTTTCACAGCGATCACCACATTCTTGCGCGGAGAGTCTGATTTTCCATCGAACAGCACTCCGCATCGCAGATAGACCACCTTCGCCGTCGGACCCGGCGCACTCTGCGATTTTTGTGCCCTCCCCGGGCCTGTGTACATTGCAATCAACAAAAAAGCTGACAGCACCCGCAACGCTGGGATCTCCTTCCCCTTAGCCCCTTTCCGCGATCCCATCTTCGCTCGCGATCTTATCTCCGTTCGCAATCTCATCTTTGACCTCTCCCCACCCGTAGTTTCAGCGCGCAAAGTCTAACAAGAACTTTGGAACTGCGGCGGACCTTCCCCCGTGGCCTCTGTGTCCCTTGTGGGTGAAATGTTTTTCTTCGTGTCCCTTTGCGATTTTTCTTTGCGTCCCTTTGGGGTGAAACGCTTTTCCCAGCGGTCTCTGCGGATACTCTCCGCGCTTTCTGCGGTTAAAAGCTTTTTCTCGTCACTCGGGAGTCGTGGGTGCCCCAAGCTACGCGCTCTTTGCGTAGGGTGGGGATTTTCACTCCAATCCCCCGATCCACTCTGTGCCTCTGTCTCTCTGTGGTGAGATTTTTCTTTGCTTCCTTTGCGGTAATGCTTTTTCTCTCGGCCTCTCTCAACTCTGTCATCCTGAGCGGAGTGAGGCGGCAGCCGAACACAGTCGAAGGACCCCTTGTTTCTCTATCCAACCACCGGCACTGAAAGGCATTCTCGATGGATCGACGATCCCCCGATCCGCTCTCTGTCTCTGTGGAGAGATTTTTTGGCGCCCTGTGCGGTTCTTCTCTGGGTCATTTGCGGTTAAACGCTTCTCTCGGCGTTCTCAGCGCTTAAAACCTTTTACTCGCAACTTCCCAACTCGTCCCATCTCTGCATATCCTGTGTCTTCGCTGTGGAAATTCCTATGCCTCTCCCCGCACCCGTTCCATCCCCCTGCACCCGCCTACGCGAAACCCCGTACTCATGCGCCTTCCGCAATATCGTTTGTGCACCGCTTGAACGGGCAGTTTTTCCTCCGATTGGCCTTCGCATTTTCACCCCACTGCACCAAACATATGGAATTGACCCTCGCCGCTCGTGCGAGTACAGTCGCCCCACCTTCACAGAGTCTTTCGAGCAGGCAAGCCGTTCCGCTGACTTGTATTGCGGGCATGCTCGTCGAGCTTCTGAGGAACGCGCAAGCCGGGGCCGGATTCGTCAACGTGATCTGAAGTCCAATTAAAAATCTTGAAGTCAGAAATTTCTGTAAAGGAAGTCTGAACTCACAACCACCTTCCTCCCCCGAAGGATGAGCTTTGTGAAACATATGGCCAGTGAATGGAAAACCTATCGCACCCGCTTCTTGATCACCGCCAGGCAACTTGACGCGCCTCTCACCTTCGTCGACGCCATCGGCCGCGAACACTCCGGCCAGAAAGGCGACTATCTCGTCTACTCCTCCGACGGTACGCGTCGCATTGCGCCCCGCGAAATCTTCGAGGACATTTACGTTCCCATGGGACGTGCCAGCGACCCCTGGCCATCGCTCGCTAATTCCCGCTCTCACGAAAGCCCTGCGCCAGTGCCGATTCGCCGCCGCTCTACCGGCGGTGCCTGCATTGCATAACGAAGTTGAATTTGCATCGCTAAACGGGGTGCCCCCAGGTTCGCGCCCGCTCATTGGACGCTAACCCGGGATCGTGCGGACGGCTCACCGTGGAAGTTGATTTGGTTGTGTGGCACGCACACTCTTGTGCGCGAAAGAACAATGTAGCTTGCGGCGTAAGCATTACGCGCCGTGGAGTTAACAAACGAAACACTGAGCCTTGAAACTCTCCTGTCCGTGAAGTGACACATGAGTTGAACTTCAGGTTCGCGTCTCAGAAAAAAGATCTTGCACTCCAAATACGAGCCCAGGAGCCTTGTCTGAGAACTGGGAACTGAGAACCGCTGTGGAAATACGGGTCACCACCCGCGTTAATCGCTTGCTGTACAATAGGTAGTACAGGGCTATTGACAGCCCCAACATACGGGAGTAAGGTTGCACTCCCATAAGCATTAAAACAGCTGCCGCCGCAAAACGGCGGTAAGTCAGGGAAACGTGGACGGCTGTGGCCGAGGTGACCCAGCCGCCCCCAAAGCTGAGTTCTTCGGTTCGCCGACCTGGACTGAAAGCTCATTCGGGAGTCCATCCCTACGGGTGGACTGGCTTGCGCGGTGGCCGTTCCCTCGGTTCGCGAGAACCTCCCCTGGGGGAACGCACAGCTTGAAAACTTCAATTGTCCGAGATTTGTAGCTTTTCCGTCACGAGTCTGCTGGGCCTTCGTCGCTGATGTCGAAGTGTCCCGCGTAACAAAAATGGAGGGGGTGCCGTTATCGTGTCTCTGCTCATTCGCAGGGCCGCCACGCCATCCCTTCACAGCAAGATTTGAGGATTTTGGGTTTCCCTGAGACCTAAGACCTGGCACCTGAGCCCCGCATTTCCGAGGTGAGCATGGAAAATCTCGATCGCATCGTTGCTGACACACTCGCAGAGCACGGATTTGAAACGCCCGTGTACCTGCGCCCTATCCCGTGGTCACGGTGGTTCCGATGCGAATCGAGTTTTAGCCTGTTACTGGTCCCAAGCGCTCCGGGCCTCTATGCGCTCGCGGAAGAAGTCGCTGCCCCGGGAGAGGCCCTCACCAACAAACGGATGCTGGCCGTTTTCGAGATCGCTGAAACCGACGACCTGTGCGTGACCCTGAGCCGTCACTTTGCACCCGGCAGTCCGCTCAGTGCACGCCTTGCCACGGGTCGCTGCTTCTTACGCTTTGCGCAGCTTCGCGACGCCGAGCGGCGCCGCATGGTATGCAATTCACTAAGACGCTGGATGGCCGCCTCCACGCAGAGCGCGACCGGGCTGGCCCCCGAGATTTCGACAAAAGACCTCGGCATCGCTCGCGATTTCGCCAAGTCCGAGGTCACTCGCATCAACCACGCAAACGATACGGCGATCATGTCCTCGTGCGCGCCAGCATCATTAACCGGCCCGCCATCAACTACGCCCATTGCTTCATCTGCATCCGCGATAGGGCCCGCCTCGACTGAGTCGCAAACGCCTTCCGCGCCGACTTCGTTACCGGTAGTCTCGAAATCCGACTGTGTTGAAATATCGGCTCACGAGCCATCGCAAGACACACGTGCCGCCAGCGGAGACGAGCCACCCCCACTCCCCTCCGGCTTCTAGCCGTCAAATCTCGTGTGGCGCGGGCGTCCTCGCCCGCGGATGTTGATTTCCTTGCATAGCGCGCACACTCTTGTGCAAGAAGCCCAAAAGGGCGGCAGAAAAGATCGATTTATGCATAAAAGAATCTAATAGTAGGAGACAGACCCCATGCCCGAAGTCACTGAAAAAAAGAAGAGCCCCGAATCTGTTGCGGCCCCGGCCGTGCCCCCTGTCACCAAAAAGGCCCCCGGCCTTCAGTTCCGCCGCCTCTTCACCAAGCCCGGCGTTTCCCCGTACGACGAAATCGAATGGGAACTCCGTGTCGCCCAGATTACCGACGCCCAGGGCAACGTGATCTTCGAGCAAAAGGATGTCGAAGTCCCCAAAGACTGGTCCATGACAGCCACCAATATCGTGGCCTCCAAATATCTCCACGGCACTATCGGGACGCCTGAGCGCGAAACGGGTGTTCGTCAGCTGGTTACCCGCGTCGCTGAAACCGTTCGCGATTGGGGCAAGTCCGATGGCTACTTCCGCAGCGACGAAGACGCCGCCATCTTTCACGATGAGCTCGCGCACATCCTGCTCCGCCAGTACGCTGCTTTCAATTCGCCCGTCTGGTTCAACGTAGGTTGCGACCGCATGGAGCCCAACTCCGACGCGCAGAACTGGCACTGGAATCACGAAACCGGACGCGTCGAGTTCAGCGTGACCGGCTACAGAACGCCGCAATGCTCTGCGTGCTTCATCAATTCGGTCAAAGATTCGCTCGATTCGATCCTCACGCTCGCCAAGACCGAAGGCATGCTCTTCAAGTGGGGCAGCGGCACTGGCACCAATCTTTCCCCGCTGCGCTCCTCTACCGAAGGTCTCAGCGGTGGCGGCACCGCCAGCGGCCCTCTCAGCTTCATGAAAGGATTCGATGCGTTCGCCGGCGTGATCAAGTCGGGGGGCAAGACTCGCCGCGCCGCCAAGATGGTCATCCTCAATATCGACCATCCCGATATCGTTGACTTCATCGAGTGCAAAGCAAGAGAAGAAGCCAAGGCATGGGCGCTCGTGCAAGCCGGATACGACGGCTCTTCGCCGGATGCGGAAGCCTACAGCTCCATCTTCTTCCAGAACGCGAACAATTCGGTACGCGTCACCGACGACTTCATGTACGGCGTTGTGCGTGATACCGATTTCTCGACGCGTTCCATTCGCGACAACACGGTCATCACCACCTACAAAGCCAAAGATCTCTTGCACAAGATCGCGGAAGCGACTTGGCAGTGCGGCGATCCCGGCATGCAGTTCGATACCACGATCAATCGCTGGCACACTTCGAAGAACACCGCCCGCATCAATGCGAGCAATCCCTGCAGCGAGTACATGTTCCTCGATGACTCCGCCTGCAATCTGGCCAGCTTGAACCTGCTGAAGTTCGCGCCCAACGGAACGTTCGATGTTGCTTCGTATCGTCACGCAGTCGACATTCTGATAACCGCGCAGGAAATTCTCGTCGACAACGCCGGCTACCCGACAGAAATGATCGGCCGCAACTCGCACGACTACCGTCCGCTCGGGCTCGGCTACGCGAACCTCGGCGCCCTGTTAATGGCCGCCGGACTTCCGTATGACTCCGACGCCGGCCGCGACTACGCCGCGTGCGTCACCGCCATCATGTGCGGCGAAGCGTATTTGCAATCCTCGCGCATCGCCGAACTCTGCGAGCCGTTGGCGCCGGCAACCGATCCAACCAAAAAGAATTTGTCCGAAACGAATCTCGGTTCGAACGTCATGCCCGGAGCAGCGTGCCCCGGTTGGTACATCAACCGAGAGCCGTTCCTCGACGTCATCCGCATGCACCGCGCCTCCGTCAACAACATCAACAAGACCAACGTCCCCGCCGCTCTCTACGAAGCCAGCAAGCAGTGTTGGGACGAAGCTCTCGTCCACGGCGAAAGATTCGGCTACCGCAACAGCCAAGTCACCGTCCTCGCCCCCACAGGAACGATTGGGTTCATGATGGATTGCGATACAACGGGGGTGGAGCCGGATCTGGCGCTGGTGAAGTACAAGAAGCTGGTGGGCGGCGGGATGATCAAGATCGTGAACAACACGGTGCCCGGGGCACTGTTCAGGCTTGGGTACACGCACGAGCAGGCCGATGTGATCGTCAGCTACATCGATGCGACGGGAACCATCGAGGGAGCGCCGCATATTAAGGACGATCATCTTGCGGTGTTTGATTGCTCGTTCAAACCCGCAAAGGGCACTCGGTCGATTTCGTACATGGGGCACCTGCGGATGATGGCGGCGACGCAGCCGTTCATCTCGGGAGCGATCTCGAAGACGGTGAATCTGCCGAACCAGGCCTCGGTCGAGGACATCATGGAAGCGTATCTGCAGGCATGGAAGCTGGGGCTGAAGGCGGTCGCGATTTATCGCGATGGATGCAAGCAGTCGCAGCCGCTGTCGGCAGCCGGATCGGCAACGGCGCTGTCGAAGAAAGAGGATGGTGTGCGGTCGGGGGCGTCCGCGCCGCATGTACAGGAAGAAGAGAACCTCAATGCTCCTCCGCGCGCCGTGCGTCACAAGCTGCAGGAAGAGCGGGCGTCGATCACGCACAAGTTCAACGTGGGTGGACACGAGGGCTACATCACCGTCGGACTTTATCCGGACGGCGAGCCTGGGGAGTTGTTTATCACGATGGCCAAGGAAGGATCGACGGTCAGCGGATTGATGGACAGCTTCGCTCTGGCGGTATCGATCGCGCTGCAGCATGGAGTTCCGCTGAAGCTGTTTTGCGAGAAGTTTGCGCACACGCGCTTTGAGCCGAGCGGCTGGACAAACAATCCGGAGATCGGTTTTGCAAAGTCGATCATGGATTACATCTTCCGCTGGCTGCAGGTGCGATTCCTGACCGGTCAGCAACAGATGCTGTTCGAGAATCTGCGGCTCAAAGCGGGTGGCGCTCCGCGTGCGCCCGAGGCCGAAGGCATGGGCGACCTGCACGGTTCGGCGGAAACACGGACGCCGGAGTCGCGGTCGGGATCCGTACATGCATCGGATGCGTTGTCGTCGATTGTGGATTTAGGCGATGCCCCGAGTTGTCATTATTGCGGCGCGATCATGACGCGGAATGGATCGTGCTACCGGTGCATGAGTTGCGGGAGCACTTCGGGTTGCTCGTAAGAACCAGGTCTTGGGTCTTAGGTGTTAGGGAAAGACAGCAAGACGATTTCAAAAGAGTTCTCTCTCAGGAATGGCCCTCGCTTCGGCGGGGGCCTTTTTTAATCGCGGCATCGAGTGATACGGGTCATCGAGGTGAGCGATCTGAGTTGCGAGTGGTGAGAAAAGGCTAGTAACCGCAGAGGACACGGAGGGCATCCGCAGGGCGCGGAGAAAAACTTTTAACCGCAAAGGGCGCAAAGAGAAGCTCACCCCAGAGGCACAGAGAAGATCGGGAGATCTGGTCATCGGGTGAGTGATCTAAGTTGTGAGTGGCGAGAAAAAGCTTATAACCGCAGAGGACGCGGAGGATTTTCGCAGAGCACACGGAGAAGAGCTTTTAACCGAAAGGACGCAAAGAAAAGCTGGGCGCTGATGGAAATTCCTATGGGAGGCTATGAGGGCATACGGGAACAAGGGGTCCTTCGATTATGTTCGGCCTGCGCCTCACTTCGCTCAGGATGACAGGAAATAAGGGTTGCAGGTTTCAGGTTGCGAGTTTCAGGTCGAAGGTTTTAGGGTGCAGGTTCAGGGTGCAGGTT
>Ga0126381_100001537_pt1 | contig 24664 bp, 27 predicted proteins | sample PanSoiMetPlot_28_FD_96465 | JGI IMG/M metagenome (GOLD analysis project Ga0126381, IMG submission 96465) | Tropical forest soil microbial communities from Panama - MetaG Plot_28 | ecosystem: Environmental > Terrestrial > Soil > Tropical forest > Bulk soil | place: Panama | collected 2016-02-17 | reverse complement strand
TATAGTTTCAATCCTGTAGACTTCACGACTCAAAGTCTCGGTCCCTTAAACCTCGGCAGCCCTGAATTCAGCCAGCACAGCCCACGTGTGGTATACGGAACAAAAGACCTTCAGGTTCGTCGCCTGGACCTCGAGAGCGGAACCAACAAACTCATCATCGACTTCCGTGACTTCACCGAGGAACTCCAAATACCGGTCAGCCCGCGTTGGTACCTTAACAGTCTGACGGTGGACTACTGGGAGCATCGTGTAGCATGCAACATGGGCCCGGGCCAGGATCAAAACGCCCTACTGTTAGTCTGGGATACCATTGAAGGTCTCACCTGGCTGAACACCCAAACAGGTCAGTTCAGTGAGTTTGGCGGACGTGGTTCCGGCCAAGTGCCTAACTGGCTCCCTTTTGGTATTCACAACTGTCGGATCAGCCGGAACGGTGACACCCTTCGTAGCAGCGGTGCAGGAAATAACGCTCGAGCCTTCTGGCGGCCTGGTACCAATCTATTCCAGAACGTGACCCCCAGCCCGGATGTTCCGATCTCGGGGCACACGGCCCTTGGTTTCGACACCTACTTCGGTGCTCGCCTGACCCAGACACCTTTTGAATTTATCCTGGCACCTTTGTGGAACATCCCACTCTATCTCGACCTGATGAACCCAATCCCGCCTAACGTCCCAGGTTGGTGGAGTGACTACCATATCAGCACCCGCGCCCTGGCAGGTGATGTGACTCCACTGTACATCTCCAGTTACAACCTTCAAGGGAACCCAAAAGGGCCGGGACCTCCTACTTCCACCGTGCCTGGTGACAACGAAATCTTTACTGTGTCAACTCACGTCACCGGCCAAGTCCGGCGGTACGGCCACCACTACAGCACCGGTACCGGTAACTTCTACAACAGTCCACGTGGGAACATCTCCCCCAACGGCCGTTTCTTTGTGTTTACCTCTGACTGGTATCAGTCCCTTGGAGGCAGCTACCCCAACCAACGGAGTGATGTCTTCATCCTAGAGCTCGAGGAGGTCTCAGTATGAAACGACGAATCCTAGCCTTTCTCATCTGTCTAATAAGTCTCACACCTGTTCGGTTCATCGCAGACCCCTCGAAATGTAACGTGACCGGTATCATCGGCGACGCTGGAGGTAACCAAGCCCTTAAAGGTACTGTTGTATTCAACATCATCCCACAGAGCACCTCCAATATGTACCGCGTAGTCGGCACAAGTGTCATTGCCCCGACCACAGTAACGTGTCCAATCCTACCGAGCAGCCCAGGGACACCTAACGTGAACTGCACGGTTTGGGGCAACGATAATATCACTCCCGCGGGTACCGTCTACCAAGTCGTCTTTAAGCCAAACGGGGTCCAAACCCAAGTGTGGCAAGGTATCTACATCTTCGGACCTACCTATGACCTCTCGCACCCCACCACGGGTGCACCTAACGTCCAGCAACCTCAATTCGTAATCCCTTCGGGTTCAGTCCCCAACAACCTCTTTCCGGCTGCGGATAACGCTTTCAATCTTGGCACGGACACCTCCAAGTGGGCAACCATTCATGCATATAGCCTGGACATCGCAAACTTCCAAACGCCCTTGTTGACCACTAACAATGTTACGGTTAACGGACCTCTCACAGCAAGTAGCGCTACGGTTAACGGACCTCTAGTTGCAAGTTCAGTCAAAGGTTCCATACAAGACACCGGCGGCCAAGTCTACAACGTCAAGGCTTACGGTGCCGTTGGTAACGGATCGACCAACGATCTTACCTCCATTAACAACGCCCAAAGCGCAGCTTGCTCTGCTGGTGGAGGTGTCATCCGTTTTCCTCACGGCACCTATCCGGTAGGTACGGGAATCACGGTGTCCTGCAACAACTTAACCTTTGAAGGCGAAGGTAAATCATCCTCGCACCTAATCTGTAACACAGGTGCAAGTTCGGTTTGTTTTAACGTACTTAATGTTTCCAACATCAACATTCGGGGACTGGACATCGACGGTCAGAGCAACACCATTGGACCAGGTAACTGTCCGGTAACCATCAGCAACTCAAGCTACGTTCGTGTCGAGAACGACTACGTTCACGACGGCGCTAACTGTAACATCTTAGTTGAAACCACCTCGTCTTATGTGTCCGTCCTAAACAACTGGATAGGTAATGTTTGGGGTTCAACTCCCGGTGCTGGAATCGAAATCGGAAACAACGTTACCAGTTCGGTCGTTAGCGGTAACATGCTAACCCAAAACAACGCTAACACGGGCGAAATCATGATTGATGTAAACTGGGCTTCCGGAATCATACTTAACGAAAACATACTCAACATGAATGCCAGTACCTACGCCGGACTTGAAGTTGAGGCAAGCTCGGGCAACGTGTCCGATATCTCAGCCGTTGGTAACACTGTAATCTCTTCTACTCAACACGGTATCGGGATCTACCTGGCCGTCGGTGGCGGTACCGCTCACGTGCTCTCTAACGTATCAGTTACCGGCGGTACCTTAAACGGTGCTTACCTATACATAAACGATGCAAACTCAACAAATCCGGTGATGCACGGGCTTTCGATCAGTGGGGTAACCCTTACAAACTATGCAGGCAACGGTTGTATGCAGCTTGTAGGCAGCGGATCAGGTGCAGTCTGGCAGGGACTCTCCATCTCAGGTAACACATTCTACACTTGTGGCAGTAGCGGAAGCGGAGCTGTCTACACACTAAACGCAGGAGCGAATCGTTCATTCTCCTTTTTCGGTAATACCATACGTAACTCACCCGCAGGAACCTACGGTCTGTTTCAAACCGGCGGTTTGGCAGGTTTGATCAACTGGGGGGATAACGACACCTCTGGTGCTCCAGCCGGACCTATCAACACAGCCTCGAATATTTTAGGCACGATTCTCCTTAGTGGGGCGCCTGGAGCTGCCTGTCAGTCAGGTGCTCTCGCAACTAGTTCAGCTGGCGGTGCTACGACAACCCTGTATGTTTGTGCAGCAGGCGCTTGGGTGAGTAAATAGATGCCACGCCACCTTGGAATCCGTGGAGTTGCTTGGGGGAGATGTGATGTATGTGGACGTGAGTATCCACTTCATCAGCTCAGAATCCAACTGGGCATCTTAAAGTGCCCACGGGATGTTGACAACCTCGATGTGATGAGACGGGCGAACACAATCGCACAGATTCTCCAAACGCCAGAGGACCAGCCCGAACTGGGTGTCGAAAACGCACTTCAGCAGAGTGAAGACATCTTCTTCTAAAGGAGGCGGATGTACACCATAAGCGATCGACGTGGAATCGTTCAGGTTTACCTAAGTAACCGTGCGGACCTGGCGGTTAAGTCAAGCACCCTGCCGTCACCTTTCAACAACCGGCCGATGATCGATCATTGGTTGATGGAGTCCTACCTCGACCTTGGAAACAACTACGACTTTGAAGACATGGAGGTAGGTCCCTTCTTTACCGCTTGTGCTGGTGACAACATCACACAATACATCCCGTTTCCAGGTGACGTGCGTGCGATCAAACAAGTCATGATCAGCCCGACATTCGACAACCGGTGGTACCCCCTCCTGGGACCTAAGAACATCAAGGTGATTACTCGTACCACGATTGTCAGTCCAGGGCGCCCGAGTCAATGGGCACGGTTTGGTTACAACCTTTGGTTCGATCGGATCCCAGACCGATCCTACCCCATCATGCTCTTTTACTGGCAGAAACCTCAAATCGTCTATGATAGCTCGCTGACAAGCCAAAGCGATGTGGACACAACCCCGCTTCTGATGCCAGATGACTGGCTTGAGATCCTGGACCGTGAAGCGGAGCTCCGAGGTTGGATCTACCTTCAGAACAACGACAAAATCAACCGTGCACGTACCCTGATCTACGGTGACCCAAAGGATCCTACCAATCCCGGACTAATCAAGGAGAAGCAGATGTGCCGTACAGCCGAACGTATCGATCAGGACTATGCGTTCGACCCCGTAAGGATACAATGTACCTATGGCGCAAGGTGATCGGCACCGTCCGTTGATGCAAGGTCCTTGGCCTGGACTCACCGCTCAGGCTTTTACCGGTGTCCCAGCTAACGCTATGCAGGCATGCTCGAACTGGCTCGAAATCGACGGATACCTCCAGAGCAGAAACCGTTTCCTGAGCATGGGTCAGGCTGACGGCAGTTACCCCCTCCTTGTAGGTAACTTCCAGGATATTAACAACAACTGGCATTCGTACTATATCTCAGGGACTAACCTGTACTACCTGACCTTTAACACAAGCAGCCTTCCTGTCACCGTAACCTTCAACCTAATCAGTACTCTTGCACCGATCAACTTCCCTGCAAGCGCCGTCGGGATGTATCGTAAGGTGCACTTTAGCGGTGACGGAGGTCAACAAATCCTGGTTACCGATGGTTCCAGCACCCTGGGTGTGGACACCAACGTCTTCGGCGCCAGATACCTCGGGAGCCTCGATAGTCACCTAATCGGATGCTACACCAACGAAAGTGGAACCATCTACCCTTACCGTGTCCGTTGGAGTGGAAGCGGTGACCCTACCGACTACACCAGCTTTAGCTCAGGGCTTTCGGACCTGGTTGACTGCTGGGATGGCATCAATGGATACGCAACCCTGAACTACTACGGTTACGTGTTCCGTGAGAACGGTATGACAATCATGGCGCCCACCGGGAACGGTCAGTCACCGTTCAGTTTCGAACCGCTCAGTAACGCACCTCAGGGAGTTGGGGTCCGGTACATCGGCACTCTTGCAGTGTTCGGATCCACATGTGCCTTTGTAAGCTCGGATGACGTCTACCTCTTCGACGGAACACGTTTCAGTGGTATCGGCGGAATTGCGAACAGTGCACTCTCCCAAGCGCTTGAAGGTCGCGGGATCGTTTACTTCTCCTCCCTGGTACCCTTTTTCAGTGAAGGCGGTGAGGTGAAACGCCTCTTCTACGTCCTCGTCATCGGAAGCCAGATCTGGGTCTGTAACGTCAAAACAAGCAGTTGGGTCACCTGGCAGGTAGGTAGCAGTACCTTTACCCCAACCTGCCTCGGGATGGTAACCACATGACATCGGTCTTCAACGTCCAAGGGAACCAGGGCCTTTTTGTGATCGCGGGGGCTGACGGTACAAACCGCCCAAGCTTTCTGTGTGATCCTTCAGGTGACCTAATGTGTGAACAGGTTGCGACCTTCACTACAATCTGGCACTGGCAGGATCTGGGAGGCACGCGTAAAACTCCAAACCGCCTGGGTATCGTCTATGTATACAATCCAACGAATCAGGTCAATCAGGTTACTGCAATGGTGACCGTGAGCGCTTTTATCAAGGGGCAGCTAGTATCAAGCACGAAACAGATCACCCTGAACGGTTTCGGTACAAGTTCTCAAGAAGGTCCTGCTCGCGAATGGTCTGACTTCGATACCCTGGAAGGTGAGTTCATCCAAGTCTCTGTTAGCATTCCAACCGGTCCGCTTCAAATCATCGCCCTGGACCTCGACGAAGCTGAAGGTGGAGAAGCGTTTGAAAATACCTAACCTAGAACCCGTTATCGAGGACGTACCGAAGTGGCTTCAGCGTTTCCTTGTAACCTGGCGACTTGTCCGTCGAGTCGTCAACGGTGGGCTTGAATTCGGTAGCCCAACAATCGGAACCGTCAACATGAAGGGCGCTTGGGCAACTGGCACGACCCCAAGCGGTGGTGCTGAATTCGCAGTAACTCACAACCTTGGGTATATCCCCACCGGATTTCTCGTTTGGTCCCTTGGAGGTTCTGCAACCATATACAGTAGCACAGGAGGTACACCTTGGAACAAATCACAGATATTTCTGAAGTGCGCGGGCGGGAGCGTAACCTACACCCTGTTCATCTCCTAAAGGAGGTGGATGTGACCGACCAGATGGAGATGGAGGACATCTGGAATCACATCAAGGACTTGGACTATACCTGGGATGATCTAACAAAGGATCGGGTTGACATGTGGATCCTCGCGCTCCAAATGCCCACGACAAAGGTTTTCCGGATCAGTACCGTTGGCATTGTGGTCTTTGCAAACATACGTTACCCCGTAGAAGCTGCGGTACACCACGCCATCTGGGCGCCCATGCGTGAAGTGGCACCTCTAAAACGCCAGGCAATGCACGAAATCTTCTCTCTTGCCTTTGACCAGTGGAAACTAAACCGTCTCAGTACCTTTGTCCCAGACACCAACAAGGGTGCGGCTGCCTTCGCCCTCTCAGCAGGTTACCGTTTCGAAGGCTGCTGTCGTAAAGCATGGCTCAAGGATGGACACTACCATGACGTGAGCCTGTTTGGTATTCTGCGGTATGAGTGGGAACGCCGCAAGAAAGTGAACTAACATGCCCTTAGCAGCGATTGCAATTGCAGGAGCGGTGACTGCAGGTACCGGACTTTACGAAGCGGTAAAGGGTCCGACAAAGACACCTCCACCTCAGTTCATCTATGGGAACCCTAACGTTCCCATGGGTCCTTTGCAAAACGCTTTCCTGTACGGTAACCCAGGCGGACCTAACAGTCCCTCTATTGGTCAGCCTCCAGGTGCGGGTGCATACCGTGGAGGTGGTGGTCTTGCTGGTCTGACCGCCCTAAGCAACCTGAACAAAGGCGGGATCTCTCCTGGAGGAGGCATCGTAGGCGGCGGTATCACAGGTCTCAACACCCTTCAAGGAATCGCACAAGGGACTGCAGGCCCACAGTTCCAGAACGTCTGGTCTGCTATCCAAGCCGCCCAACAACGTTATATCAGCGAGGGTCAGGCCAACCTCACCGAGCAATTCGGCGCGATGGGTCTTCGTTACAGCACCCCTCTTGCAAACGCACTGATCGATTATAAGAGTCAGGTGGCTGCCCAAGGAACCGAACTTCTTGGTAAACTCGGTATGCAACAAGAGGAGCTCTCGATGAGCGCAGGTAGCAGCCTGGCCGGCCTTCTCGCCCAGGCCTCTGGCGCTTTCTATCAACCAGGTTATGCACCTTCAAGTGCACCGGGTCTCCTATCAGCAGGTGCTGGTCTCCTTAGTACTGCAGGTATGATGTCGATGGGTGGCGATAGCGGAACACCAAGTGTGATTCCTCCCGGCAGCAGTCCGATGCCTAACCCAACTGGTTTCAACCCACTTACGGGTAACGTAATGCCGATTTGGCAGTACCCCGCTGCTCTCCCAATTCCCACCAACCCTTATCTTAACGCGCCATCAGCTTACGGAGGTGTCTAATGGGTGTAAACATCAGTCCGGTACCTGCAGGTGCCCTACCCTACAAGGAGGGATTTGGTCAAGCGATGGGTGACGCAATGCAAAGCGTCGCCACCACGATCTCGAACTACTACCTCCAGAAGAAGCAGATGGCACAGCAGAGTGCCGACACCCAGATCAAACTGATGCAGATGGGGCTTGGAGGAGATCCAAAAACCCTGATCAAGTCCCTCAAACAGGGCTACAACATCCCGGTGACCGAGGACAGCGTCCGTGCAATGCAAGCACAGCAACAGGCAACGATCCAAGCCCAACAGCAGCAGGCACAGGCTCAGCTTCAAGAGTCCCAGGCAAAGATCAAGGAGATCCAGGACCAGCAGGCTTGGAGGAAACAAGTCGGTGAGGCCTTCGCCTCTAAGGACCCTTACAAGATCATGCAAACCGTTAGGCAGGGTCAGGTGGAGGGCTTCGCAGATCCGCGCTTGGACATCATGCAGCACCTTGCAGAGCAAGACTTGACGCCTGACCAACTAAAGGGCGTCCTGAAAATGAAGGAGCTTCAGGAAAGCGGACAAATGGACTGGGCCAAGATGACGATGAACATTCTGGCTGACCCCGAAGCTGTGAAGCAATACGGCGGTCCGCAGAACGTCGCGAAGATTGTGGAGGGGGTTAAACAATCAGCACTTACAGGTGCGCCCCTACCTGACATCAAGATGGGATATGGTCGTCAGGACCTCCAGACTGCGATTGAGTACAGTCGGGAATACGGCACGGACCTTTCAACGGCCCTACTTGAAACTCAGCACCCCGACCTCGCTGTCAAAAACCGCAAGCCGCTCAGCGCGGAGCTCGAAAGGCAACGTACTCAGGCTGAGCTTGCGACTCAAGCAGCCGAGTTGAAACAGATCAACGAGAACATTAAACGTATGCCAACTGTTGAGCAGGCACAGGCTCAACACAAGGCAGCAACTGAACATATGGAGGCCCTTACCACGGAGGAAAAGGCACAGACTGACTATCTGAATGCAATCAAGACACCTAGTGTTCAGGAAAAGCTCAAGGACAAGACCACACAGGAGCGTCTGGCGTTTTACAAGATGGCACTGTCAAGCACAAAGAACGCGGACGAAAAGGTTAAGGTTGTTAAAGCGGCAGCGGACGAACTTAAGATTCCAGTCGAGGTCGTCAGTCACTTCCTCGGGCTTGGGACACCAACCCTAGACTTCCCGGGTGGAGTGAGCATTCCTTCTCAAACCGGTCCACCTGAAGGGGTTGACCCCGAAACCTGGAAGCACATTCAAGGACAGTAAACCATGGGCGCTTGGTCACAAATCGCAGCTGGGCTTCAGGACGTTGATCTTGATACCTACAACCAGAAGCGTAGCGAGTACTTCGACAGCGTCGTTAAACCTCGGTTGAGGCCACAGGACGTAGGTAAGTACCGCGGCGTTTTCATGGCGAATACAACACGTACAGCCCACCTTGACGGTCAATCCATTCGCCATCTCGAGGCAGCTCATGCAGGTGCCTCTGTCCTTCAAGGTATGCTGGAGCAGACCATCAACGGGCTTAAGTTAATCGGTGAACCTACCAGTGAACGCGGTGCTCGAACCCTCGACTGGCTAACGGGTCATGTTAACAACCTCCAGCGGTACCGTGACAAGCTAGGTAACATCTACTCACGTGAAAAGGGAACGGAGTACTTCCCCTTACCTGCTGTAGGTGGACTTCCCTTCAAAGTCTTATCCTTGAGTCCACGTGAACGCCTTGGGGTGTCGGACACCGTTGCAAACCAGGTACCTCAACTAGCACTCTGGGAGCTGACTGGTGGACCTGCACTGAAGATCCTTGAGGAAACAAAGGATTTCGGTACCGTCGGTAACATCATCCGGAACACCCTGGGTGTGGGTGCCCTCCAAGGTGCCATGAGTGCAGCAGGTGCGGATCCCGGACAGCGTTGGCATGAAGGGATAAAAGGTGCAACCTGGGGAGCCGGACTGACAGCCGGTACAAGTCTTGCAGGGTACGGTATCCTCCGCTCACTCCAAAACCGCCTGCTTCGAGCTGGAGTCGACACCCCAGCCGATGAACTAATGCAGCACCTTGCACTCGGTAACAAGATCGACCCGCGTGCCGAGAAGGAGATCTCCACCGAGATGGCACAAGGGATGGAGGGCGCGAAGCGTGAGGCCCGCCCAATCAGTGTGGTATCAAACAAGAACATCAAGGGCGTTTGGGTACGTAGCATAATGCCGGATGGAAACATTCGTCACCAACAGATCGTTCCGGGTAACGAACGTGTGGCTGCACTTGACCTCCTCGAAAAGTCTGCCTTCCAAGGACTTAACGTCCAGGAGATTCAACACAGCCCAAGGTCGCTTAAGGACGCACTTCGGTTTCAAGGAATCTTAGGTGAGGAGATTGCCCGGAAGTCAAGGATCAAGACCCTCATTCGTGTCACTCCCGGCAGCGCACAGAAGGTTGCAGACGATCTGACCGCCAGCGGAGTCCCTGCAGAACCTCACGGTGCGGATAAAGTCCAGGTACATGTAGTCGCAGAACCTGCACCACCCTCACTCCCAAAACTGGAGGAACGTCCACCCCTCACCCCTGAAAGCGAACCTGGTGCGTTTGGTGAAGCCCTCTGGCCCTTCACAACCCCTAAAAGCGTGGTTCGGGACACCTTCGAAAAGCTCCAGCGGCCCTGGCCGGGTGTCCCTCAAGGCCGTAACACAACTCCTCAGTACCTGATCAAGCATCTCCAGCAACTCACAGATGCAGATAACACCGAGCTCCCTACCGTGATCAACATGATCAAGCAGATCCCAGACATGGAGTTCAGATCGGTTGGAGGTGAAGGGACCGCTGTTTTTAACCAGACGGACCGCGACATCCTGATGCAGTTTGCAAGCGATATCCGTAACAGCACACGTCCTGCAGGTATTTCCAAACCGGCGTATGAACGAAGCGGACTCCTCGGTTACATCGCAGATGCTACGGGAGCAAGGGGTAACCCACCAGGTGAGCCAGCGAGTAAGAACATCTGGGATGTTGTGGTCCGAGGGATCTACAAGGAGAGTATTCAGGGTCCGGCAACCCCTGAGGAGGCCGAAAGCAGGCAGCGTTGGCGAAACGCCGCAGGTCTAAAGCACGAAGAGGAGATGGAGTTCATCGAAACCACACAGTACCTTTCGGGTACGGGTGTCCCCGGTTTGATGACTCGTGATCGTGCGCTCAGGAACCTGATTGAAAAGTATCCGAGTGCAATCGAAAGCGTACTTCGTGCTCCCGAAGTACCCGAGGACCTAAAGTCTCAGCTCAGACCACTTGCAGTAGCAAAATCCGAGGAGATCAGCAGGATTAAGCGACGTGGAAGTCCTGCACAGCCGCCCAATCCGGCCGAACAGATTCGGTTCAGCGTTGCAGAGGGAGGTACCACAGGGCAGTTTGTCGCCACCAACCAAAAGGGTAAGGTTCTTGGAAGTAGCGATAACATGCAGGAACTCCTTAATCGACACGGACATGTGACCTTCCCGGTCTACCCTGCAGGTGAAACTCCGGTTGCAGATCAGCTCCACAAGGTACCTGATGCACCGAAGGGTCTGATCACCAAACTGTTCGGCGGCGGCAAACTGTTCGGTAGCATCGAAGACATCAAGAACCCTGCAGAAGCTCGGATGGCAGTTGGTTCACTTGCGCGAAAAGGTTACAGCGTTAAGGCGCTTCCGGGTTGGGAACCTGGTCGAGCCGAGCTCCTCTACTTCAAGGAAGGGATGGACCAAAGTGCTGTAGACCGCGTCGCAAAGCTGTACGAACGGGATATCCTAAGTCAGCGTGAACCCTGGAAGTATCAACCGCTCAACCCGGATGAACACAGAGTCCTGGGTCGTGCGTTCGGTATCGATCCAAAGGAGATCGATAGTTTCCTTGACTACAGCGCAAAGTATCCCAGGGTACGTGGATCCGCAGCCGTCGCCGAAGCGCAGATGCGACGGGGTAGGCCCGCCTACCTGAACATGTCAAAGGGTGACATCGGAAAGCGAAGTGGTGGCACCTCCGCGTTCTACATGCAACCAGGCAGCCAGAAGAGTTTCTGGGGATATGAGGTCCCTGGACTTCCAAAGGACTACCCCTTGATTGTCACAACGGAGCTTGCAAGTCCTGGGAGTGTCTTTCACGAGCTTGTCCATGACAACCTGTTCAACTTCCAAACCTACCACCGCCTGATGAGCGATCCCAATCTAAAGGTGATCAACGAAATCGCAGACAGTAAGTACATCGGTAACCGGTACCATAACTACCCCCGTACCCTTAGGGCAGAGGAGGCAGTTGCCCACGCCTTCGAAGCCATCCATACCGGTGACATGGACATGCTCACCAAACTTGCAGAAGCGGATACCGACATGCGTTCGGTTCTCGATATGGCAAACGAGGTGGCTGCTCAGATGCGTGAGCGTTCCGGGAGGATGCCTGACAGCGCTATTGGGCGTTCGATGAAAGGCATGGGGTTTGACATCGGTGTCAGGACTGACCGTGGACGTGAGGGCGCTTTCCGCCGGGCAGCCGCTCGCCAAGGGGAGACGTTCGACGCGATCGATATCAACCCGGATGGTTCGGTAACGGTGCACAACCAAGGCAGGGTCCAAACGTTTTCCGACATGCACGAAGCCTTCAATCACTACCTTAAGTATGACCCTTACATCGCCGGGCCTAACATGGGAGGTATCTTCGAGGCGGTTACCCGCGGTTCAATCAACCCTATCGTCCCGGATGGCCACGAACCGTTCACCACCGATCCAAGCGACCTCCCCAGCCCTGAGGCCCTCCCTGAAGGTGGACTGGACGCTCTGGCACATTTTGTAGTCTCTGATTGGGTTCGTCCACCCTTTCAGTGGTTAAACGATCTCCATATCAGCCTGAACAAACGTTATGTTGGTGAGGGGAAGTACATCCCGCTGTACGAAACATTCTCCAAGATCTTCGACAAACAGCGTGACTACGAGACCCAAAGCCACCAGATGGGGACTAAACTATTCGAGTTCTACAAGAATTTCGAGCCTAAACAAGGACATGAGATTACCCGTTGGCTTGCACACAGCAGTGGGTTCGACCGCCAGAAGCTCGAGCAGCTGTATCAGTTCACTCCCGAGCAGGTGGGTCACCTTAAAGGTCTTGAGAGCTGGCTAAACACCGAAGCGAAGGAGATGACGGGTGGTCGTGTCGATCTCGTGCAGTATCTCCAGAACGAAGGCGAGCGCCTCCGCGGTCACGGTTTCGATGCAGACAAAGTATGGGGAGTCCGTAAAAAGGGAGATACCTCTCAAGCCGGGTTCTTCGAGAAACACATCCGAGTGGACGAGGACCTCCGTCCTGAAGAGGGTCATATCGGGCGTTTTGCCTACCGTGCACTGCAACTCGGTATCCGCGACAAACTAATGGAAAAAGACCTGTTCGATGCTAGGGAGATGCTCAAGCTACGGGACAAAGACAAAAAGAGCCTCCTAGGTCCTCCTGTACGTTCACTCAGGAACTACCTTGACTACATGGACCGGAAACCCGACATTACCCGAACCTTAATGAACCAACTTGCAAGCGGGCTGTTTCAACACATGAACGACAAGATCGAAAGCATCAACAAAGTGATGCCTGAAGGTTGGAAGATCCCGAAGATCGACACCCCAGGTTACAACTTCTGGAATTATTACATCATGCTACACTACAGCGCCGGCCTGGCCTTTCGACCGGTAGTCTGGGTGCGTGATGCATCTCAGGGTTTCCTGACTAACTTCCCGACCTTGGGTCCGGAGTACTTCGCAAAAGGGATCCGTGCGTTTGCAGATGCAGACCTACGAAAGCTCCCGGGTCAACACGGTGTCCTCCTAAACCGCGGTAACATCGGTGATATGTTCGGGGATGTCTCTGATGAGATCCCTCCGCAACGTGTCAAACCTTTCCTTGAACGTCTCCTATCAATGAACAGTGGTGCACACAACATCGATAGGTCTGTGGCCTTCCTTGGTCAGCGTCAACGCGCCCTCGATGCCTTCACAAAGTGGTTTGGGGGAGGTTACGGTGGAGCCGTGGGTCACGGAGGTGGCGATCTCGACAAGGCGATCATCGACAGCGGACTGTGGTTCTTCGATGAGATGAGGATCGCACAGTACAAGCGGGAACTTCTAAAGCCCTGGCTCAGTGAGGACCTTGCGGCTTATGATCGCACCCTTACGAAGTTTCGGGCGGAACAGGAGGGTGGACGTAACACCCTGGCAGGAAAAGCCGAACAGCTCAGGTTAAGGATGGAAAAGGCAGGCACTCAAAGCGAGAGGAACGCTTACCGGACCGAACTAGAAGACGCAGAGAAACAACTTAAACGACACGACGCCGTGGTCAAACGTATGGAGGATCAGCGATCTAAGGTCGAAGCAACCGCCAAGCTTGACTTTAAGGATCGGCTCGAGGAACTGGTCCATAAGACCGCACGTGACTACGTGGACCTGACCCAATGGCCCTACCGTACCGGTACCCAACCAGGACTTCTCAGGACCGGTGCAGGTAGGCTGTTCGGGATGTACGGCGTCTGGTCAGCCCACTACCGCGAATTCCTTTGGAGGATGGGTAAGCGTTTTGCTTGGGACAGCGTCCCTTCAGTCGAACAGGGTGCCGAGTACGGTAAAAGGGAGGTGAGGAATCCCTACCGTATGGCTGCACTTAAAACAGCCGCCTATTGGGCTGCTGCGAGTTACACGCTTCAAGACCAGGTCTTCAAACGCCTTGGTGTGGACACCCACAAGTGGTTCTGGCATCATGGAGCTGCAGGTATAGGTGCCCTGCCACTCAGCGAAACCGCAAAGACGATCATCGATGCGGGCGCTCACGCACTTGAAGGTGATACACCTGAAGGGCGTAAGGCACGTAGGGGACTTTATGAGTACCCGTTTAACTTCCTACCGGGGAGTGCTGCCATTCGGTGGACCGCAAAAGTCACGAAGAAGGTCCTGGATGGTGAGGAAGTGAACCCACTTGAATGGCTCGGATTTCAACCCTTAAAGGACCTTAATGCCGACCAGGACCTCATCGATAGCCTAGAGGAGGAGTTCGGAACATCACCACCTAAGAAAGGAGGAACACAATGAGTAGGTCGTTAACAGAGGTGAAGCAAAGCGGAAGCAGTGATCTCGCAAAACCAATCAAGGGTGCGGTAAACGACCCGCATCCCGGACCTAACAAAACGTGGACGATTAAGAACGCTGTAACTAACGCATCGGATAGTTCCGGGAATCACGCACAAAAGATCCCTGGAACAGTCAGCTGCCCGCAAGACTACTGAAAGGAGACACTTTGAAGATCCTAATCGAAACAATCCCACATCGTGAACAGCGGTACGAAACCATCGGCGACTGGCAATGGGAAGGACCTGATGCACTTAGGATCCGGGTCAGTGACCTAGGTGACTGGCGAATGAACCTCCTGGTTGCACGTCACGAACTCGACGAGGCGATGCTTTGCAAGCTCGAGGGAGTAACCCAAGAGGCCGTGGACCAGTATGATTTCACTCACCCTGAAGCCGGCGGCGACTGTTTCTCAGACGATCTTGACGCCCCTTACAGCGGGGCACACAACGCAGCACTTGCAGCAGAATACACACTGTCCAGGCTTCTCGGCGTGGACTGGAAGGAGTACGACCGGTGCGTTTCCTCTTTATTAGCTCCTATGGCGACGGCGCAGGAGTAGCCTATCGGGTACAAGAGGAAGGGAATGAAGTCGCCCTTTGGATCAAACGGGAAACCCACCTTCCCAAGAAGCTCATGTACAACGGGATCGTGCCTCGTGTGGACAAATGGGAGAACTTCCTCACGCGCCCAGGGGAAACCGTGGTGGTCTTCGATAGCACTGGCGGGGGCAAAACGGCTGAACGCCTCCGCCAGCAGGGCCATCCGGTGTTTAACGGATCCTTTTGGGCTGACCAGATGGAGGAGAACAGGGAGTATGGGATTGAAGTGATGACCGAGTGTGGAATCAGGGTGCCGGAATATCGGACCTTTACCAGCCTGGAGGAAGGTCAGGCTTGGTGTCGGAGTCACAAGGATAAGATCTGGTGTTTTAAGCCTAGCGGTCACATTCCATCTTACCTGACCTACATCCCAACTGACGTCGAAGACATGATCCAATACTTTGACTACCTGAAACTAGCCCTCAAAGGTGAGCCCATCACCTTCGAGCTTCAGGAGTACAAGGAGGGGCTTGCGGTGTCCACGGAGGCTTGGTGTGACGGGCGTCGCTTTGTACCCCCCTTTAATCACACCCTCGAGAAGAAGCGGTACTCAGACAGCGATCTTGGAGTCAGCACCGGTTGTGCAGGTAACGTAGTCTGGATGGAAACGAAACAGTGTGAAACGGTTCAGCGCGGTATCGGCCTGGCTGAACGTGTCTGTGTCGAGAACGGTTACATCGGTGCCATCGACCTGAATATGATTGTCAACCGAGAGGGTCACTGGGGACTTGAGTGGACTATCGGGCGGTTTGGTTACGATGCAATCAGCGCTTTCCTGCGGCTCTACAAGGGTAACTTCAGCAAGGTCCTGAGCGACTTCGCACGTGGTCAATGGCCTGAAGGTGAGGGTCTGGACATCATCGAGAACCGTTTCGCAGGCGCCCTCCGTCTTAGTATACCTCCCAGTCCGGATGAGGAACATCCCAGCGGACCGGGTGTTCCCCTCCGTGGCTTTAAGCGTGAGGACCTCCCCTCATGTTACTTCTACGAGGTGATGGAAGACCCTGTGACCAAACACTTCGTGAGCTCGGGAGGTTACGGTGCTATTGTTTCGGCTTCAGGGATTGCACTAAGCCCACGTGAGTCGATGGAAAACGGCTACCGAATCTGTGAGGGTGCCATGGTACCGAACAAGCACTACCGAACGGACCTCCGTGAGGAGTTCGAAAAGGCCTATGGTGAGTTCGCCTCGTTGGGGCTTTGAATCTCCACGAGGGTACCCAAGACCTCCTTGTCTTCTAGGATCAGAAGCGCCCGGCCTTGGACGGTGATCAAAGTGCCAGCATGTCGGCTAAAAAGCACAATATCCCCGATGTCGAAGTCAACCTCACCAATAGCAACCACAAGTCCGGTGGTTGGGGGTAGTGCCGTGTACTTCTCTCGGTAGGCATCCGGAATTTCAAGGTCGACCTCCCGCATCCTGCGTTCCTCAATCGTTTCTGCTTCATGTGGTTCTACTGCAAGCCGCGGGCCATTCGGAATGAATTTAAGTTCCATGATCCTCCTTTATGGTGAATGCCGTCACATCAGTGACCCCTTCTGGGTTGACAAAGTCCTGAACCGAAACCTCCGTTAGTACAAAGGTAACCCGACCTGTCCGGCAATTCTTGAGCTCGTGAACGGTCTCCTCCTGGGTGTACAGCTCCTCGGTTCCAGGGTACCTTCGGAGGCTGATCTGCCTACATATCCGCACACACCTATGTGGTGCGCCTTGACTCTCTACAATGTCACCTAGGTTCAAGTCCCACCTCCAGTAGGTTAGCAAGGATTTGTGTGTCCGCACCCGGGTCAGGTGGGGGTGCGGAGAAGTCTACAGGGTGTCCGATCTCCTTCCACTTCTCCCGACTTGCAGGGCCCAGTCCGAGTCCGTGCCAGCCCCGCCAGACAGGCGCCGAACTATCGATACTGTTCACTCCTGCGTGACGAAGCCCCCAGAATTCACCCAGGTCACCTGCCGACATTCCAAGCGCGTGCAGGTAGATGTCAGGGAACATTAAGCGAATTCTGTATGCTCGAAGTGTCCGCTCAAGCGGGTGGGTTTTCATCAAGGATCGGGGCAGTCCAAAAGCACGAAAACCGCCGTCCTTAAAGTCAAGGATGTCCTGCCAGTCCATGTTTGGTTGAATGACCGCCATCCAAATTGTATCCGTGATGCTACGCCACCGCTCACGGAACACAAACGCACTGCTGATGTTGGTCTCCCTGTCCCCTCCTATCACATCGGGACAGATCACGTATTGTGGCCGCCAGGTTTTCATCGCTTCGCTCATCAGTGACTGGTCAAACGGGAAACCTTCATATGCACCGTTGTCAAGAATGAGGGTATCACCCGCAGCCCTCCTGTCCTCATAGAACTTCCGATAGACCAGATCGTTGAAGTTCTGTACCAGTGGGAATTGATGCCTGCTTAAGGTCGCATATCTTTCAAGTCCCGCCGTTGGACTAATCACACAGAATTTCATTTTTCGTACATCTCCTTTCCGAGTTTGTGGTACCACAGTCTGAAGTGATAAACCGTTGCACTATTAAGGTTTGCCTGGACCGCTGCATCACGGCTGGGTCCGTAAACGGCCACACGTGGATCCATCATGAGCAGCTTCCTTTGGGCTTCTGCACGGAGTCGGGCACCTCCCCTTGGGCGCCGGTCAATATCCGAGAGGACAAGCCGACGCCGGATGGTTGCGGCACCAAACCCCAGGAAGTCGTGCAGTTTCGAGATACTGTAGCGTGGGTAAAGTTTGGTCCACATATCTTTTTCATCGGCGAAGTTTAACGAGCGTGCGATACTATCCCAGTCTTCCATGTTTAGGCTCCAAGTCCAAACGCTTTCCTTGCCTCCTTCCAGTTGAGTTTGGTTCCGTGAACACACGTGAACATCTTCTGCGCTTGTTCAACGTTTGCAGGTGAACGATCCTCAGGTACAAGCGCCTGCAGGGCTTCGGTGTGTGTCAGCGGCCTGCCAGAAGCAACCGCATACTTTAAGGGACAGGTAATAAGTGTTTCACCTGGCTTCCTTCTTGCACCTAGTACCTCAAGTACCTCACGTTCCTCCCTACTGATCTCAGTCATCCTTACCTCCCTGTTGTAAGATAACAATGTACCGTTGCATCGTGTTGTTCCCTAATTCTACCTCCCTCCTTCAGACTATTAAGCACGTTCCTTAAGGTGGCTGCATTCATCTTGTACTCTACGGCACGAACCAGGACACTATGATCGATTATGCCTCCGTGCTTTCCAACCATCTTCAGGACGAACTCCGCTTGGACTCCGGCTTCAGCCTGGAACATACGTCGCACGGTGTCCGGCAGGAACCCTTCGGTCCACTGCACCAGATCAATTGCTCCGCGGGTACAGCGTTCACACACAACGCCGTTACGACATCCCGCCATATGGATGAGCATCGCCAGTTTGATACATCGATCAGGTCGCCGCTGCGCGTAGTTCGTAAGAACTTCTTCAGGTGCTCTCTTAAAGACCTCGCGCTGACTGTGATACCACTCGTCCCAGTACTGTCTCGCCGACGGATGGAACGACATCTGTCCTGAAAACTCTTTGAAGTTTGCAAGTCTAACGAGGAGCTTGGAACGAACCTCCGGATCAGGAACCGTGGGGATAGATTCCTCTCTGGCAGTATCTTCTTGTACGACCAGCATGAGTCGGTTGATGAAGCCACCGCCAAATGTATCTTCAGGAGTTGCCCGCACAAACCAGTCAAGTGTGCTCCCGCCAAGCATTGACAGGGCAACGTCACGGAGACCGGCCTTCCCCCTGCTAATAGTGCTCGAATCCCAGATATCCGGATTGTCCAGGAGCCGTGTGAGCAAGGGAACAAGGCCTTCATTGTATCGTTGTTTGTTAAGGAACACTGCCAGTTCTGGGACATAGATTACCCCCGAGGCGCTGTCGCGCATTGCATCGATAAGTGCTTCTGGTGTCATCTTTTCGCTGTATATCTTAACGATACCCAGCTCCTGTAGCATTGTGATGCCGAGGTTCGTTCCAGTCGTCTTACGACAAATACCACTAGGAGCAATAAGGACCACACTAAGATTAGGAAAAAGTTTGTAGACACCCATATCGAACCAAACACGACGCCCAACCACACTACCGACGCAACACAGAGACGTAAAGAGGTGAAACGCCAGGGGTGTTTCGCTATGGATGGTGTACTCACAATAGTCGTAGAAGAAACCGCGGGGGATAAGCCTCCACAGTTCGTGTTCGAGTTCGCTTGGGTCCCGGCCGTTTTGTACCGGTCGGATTTCCTCCTTGATCTTAGGTGAGACATGCTTGAGAAGTTCCTCCTGTGAGATGTTAAAGGTCCTGCAGACTGCATCGCGTAAAACGTCCTTTTGGGTTGCCTTTAGCTCTGTTGGAAAGTCCCTAAGCCATTGTATACTTCGGGTGAAGACCACGCTGTCGGTGTTTCGTTCCTCAGCAGGGATGGTCTCCAACAGGCGGCCAAAGCGCATCAGTTTTTCCTGACTGTCTGGTTTCCTCACTACACCTCCTTTTCGTCTTTGTCGATCATCATGGTACCGTGATAGGTGGCTCCCATCGTTTCCTGAAGCGCATCGATTGCAAACTGAAGGATGATCAGGGACTCAACCGGTCCTTTTGTCTCCGACATCAGGAGATTTACGATCTTACACGCCGTTTTCATGAACTTCGCTCGGAGTTCAGGTGTCAACTCAACAACATAGGCTTTCACTTCCTCAGGGTGCTTTATCGGTTTACCTATCGGTGGTTCACTAAACCTTGGCATCTTAGTCTCCTATCTCAAGTGGTTCCTGATCCCGCCAGTTAGGCCCAAAGCTGGGTTCTGCCGGGATCCAAAATCCGTCCATTTCAGGAATCGGTGCTTGCATGTAGGCTACAACCGTACGAGCCACTTCGGCACGGTACCGTTTAGGGCTGCTAACCTCGACGCTATCATGTACTCCAAGCATGACGCGAGCCGGATGTGGAGGCGTGCAAGTACACGTAAACCGTTCCAGCACACTTGGCAGAGGAAGTAAAGCATGAGAAATGAGCAGGTCCAAAGCTGTGCTTTGAGGATGGAAGGCAAGTGCCTCGTTACGCTCCGCAAAGCTAAAGCGACGTGTCCTGTGATAGTTCGTGAAGAGGACCCCTGTCCGCGACACCTCGGTCTCGATCCAGTGATGGAACTGTTTGATCTCCGGTTTATCTTCAAGGTACCTGTCAAGATACTTCCTTGCTTCGTCAAGCGTCCAGCCGTACTTCTCAGCCAGCGTTTTATATCCGAGTCCATTGCTTACTCCGTGTGGGAAGTATTTTGCCTTCAGGAGGTCGGTTGCAATGATGTCTGGTCTACGGTACCGTTTATGGGGTGGACACCCATCCCTGAAGAATGGTCGTTTGAAGAGGTCCTGGTATACGATACCATGAATATAATCACCTTGCTCCTTAATCTCCAATAGGCGCCTGCACTTAGAGTACCATGCCTCCATCCACAACTCCACCTGAGAGTAGTCCACGTGAAGCCAGTCGTGTTCAGGGCAATCAGGAAGAAAGATATCTCGATCATCATCCGTGATGTTATAAAGACTAGGCTCCGCCTGTACCAACCTTCCGCTTTCTGAACGATGCACAAGGGTTTTGGGATGCGCATATCCGTCGGGTCCTACCCTTTCTAGGATTTGGAGTCTCATCTTGCTGTTTCGCAGGTCGTAGAGGAGCTTTACCACTTCCGGGCAGTCTGGATTGGGTACTTTGTTGGGTACGTCTAGGTAGATGATACTATCCAGTGCGTCGCTATCGGTGGTCAGACTTTGGTTGATACTACCATCCGCCTTCTTTTTGCGGTTGTACTTTGGCGGAATGCCTAAGGGACCGTAAAGTAACTCGGCACATTGTTTCGGACTCGCCCAGTCCACGGTAGGGAACAGGCTGTTCCAGAGCTCGGTGTTATGATCAAGCGCCCGCCGGTGAAGCAGTTCCTTCTCCATACAAAGTCTTTGATCGGTCCGGACCCCGTGGGTCTGCCACTTGAAGACCTCGTCGAGGAGCCGCATACCGTGATGATTGTACAGGTCCTCAAGGCTGTGAATCGGCACAATTCCGCTGGTTGTCATACCGCACCTCTTATCATCCGAAGCATCGGAAGGTAACAATCATAGGTGTTATAGGTATCCCGGAGGTTATAGATAGGTTCGGTCTGGCCTGGAGGGGCCCAGATAACCTGTCCCCTTTTCTTCTGGGGTTTCCATCGACGTCCAGCTGCGAACAAGGAGGCAGCGGTAGCCAGGTTCTTGGGTCTTGCCTGAGGAAACAGAAAGTACAGTGCGATCATCACATCAAAGATCTTGTTCCGGATAGGGAAGTGGGTTCCCAAGTGCCAGGCATCGAATTGTTTGTTAAACATCACGCAGGTCAGAGATGGATCACCAAAGAGCGGTGCGGTAAGCGGAAGATATTCCGGATGCACTACCAAGCCTTCATGACTGGCACAGCTCAGTCCGAGGAGTTTAATCTCCGTTTGAACCGTGGCGACCTGATAAACATCGGTTTCATCATCTACCACCTTATCCGGGGTTTCAATATCTGCTGCAAAGACCCCTCGTGACTTACACTTCAGGATGTAGTCCACCACCTCCTGTTCGGTTGGGTTCAGATTGAGCCGTTCGGTTGGGTTCCAATCCGCTTGTGCAAGCCTCCAGGCTTTCCGGAGGTCGCGTTCAAAGTACCACGAAAGGAAGCCTCCGCTACGTGCAACGCCAGCTGGATGGAAGGTGCTGATATACATCAGGCCGTTATGTCGCTCAACGTACCCCCTCCACTTCCCAATGCCTTGTTGACCCGTTAGCATACTCATTGAGAGGTCACCAAGCGGTTGGACAACCTTAAGTTGTGGCAGGGCAGCTAGCTCATCCTGTAGGAAATGATTGCAACAAGCGGCCTCCTGTTGAGTCGGATCCCGGTCAAGTGGTGTCCTGCACTTGACAATATTTGTTACAAAGCACTCACGTCGCGGAATCCCAAGCGATTGTAAGGCTCGGTTCATATACCTGCCCGCATTCCCTGTAAATGGTGTCCCTTCTCGGATCTCCTCCGCTGCCGGGTTCATCCCAACGAGTGCAAGGCGGGAGGAGCCAGGTCCCACCCCAAAAATAGGTCCTGGCTCCTTGTACAACGGGCAGGCTTTACAGCTGTCTGGTTTCTCGTACATGCGTCATCTCCTAAGTAGATCAAAGAACCTTGCCTGGAGCGCGGTGTCGGTTTCAAACTTGCCGGTTACAGCATAGGTTGCAAAATCACCTTCGGTCCTAACACCCCTGATTCTGGCGCACATGTGTCTTCCACGGACGTAACTAGCTGTAGGGCTTCCGCCAGTAAGATCGCTAAGGTCTTTTGCGATACGGTGAGTGAACTCTTCCTGAAGGAGGGGTCTGCCATTCGCGAAGTTGACAACCCTAGCAAGCTTGCTGAGTCCGAGTACCTTACCTCGAGTTGGAAGGTAGGCGATACTGCATGTGAGTTTAACAGGCAGAAGGTGATGTGGACATAGGCTCCAGAGACTGTGGTTCCTGAGAAGCACCATGTTGCAGTAGTACTCATCTGGGAAGACCTCCCAGTTCGGTTCCTCCCGTTGACCGAACATTTCCTGGTAGAACCGAGCCACTCGTTCCGGTGTCTCCAGGAAGTTCCGGTTCCCGAGGTCTACCCCTAGCCCACGAAGCAAGAGGGTCACCCCCTGTTCGATCAGTAAAGGGTTCAAGAGCGTCTGCTTCGATGAGCGAGAAGCATCCCCAGGCTGCCGCTGCAAGGTGATCCTCCGTCTGACAGCCTTCGTCGCGGGCACGGAGGAGATGATCGATGATGTGATCAAAGACTTGGGTGTTCCATTTTGGGGATCTGAGTCCCTTTTGCCAGTTCCAGGCTCCATAGTTTACCTCTCCGAGTTGGTATCTTGCAGCGAGTCGCCGCAATGCGTTGCTTGGGATTAGGTCGTAACGTGGTGCTTGACTGGAGCGTTTGGCACCTGAGGTGTCGATCCAGTCCTGTTGTAGTGCGTTGCTCATACGTTAAGATCTCCTATGTCTGTGGTGTAGGTAGTGAGCTGGTCCCTGAGGCGTTCGAACTCCGTTTTTGCAAGTCTGGGGCTCAGGTAGTCCTTTGGGCCGATGACGGTTCCGTCTACCTTAACAGCGATAACGGACCACGTTTGGACGCCGGCGATGTAGCGTTCCTTTAGGAACACCTTCCAAACCGCCATTTTGGTCACGAAACTATCGAGGACTGGTGCAGCCAGCACCGCCTTGATATCCCGCTGATGTGCACTCCTTTTCCCGTTCTTCATCTTAGTCCCAGGAACTTGTGGAGCTGGACGCTTAGTCTCCAGTTAGGATGGTCCCTCAGGAGACTGATCGCCCGCTCCAGATTATCCTGATTTACCTCCTTATCGAGATTGATCGGTTGGACCCAAACGTTCGGATGGTTCAGTACCTCCACCGGAAGATGTTTCGGGAAGTCTTGGTCTACAAGGAGTTTCAGTTCCTGTGCGGATGTGAGGACGCCCAGGAGGTAACCTCCTTTTGGGCTGACCGTGACCCAAACATGGTTGTAACGCATCAGATCGGTCCAAGGGATGGTCCCGCTGGTCTCAATATGGACCCATTTGTCAAGATCCAGGATCATCCGGATCAGTGGAAGGATACGGTTCAGTTGTGCAAGTGGCTCACCTCCCGTGAAACAAATATGGTCCTCACGGCACTGGCCGAGGAGTTCCTCGTAGGTCGCGTGTTCATGTACGCTAAAATCCGTGTCGCAGTAGAAGGGTCGGCCGTCGTGGGTACGGCAGGTCCAGGCAGGTGCACCACCTGTAAGGAAGGTCCGGCCGTCTGCGCTTGCAGGTAGGGAGGGTAGTGCTGTGTCCTTAAGGCGACCTACGGTGCAACCTGCAAGCCGGATGAAATACATCGGAGTACCTGTCCAAGTACCCTCCCCCTGGATACTGTGGAAGGTCTCCGCGAGTGCGAGTTGGTTAGCCTTCAAAGTTGTACTCTCCTTTCTTTACCTTTACCCACCTGCCCGCATCGTTAAGTTGCTGGAAGCTGTCGGAAACATACCGGAGAACGATGATGGTGTCGTCCTCGGAGAGCTGTTTGAGTTGGGTTTCGTTTACATTCAGGATGTATGGAATTCCGAGATCGTGTTCGCTAACCACAAGTACTTTTTGTTTCATGGGACTCTCCTGAGGATGGGATGTAGGTGCAATGGACTGTTTCGGTTTCCTGAACGTCAACTGCGAGGAGGAGAGGGAACTGACCCTTCCACCTGTTATAGAGGTAGTGTGAGAGACATTCCGCTGTGGTGTTGATCAAGGCGCCGTTTTCAAGCTCCTCCCGGAAGACCTCGTTCAGGTCCTGATGATCGAGCTTCTGATCAATCCAGAAACGAATCGGGTGGAGGTCACCGTAGTCCTGGACCCAGCCAACACCATCTGGTGCAAGTTCGGTGCTGCTGAGGGTAAAGGCGACGGTGTAGTTATGTCCGTGTTGACGGCCACAGGGATGGTCTTCTGGGACCCTGAGGAGGTGGTGTGCTGCACTGAATCGGAACAGTTTACTAATTGCCCAGGCCATGATGTTAGGAAGTCCTCCCATAGTGAGATGAAGTCTGCGGTGCAGCCGATGCAGAGGTGCTCCCCGATTTCACGGT
>Ga0126381_100001536_pt1 | contig 24671 bp, 27 predicted proteins | sample PanSoiMetPlot_28_FD_96465 | JGI IMG/M metagenome (GOLD analysis project Ga0126381, IMG submission 96465) | Tropical forest soil microbial communities from Panama - MetaG Plot_28 | ecosystem: Environmental > Terrestrial > Soil > Tropical forest > Bulk soil | place: Panama | collected 2016-02-17 | reverse complement strand
GAGTAGGAGAGGAATCCGTTCTCACCGGTCTTGCTGTAGTTCACGCCCGCGCCTGCGCGGAACACGGTCTTTTCGTTGATCTTGTAAGCAGCGCCGAGGCGAGGTCCGAAGGCATACGGGTAGTTGCTTGCGTAGTCGCAGTTGCAACGGCCCGCGCCGCTACCTTCAAACGCCACCGCGCCATTCAGGCCGACGGTCGGGTTGAGGGTATTGGGCGCGAAGTTCGCGATGCGTCCGTACTGTTCCTTCAAGTACGTTTCATAGTCCCAGCGGAGACCGTAATCGAGAGTCAGCCTCGGGGTAACCTTCCACGTATCTTGAACGAAGAACGCGAGTGCGTGCTGTCCCAGACGCGCATCGACTACAGGTCCGATGGTGATGCTATCGACCGCGCCGAGCAGAAAGCTCGCGTAGTTGGCGCCGGCCTGCGCCGGAACGCCAGGAACGCTCAGCAGGTAGGGCGAGTTTGTGGAATTGCCCGAGAACGTATTCCACCCGTTCGTGTATTCCGTGCTGACTGCCGGGAATCCGTTGATGACGAGTTCACTTCCGCCCTTGATGATGTGCTTCCCGTGAATCCAGGTAAGGCTAGCATTTGCAGTCGGCTTATCGTTCGTGAGGTAAATCATCACGCCGGGGCCGACCGTCGGTGAATAGCCGCCGTTCACGCCAAAGTTCGAGGAAAGCGTCTGCAAGTACGGGAAGAACTTCGTGTACTGCCCGTTATAGCCGATCTGCGTGGCGTCATAAGCGGGCGGCGCAGTGTTCACAACCGTGTGCAGCAAGCCGACGCCTACGTGCAACAGCAGCGTGGGACGCAGGGTGTCGTCATAGTTGATGCGGGCCGTGTGGGTCCGCTGATCCTGCGGGATCGCGCCGTTGATCGGGAAGGGTAGACCATTGCCGCTGGGGTTGGTTTGCTTATTGAGCGAGTAGTAGATCGAGAGCCGCTTCGTAGCGCTCAAGTTCTGGTCGACCTTGAACGCCGGAATGGATTGGACTGCGTCATTGTTGTAGGTCGGCACGGCATAGTTGTTAAACACACCCGTTTTGTTCGCCGTGGGCATCATTGCCTGAATTTTCAGGTCGACCGGATCCATGCGGCTTAGAGGAATCGCGTTATTCGGGAAGGGATCACGAACGCGCGCCGTGCCTACGAATCGGTCGGTCAGCGGATCGAAAATCTCGCCCTGGAAAATCGAGACTCCGTTCGGATCGGTGGCAAGCACGCGAGGCGTGGTGGAGTAACCCTGATTGGCGAGCGAGAAGTCGCCGCCGCGAAGAGCGTCCGTGGGAACGGTGATGAGTCCATTGGCGACGAAAGCGTTGTTGCGCCACTGTTCCCAATTGAAGAAGAAGAAGGTCTTGTTGTGACCGTCGTAGATCTTCGGAAGTTTCACCGGCCCACCCAACGTAAATCCGTAATCGTTCAAGCGAGTGCGGTTCGTGGTGTGATGGCCATTGGTGTTGGTGTACGGGAGACCGGCGTTGAGGTCTTCGTTCGTCATGTAGTCATACGCGGAACCATGGAATTCATTGGTGCCGGAGCGCATGGTCAAATTCATGACAGCGCCGCCAGCCTGGCCGAATTCCGCGGCGTAGTTGCTGGTCTGAATCGCAACTTCCTGGATGGCGTCCACGCTGGGCTGCGTTTGACCGGTCTGAACCTGCCAGAGCGAATTGGTTGCGTCCTGGCCTTCGATCTTCATGCTCTGCGTGTTCGAGGGCATGCCGTTGATACGGGTATCGAAGTTGTTAACCCACGAAGTGCCAGGCAGCAAATTCAAGGAAGCATAGGGACTGCGGGCGCCGCCCTGGATCTGCAAAATGGGGAGTGAATCGAGTGTATTGACGTCGACGTTATGCGAGATTTCACCGCTCTCCGTCTTCAGCAGGGTAGTGCTCTCTGAAACGGTCACGGACTCGCTCGTAGCGCCGATTTCGAGCTTCACGTCGACGTTCACCGTAGTTGCCGCGGGCACGTTGACGTTCTGGCGTACGAACTTTTTAAAGCCGGACGCCGCTACACTCACTTCATAGTTCCCCGTTGGAACGGGCAATACATAGTTACCTGTGTTTGAAACACCGACGCGTTGGATGGCGCCAGTATCCTGATTTCTTACTTCAATGGCCGCGCCGGGAACAGCTCCGCCCGATGGATCGGTGACAATTCCCGTGATTCGGCCCTGATCGGTTTGCGCCCACGCCGCGACGCAAAACAGCGCCGCGCACGCAAGGCGCGTGATGGACTTCATGTATGGAAAAACCTCCACTAACTGTGAAATAAAAGAAAAGACAAGCGAAGCAACTGAAGCACATGGTAGCAGCGGGCGGAGGGTGAATCAATTTTTTGATTCATTAAATTTTTATCAAGCAGCGATCGGTGCGTTGCATGCATGATGTGCGTTGTATGCAGGGAGAATATGTCGCAACGTCTCTGCTTCATGGCGTCGCGAAGAAGACTTACTTCCATTTTTCGGAGTGAATCTTGAAGTTGGAAGGAGCACTAATACGCGAAACGAGATCCGGCTTAATCGTTCAATCGCGATTCATCAATCCTGCGGATTCGGACTCTCACGTATAGTTAAGTTGTCATGGAAACGTTCTCCCCGCTGCGCGTCGAGATCGAACGAGAGGAAGACGGAAGGGTAAGAATATAGTTGACTCATCAACTCCTGGCTGATGAGTCAACTATATTCTTACCGACGGAGCCAAATAAGTTATCGCCGTTAAAACGTACCTCTTCAGGCCTACAGGTCAGATTTGAAATGGAGGATCAGCACTTTACGGGAATGTCACGTGCTGCGTCGTTACCACCGCCGAGTTCGACATCTGCAGGTCGACTTAGCCGATCTGCGAAATGGCTTGGCGGAGGGGTATTGAGGCTTCAAAACACATCTCGTTTTGAGCGTAAACTTTGGCACACGCTTTAGTCTTCGGACAGGGATCACAGGCTAAAGCCTGTGCCACAGGTCAGGTTTGAAAAGTAAGGTCAGCAACCTTATTCGCGTTAGTGGGGGCAGTAGTTGGCTCTTTACGGGAATGTCACGTGCTGCGTTGTTACTGCGACGGAGTTTGACATCTGCACGTCGACGGAGCCGATCTGCGAGGCGTCGCCTGTTACCGGGAACGAAATTGTTGCGGTGAACATGCTTCCCACTTGCGATGTCGAAAAATAATTCCGAAAGCTCGACGTGAAATCCGCGCTTAGGGAACCTCCATCGATTGCGCGGCCGGACGTATCGTAAAAAGTGAAGGCCATCGATCCGGCGCTATAGGTATTGTCGAAGCCGGAAATCGTCGTGTCTAAGAAGCCTTTGCGGCGGGCGCCCACTGCTGTGTCCAAGAACATCTTGGCCGGCGGGATGGAGAGCGTCAGCGTTGGATCATGCTGAAATCCAATCGAGCTCGTCATCATGAATCGAATTCTGCCGGCCGTTGACCCCGTTTGAAAAATCGCAGAAGGCTTTCCATCGATTGAAACCTGCGTGTCCCCTTGCTTGATGCTGTACGTCAACGACAGGGAGCCAGTGGCGGGAAACATCACGGCAGGATCGGTTTTTATGGAGGGGTTGTCAGGCATGAAGGCAATGCTTATGTTGCCTGCGGCGTCCAACGGCGCAGACGTGGGGAGTGTGATTGTGAGTTTACGCTGCTGGCCGCTGGCAAGCGCAGTGGATTCGACGTCAAGAGAGGGTGTAGGCAATGATGGCAGGAAGCCTGCTCCTGACAGGGCGTAGGTTTTCACACCGATCGCCAACGAGCCTTTGAAGAGGGCCGCCGTCGAGGGTGCAAAGGAGATGGTGAAGCTCACCGCTTCACCGGGGAGCAGTGTCAGTGGCGCCCGCACCCCATCGGGGCCGCTGAACGGCGCGGAGGAAACCGAAAGTGTTGGAACACTAATGGCCATCGAATTCAGATTGAGCATTGTGTAGCTGCAGGTGGCCGTCATGCCGAGTGCGACGGATCCGAAATCAATGGAGGTGACGTTATTCGAAGAAGGGCCAGAACATCCGGAGACGTTGACTAACGTCGGAGTAAGCAACGCCATCGCGTAGAGCGTAACGCTTAAAGAATTGATTTGAAGGCCGCCCGGATAGACCGTGTTCCCTTTGGCCGCGCTGAGGCTTACGTAGATGTCCTGCGAAGAACCAGCAGCAAGATGGAATGGAAATGCGGGCGCATTGACGAACGAGTATCCGTCGCCTGTCATGCTGAGCTTGGTGATGAGAATATCGGCTGTGCCGTTGTTCCGTATCTGGAAACGATAGGTCACCGAGTCACCCGCAGCGAGATTGCCGAGATCCTGGTAGCCGGTCGTAATCTGAGCCGGCGTTCCGTTATTGACGTAGTACAAAGCAAGTTGCGCGCTGGCTGCGGCGGGGATGAGCAGTGAGAGTAAGATCGCTCGTGTCATCGCTTATTTCAGGGCCTCACCCCTGGAAGCAGCGCGATCTGCTCCTTGCCGGCCTCGATTCGGAGTGCGTAGATCGAATTAGCCGTGGTGACTTGTACGTAGCGCTCTCCGATTTGCGTAAGCGATGTTACGCCGCTTACATCGAAACGGCTTTCAGAGCCGTCCGGGCGGGAGAGCACCAGCGCGTCAGGAGTGCTGTAGATGGTGAGCCCCTGCAGCAGCAAAGCAGCAGTGGTTTCAGGCGGGAGTGATGCGAGAACTGCTCCCGCGGGCGTTACGACGCGGACTTCACCGTCGCGCTTGACGACTATGTGTTCCCCTCGAAGAGCGAGGACTTCGCCGGCGACGCTCCAATCGAGCATTGTGAGTTGGCCGCCGCGCAGTCGCGCGAACTGACGTGTTGAGAGGAAGTAGAGCAATGCCGAATCGCGCTCAATGGAAATGAGCGCTGGGCCCGGTGGGTTCGAATCGGCGGTCCGAATCACGCATAAGGATTTAGCGCATGATGCGGACAACACACCAGTTTGAACAGCGTCGCCAGTGGTGAAGGTCTGCGCCATTCCAGTGACGGGGCGGAGCGTACCCGTGTGGTCGAGCATCATCCCTTGGTCGGGAGGAATCATTTGTGGTTGTGCCAGCGCATATGCAAGGACCGTAGTGCTTAGAAAGAGAAGCTTCATGGGTGACCAATCACGACCGCGGGCGCGCCGATCTTCAGCGTTTCAGCCGGTGCGGCTGTTGGCGCCGTAGATTTACTGCCTGAAGCTGCGGCGAAACCTGCTCCCGCCGCTCCCGCGGCAGCAAGTGCGATCCAAACCCACTTGTGGCTCGATCCGCTGCCGATGCGGCTATCGCGCTCGATAGAACGCGCCGAAGGTATTTCGCTGATGTAAAGAGGACAGATGGTCCCCGCTCGGGCCTGGCCTTTCGCGGCGGTGATGCGAACTTCGAACGAGCCTATCGTCCGATTCCATTGCATGCCCCAGACTGTCGCCTGACCACCGGACCCAGTGGTGGCTACTTCCGTCTTGGATCCGCTGGAGAACGATCCTCCGGGTCCGTCTTCGGGAAGGCGAAAGCTGACGCTCGCGCCTTCGACGGGTTTGCCGGTTTCATCGGTGATTTGGACGGTGATGCCTCGGGTGGCGCGAGAGCCCGCGGCGTAGGCCAAGCCTTCACCTTCTAATACGCGGATTTGAAGAATTGCAGGATCGGCTTGTGCGCCGGGTAGGGGGAGCCAGATTGCTAAAAGGGCTAGGCTGCGGCGGAACACATGGGTTAAGTGGATTTCGGCGAGGAATATTCTCTGGTTTTGTTCCGGTTCAGATGGAAATAGTGAAGGCGTTCTGCCAGTAAGGTAAAGGACAGAAGGCATGAAGAAGTCACGGAAGCACTACGGCGGGGTCCCCGGGATTTGATGGAAGAAGATTTTCGTTGACCTGTGAGAACCACTACTGTCACAATGCACTGGTGACACTCTTCGGTTTCCGGCTTCGCTCCGGAGAATCGATTGTCGACCAAGTTGTTTACGCCGCCACAAAGGCATTCGTCAGCGGCGAGTTTGCGCCGGGACAGCCTTTCCCATCGGTGCGGACGCTTGCGGCCGAATTGAAGATCCATCCCAATACTGCGCATCGAGTGATCCAGCACCTTATCCAAGAGCGTTGGCTGGAAGCACATCCCGGAATTGGGACCACCGTCGCCAGCTTCTGCCGCAGACCGAAGGCGGCTCTTGCAGGGCGACGTTGAACGCCTAGTTGTAGAAGCGAAACGCGTAGGACTGGAGGCGGAGGAGCTCGTGGAAGCGATATGGGCGCAATGGGAAAAGTTTCAGCAACGGGAAACTGCGACAAAATGATCGAGGTCAAGAATTTGTGGAAGCGATTTGGACGGCTCGACGTGTTGCGCGGCCTGAACTTTTGGTTCCGAACAGCAGCGCGTACGCGCTGATAGGGGCTAATGGAGCTGGCAAAACGACTACGATCAAGATCTTGATGAATATCATCAAGCCGACGAGCGGAAGCGCCCAAGTTCTCGGAGTCGATTCACGACGCATCTCGCCACGCGAACTCTGCCGTATCGGCTACGTATCGGAAAACCAGAGTATGCCTGAAAGACTGACGGTAGGCGATTATCTGCGGTACCTCCGCCGATTCTACACAAGCTGGGATATCGATTTGGAAACGGGGATCCTTCGCCAGCTACGCTTGCCTGTCGACCGACGCATCGGCCACCTATCTCACGGCATGCGAATGAAGATGCGTCTTGCCTTGCGCTTCCATTCCGGCCGGAGTTGTTGATTCTAGATGAGCCATTCAGCGGTCTCGACCCACTGCTTCGCGATGAGTTTATGGAGCAGTTACTGAAACAGGCTGGGGAAATGACTACTCTGATTTCTTCGCATGAATTGAATGAGATCGAGGGTGTCACGAGCCATGTCGCATTTCTCGACGAGGGCAGATTGCTGTTTCACGAGTCGATGATGGAGCTTACCGCTCGTTTTCGGGAAATCCGAGTAACAACCGAGCATCCGGTACACAAGCCCAAGAATATTCCATCTGATTGGGTGGATATGAGGGTCACAGGCAACGTTATCAGTTTCGTAGATACGCGATTCTGCGATGAAGGCTTGAGCGAACGAATGGAGTTATCCATTGGAAACATTAGGCACGTCGACGCTCAGCCGATGAGCTTAAGGTCGATCTTCACGATGCTCGCCCGCACTGTTCGCGATGGAGGCGAGGCATGATTTGGCACATTTTCAGAAAAGATTTGAAGCTGATGTGGCCGTTGGCGGCGCTCGTTGCGTGCCTGAATTGGACGTTGCCAGGGCTATTATTAACAAGCCGGTTCTCTCTCAGTCCTGCCATGAACAGTGCGGCTATAATGCTCTCAATCGGCGGCCCGATTGCAATCGCCCTTCTAATCACTCTAACGGCTCAACTGGAGACTCTGACCGACTTACAACAGGACTGGCTCGTAAGACCCATACGGCGAATCGATCTGCTGCTTGCAAAGCTGTCGTTCGCGGCACTGATGATTCAAGTGCCGATTTTTCTCTCTGATGTAGCTGTCACGATGGCCAAAGGATTCTCAGCACCGTCCTCCTTTGGTTTGGCGCTCCAGCGATCGATTCTTCAATTCTTAGTGGTGGACATTCCGGTCTTGGCTCTTGCTTCGCTAACGTCCAACCTATATCAGGCCATTGCGGGCGGAGTGGCCATCGGACTTGTCGCAGCCGTACTTACAAACGTCGTAAGGGGGATGTTGGCGTCCCCGGTTATCCGAACAGGATTGGAATGGGTTCCTACTACGATTTCTCTCATCATTTTAGCGGCTGGTTCGCTGACGCTGCTCACACTCCAGTATGTTGTCCGTAGAAGCGTGCCGTCGCGGGCCTTGGGGTCAGCGCTCCCGGGGCTGTGCCTGCTCGTGCCAGTTATGTCATGGCATTCTGCCTTTGCGGTTCAAAAGACACTGTCTATCGCACCTGCGGCTAGCAGCAATATCGAGGTCGCATTTGATCCGACGGTTGCCCGGTACCGTCCTCCGGCAGGATCTCCATCCGTTGAAGGCGCCATGGAGATATTGCGCCGCGGCGACAGGCTCCAGCTCTGTCTTCCATTTCGGATCACCGGATTACCAGCTGATTCATTGCTTCAGACTGACTATTCTGAAGCCAAGCTAGTGCCGCCACGCGACGTCCTGCAAGGCCACGCGCAGTCATTGCAGGCTGACACATGGACAACCGGCCGTGGCGGATCGTCCAATGATCTCATTCAGCTCGTATACCAACCCGTTACGGTTTCTTCCACACTTTACGAATCATTGAGGGACCAAACCGTGCGAATCGAAGTGGATGACTGGTTAACGATAGCCAAGATCGAGTCTTCGCATCAACTTCCTGCCATTGACGCGGATGAGCGAATTTCCGGACTTGGCAGGTGTGGGACTTCGATCAATGATGGCGGCACGGCGATTATGTTCGACTGCATCGGAAGGGCACCCGCCTGCTTTCGCGTTTTACTCGAATACGGCCCAACTGGGCAGCGAAACCCCGAAGAGCCATTGGGCTGCGGCAGCTTTGCTCCCTTCCTATTGAACCCGAGGTTCCCCGTGCTTCTGCCGTTCGGAAGGTCACTTCAGTTTCGTGATCCGTCTGGGTTGGCCACCTTTCCCGTCGACGGATCTAAGCTTCGCGATTCCCACATCGTTGTTCAAACTTTCCGAGCGCTGGATCACTTTGTTCGCCACATCGTGATCCCGGCGATTCGGTTGAAGGATTGGGAGCCATAAGTCGAATAGCTTATGCGGCGTCGTTTTCCGCGCCGCAGACGCTCGGTGATTTCTCTTGCCGCCCAACGTTCAAGAGGCACCCGGTGGTCTGAATTACCCACCACTCGGAAGTTGAACCCGAGCCACGCGCTTCCAGCCCGCTATCTACCGTTCCTCCTGACGATTTCCAAGTTCCGTAAAAAACCAGCGTGCTTTGAGCGCATCACTGGAGTTTTGCCGAACGTCGCACGAAACGCGTCCGCGTCCAACTCCTCTATCGGGCCGGCGACTACTGGTTGAAATGCTGGATCCCCCGTCACCGGAGCATCCGAATTCCAGGGACAAACCTCCTGGCAAATGTCACAGCCAAATACGTTTGCTCCGACGCCTGTGTGAAATTCCTCCGGAATTGGTCCGCGTAGCTCGATGGTCAAATAAGAAACGCATCGGCGCGAATCGAGCGTCCAGCCACTCCCTTCCGGCACAAGAGCCTGCGTGGGGCAGGCATCAATGCAGCGGGTGCATGTGCCGCAACGGTCCGGGGGCGGGGAGCTAGCCGTCAAATCGAGTGAAGTGACAATCTCGCCGAGCAGAAACCACGAGCCCTTGTCCTGATTAATGAGACAAGTATTTTTCCCGATCCACCCTAGCCCCGCCTGCCGGGCAAAGCTGCGTTCGAGCAGGGGCGCGGTGTCGACGCATATCTTGTATTCGAATGTCTCAATGGCGAGCAACCTGCGCGTGAGCTCTTCGAGCGACGTGCGCATGGTTACGTGATAGTCGATGCTCCGGGCATATCGGGCAATGCCAGTCTCGCCCGGCCCGGTGTTGTACAACTTTCCAACACAAATTACCGACTTCGCGGTGGGCAGCAAGCGTCGAACATCCCGCCGTACATCCGCGCGGTGGTCGGTGAGATAGCGCATCTCGGCGGCCATTCCGCGAGTAAGCCAACGGTCAAATCGATCTATATCGGGAACAGGGTCGGCGGGGGCAGCGCCCGCAAGCTCAAAGCCGCTGTCGCACGCGAGCGCTTTAACTACCTCAAGATCCATTCTTCTCGAAGCGCTTGAAGAAGCTCGACGGCAACCAACGCGGATGCTCTGGAGCGTTCGCCACGCGCACGCCGGTATCGAGCAGAATGCGATTGAACAACGCAGCGCCTTCCTTATCGACTGGCTGATTCAAGTCGTCCGAGGGAGCATGATACCGGTCGCGCAGCCAGTCCTTGGAGATCTTCTCTTCAGGAGTTCCGAAGTCATATCCGAACTTGAACGCGAGGGCGGGAACCCCTTCTTGCACGAAACTGTACTGATCACTGCGTATAAAGAGGTTGCGATCCGGCTCCTTATCGGACTGAACGCCGACGCCCAGCTTCTTCGCGGCCGCGCGAATATCTTCGCCGAGCGTCGATTCATTCACGCCCTGCACCTCCAGCACCTTCAGCGGAAACAGCGGAAGATACATGTCGAGATTCAGATCCGCCACGATGTTGCTCGCTGGAACCGTCGGGTTCACGGCGTAGAACTTCGATCCCAGCTCGCCCTTCTCCTCGCCGCACACCGCGACAAACAAAAGGCTGCGCTTCAGCTTGATCTTCTGGTCCTTGATCATTTGCGCGATCTGAAGAATGGAAGCAATTCCAGACCCATCATCCATCGCGCCGTTGTAAATCGAATCGCCATTGACGGCGCCGCCGATCCCCAAGTGATCCAGATGCGCACTGAAGACCACGTATTCGTCCTTCAGTTTCGGATCCGTCCCCGGCAGCATGCCGATCACATTCGGCGACTCTACTTCAGATTGCTTCAAAGTCTCGGTGGCGCGGAACTTGATGTTTAAAGGGAAATGCGGCAAGTCTTTGCCGGAATCGGCCAGCGCGAGAATCTCCGCGAACGTATGCCCGGAGGCGGCGAAGATTTTATCCGCCTTGGCTGGATTTATTCGCGCTCCAAATACGATCTTCGATTGGGTTTCTCCCGAAGGATCGGCAACGGTCATTGTGGCGTTCAAGCGCGATAATGTTGAGCGCTCCCAGGGAATATCCATCGATTTCGGATTAGCGATGGTCACGGCGCCGACAACGCCGGCCTTCACGAAAGCTTTATTGCGTTCGTTCCCCGAAGAGTAGTGCGCGCGCAGCTCGGTCGGAACGCCGCTCGGGCCGCCACCGATATAAACAATGACCTTCCCCTTGACGTCGAGCCCGGCCAGATCATCAATGTTGTATTCGGGAATGACGAGACAATATCCACAAAATACCGCGTCGCCTTCGAACTTCGGCGCAAGGCCACGGCGAACGCTTAGCGCCGCATCGGGCCCCAACTCGATCGGCGTTACTTGATTGCCCGTCACATTGCCATTCACTACGGCTAGGCTCGAATTGGCTTCGTCGATCTGCGATACCGTGAATCGAATCGGTTGAAAGTAACCGTTCGTACCGGCGGGCTTCAGGCCTGCGCGCTCCATTTCTGAAGCCACGTACCGAGCGGCGCGCATGTACCCTTCGCTGCCTGTGTTGCGGCCCTCCATTTTGTCGTCCGCGATGACCTGCACGCGCGACCACCACTGGTTTCCCTCTTTGACGAGATCCGCACCTGCGAGCAGACTGCAAAAAGCCACAAAAAAGGCGGGAGACCGCATATTAGTGATTATAAAATAGAGTATTCCGGCTCGGATCACAGCCCATTCCATGAACAAACCAAAAACCTTCCGCATAGGCCTTGTTCAAAATTCGTGTTCTTTGGACTCGCAAGAGAACCTCGACAAAGCCATTCACGGCGCCCGCGAAGCGGCAAAACGCGGCGCGCAGATCGTCTGCCTTCAAGAGCTATTTCGCTCACAGTATTTCTGCCGCGAAGAGCGCGCCGAACTGTTCGATTTGGCAGAGTCTATTCCAGGGCCATCCACCGAGGTGCTGGGCAGGATCGCGAGGGAGCTCAAAGTCGTTATCGTCGCTTCCCTGTTCGAACACAGGGCGACGGGCCTGTACCACAACACTGCCGCGGTGCTGGGAGCAGACGGGGAAATCCAGGGACTGTATCGTAAGATGCATATCCCGGACGATCCTTTGTATTTTGAAAAGTTCTACTTCACGCCCGGGGACTTGGGCTTCAAGAATTTCGATACGCCGTTCGGGCGCGTAGGAGTTCTCGTATGCTGGGACCAGTGGTATCCCGAAGGCGCGCGCGCCACCGCCCTGCAAGGCGCGAACGTGCTGTTCTATCCCACGGCCATCGGCTGGCATCCTTCCGAGAAGGAACAATATGGAGCCGCGCAGCTTGATGCGTGGCGGACGATTCAGCGCTCCCATGCCATCGCCAACGGTATCTACGTCGCGGCCGTGAATCGCGTCGGCTTTGAAGGGCCGGCCGAAAAGGGACTCGAGTTCTGGGGCTCATCGTTTGTCGCCGATCCCTTCGGTCAAGTGATTGCACAGGCTTCCACGGACAAGGAAGAAGTCCTTACCGCGGATTGCGACGTCGCCCGCATGGAAGATGTCCGCCGCAATTGGCCTTTCTTCCGCGATCGGCGGATCGATGCGTACGGCCCGATCCTGACGCGTTGGACGGACAAAAGTTAATGGCCTTCCGCATGCCCGCGGAGTGGGAGCCACACGAGGCGACGTGGCTGGCATGGCCCCACGAAAAATCGGACTGGCCAGGGAAATTTGCGCCGATCCCGTGGCTCTACGGCGAGATCGTCCGGCATCTCTCGCGCGTCGAGCGGGTACGAATTCTCGTCGAAAACGAAGACGCGCGTGAATCCGTGCGGCGCATTCTCAAGAAGTGCCACGCGAATCTTGAGGCTGTCGATTTCTATGTCTACCCTACCGACCGCAGCTGGACGCGCGATTTTTGCCCTATCTTCGTAAGAGGCCGCGCCGGCGAAGTCGCTATTACTCACTGGGGCTTCAATGGATGGGCCAAGTATGACAACTGGCATAACGACACCAAGGTTCCCGCGCTCGTCGCGCGCGAATTGAAGCTTCAACGTTTCGAGCCTGGCTTGGTGCTGGAAGGCGGAAGTATTGACGTCAACGGGGCAGGAAAGATGCTCACTACCGAGGAGTGCCTGCTTTCAGACGTTCAGGCTCGCAATCCCGGTCTCGGGCGCAAGGAACTGGAAAAGGCTTTCAAGCAGCATTTGGGTGTGAACGAAGTGATCTGGCTCGGCAATGGGATCGCGGGCGATGATACCCATGGACATGTGGACGACCTTGCGCGCTTCACGGATCGCAATACTGTTGTTACCGCCGTCGAACCTGACAAGTCCGATTACAACCATCTTCCGCTTAAAGAAAATCTCGCCCGCCTGCGCGCGCGCAAGGATCTGAAGACCGCGACGCTTCCTATGCCTGAGCCTGTGTACTTCGCGGGGCAGCGGCTACCTGCAAGCTATGCGAATTTCTATATCGCGAATAAGATCGTGCTTGCGCCAACATTTATGGACGCGAATGACCGCGTGGCGCTCAACACGCTCGCGCGTCTGTTTCCGGATCGAGAGATCATTGGAATAGCGTGCCGCGATCTGGTGCTCGGCCTCGGCACGCTGCACTGCATGACGCAGCAACAACCATGTGCCGGAACATAAAACCTCTGTTTAATTTCGATCCGCCGGTGACGGAAGAAGAAGTCCGCGCCGCCTCGCTTCAGTTCGTGCGTAAGATCAGCGGCTTTACCAAGCCATCGCACGCTAATGAACAATCGTTTCAAGCGGCTGTTGATGAAATCGCCGAGATTTCGACGCGGCTTCTGATGAAGCTCGAAACTACGGCGCCGCCGAAGAATCGCGAAGAAGAAGCCGCGAAGGCGAAGGAACGCGCCATCAAGCGATTCGGGTAAAGCGCCGGGCTCCCGCACCCAGGATGCCGCCGAACGCGCCGATAAACGCTCCCGGCAACACGAGCGTCACTGGGAGAGCGAAAGCTTCCCCCAAGCCGCCGCTCAAAGCGAACCCGGTCATCGTTCCGGGGTCGTGCCAAATGGCCAGAAAGAGACCGAGGCCGCAGACGCTGAGCACCGCTGCCGCGATCGTCAGTGCGAATCCGGCGATCAGACCGGAAAAGAATGAGCCTGAGCGCCATGACGTCACGAAGCCGGTGAGCAGAAGCAGGCTTGCCGCGATCCCCGTGGATACTTCAGATCGAAGATGGAAGTCTGACGTCGGGACGAGCGCATCCAAAACTTCTCTCGCTACATAGGATGCGGCGAACAGTCCCGCCCAAGGCATAATCTTTCGCAGAATGAGCGCGAGCACTTGACGCCAATACCACTGGTCCGCTGCAGCCAAGCCCTGAGCGGGGAGAATACTGTCGCGATATTGCTCGAGCAAATCCCCGGAGACGGTCTGGAACACGTCCGGCTTGAGAAAGAGGCTAAGCAAGGCGTCGTTCCATAAGGGCGGATTGGTTCTCATATGATTCCTTTGAGCGGCCATCGTACACCGCGCCACAATTGCTCTACCGTCGAGCGCGCCTCATTGAGAGCGGCCAAGCCCGAAGCGCTGACTCGATAGAATCGCCGCGGACGGCCAGCCCGAATCTCTGTTCCCGGGCCAAGCGTGGATTTGACAAGGCCTTTGTTATCGAGCCGCTCAAGCGTAGCCTGTACCGCGCCAGGAGCCACGTCGCGTTCCAATCGAGTCTCCAAATCGGCCAGAATCGCGCGGCCATAAGCATCTTCTTTCAGCCGGATGATCGCCAGCAAGACGGCTTGCTCGAAGGTGCCAAGACTGTCTGCCATTAATGACTACATTGTAGTCTTTAAGCTAAATGGCGTCAAGCGGTTTTCGAGGAGCCGCTCAGTCTCGCTGATCCCCTTACTGAAAAGATGCTAGCGCCTGATCCACGAGCGCCTTCGCCTGCTGAAGAGACCGTTCTTTCTTCCACACCGTGTAGGCAACCGTGACGCGTTTCGAAGCCAGATCGCGGGCGACGATCCACGCGGGGAAGGTGTGAGCGTTTACTTCCTGGATGCCTTCGCCGATTTCGTACTCGCCTTCCTTCCTCCATTGGATTTGCCTTGAGTCGGTTCGGTAGGGCGCGGTCAGCAGGGTCTGACGGTGCGCAGCTTCCGCCGATGCGCTTCCCCAGAGCCCGACGATCAGACGTTCGATCAGCACCCGGTTGGAACCTATATAGAAGAAGGAATTGGAATCGCGCTCAAATGGAAAGAGAGTGACTTCGGGTACATCTTCGGATTGGTAGGACGCGTACGCCTGGAGCCGGCTGGGCAGCGCGATGCGGCCGTGGCCCGCGAGATCGCGCATCTCGTTCTTGCCGAATCCGAACATGCAACCCGATAGTATCGCCGATGCCGTCAGGAGCGCCGCCCATTGCCTCGTCATTCCGTTCCAGCATAAGCGAAGAAATGTCGTGGCCGCCGGTGCAAGAGAGAGGGGGCGCTATTCGTGCGTGATCCAGCCGTCTTCGATCTGAATGATGCGATTTCCGTAAGCCGCGTTTGCCTCGGAATGCGTAACCTGCACGATGGTCGTGCCGGCGTCATTCAGCTGCTTGAAGACGTTCATGATCTCTTTGGCCTGCGTGGAATGGAGGTTGCCGGTTGGCTCGTCGGCGAGAATTACCTTCGGGCTTGAAATGATGGCCCGGGCGATCGCCACCAGCTGCTGCTGTCCGCCGGACAGCTGGTTGGGAAAAAGGTCTTTCTTGCCGACCATATTAAATCGGTCGAGCATATCCGCCACAAGGCTTTCGCGCTCGCCTCGGCGGATGTTGCGGTAGGAGAGAGGAATGTCGAGATTTTCGTAAACTGTGAGCGAGTCGATCAGGTGGTAGGCCTGAAATACGAATCCGAAATACTTCTTGCCGATCTCATCGCGTTCCTTCTTCTTCATCCGATGGATCGGCAGATCCATCAGTTCGTATTCGCCGGACCACGCGGCATCGTGCATGCCTATGAGGTGGAGCAGCGTGGACTTGCCGGCTCCCGATGGTCCCATGATGGAGACGAATTCGCCTTCCTTAATTTGCATGTTCACTCGCCGAAGGACGAACGTCTTGGTGGGGCCGTGTTCGAAGTATTTCTCGACGTTTCGAAGGGTGATCATCTTTGGTTTGCGTGGGGAATGCCCAGCATAACATTGGACGCCTACCGGTCGACTTAGTTCTTGGGGATTGGAAAAAAGGATGAAAATTCCAGCCGCCGCGTCCGTTGTGCGCCGGGTTACCGGAGAGGCTGTGATCTTACTCCTCGCGTAACACCTGCAACGGCTTCTGCCTCAAAATCCGAAAACTAGCCAACCATCCCGACACGTTCGCGAGCAGAGCTGTCAGCACGATACAAACCAGCGTCACCTTAAAGTCAAACCGAAACTTCGCTTCCAACAACCGCGTCAGGACCAGCGAAGAAAAACCCGCAGCCAGCAGTGCTCCCAGCAGTCCGGCTACCGCACCCAACGTCAAAAATTCCACCGAAAAAATCCGCTGCACATGCCGCTTCGTACCGCCAAGCGTCTTCAGAATCACGACTTCGCGCACGCGCCGGAATCTCGTCCCCGCCACACTTGCAGCCAAGATAATCGCCCCCGCGGCCACCGCGAATGCGGATAGGAATCGAATCACGAGCGCGATCTGATCGATCACCTGCTGGATAATCTCCAGCGCATCGGCAATGTTAACCACCGTCACGGATGGATATTTTTCAAATACGGTTCGTTGCAGGGCTCCGACCATGGAAGGCGTCATCCGAACGCCGCCGTAGTAAGTCACCGGCAGCCCCGCCAATGCCGGAGGATTGAATACAAAAGCCGCCGTGGGCGTCGAACGAATTGCTTGGGTATCGTGAATCGCCACGACACGCGCGCGAATCGTGCGGCCCGCCGAAGTCATGTCGATCGTCGAACCAACATGAATGTCCAGCGTCTTCGCCACCTCATCCGCGATCGCCACCACAGGAGCCTGCTCACCCTTCTTCCACCACGAGCCTGCGTCCAGTTTGAGATCATCGGGCAATTCATCCGACCAGGTCACGTTCAGCGTGTTCTGGAACCTTCGCCCTTGTCCTTTCGTGGTCCGATCCGCCAGCGCCACGCCATCCACATTCACTAGCCTCGCCGCAACCGTCGGAGCCAAAAATGGAGGCCCCAGCACGCCCGGTTGAGTCTTGATCAACTGTGTGAGCGGCCCCGACTCCGTTTGAGTTACACCGATCAAATAGACATTCGGAGTCCCCGGAGGAGCGGTCTGAATAATCTCATTCACCAGCGACTTCTGCACCAGGTACACGCTAACTGTAAACATCACGCCCAGCCCGAGCGCCACCAGAATCGCCTGTGCCTGATTTCCCTGCCGATATAGATTCGAAAGCCCCTGCCTGACGAGCGAAGAAACCCGCCAAGGCGCTGCTTTAAGAAAGACGCGAATTCCACGCAGCAGAATCCCCGCCACGCCCGCAAGCACAAGCAGGCTCACAAATAGCCCTGCTGCGAAATACCCGCCGACCTTCGGCGATTCCGCAAGCCAAGCGGCAATCCCCGCGATCCCCAGTAAAATTACGAATCCCACAAATAGCGCGTATTTTAACTCTGGGAGCCGCTTCCTGAGGGGAAGCTTCACCTCCGCCATATCGCGTCGCAGCAAGAGCCCGGGCCGCACGCGCCGAATGGCAAGCAGCGGAGGCAGTGTGAACAAGAGCGTGGTCAGGATGCCAACCGCGATTCCTTGTGCGGCGGCTTCAAACTTCCACTCCACCCGAGCCGAGATAGGCAGGAGCTTCGAAATGAAAAATGGAAATATCTCCGCAACGCCGCGCCCTACCAGCACTCCGCCGAGTCCGCCCAGCAACCCTAGCATCATCGTCTGTAGCGTGAAGATGCGAATGATCTCACCCGAAGTCGCGCCCAAGGACTTCATAACGGCGATGTTGTCCATCTTCTGTTGCAGGTGCGCGTGCATCGCCATGCCTACTCCGATAGCCCCTACGATGAGCGCGATCAGACTGACCAGGCTTAAGAATGTTGTCGCCCGATCCAGCCCGATTGTGATGATCGGATGCGACTCGCGAAAATCAGCGATGACCGACTCGGGCAGGGCAGCCTTGATCTCCTTGCGAATTTCCTCGACAAGAGGCGCCCCCGGTCCGAGTTTGAATAGAAATCTCTCAGCCGCGCGGCTTCCTACTTGCATCAATCCCGTAGTGTCGAAAGCCTCGCGCGACATCATCAAACGCAGCCCGATGTTCAGGCTTCCGGAGATTCTATCCGGCTCGCCCTCGACTAACGACGCAACGCGAAAACTTTGCCCGCCGAGCTTCACCATTTCGCCAACCTTCACGCCTAGCCGGATCGCCAGATCCTCGCCGATCGCGACACTGTCCTTCTGCAGCGCCTGTGCGAGCGGCATCGGAGGATTCAGCTTTACCTCGCCATAATACGGATACTTCGTGGGATCGACCGCCTTCACCGAGACCAGCACCGGAGCCGCGCCTTCGATAGCCGACGAAGTCATGGATACCGTCTCCGTAATGAGCGTTCGCTCCATCCCCGGGATCCGGTCGAGCGCCGCGGATTGAGCCGCATCCGGCATCACAAACTGCCTTGCTGTCAAATCCGCCGCCATTACCGTCCGAGCCTCGCTCGTCAAGGTAGAACGAAAGCTCTGGCTGAAACTTCGCACACCCGTAAGGGCGCCAACGCCTGCTGCAACGGCGAGCACGACGAATAGAAATTTCACAAGCGACGCCCGAGTCTCCCGCCACGCAATCCGCGCCGCTGTCCTAAGAGAGAGGTTCACTGCCGCGCGGCCTCGACCGGCTCGCGCATCTGATCCGAGACGATGCGCCCATCGCGCAGCGTAATGACACGGTCCGCGCGCGATGCCAGCGCCTGATCGTGCGTCACCAGAATGAGCGTCGTTCCTTCGCGTTGATTCAACGAAAGCAATAGTTCCAGCACGTGCTGCCCATTCACGCTGTCCAGATTTCCCGTCGGCTCATCTGCCATCAAAATCGGAGGACGCACCATGAACGCCCGGGCCAGCGCCACTCTCTGCTGCTCGCCGCCCGAAAGCTGTACTGGATAATGATCCAGCCGGTCTTCGAGTCCGACGCTCTTCAGCAGTTCGCGAGCCCTGGCAAGTCCGCTTTTCACATCGCCGCCCGCGAGCTCATGCGGCAGCAGCACATTCTCCTCTGCGGAAAGCGTTGGAATCAGTTGGTAGCTCTGAAACACGAACCCGATCTTGCGCCCGCGCACCACCGCGAGTTTGTCTTCGGAGAGGCCTGTGATGTCCTCACTATCAAGAATGATATTTCCCGAAGTCGGATTGTCCAGGCCGGCAAGCAGGCCCAGGAGCGTGCTCTTCCCGCTCCCTGAAGCGCCCATGATAGCCGCAAACTGCCCCTTCGGAACTTCGAAATCGACGCCGCGAAGGATCTCTACTTTGTGCGTCCCTGTATCGATAGATTTGAAAACATTACGAACCTCAAGAATGGCCATCTTGATCCATTATCCTGGTTTCAGGTGCGAGCCCTCTTTCTAGTAGGAACTACGCTCTTTCTCGCCGCGTGTTCCAGTCCTCCGCCGCAGGCATCCGAAGCTCCCAAGGAATCGGCTAGACCGTCGCAGCCGCAAACTCCAGCTCCGGTGAACGACAACCGCAAGGTGCTTGTGGTATTCGGCGACAGTCTGGCTGCAGGTTACGGCCTCGATTCCGGGCAAAGCTTCCCCGACGATCTCCAAAAGAAATTAGACGCAGACAAGCAACCCTGGAGAGTCGTGAATTTAGGAATCAGCGGCGACACTACGCAGGGCGGAGTGGAACGCATTGACTCCGCTGCGAGCCTCAAGCCGAAAATCGTGTTGCTGGAATTAGGCGGGAACGACGGGCTGCGCGGCCTACCGCTGGCGGTAACGCGCAAAAACCTGGAAACGATGATCGCGGCGTTCCAGGCCGCCGGAGCAAAGGTTGTGCTGGCCGGAATCACGCTCCCGCCCAACTACGGCCCCGACTACATCAAAGGGTTCGACGCAATCTTTCGCGATTTGGCGCGCGAGCACAAACTCCCGTTCATCCCGTTTCTGCTCTCGGATATCGTCACGAAAGACCTGCATTACTTCCAGCGCGACGGTATCCACCCAACGGCCCCCGGCGCTGAAATTGTCTCTGGCACGGTCTATCGAACTTTAAAGCCACTGCTCTAACATGGACAAGTTCCAGACTCTGCGCCGGATTTCCAAATCCCGTTCTCGTCCGGCGCTACTATGGCAAAGGAGTTATCTATGCCCGAACTCGATTGGTCTCAATGCCCCGCGGTCGAAAGTATCCCCGGCAAACTGAGCGGAGCCTGGGTGCTCAAGGGGACGCGCATGCCCGTACAGACAATCTTCGAAAATCTCGAAGCCGGACTCTCCCCCAAAGAAATCACCGAAGTTTTTGACGTCACCGACGAGGAAGTAAAAGCCGTTCTTCACTTCGCGGCGCAGAGCCTTGAAACGACGCCCTCGCGCGAATGAGAATACTTTTCGACAATGGGGTTCCGAACCCGATTGCTCGCAGCCTTCCACTTCACGAAGTGTCCTTCGCACGTCGAATCGGCTGGCATGAACTCAAGAACGGAGAACTGCTGAAAAAAGCAGAGCAGGCAGGCTACGATCTCTTGCTGATTTCAGACAAAAATATGCGATATCAGCAAAACTTGTCTGCCCGAAAAATCGCCATTGTCGTGTTGGGCCGTCAACAATGGCCCGACGTGCGATTATGTCTCGACCGGATAGCCGAAGCAATCAATTCCGCCGCGCCGGGCAGTTTTACGGAAGTCGATATTCCACACAGTAGCTAAAACTACCGCGCCACTGGCTTCCCGTAAACCTCGATCTTGCCGACGTCCGCCCACCCGCCAGGTCCGTGCCCGCTCGCAGGCATCAAATCCACAAACCCGACCTCGTCCACTTTGCTCAAATCCGGATTGGGCAGAATCGAACCCATAGTAACGAGCCTCTTCCCATCCATCTTCATCCACTTCACATCCGCGAGCGAAAAGTCCGACTCGAGCCAATCCGTCACCGACCCATCCGCGCGATCGCCCACCAACCAGGTTCCGTCCGCCAATTTCACAATCGGGCGGATCTGGTGGAACCCGGACATCTTGGTCACCCACTTGATCCGGCTCAGCCCCGTCAGGTCGACATAGTTCTTCTTGTCCTTCAAAGTCAGGCCGCAAGGCTTCTCGCAAAGACCCGTCCATGCGTGCACTGGATTATTGTCGTCACCCTCGGCGCCGGTCGCTTCGACTTTATCGCCGTAAACCGTCAACTCAAGATTCGGGTTTGAGACGTGCCCCGGCGTAATGTCATGCTCGCCGCCGCCCGGAATCTGCTTCCATTCCTCTTTGAAAAACAGCGGCGCGCGGCGCCCAGCCGGAGCCTTGCCCTTGCCCGTTCCCTTCGCCGCAGGTTCCTGCGCAAACATGAAAGCGGCGCTCAACAGAGCTGTTGGAAGCGCGAGAGCGAGAATAATATTCCGAGACATAGGAGTTCCTTTCCTTCGTGGAAGTATATCGAAACTAAGACCGCTGAAACTTATCGCGGCATTGAACCGAGCAGAAATAGTACGTCTCCCCGGCAATAGTCTGCATCACCGCGGTCGAGGGCGCAATAAACGTTCCGCACACCGGGTCCTTCTTTAAAGCCTCCGAAGCGGGGACCCTGGGCGCGCGAGGAGGCCGCCCCGACGCTGAGTTCGACTGAGCGTTCGCGGGCGGCCCAAAAAGTTCGGCAAAGATCCTGGAGACGTAGCCCACTACCGACCGCAACACGCTGACTGCCAGCATGAAGACGATTAGGTAGAGGATGAAACGAAGCACTACTTCTTCTTGGTGTTAGTTGCTGGCGCGGCTTTCTTCTGGCTGAACGTGGTCTCGATCTTTGCGCCCATCGCATCCAGCATCGCCTTCGCCGAGTCTGCGTTGGGGCCTGTCGGCGCCAGCGACAGGTACTTCTGGAAAGCTTCCGCCGTCCCCGCCGGAGGAGTAATCTTTCCGTCCGCCGAAGTGGTGGCCTTCGCAAACAGCGTCAGGCCCTCCTGATAGTAGGCTTCTGCGTAGTTCGGATCCAGCTCCACGGCCTTCTTGAACGCTTCGAGCGCCGGATCGTTCTGCCCTGTATTCACGTACACAGCGCCGAGGTTGAAGTAGTACTTCCCAGCGCTCGTCGGGTCGAGCTGCGCGGCCTTAGTCAACTCCGCCTGGGCCTCATCGAACTTCTTTTCCTTCGCAAGCACCAGCGCGTAATTGTTGTGATAAGCGGCGTCGTCCGGCTTGATTGTGATGGCCTTCTGGTAAGCTTCCACGGCCTTTTGAATGTCGGCAGCCTGGGCGTCCCCCGTCTTCGTTGCCGCACGAGCGGAATAGGTGTCGGCCATGTTGCCCCAAACCACATGCTGCTCAGGACCAAGCTCCGCGGCCTTTTGGAAGCTCTCAATGGCGGCATCCCAATTCTTGGCGTTCTGGGCTTCACGAGCTGTGTTGAAGGCGTCGTTCAGGGCCTTGTTCTTTGCCATGGCCGCTTCCTGTTCCTTCTTTTGCTTCTCGTAAGCGGCCTTCTGCTCGGCGCTCATCCCCCGCTCGGCCTCTTTTTCCGATTGAGGCGCAGCTCCGCCAGCGGCGCCCGCTGCGGCTCCTGCGGCGGCAGCGTTCTTCGCGAGCGCGGCCTTCACGTCGAACGGCACTTCCTTCGGATCGCCGAGGCTTGTGCGAACGCCTTGTACGGCGTCAACGTCCTTGCCATCGACTTCGAGCGTGATGTTATACGTCCCGATCGCCAGGCCGCCGTAGTAGTAATGGCCCTTCTTGTCGGTCTTTACTTTATAGTTCGCCTTGACGTCAGTGCGAGTGATCTTGATCTGGGCTCCCTGAAGGGGCTTGCCGTCTTCCCCCTTCACATCGCCCTCAATGGCGGTCGTTTGCGCCCACGCAAAACTCGAAAATACGAGAGCAGCGGGCAGAAGCAGGAGAGATTTGTTGAACATAGCGCGCATGGGCAGAGAATGCCTCCTCTAACGATCTAGAATACAATAGCCTTCCCCCGCGAATCACAACGTTACCTCGTGGTCTTCTCCCCTAAATTACATATTCGGCTTCAATCGGGGAGTCATCCACCAGTGGGATCGTCAGCCGGCAGTGGAATCGTCAGCCGGCTCTATTTATGCCGGCTCTATTTCTGCCAAGTTAGCCGCCAACGCGACCAATAGTGGTTTTTTCTTCTTCACCAGGTCCGCGAGAGTCCACTTGTCCAATTCTGCTATGTACGCCCTGGATGCTTGCTCCAGCGCGCCGTGGAGGACGCAATGCTCGTAAATGGGGCAGAGTTGTTCCGACGGAGCCATACACGGAGCCATTTGAAAATCGCTTTCCGTCACCAGCGCGATTTCGCCCAAACGAATCTGCTCCGGCGCCTTACCAAGCCTGAGCCCGCCTGCGCGCCCCCGCACGGTCTCCACATATCCATGCGCCGCCAGTTTTTGCGCGACTTTATGCAGGTGTTCCGCCGACAAGTTGAACTCTCTTGCAATTTCCCCAACCGTAGTAAGCGACGGCGCCCTCAATGCCGCATGAATTAACATGCGATAGGAGTATTCGGAATGTTGAGAAAGCCTCACGTTTCGCTTGACAGTTTAACATGCGCGTGCGATAAACAGGTATTGCAATTACCACTTTAAAACGGAGAGTAAATTCCCTTGCACAATTTGCGTTCACGATTTTTACTTGGAATAGCTGTATTTACGATGGCGTCAGGCCTACGCGCCGCAGACGCTCCCAAGCCTCTTTATGATCGATTGGGTGGCCAGCCTGCGATTCAGGCCGTCGCCAATCAATTGGTGGATAGCATTCTTGCCGACGCTCGCGTGAACAAATGGTTCGCCCACGCAGCCTCCAGCCCCGAGAACGCTGCCGCTTACAAGACACACCTTGCGACATTTCTTTGCCAGAGCACTGGAGGCCCATGCAAATACACCGGCCTCAATATGAAACTTGCGCACAGCGGCCGCCATGTCACCAGCGAAGCATTCGACGCCGTCGTCCAGGATCTTGTTGCCGTGCTGGATAAACTCAAGGTGCCCTCAAAAGAAAAGAGCGACGTACTTGGCCTATTGGGTCCTCTAAAGTCGCAAATCGTTCAAGACTAAAACGTTAATTCGAAAGAATTAGCCCCATCCCGGCGTCTTTGCCGGAAATAGAGCTGCCGGAAATAGATCTGTGGTGAGCTTGGCTCCAAATTTGTGATATTCGGACCTCAGTCCGCTAATTGAGCCGCCTAATCTCCAGTAACCCGGCGCACAACGGACGCGGCAGCAGAGTTTCTGCACTCGTTTGGACGCCTCCGCGTCCTGTGCGCTGAGGCGTACAATCATGCGTTATGATGCGGTCGTGCGCCTGATTGCCTTGACCCTGCTCACCACAGCCGCCTTCGCTCAATTTCCTTCGCCGACACTACCCGAAACTTCAACCAAAGTCTCGGACCACATTCACATGACCACGGGGTTCCCCAATGTCGTGTATGTGATCGGCGATGACGCGACATTGGTGGTGGATACGGGACTGGGTACCGCCAACGGCGCCACGGCAGCTCGCGTGGCCAAGACGTTATCCAAAGGCCGCAAGCTCTTTCTAACGACCACGCACTATCATCCGGAGCACGCTGCAGGCATCGGCGGCTTCCCGCCGGAAACAATTTTGATCCGTCCTTCCGTTCAACAGCGCGAGCTCGAAAAAGAGGGCGATCAGACCATGAGCTTCTTTAAGAATTCGGCGCAGTTTAAGGCGTCTCTGGAAGGCTTGGGTCCGCTGCGGCCTCCCGATTTGATTTTCGAGAATGAAGCCAAGCTCGACCTGGGCGGAGGCGTTACCGTGCGATTAATGTTCCTTGGCGCAGGGCACACCGCCAGTGATCAATTAATCTTCGTTGAGCCGGACCAGGCGCTCATTACGCGCGACATCGTCCAGAACAAAGTCGTACCCAG
>Ga0126381_100001535_pt1 | contig 24689 bp, 22 predicted proteins | sample PanSoiMetPlot_28_FD_96465 | JGI IMG/M metagenome (GOLD analysis project Ga0126381, IMG submission 96465) | Tropical forest soil microbial communities from Panama - MetaG Plot_28 | ecosystem: Environmental > Terrestrial > Soil > Tropical forest > Bulk soil | place: Panama | collected 2016-02-17 | reverse complement strand
GTTCGGCATGGAATCCCGACAGCGGCCTATCAGACATTCACCGATGCGCCGAGCGCTCACGCTTACGTCGACGCCCACGGCGCGCCGATCGTGGTCAAGGCCGACGGCCTCGCTGCGGGGAAAGGCGTCGTGGTCGCTGCAAGCATTGAAGAGGCGCACGTCGCGGTCGACGCGATGCTGATCGATCATCGCGTCGGAGAAGCGGGCGCGCGCGTGGTGATCGAAGATCGCCTTGTCGGCGAAGAAGCGAGCTTTATCGTCATGGTGGACGGAGCGCACGTCCTGCCGCTCGCTTCGTCGCAGGATCACAAGCGGCTGTTAGACGGCGACCGCGGCCCCAATACCGGAGGGATGGGCGCATACTCGCCGGCGCCGGTGGTCACCCCGGCGATACACGCCCGAATCATGCGTGAGATCATCATGCCGGCGGTGAACGGCATGGCAGCGGAGGGAGAGCCTTATGTCGGTTTTTTGTACGCCGGCGTGATGATCGACGAGGCGGGCAAGGTGCGCACTCTGGAGTTCAACTGTCGTCTGGGGGATCCTGAGACGCAACCTGTGCTGCTGCGACTGAAGTCGGACTTGCTCGAGCTTATCCGGCATGCCATCGATGGATCGCTCGACCAGATCGACGCCGAGTGGGATCGGCGCGCGGCGGTGGGAATCGTGCTCGCAGCAGCGGGATACCCTGACAGTCCGCGCAAGGGCGATGTGATATCAGGACTCGACGGTGTTGCCGACGACTGCAAGGTCTTTCACGCGGGCACGGCCGTTGCCGGAGAAACCATTGTCACCAGCGGCGGACGCGTGCTCTGCGTGACCGCGCTCGGTGAGACCGTTCGCCAGGCGCAACGGTCGGCCTACGCAGCAGCGGAATTGATTCGTTTCGAGGGCATGCAGTACCGCCGCGACATCGGACACCGGGCCCTCGCTGCCGTCCGCGTCTAAGGCGTACGACTCGCTTGGATCTCCGCCGCGTCCACGATTACTTTAGCGATCTGCAGTCGCGCATCGTCGAGCGACTGGAAGCGCTCGACGGCGAGCGCTTTCTCTCCGATGAATGGCAACGGCCCGAAGGCGGAGGCGGACTCACGCGCGTCATCGAGGGCGGCAACGTTTTCGAGCGCGGCGGAGTCAACTTCTCGCACGTTATGGGAGATCGGCTACCCCCTTCGGCAACCGCGGCGCGGCCGCAGCTCGCCGGTTGCGAGTTCGAGGTGACGGGCGTATCGCTGGTGCTGCATCCGTTCAACCCATATGTGCCCACCGTACACATGAACGTGCGCTTTTTCGTCGCGCAAAAGGAGAATGCCGACGCACTGTGGTGGTTCGGCGGCGGCATGGACCTGACTCCTTACTACGGGTTCGAGGAAGACGCGCGGCATTTCCATGGCACATGCCGGGATGCCCTGGCCGCCTTCGGCGCCGGCTATCATCCTCGGTTCAAACGCTGGTGCGACGAATACTTCTATATCAGGCATCGGCGCGAGCCTCGCGGCATCGGCGGGATTTTCTTCGACGACTTGAACCAGGGAGGCTTCGATCACTGCTTCGCCCTGACGCGCAGCGTGGGCGATCACTTCCTGCCGGCCTACGAGCCCATTTTGCAGCGGCGGGAGACGCTCTCGTACGGCGAGCGAGAACGCGATTTCCAGGCGTACCGCCGCGGGCGATACGTCGAGTTCAACTTGGTCTACGATCGCGGAACGCTGTTCGGACTGCAATCCAACGGCCGCGCCGAGGCGATCCTGATGTCGCTGCCGCCTGCGGTGAGATGGCGCTACGACTGGCGTCCCGAGCCCGGAAGCGCGGAAGCGCGGCTCACCACCGATTTTCTCGTTGCACGCGACTGGCTCGCATGAAAAGCAAAAATGACGATGCGCATCTTGCAGAGACGAAGGTCTCCTCCGAGCAAGTCTTTCGGGGTGAGCTGCTTGATGTCAGGCGCGACACCGTGCGCCTTCCAGACGGCGGCGAAACCACACGCGAGTACATCGTCCATCCCGGCGCCGTAATGATCATTCCGCGGCTGCCCGACGGCAAGCTTCTGCTCGAGCGCCAGTACCGATATCCGCACGCCCGGGTGTTCATTGAATTTCCGGCGGGCAAGATCGATCCGGGAGAAGATCCCCTGGCCACCGCGAAGCGTGAGCTCGCCGAGGAGACCGGTTATACGGCGACCGATTGGACGTATCTCGCGCAGCTGCATCCCATCGTTGCCTATTGCACCGAGCGCATCGACATCTTCGTTGCCGACGGACTGGAGCATGTGGGCGCGCAGCTTGATCACGGCGAATTCCTCGAGACCTTCACTGCCGGGCTCGATCAGGCGCTCGAGTGGCTCGATCGCGGCGAGATCACAGACTCGAAGACAATGATCGGACTGTTGCTGCTCGCGCGACGTGCCCCAGCGATTCCGCAGCGATGACCCGATCCTCCGTAGCCGTGCGCCGATTGCTTATCACCGGGCGCGTGCAAGGCGTCGGATTTCGCTTCGCGTTTGCCGATGAGGCGCGCGAACTCGGGCTGCGAGGCTGGGTGCGCAATCGACGCGACGGCAGCGTGGAAGCGATCATCGTTGGTACCGAGGAGGAGGTCGAAGCGATGGTCGCCTGGGCCCGACGCGGGCCTCCGGCGGCGCGAGTCGTCACGGTGAGCGTCGAGGCCGCTGCGGGCGAGTTCGATCGCTTCGACGTCGCGCCGACCGTCTAGACGTGCGTCAAATCGCCTGCTGCCGTTGGCTAGCCCGGAGGAGAAGTAAGGCCGTAGATGTCCTTCCACGCCACGTAGCTCGCTGCGGAGAGCAGCGGAAGAATGGCGATCAGCGCTATGCCAAAGCTTAGCAATCCGACGACGATAAGCATCAGCGCCAACACGCCGAAGACCAGAAGCGGAAGCACGTTCAGCGCGAAGCCGTGCGCACTGGTTACAAATGCGTGTCCGAACGACGCGTGGTCGAACAGCGCGGCAAAGGGGACGAACAGCACTGGCAAAGACGCCAAGGTGCCGACGGTGAACATGGCACCCATAGTCGAGGTCGACAGCTCGATGTCTTCGCCGCCGGGGGCGAGCAGATTGACCCCCGCCACCGCGTAGCCCGTGATTGCCTCAGCGCCAAACACGATGAGTGCCGAAACGACGATCGCTGCGAGGGCGGCCGCTCTGGCTCCAAAGGCCGCCACAGCGTAACGGAGCTCCAGCGGCTCACCGCGGTCGACGGCGGCCGCACCGATGAGCATGCCGCACTCGATCACCGGAATGATCACCTTCGAGGCCGCGACTCCGATGCCGGGAACGAGTTGCAGGAGCAACTCGGCGGCGAGGGTGATCAACCCGAGCAGGCACCAGTTGAGCGGAGCGCGCTTGAAAAGGCGCATCGCTTCCTCGTACCAGGCAAAGGCGCGTATGACCGGGACCGCACGAGGGACGCGGACCACGCCGATCGAGGTTTCGGTGTTCAACGGTCGACGCCGGTTTTCAGTAGTCGCTGGCTCACATCGTTTGCGGCGGGCGAGTCCGAGGCTACACTGGCGCGCCTTGTCAATTCTACATCGCGAATTCTCTCGCAACGATTTGAAACATTGATCCCGATCACACACGACGAGCTGCCCCTTGCGCTACTGACCGGATTGCGCCTCGCGCGCGTTCACCTGTCGTCGATGCCGGAAGTCGACTCGGCATTGCGAGCAACCGCGAACGGCGAATCGACGCCATGAGCGCTCTGGGCTTCCTCCCCGCCACGGTGCGCAAAAGCTCGACCACCCGCGAGCTGGACGCCGGCGAAATCCTTTTTCACCAGGGCGACAGGGCGCTTTGGATTTACGAGGTCGAACACGGGCGGCTGCGGCTCGTCCGCTATACCGTTGACGGACATCCGGTGCCGTTGCACACGGCGCGAGCGGGCGAGCTCTTCGCCGAGGCCGCGCTCTTTGCCGGGACGTACCGCTGCGATGCCGTTGCCTCCGTGCCGTCGCGGGTACGGGTGTATCCCAAACGCGAACTATTGGCGGCGTTTCGCCGGGACTCCACGGTTGCCGAGCGTTTCATGGCCATCCTGGCCGGGCAGATCCATGCTCTGCGCGCTCGCGTCCAGGAGCGAAATATCCGCTCGGCGAGCGCCCGCGTGCTGCATCACCTGGCGCTGAACACCGGAAAAGACGGTCGGACCGCGCGGCTCGATGGAAGTCTTGTCGACCTCGCGGCGGAGATCGGTCTCACGCACGAGGCGCTGTACAGGACGCTGGGGAGGCTTGAAAAATCCGGCGCCATCGAACGCAATGGATCGGAAATCATGCTGAAGAAATCACCTGGCTTATGATCGGAATCATATGCGCGGCGTCTCCCGCAGCCTAGCATTTGCGAGTCTTGCTTATTGAAAGGGAGTTCGCATGAAGACGTTGAAGCGCTACATCGGTGTCGCCGCTGCAGCGGCGGCTGTTGTCTTCGGCTTCGCACTCGCGCAGTCCATGCATGCCCCATCTCCCTCAGACCCGGCCGGTGAGTCGCCCATGACTCACGGCACAACAGCGCACGATCCGAGCCAGATGCCTTCAATGATGCAGGAGCATTCGCAGCATATGATGCAAGTGCAGGCCATGCACGGCGCGCCAATGGCGAGCATGGGTCTCGCCTCGCCCGGTCAGGACGCCTTCGGCGCGATCCAGGAGGTGGTTCGAAAGCTCGAAGCCGACCCGAAGACGGACTGGTCGAAGGTCGATCTGGAGGCGCTGCGCCAGCACCTGATCGACATGGACGAGGTGACCCTTAGAGCGTCCGCGACGACCAAGCAGATCGAGGGAGGGCTCGCGATCACCGTGACCGGGACCGGCCGCACGCTCGCGGCAATCCATCACATGGTCCCGGCGCACGCGCACGAGATCAACGGCTACAACGGCTGGAGCTGCAAGACCGAAGCGCTGCCGGAGGGCGAGCTGTGGATCGTGACCGCAGGCGATGGAAGACAGGTGGAACGCATCCGAGCCCTTGGCTTCATCGGCATTTTAGTAAGCGGCGAACATCATCAGCCGCATCACCTCGCGATCGCCAAAGGCGAGATGGTGCACGGCCGCTGACCAGCGTGCGGCGAACTCAAGCGGCGGCTTCGCCCAGGTACGCCGCTCGAACTTTGGGATCCGACAATAGCTCTCTGGCCGAGCCTGAAATTGTGATCTCACCGCTTTCCATAACGTAGCCGCGGCGGCTTACCTCGAGCGCGAGCTTCGCGTTCTGCTCGATGAGCAGTATGGTCACGCCCTCCTTGGAGATGGCGAGAACGGTCTCGAAGACCTTTTGCACCATCAGCGGTGCGAGACCCATGGAAGGCTCGTCCAGCAACAGCAGTTTGGGCCGCGACATCATCGCCCGGCCCATGGCAAGCATCTGCTGCTCGCCGCCGGAGAGCGTTCCCGCGGTCTGCCGGCGGCGCTCCTTGAGTCGCGGAAAAAGCTCGAAAACGCGCTCGGTGTCCTGGCGTATCGCCGGGGCGTCGCCACGCGTGTACGCGCCCATCGCGAGGTTTTCGTCAATGGTCAATGCGCCGAAAACACCACGTCCTTCGGGAACCATCGACAATCCCTTGCGCACCAGCTGGAATGCTGGCTTGCCCGTGATGTCTTCGCCGTCATAGTGAATCGAACCGCTCTTGACCGGCTGCAGCCCGGTGATGCCCTTGAGCGTCGTCGTCTTGCCGGCGCCGTTTGCGCCGATCAAGCAGACCAGCTCGCCCTGCTCCACGCCGAGGCTTATGCCCTTGACGGCTTGGATGCCGCCGTATGCAACCTGCAGGCGCTTCAATTCCAGCAGCGGCCGGCCCGACACTCGATCATCCTTTTAAGTTTAGCGATACCTCGCTGCCCAGATAGGCGGCGATGACCTTGGGATCATTCTGCACTTCCGCTGCAGAACCTTCGGCGATCTTGCGGCCATAGTCGAGCACCAGCACCCGGTCGCACACGCTCATCACCAGCTTCATGTCATGCTCGATCAGCAGAATGGTGATTCCGTCGCGGCGGATTTCTTCGAGCAGACGCTTTAAGCCCTGCGTCTCCGTGGCGTTCATTCCGGCGGCCGGCTCGTCCAGAGCGAGCAGCTTGGGCTCGGTCGCGAGCGCGCGAGCGATCTCCAAGCGACGCTGATCCCCATAGGCGAGATGCTTTGCCAGGTCGTTGGCGCGCTTTGCCACCCCGACATAGCCCAAGAGCTCGTAGGCGCGCTTCTCGATCGCAGCTTCCTCGGCGAGCGTGTTCTTGTCGCGGAACATCGCGCCGAACACTCCGGCCTTGGTGCGCACGTGCCGGCCGATCATGACGTTCTCCAGCGCGGAGAGGTTCTGGAACAAGCGTATGTTCTGGAAGGTGCGGGCGATGCCCCGTTCGGCGACCTCGTTTGGTTTCACCCGATCGAGCGGCTCGCCATCGAAAATGAAATTGCCGTCGTCCGCCGTGTAGATTCCGGTAAGGACGTTGAACAGCGAAGTCTTGCCTGCGCCGTTAGGGCCGATCAGACCGTAGATCTCGCCGTGATTGATCGTGAAGCTGACATCGGAGAGCGCGTGCACGCCGCCGAAACGTTTGCTGATGCCTTTGGCGGCAAGCAGGGAGAGCGTGCTCATTCGGCGACGACCTTCGGCGTTTCGAGTTCGCGCTTGCGCACCGCCGAAGGCCAGAGCCCAGCAGGGCGGTAGAGCATGATCGCCACCAGCGCTATGCCGAAGACGAGCAGCCGCACGGTTTCGGCATCGAGAAGAACGCGGCCGAACAGCGCGAGCTGCAACGGCTCCATGGTATAGCGCAGCACTTCGGGAAGCAGCGTGAGCATGACGGCACCGAGGATTACTCCCGGGATATTGCCCATGCCGCCGAGCACGACCATCGCCAGCACGATGATCGACTCGAACAGACCGAAGCTCTCGGGGCTGACGAACTGCTGCGTCGCTGAAAATATGGCGCCGGCGATGCCGCCGAAGGAAGCGCCCATCGCAAACGCAAGCAGCTTGACGTTGCGGGTGTTGATACCCATCGCCTTGGCAGCGACCTCGTCCTCCCTGATGGCCTCCCAAGCCCGACCCAGACGTGAGTTCTGCAGGCGAATGTTGATAACGATCACGCAGATCGTCAGTAGCAACAGCACGTAGTAGTACTTCTGCGGCCCGGAGAAGTCGATTCCGAGGACAGGCCCTGCGCGCGCCAGCGAAAAGCTGCCGATCCGAAAGGGATCGATCAAGTTGATCCCCTGTGGTCCGTTGGTGATGTTGACCGGCGCGTTGAGATTGTTGAGGAAGATGCGAATGATCTCGCCGAAGCCGAGGGTCACGATGGCCAGATAATCGCCCCGCAATTTCAAAGTCGGCGCACCGAGCAGAACTCCGAATATGCAGGCAAGCCCGGCGCCGAGTGGCAGGATCACCCAGAAAGGAAGATGGATGCCGAAGTGCGGCGAAGCGAGCAGCGCGTAGACATACGCGCCGACCGCGTAGAACGCGATATAGCCAAGATCCAGCAGCCCGGCGAAGCCGACGACGATGTTCAGTCCCAGCGCCAGCATGGTGTAGATCATGGCGAAGTTGAGTATGCGAACCCATGCCTGTCCCGCGAGCGCGGCGACGAAGGGCAGCAGGGCCAGCGCTACGACGATGAGCGCGACTCCGGCCCAGACTTTCGGTGGGGCTCGCTTGACGCGCCGCTTGGTCATGCCTTGGCCTCTGTGGAACTAGGATCCGAGAACGCAGCGTGGCGACGCGACTTCGCTTCGCATTGATCCGCTATCGCGTTCATGCACGCTCCGATACGCGTTCGCCCAGCAGCCCCGATGGGCGGAAAATGAGCACGAGAATCAGGACGAAAAAGGCAAAGACGTCCTGATAGTTGCTGCCGAACATGCTGACCTGGTTGTCGCTCGCCGCACATTGCTCGCGCAGCGAGTCGGAGAGCCACGGGAAGCCGCAGATATTCGACACGTCCCCGATGTAACCTGCGCCCAGCGCTTCGATGATCCCGAGCAGGATACCGCCGAGCATGGCGCCTGCCAGGTTGCCGATTCCACCAAGCACCGCGGCAGTGAAAGCCTTCAGCCCCAGCAGAAAGCCCATGTAGTAGTGGGCGATGCCGTAGTAGGTCATCACCATGAGTCCGGCGACGGCGGCGAGCGCGGCGCCGATGACGAAGGCCGCCGAGATGACGACATTGATGTCGATACCCATCAGTCCGGCGACCTGCGGATTCTGCGCGGTGGCGCGCATCGCCATGCCGAGGCGCGTCCGTTGAACCACGAACAACAGCGCGGCCATCAGTATTGCCGCCAATACCACGATGAACATCTGCAGATCCGTCATCGTGGCGCCGAGCAATTCGTGCGGCGTGGGATGAATGATCGGTGGAAAGGTGCGGTAGTTGCGGCCCCACACGACCAAGGCGGCGTTCTGCAGAATGATCGACATGCCGATGGCGGTGATGAGCGGAGCCAGCCGCGGCGCCTTGCGTAGCGGACGGTACGCGATCTTCTCCATGCTGTAGGCAATGGTGATGCACACCAGGATCGCAACGAAAAGACCAACGAGAATGATCACCGCGGTCGGCAGCGGCAGCTGGGCCCCCAACAGCGCGGTGACGACCGAAAGCGACACCATGGCACCAATCATGACCACTTCGCCATGGGCGAAATTGATGAGCCCGATAATGCCGTACACCATGGTGTAGCCCAGGGCGACCAGCGCGTAGACGCTGCCAAGCGTCAACCCGTTGATGATCTGCTGCAGGAGAATTTCCACGCGATCCCTCCCGGCGGCACCGCGACGGTCCGTCGCGCTCGCCGGCATTCTCCGCTGCGCAGCGTTCGTCGGCAACCCTGGGAGCTTCGGAGAGGTTGCCAGCGCTCAAAAAAACGGCGCCCTCGCAAGGGCGCCGTCAGCAAAGCAATCGAGGTCTAGCTTACTTCTTCGTCTCGTCCTTCTTCATCTCGCCTTGCGGCGCTGCGGGGGCCATGGTTCCGCCGGCGGGAGCCGGAGCAGCCGCGGGTGCGGCCGGAGCGGTCGCCATGTCGATCTTCTCCGTCTTGCCTGCGACGTTGACCGCCATCGGCTCGAGTTTGCCGTCCTTGACTTGATACAACGTTATCGCGCCGTTCTTGGTATCCCCGTGCTCGTCGAATTCGATCTTGGCGGTGATGCCGTCATAGGAGATCTTCGCTAACTCCGGCAGATACTTCGCCGGATCGGTCGAATTCGCCTTTTTCATCGCCTCGATCAAAGTCATTGCCGCATCGTAGGAATACGGCGCGTAGACCTGTATCGGGCCGTACTTGGCGGTGAATCGCGTCACGAAGTCCTTGGCGTTGGGCATCTTGTCGGGCGGCAAGCCGGCCTGCGTGCAATATTGGTTCTCCGCCGCGCCTCCGGCCAGCTTGGGCCACTCGGTCGAGCACACGCCGTCACCGGCGATGTACTTGGCCTTGATGCCGAGCTCCTTCATCTGCTTCACCATCGGCCCGCCCTGAGCGTCCATCCCGCCGTACATGATGACGTCGGGATTCTTGGCCTTGATCTTGGTGAGAATCGCCTTGAAGTCGGTCGCCTTGTCGTTGGTGTATTCGCGCGCAACGATGGTGGCGCCGGCAGCCTTGGCGGCCTTCTCGGTCTCGTCAGCGAGTCCCGCGCCATACGCGGTCTTGTCGTCAATGATCGCGATCTTCTTGGCGCCGAGCGTCTCGACGGCAGCCTTGCCGATCACGCTGCCTTGCTGCACGTCGTTGGCCATCACGCGAAACACATCCTTGAAGCCCTGCAACGTCAGCTTGGGATTGGTCGCCGAGGGCGAGATCATCGGAATGCCCGCGTCGTTGTAGATCTTGGAAGCGGGAATCGACGTGCCGGAGTTCAGGTGCCCGACTACGCCCGCGACCTTGTCGTCGACCAGCTTCTGGGCAACGATGGTTCCCTGCTTGGGATCCGCCTGGTCGTCCTGGGCGTCGAGGTCGAACTTGACTTTCTTGCCGTCGATGACGATGCCCTTTGCGTTGGCGTCGTCGATCGCCAGCCGGGCGCCATTTTCGTTGTCCTTGCCCAGATGCGCCTGGGGTCCGGTGGTCGGTGCGACATGGCCGATCTTCACCGTAACTTCAGGCATTGCCGGAGCCGCCGCAGCGGGCGCCGGGGCCTCGGCCTTTTTCGGCTCTTCTTTACCACATCCGTAAACGGTCACCAGCGCGGCCGCGACGAGTGTCAGGCCGAGCGAGCGGTTGACTTTCATGAATGCCCTCCGAAGGAGATGATGAAAAAGGCGGGTGGAACAGAGTATTATTATCTGCGGGCGAGAGACTGTCAATTACGGATTGCGCACTCACCTATTGCGCTGATCCAACGGTTTTGCATTTCGTCGACCTTGACGACGGCTTCCGGCTTCGCATCGCCGTTCTGTCGCTTTGGCCTTGTTCCGCCGTCCGGCCGCGCCCTAAACTCGCGCCGCTCGGTGAATCTGGCGGCGCCGCTTGTGCATCTAATCGGGCGGCAGCGAGTGCAAGGACCGATCGGTCCGGCTCGAAACCGTGGTGGGCACACGATGCCTGCTTGAAGGGAGAAAAGTCGTCCATGGCAAGCTGGTTCACGCGCCGCCGCACGCTTGGCGCACTCATAACCACCATCGTCATCGCCACGATCGCGGCCGGGGTTGGCCTGCGCGCAACCCAGCGTGCAGCCGCGGAGGCGCGGGACAAAGAAACGGTCACGCTGGAGTTCGCGGCGGCCGATGTAGCGACCGTCGAGCCCAAGGTGCTGTCGCGTTGGCTGCACGTGTCCGGGACGCTGCAGCCGGTCAATCAGACAACGGTGAAGTCGAAGGTATCCGGCGAGGTCCGCCAAGTAACCGTGCGCGAGGGTGAAGCTGTCACATCGGGTCAGGTGCTGGTGCGCTTCGATACATCGGACTTGGACGCCAAGCTCACCGAGCGGATTGGTGCGCTCGAGGCGAGCCGGGCCCAGCTCGCGCTCGCTGAAAAGACGCGCACGCAGAACAACGCGTTGCTCAAGCAAGGCTTCATTTCGCAGAACGCCTATGACAGCGCCGATAGCAACCTGTCGGTGAGCCAGGGGACGCTCAAATCCAACGAAGCCCAAGTGCAACTCGCGCGCAATGCCCTGCGCGACGCAGTGGTCATGGCGCCGCTGTCGGGTACGGTTGCCAAGCGCCACGTGCAGCCAGGGGAGAAAGTCCCCTTCGACGCCCCGCTGATCACCATCGTCGACTTGGGCCGGATGGAGTTACAGGCGATGGTGCCGGCCAACGACATTCCCGAGTTGCGCGTAGGCATGAACGTCGACTTGGCCATCGACGGCTTCGGGGATCGCCGCTTCACCGGGACCATCGAGCGCATCAATCCCACTACCGAGGCGGGAACGCGGGCGATTCTGGTGTTCGTCCATGTCCCGAATCCCGATGCAGCGCTGCGCGGCGGCATGTTCGGAACCGGCAAGGTAACGCTGGCGGCGGGGACCCCGGTCCCAACCTTGCCGGCGATCGCGATCCGCACCGAAGCAGGGCAGAATTTTGTCTGGACCATTGAGCGCGGGAAGCTCGGCCGCCGCATCGTGACAGTCGGCCGCCGTGACGATGCGGCGGGGAGGGTCGAGATCAAGACCGTGCTGCCTCCGGACATTCCCATCCTTGCGGCTCCTTTCGACAACCTTAAGGCAGGTCTCCCAGCGCTGGTAAGGGCTCCGGCGACCTCCAAGTCGGCCGGCAATAGCTGAACTGGGGCTTAGGCGCACCGGACACGAGGACTACGCCATGTGGATCACCCGCGTCTCGATCAACAACCCGGTTTTCGCGACCATGGTGATGATCGGCATCTGCGTTCTTGGTCTGTTTTCGTACGCGCGGCTGCGCGTCGAGCAGATGCCGGACGTCACGCTGCCGTTTGTCGATATCGAGACCCAGTACCCGGGGGCTTCGCCCGAAGTCGTCGAAACGGACGTCAGCAAGCCCATCGAATACGCCGTCAACACGGTTTCGGGCGTGAAGAGGATCTATTCCAATTCACGCGAAGGCCGCAGCCAGGTGTTTGTCGAATTTCGCCTGGGTACCGACGTCACGCGTGCCATCCAGGACGCGCGCGACAAGATCGCACTGGTCCGCCCCAGCTTTCCACGCGATGTCAAGGACCCGCAAGTAGTGCGGGTCGAAATCGAAGACAACCGGCCGACAGTTTCGCTGGCGGTGCTCTCGCCGACGGTCGACCTGCGCGAGCTGACCTCGCTCACCGATCAGACCATCGTCAAGGCGGTGGAGAACATTCCGGGGGTTGCGCAGGTAATCGTCAACGGCAGGGTCACGCGCCAGATCCTGATCGAGATCAAGCCTTCAGCGCTCGCCTCGCTGGGCATCGGCGTCGACCAGGTCATGAATGCGGTGCAGAACGCCAACCAGGACGTACCTGCAGGGCGGATCACCCGCGGCCACAACGATTCGATCGTCCGCGTCGAGGGCAAGATCAAGGATCCGGCGCAGTTCGGCCGCATCATCGTCGCACAGCAGGGGGGCGGCCCGGTCTATTTGAGCCAAGTTGCGGACGTCATCGACGGCGAGAAGGAGCTCGACTCGATCTCGCGCATCAATGGCCGGCCTTCGATCACCATCGACATACGCAAAGCTCAGGATGCCAACATTGTCGAGACCGGGCGCGGCGTGCGCGAGGCGATCGATGGGCTCAAGTCCCGGTTGCCGCAGGACGTCGAGGTGCGGCTGGTCTACTCGCAGGCGGACGCAGTGGAAGCCAGCATCGCCCGCGTCAAGGCGACCATCATCGAAGGCGCCCTGCTTACGGTGCTGATCGTGTTCCTGTTCCTGCATTCCTGGCGCAGCACCATCATCACCGGGCTTACGCTGCCGATCGCGGTAATCGCGACCTTTATCTCGCTCTACGCCTTCGGCTTCACCCTGAACATGATGACCCTGATGGCGCTATCGCTGTGTATCGGGCTTTTGATCGACGACGCGATCGTGGTACGCGAGAACATCGTGCGACATCTTTCGATGGGCAAGAGCCACCTTGCCGCGGCGCGTGAGGGTACTGACGAGATTGGTCTCGCGGTAATGGCGACAACTTTTGCGATCGTGGCGGTGTTCGTGCCGATCGCTTTCATGAAGGGCATCATCGGGCAGTTCTTTTTCCAGTTTGGCCTCACCGTCGCGGTCGCGGTGCTGGTGTCTCTTTTCGTGAGCTTTACGCTCGACCCGATGCTGTCCTCGGTCTGGCGCGACCCTCCGGGGTCGCGCTTCTCGCGGGCTCCGTGGCTGGGCCGCTTCATGGACCGTGTCGAGCGAGTAGTCGAGTGGGTCCATGTCGTCTACGGACGCGTCCTGGAATGGGCGATCTCGGACAAGCGGCGCCGGGTCTATGTACCGTCCTTCGGATTGTGGAAAGCGGTGCGGACCGGGCAATGGGCTGCACTCAAGCCTCGGTGGGCAATGATTACCAATCGCGGCATCGTCCTGTGGGCTGCGGTGGCAATCTTCTTCGGAAGCTTCGGGCTCCTGCCATTGATCGGTAAGGAATTGCAGCCGCAGGTCGACGAGAGCTTCATTTCCCTGCGCCTGAACACGCCCGTCGGCACCAGCCTCGAGTCCACCGACAGCAAGGTGCGCGAGGTCGAGGCGGTGCTCAAGCAATTCCCCGAAATCGAGCTTGCAATGACCACGGTGGGAAGCTGGGACGGGCGCAACTACGCGCGGGTGAACTTGAGGCTCACCAACCGCAGCGAGCGAGCGCGCTCGCAAAAAGACCTGGAGAAAGCCATACGCACCGCGCTCAAGCCGATCCCGGGGATCGAGCTTGCGCTGGGCTACGATCGCCCGATCTGGGTCAACCTTCTGGGACCGGATCCCGAGACGTTGAAGCGACTGATCAGCGAATTCGCTGATAAGGTCGCCAAGGTGCCAGGGATCGCCGATATGGAAACCTCGGAGAAAGCAGCGAATCCGGCGCTGTCGATCCGCCTCAATAACGATGCTGCAGCCGATCTGGGCATTTCGGTGCAGCAGGTCGGCGCGACGGTGCGGCCCCTGCTCGCCGGCGAGACGGTCACCTATTGGCTTGGGCCCGATGCCCAGAATTACGAGGTCAACGTGCAGTTGCCCAGGCAGGGGCGCCAGCTCGCCTCCGACCTTGGCAATCTTTATATATCGACCAACAAGCGCGGTCCCGACGGCGAGCTGCGCATGGTGCCATTGCGGCAAGTGGCCGAGATCGTCGAGACGACGAGCCCGCAGATCATCAAGCGGCAAGATCTGCAGCGCCGCGTTGCTCTTTACGCCAACGCCGAAGGACGTCCCTCGGGCAATGTAGGCGACGATGTTAAGAAGATCACCGAAGCGACCAAGCTTCCACCGGGGTATCGCTTTGCCATTGCGGGGCAGCAGGAAGACACTCAGGAGTCGATGACGGCGCTCATCTCGGCGCTCGGGCTGGCCATCATCTTCATCTATCTGGTGCTCGCTTCGCAGTTCGCGAGCTTCACTCAGCCCGTGGCGATCATGGCGTCGCTGCCCTTCACCCTCATCGGCGTGCTGCTTGCGCTGCTGCTGACCGATACGACGCTCAACCTCTTTTCGATGATCGGCTTCGTGATGCTCATGGGTCTGGTGACCAAGAACGCGATTCTTCTGGTCGACTTCGCCAACAAGGCCCGACGCGGCGGGGCAGCGCTACACGACGCGCTGCTCTCTGCCGGACAGGTCCGGCTGCGCCCGATCCTGATGACCACTGCCGCCATGATCTTCGGCATGCTGCCTCTCGCACTCGGACTGGGCGAGAGCGGCGAGACGCAGGCTCCCATGGGTCGCGCCATCATCGGCGGGGTCATAACCTCGACGCTGCTCACGCTGGTCGTCGTGCCAGTGATCTACACCTATCTCGATCGGTTTTTCGAGTGGCACAAAGCGCGCAAGGGAGCACGGACGGCCCGCCGCGCGCCAGCCGATGCGCCTCTGGCGGGCGATTGACCTCAGATGATGCCTCGCGACAAAATAGCCGGCCGCGACCCCGGCTCGAACGACGGAATTGGCCGATAGCGTGTTTGAGAGGCTTTCCGGCGCCGCCCCCGCAACCATGATCGCCCAAACGCCCACCGGATCGCCGCCACTCGCCATGGACGTCGAACGCGCACGCTTCAACATGGTTGAGCAGCAGATTCGACCGTGGGACGTGCTGAATCAGTCCGTGCTCGATCTGCTGTTCAAGGTCAGGCGGGAGGACTTCGTGCCGCGGGCGTACCGTGAGGTCGCTTTCGCCGATCTGGAGATTCCCCTTGGCGACGGAGAGCGCATGTGGACGCCGAAAATGGAGGCGCGCGTGCTGCAGGAGCTCACATTGCGGCGCGACGAATCCGTCCTCGAGGTAGGCACCGGCAGCGCCTACCTCACCGCACTGCTGGCCGCGTGCGCCGCCGAAGTCACCAGCGTGGAGATCGTGCCTCGCTTGTCGACCGAGGCTCAGCCGAAGCTCAAACGTGCCGGCGCGACCAACGTGCGGCTGCACGTTGCCGATGCCGCTCGCGGTTTCGGCACCGAGCGCTACGACGCAATCGTGCTGACTGGCTCCACGCCCGTCCTGCCTGATTCGTGGCTCGCGCAACTCAAGCCGGCCGGGCGCTTGTTCGCAGTGGTCGGCGATCCTCCGGCGATGACTGCGCGCATCGTCCGCTGGAGCGCACCCGGCGCCATGACCGTTCGGGACTTGTTCGAAACCGTAATCGCACCGCTCAAGAACGCCGCACAGCCGCGGCGCTTCGTGTTTTGAATCCGCGGCCGGGAAGCGGCAGCGCGCCGCGTCCCTCCGGCTCGCAGACGGGAATCATGGCAATGCAGAAGCGCTTACTAGCGGTAGCGGTGCTGTGCTGCGTTTCGGTCGACGGTGCATTTGGCGAAGACCTGCTGCAGATCTATCGCGACGCGTTGGCCAACGATCCGACCTATGCGGCAGCGCGTGCGAACTGGGCGGCGACCCAGGAGGCGCTGCCTCAGGCGCGCGCCGGCCTGCTGCCGGTGCTGAGCCTTCTCGGCCTCGCCAACCAGCAGGACTTCAAAGAGAATCTGCACTCCGATCCGGCGCTCAACTTCGTCCAGCGGTTTCCGACCTACAGCTATACCGTCTCCGCCAGTCAGCCGCTATACCGGGCGCAGAACTGGATTTCCTACGATCAGGCGAAACAGCAGGTCAGCCAGGCGGACTATGTGCTGGCTTCGACTCAACAGGACCTGATTCTGCGCGTCGCCCAAGCGTATTTCGACGTATTGCTGGCGCAGTTCAACATGGAGGTGCTGCAGAGTCAGAAGGCGGCGGTAAACGAGAACCTGGCGCAGGCCAAGCGCAATTTCGAGGTCGGCACGGCAACCATTACCGACACCAATGACGCCCAGGCCAAATACGATCAGATTGTCGCCCAGGAGATCCAGGCCCAAAACGATCTGGACAACAAGATCGCCACGCTGCGCGCCATCATCGGCCGCACGCCGAATGAGCTCAAGCGCTTCTCCGGACAGTATCAGCCGGAGCTGCCAAACCCGAGCGCCCTCGAGCCATGGATCGATCGCTCGATACGGGAGAATTATCAGGTTCGCGTGGCGCAGTCGAACTACGATATCGCGGCGCTGGAGGTCAATCGCCAGCGCGCGGGCCACTATCCCACGCTCGATCTGGTCGCCAGCTACCAGCAAGGATATTCGGGGGGTGCGGCGTCAACCAACGTGTCCGCCAGCTTCGCCAGCGATCAGCGCCTGAGCTTGGTCGGCGTGCAGCTCAACGTGCCGATCTACCAGGGTGGGCTGGTCAATTCGAGGGTGACGCAGGCGATCGCCAATCAGGACGCCGCGCGGCAGAACCTGGAAGGCGCCCGTCGCAGTGCGCAGCTGCTAGCGCAGACTTCGTTCACGGGCGTGACCAGCGGCGTGGCGCAGATCAAGGCCTTCGAGCAGGCGCTGAAATCGGCGCAGGTATCTTACGACTCCAACAAGCTCGGGCTCGAAGTCGGCGTACGGACCAACCTCGATGTGCTCAACCAGCAGCAGCAGGTATACCAGACACGCTTCAACCTCGCGCAGTCCTACTACAACTTCATCATCAACGCGCTGAAATTGAAGCAGTCGGTCGGCGCTTTGACCGACGCCGACGTCGAGCGGGTTAACCGCGATCTGGGCAGTTGATCCGGATCTGCGGTGCAAGCCACGACCAGAGGCGCTCCGACGCACCTCGGTGCGCGGCATGAAACACGCCCGCAGCGTTGGCCATCGCCGAGCGCGCCGACGTCTCGCGCAGCAGTCGCCCTACGTTGGCGACAAGGGCGTCGGCGTTATCGACGCGAATCGCCGCACCCGCCGCGAGCGCGTTTTCTGTGGCCTCGGCAAAGTTGAACGTATGCGGGCCGATCAGCACCGGCGTTCCCACCGACAGGGGCTCGATCAAGGTGTGGGCGCCGAAGGGCAGCAGGCTCCCCCCGACGAACGCGACATCGGCGGCAGCGTAGTAGGCGAGCATCTCTCCCATCGAATCGCCAACTACGAAACTGACATCCGTGGGAACAGGCGCGTTGGAGCTGCGCCTGACGAAGTGAAGGCCGCGGCGGCGAAGCAAATCCGCGACTTCGTCGAAGCGCTGTGGATGCCGCGGCACGATCAGAGTCAGCACCGCCGGAGGTAAGGGCGAGCGGGCGAGCGCGTTCAGGATTAGCTCTTCTTCGCCGTCGCGCGTGCTGGCGGCGATCCATAGCGGCCGCTGCGCGCCGAATCGCTGTCTGAATTCGCGGCCGAGCTTGAGCGTTTCGTCGGGTACGCTCAAGTCGAACTTGAGATTGCCGGTCACGATCGGCGCGGGTGCGCCCAGAGCAGCGAGTCTGTGCGCATCGGCGGCCGATTGTGCAGCGACGCCAGCAAGACCGCGGAACATCGGCCGCGTGAGCCAAGGAAAGCGCGCATAGCCGCGCGCAGAGCGCTCGGAGAGTCGGGCGTTCACCAGAAAGATGGGTGTCCCGGTCGCGTTTGCGCCGGCGATCAGATTCGGCCACAACTCGGTTTCGAGCAGGAATCCCGCTTGAGGTTGAAAGTGAGCGAAGAAGGCGCGCACTGCGAAAGGAAAGTCGTAGGGCAACCAGCGCTGCGTAACCGAATCACCGAGGAGCATGCGACCCGTCTCGCGCCCCGCAGCCGTCATATGAGTGAGCAGGATGGCCGCATCGGGATAGGCCGACTTGAGCCGCTGCAGCAGAGGCAGCGCTGCGCGAGTTTCTCCGACCGACACCGCGTGCACCCAGAAAAGCGCCTTTCTGTGCTCGGATGCCGGATAGCGGCCGAAGCGCTCGCCAATGGCACTGCGATACCCCGGCTCGCGCCGTCCGCGCCACCATAGTCGCAACGGCAGAAACGGCAGTGGCGCGTAAGAAATCATGCCGTAGAGCGCCTGCGCCAGCCTGCTGCGCAGTGGAGTTTCGAGCGGAAGCGTGCGTGCCATGGTTCAATCGGCTCCCATGGATGCAATCTGGCTCGCGGCGGAGATCACTTCCTCGGGCACCGGCACGCGGGAAGTTCCGCCCAGGTCCCGCGCACGATCGCTCGCCCGCTCCACTCCGGCGAGTTGGGGATCGGTGGCGACGAAGAGCGAGACGGTGGGCGCACCCAGAGCTGCAGCGAGATGCACGAGTCCCGTATCGACGCCGCAGACAAGCTCCGCACCTGCCAGCAGCGACGCGAGTTGTGGCAGGTCGCGCCGCTCCGGGACCAGCGCACCGCCGATACCCAGAGCCAGTCGCTCACTGCGCGAACGCTCCACAGGGTCGCCCCATGGCAACAGAATGGAGAGTCCCAGCCGAGCGAAGTGAGCGACGAGCGTGCGCCAGTGCGCTTCCGGCCACAATTTATCGTCGCGACTCGTCGAATGCAGGAACACCGCATATCTCCGGTCCGGTGCATCCTGCAGCCTGGGTGGCGTCAAGTCGAAGTGTGGCGGCCCCATGGGCGCGTAGCCGAAGGCGGCGGCAGCGAGCGAGCGACAGCGATCGATCAGATGCTGGTTGGGATCGATGCGATGGGTTTGGCGATACGCCAGTGTCGCAACCGGTTCCCTGATGCTCGAGCGATCGGGACCATGCGCCGGACCGCGCGCAAGCCTGGCGATCAGCGCGCCCTTGACTTGTTCCTGCAGATCGATCACCGCAGTGTAGCTTTCTCGCTTCAACTCGCGACGGAACGCCGCCATCTCGCGCCACGTCGCGCGGCGAAGCACGCGATGCCGCCAGCGGCGCAGTGCGACCGGGATCACTCTGCGCACGCCGCGATTGAGCGCCACGAGTCCGGCGAAGGATTCCTCAGCGACCCAGTCGACTGCAATTCCCGGTTGATGCAGCTTGAGATCGTGCACGATGGGCAGCGCATGCACGATGTCGCCTAGAGAAGAAGGCCGGATAACCAATGCGCTCAGCATTCGATTGAACGCTGGTCCGTTGCGTGCGTCGCGCGTGGCAAGCCGCTGGCGATGCGCCTGGCGGTGGATTGAAGATACATTTGCACGTAGAATTGGCCGCGCCTAAAGTGCCGCGCCGCGTCAGGCGGAAGAGTGCGCTACCTGCGATCAGCACGCGATGCCCGATCCGCTTCCCCCGCTTGCTCTGACCGTCGTGGTGATCACCCGCGATGCTGGCGCCGAACTCGCCGCGTGCCTTGCTTCTGCAGATTTCGCGAGGGAGTCGATCGTGGTCGACTCCGGCAGCGCCGATGATACCGTAGAAATCGCTCGCGCCAGTGGTGCACGAGTCGTCGAGCAGGCATGGCTGGGATTTGGAGCGCAGAAGAACTTTGCCGTCGCACAGGCTCGACATGACTGGATCCTCTGTCTCGATGCCGATGAGCGGGTGTCGCCGGAGCTGGCGAAGTCAATAAGGGCAGCGCTTGCCGCGCCGATGAACGTTGCCTACACCATGCCTCGACGCAATCGTTTTCTCGGCCGCTGGCTAAGGCACGGCGAGGGTTACCCCGACTGGAACGTGAGGCTGTTCGATCGCCGTCACGCGAAGTGGAGCGACGATGTGGTTCACGAGCACGTGTTGGCCGATGGACCGGTCGGGAAGCTCACCGGCGATCTGCTGCACGCATCGGCCGAATCGCTCGATGCGTATCTTGCCAAGCAGAATCGCTATACGACGCTGCAGGCGCAGGCGCTGTACCAGCGCGGCGAGCGTTTTTCCGCGTTTCGGATCGTGCTCTCTCCCTTGCTTCGCTTCGTCAGGTTCTACGTTCTGCGTGCGGGTTTCCTCGACGGCACGGCCGGACTCGCGCACATCGCGATCGGCTGCTTCAACAGCTTCTGCAAATACTTGAAGCTTCGCGCGCTCGAGCAGGCGGAGCGCGTGCGATGAAGGTGCTGGTAACCGGTTCCGCCGGATTCATCGGCATGCACCTCGCGCTTCGGCTGAAGGGCGACGGAGTCGACGTGGCAGGCGTGGATAGCTTCGATCCTTACTACGACGTTGCACTGAAGCGCGCGCGAGCCGCGAGGCTCGAAGCGGCGGGAATCCGCTGCGAGCCGTTGGACCTGTCGGATGCCTCTACGACCGCGCGGTTGTTCGCGGACGGCGGCTATACCCATGTCGCTCATCTTGCGGCGCAGCCGGGTGTGCGCTATTCGTTGCAGAATCCTGCCGCGTATCTGCGGAACAACGTCGACGCCTTCGGCACTGTTCTCGAGGGCTGCCGCCACAACCATATCGAGCACCTGGTATACGCGTCGAGCTCGAGCGTCTACGGAGCGAACCACGTCCTGCCATTTTCTGAGGACCAGAATGTCGACCATCCGGTAAGCGTCTACGCCGCAACCAAGCGGGCAGATGAGTTGCTGGCGCACAGCTACAGCCATCTCTACCGGCTGCCGGCAACGGGGCTGCGCTTTTTCACGGTGTATGGGCCCTGGGGACGGCCGGACATGGCGCCCACACTGTTTGCGCGGGCGATTCTCGCCGGAACGCCGATCAAGGTGTTCAACTTCGGCCGTATGCAGCGCGATTTCACCTATGTCGACGACATCGTTGAGGGCGTTGTGCGAACGCTGTGGCAGCCGCCGGCGGGGGAGGCCGCCGCTGCGCCGCACGCGATCTACAACATCGGCAACCACACTGCCGTCGAGCTGGAGACTTTCATCGGCTGCCTCGAGCAGCTGCTCGGACGGCGCGCGGTCAAGGAGTATCTTCCCCTGCAGGCCGGCGACGTTCCCGCAACGTTCGCATCGGTCGAACGACTTGCTCGAGCCACGGGTTTTGCGCCGACGACGCCGTTGTCCGAAGGACTTGCACGCTTCGTCGACTGGTATCGCGAGTACTACGGCTCAGCGTGATAAAATCCGCGCCCCGCGCAAGGGAGAAACGCGAGCTTCGTGCGCGTTGCGCGACTCGCAGCTCGCCACGCATGGAGATCGCATGATTCTGGTCACCGGTGGCGCCGGTTTCATCGGAGCCAATTTTGTCCTCGACTGGATCGCCAGTAGCGGCGAGTCGGTCGTCAACCTCGACAAGCTTACTTACGCCGGCAACCTAGCCAATCTCAATGCGCTCAAGGACGACAATCGCCACATTTTCGTGCATGGCGACATCGCCGATCGCACCCTTGTGGAACGGCTCCTGCGCGTGCATCGGCCGCGGGCCGTCGTCAATTTCGCGGCCGAGAGCCACGTCGATCGCTCGATCCACGGTCCCGCACCTTTCATCCAGACCAACGTTGTCGGTACCTTCACGCTGCTGGACGCGGCGCGAACCTTTTATGCGGAGCTTGTGTCCGCCGAGCGCAGCTCGTTCCGCTTCCTGCATGTGTCGACCGACGAAGTCTACGGCTCGCTGGGTCCGATCGATCAGGCTTTTTCGGAGACCACTGCGTATGCTCCGAACAGTCCTTACGCGGCATCCAAGGCGGCGGCGGACCACCTGGCTCGCGCCTACCATCACACTTATGGCCTGCCGGTACTCACAACCAACTGCTCCAACAACTATGGGCCGCGCCAGTTCCCCGAGAAGCTCATACCGCTGATGATTCACAACGCCATCGCGGGAAAGGGGCTGCCGGTGTACGGCGACGGCGGCAACATTCGCGACTGGCTCTACGTGGGCGATCACTGCGCGGCGATACGCGCCGTGCTCGAGCGAGGGCGCCTGGGCGAGACCTACAACGTCGGTGGCAACGCCGAAAAAAACAATCTCGAAGTTGTGCGCACGCTGTGCCGTATCCTCGCTAAGCTCAAGCCAGGGCGGGACTACGAGGCGCTCATTACTTTCGTCAAGGACCGACCGGGGCACGACCGGCGCTACGCCATCGACGCCGCGAAGATCAGAAGCGAGCTCGGCTGGATGCCGCGCGAGAGCTTCGAATCGGGGCTTGAGAGGACCGTGCGCTGGTATCTGGACAATTCAGCCTGGCTTGCGGCTGTGACCAGTGGCGAGTACCTCAAGTGGACTGCGCTCAATTATCCCGCAGAGGCAACGTCGTGACGGGACGGCGCGGCATCATCCTCGCCGGCGGCTCGGGCACGCGCCTCTATCCCGTGACCCACGTGCTATCCAAGCAGCTGCTGCCGGTTTACGACAAACCGATGATCTACTACCCGCTCTCGACGCTCATGCTGGCGGGTATCCGCGACATTCTGGTCATCTCGACGCCTACGGATACACCCCGATTCGCCGAGCTTCTGGGAGACGGCGCGCGCTGGGGGATCAACCTGACCTACGCGGTGCAGCCTTCGCCGGGCGGATTGGCGCAAGCTTTTCTGATTGGTCGCAAATTCCTGGAAAGCAAAGTGTCGGCGCTGGTGCTCGGCGACAACATCTTCTACGGCCACGACTTCCAGCCCATGCTCGCCCGCGCCAATGAACGCAGCGCGGGCGCGACCGTGTTCGCGTATCCGGTCGCGGATCCCGAGCGCTACGGTGTGGCCGAATTCGATGACGAGGGTACGGTGATCAGCGTCGAGGAAAAGCCGGAGCGTCCCCGATCCCGTTATGCGATCACGGGCTTGTATTTCTACGACCAGCGGGTTATCGACATCGCGGCTTCGCTCAAGCCCTCCACCCGCGGCGAGCTCGAAATCACCGACATCAACAAAGCGTATCTGGCGGGCCGCGAACTGGTCGTCGAAGTGATGGGCCGAGGCATGGCCTGGCTCGACACGGGCACACACGAATCCCTGCTCGAGGCCGCGCAGTACATTGCCACCATCGAGCGGCGGCAGGGACTCAAAGTGGCCTGTCCGGAGGAGATCGCTTACCGGCTGGGCTACATCGACCAGGCAGGGTTGCAAAAGCTCGGCGAGCAGATGGCCCACAATACCTACGGACGGTATCTGTTGAGCCTGCTGCGCGAGCCCGCGGTGCGATGAAAGTCACGCCGACCGAGCTGCCCGACGTACTGCTGATCGAGCCGCGCGTCTTTGCGGACCAGCGCGGTTTTTTTTTCGAAAGCTACAACCGCCAGGCTCTGGCCGAGGCGGGCCTCGCCGGCGAGTTCGTGCAGGACAACCATTCACGATCGAACCGCGGTGTACTGCGCGGTCTGCATTATCAGATCGAGCATGCTCAGGGAAAGCTGGTGCGCGTGACCTCGGGCGAGGTCTTCGACGTCGCCGTAGACATCCGGCGAAGCTCTCCGACCTTCGGCCGCTGGACGGGCATGGTCCTCTCCGCCGAGAACAAGCGCATGCTGTGGATTCCGCCCGGCTTCGCCCATGGCTTTCTTGTGCTTTCGGACGCTGCGGAGTTTCTCTACAAGACCACGGATTATTGGTACCCGGAGTTCGAGCGCACGTTGCTGTGGAGTGATCCGGCGCTTGGCGTTGCCTGGCCGCTCGCCGGCGCGCCGACGGTGGCCGCCAAGGACGCAGCCGGCCGCCCGCTCGCGTTCGCCGATGTCTACCCGTGAGCCGGCCGAAGATCCTGCTCACCGGTTCGGCTGGACAGCTGGGCTTCGAACTCGCCAAGACCTTGGCAGCGCATGCAGAGGTCGTCGGGCGCGATCACGCCACGCTGGACTTGGCCGATCCCGACGCACTGGTCGCAGCGGTGCGCGGCGTTCGGCCGCAGGCAATCGTTAACGCAGCTGCTTATACCGCGGTCGATCGCGCCGAGAACGAACCCGGGCGCGCGCACGCGATCAACGCCGTCGCGCCCGGTATCCTGGCGGAAGAGGCGCGTCGACTCGATGCGCTGCTCATCCACTTTTCGACCGACTACGTCTTCGACGGCAAGGCCACGGCTCCCTATGCCGAGGACAACACGACCGGACCTCTCAATGTCTATGGCCAAAGCAAGCTCGCAGGAGAGCGCGCGATTGCTCAAGGCGGAGCCAAGAGCCTCATCTTGCGTACGAGCTGGGTCTACGGCTTGCGGGGATCGAACTTCCTGTTGACGATCAAACGTCTCGCGACCGAGCGCAATGAGCTCAAAATCGTCGCCGACCAGTTCGGCGTTCCCAACTGGAGCCGCGCGCTCGCGCAAGCAACCGCCGAACTCGTTGCCCTCGGCGTGCCCACGTTGGGCGAGCGAGCCGGGGTCTATCACTTGAGCGCTGCGGGAAGCGCCAGCTGGTTCGAATTTGCGCGCGCGATTATCGGCAACAAACAGCATCCACGCGTCGTGCCCATCGCAACTTCAGAGTATCCGACAGCGGCGCGGCGCCCGGCCTACG